>LWDU01043087.1_pt1 | contig 31419 bp, 25 predicted proteins | sample 727161 | NCBI WGS metagenome assembly LWDU01 (sample SAMN04566230, study PRJNA314399) | hydrothermal vent metagenome | isolation source: deep sea hydrothermal plume seawater | place: Mexico: Gulf of California, Guaymas Basin | collected 2004-07-11
GATTAGCATTAAACTATAAAAATTAGCTGTCCTCGATTAATTCTAGCCATTGGGTTTCAGAAAGCAAGTTTGTACCAAGTTCAGTTGCCTTTTTAGCTTTAGACCCGGCTCCTTGACCTGCAACGACAATATCAGTCCTTTTAGATACTGACCCCGATACTTTAGCACCAAGCTGCTCAGCTCTAACCTTAGCTTCCCCGCGTGTAACTAATTCAAGTGTACCTGTAAAAACAATAGTTTTACCAGCAATCGGAGATGAATTATCTTTCGGTACATTAAACTTTTGGATGTTAATTTGTGTATCAAAATCATCAAGCAAGGCTTGATTAATGTTATTATTAAAAAAGATGATCAAGTCATTTGCGACAGAAGGTCCAATTCCATCAATATTATTTAGATCCTCAAAGGCCTCCGAGCCTATCACTGAAGCGGCGACCATGGCCATGCGGAGCGCCTCAATCGAAATATAATGCTTAGCTAAGAGACGAGCGTTTGCTTGGCCAATCTGGCGGATACCTAAGGAAAAAATAAATCGGTCTAACGTAATATTACGACGATCGTTTATTGCGGCCAATAATTTTTCTACTGATTTATCGCCCCATCCTTCACTACCTTTCAATTCAAACTCATGGTCCTTAAGACGGAAAATATCAACAGTAGTTTTAATTAGACCTTCTTCAAAAAAGGCCTCTACATGTTTATTACCAAAACCATCAATGTCAAATGCACCTCGTGAAACAAAATGTTTGAAACGTTCGACCACTTGGGCAGGACAAATTAATCCACCAGTACAACGTCGGACAACTTCACCCTCATCGCGTACAGCATCTGCACCACAAGCAGGACACACCTTCGGATATTCAAATGGAGTGGAGTTCTTTGAACGTTTATCTATAACTACTTCCACAACCTGTGGGATGACATCACCGGCGCGCTGGATCAACACAGTATCGCCGATCCGAACATCTTTACGGGCTATTTCATCTTCATTATGCAATGTGGCATTAGACACGACTACTCCACCTACCGTAACTGCAGTTAATTTAGCAACCGGCGTCAAAGATCCGGTCCGACCTACCTGAATATCAATTCGATTTATTATTGTCTGAGCTCTTTCTGCAGGAAACTTATGAGCAGTCGCCCAGCGAGGGGCTCGGCTAACAAAACCTAGGCGTTCCTGCCAATCAAGGCGATTAACCTTATAAACTACACCGTCGATGTCATAATCAAGACTGGCGCGTTGCTCGTAGATATTTTTATAAGCTTCTATTAATGATATAAAATCATCGCAAAGGCGGGTCAAAGGATTTACCTCAAAACCCCAGACTTGGAGCTGTTCCAGAAAAGACCATTGAGTGATACCTACGGGCTCACTTAATTCACCCCAAGCATAAGCAAACAATTTTAAAGGCCTTAACGCGGTTATAGTTGCATCTAATTGACGCAAAGAACCCGCCGCTGCATTTCTTGGATTCGCAAACACTTTGTCGCCTTTTATAGATTGACGTCGATTAAGTTCATCAAAATCTGATTTAGTAAGATAAATCTCTCCACGAATTTCAACAACATCAGGTACAAAACCGCCTAATTTAATAGGTAAATCTTTGAGTGTTCTAATATTTTCAGTAACATCTTCACCAGTAGAACCATCCCCTCGGGTTGCTGCTGAAACAAAAAAACCATATTCATAACGCAACGTAATTGAGAGCCCATCAATTTTTGGTTCCGCTAGAAACTCGAGTTCAATATCAGGATCATCTGTCAGTTCTTTTAAGAAACGTCTAATACCAGCAAGAAAATCTCTTAAATCATCCTCAGAAAATAAATTACTCAAGGACAACATGGGTCTGGCATGGTGAACTTTGCTAAAGCCGGTCGAGAGCGCAGCCCCTATTTTATTTGAAGGGCTATCTTCCCTGATCAAATTGGGGAAAATAGCCTCTATTGCCAGATTTCGTTGACGTAAAATATCATATTCACCATCTGAAATTATGGGAGAGTCATTTTGATAATAAGCCTCGTCATGGGTAGAAATTTCTTTAACCAACCGTCCCAATTCTCTACGAGCCTCGTCATCAGACATGTCTTCAATCGCTGGTTCCTTACCTGTCATTGAGCTGCATCAATCTAGTCATTAGACGCCAATAAACTCGTGGCTGCAGCACGGGCTTCTTTTGTGATTTTAGCGCCAGATAACATACGAGCAATTTCTTCAGTACGGATATTACCAGAGAGTTCTCCTACCTGAGTTATGTTGCCTGTCTTATTAACGGTTTTACTAATTTGAAAATGCGTATTGCCGCGAGCAGCAACTTGGGGCGAATGTGTCACAACCAATACTTGAGAATCTTTTGCAAGGTGGCTCAAGCGATCACCGACAGCAGCAGCAGTAGCTCCGCCGATTCCGGCATCAACTTCATCAAAAATAACTGTTGGCATGGCATAAGCATTGGCCAATATAACTTTTAGCGCTAGCGTAATCCTAGCCAACTCACCTCCAGAAGCCACTTTATGAATTGGCCCCATTTCAGTATTTGGATTAGTCTTAACCTCAAACGAGACGTGCTCTTTTCCATATTCGTTCCATTCCCTCTCCTCTAGCATCACTATACGTGTATGGAAACTAGCCGCTTCTAACTTTAAAGGTACTAATTCCATAGTTACAGCTGCGTCTAGTTTATTGATTGCTTTCTTACGTTCTTTAGAAAGCTTACCGGCAGCCATACTATAATCTGCTTTAGCCCGCTCGACATCTTTCAATAGAACCTCGAGATTGCTAGCACTATTTATAAGAACAGAAAGTTGTTCTGACATCTCCGATAATAAAATTGGTAGTTTTTCAACATCAACATTATGTTTCCGAGCTAAACCTCGCAGCTTAAATAAACGCTCTTCAATTTTCTCTAATTTTAGCGGGTCGAGATCAATAACTGTAGATAATCTCTCTAACTCGCCAACACCTTCATTGATTTCTAACAATGCCCGGTCTAAAGACGTTATTGCATTATCAAACTGTCCCTCCGCCTTATCAGCTATCTTTTGGACTTTGTGAACGACCGAACGTAGCGTAGCCTCAATACCATTTCCCTGGTCAAGTTCTTTAAAAACTTCTCCTAGGGACTCAATCGATTTCTCAGCATTCATTAGCAAGCTGCGCTTACTAGCTAATTCATGCTCCTCATTTAGTTTTGGGTCGAGTACTTTTAACTCATCAATCGCATGCTGGAGAAATTCTTCTTCTCTAGTAGATTTTTCAATATTTGTTTTAGCTTTTTGATAAATATTTTCTGCCATACGCCACGTTTTGAATGCGCTAGATACTGAAACTAGTAGATCTTCATAATCACCGTAAACATCAACAAAACCACGATGGGTGGTTGGATCCAGTAAACCGTAAGCCTCTAGTTGACCGTGAACTTCTACTAAAAGGCTACCGATCTGACGCAATAATGCTACGCTCACAGCTTGATCATCTATAAAAGCACGGGATCGTCCATCCGCAGAAACAACACGACGCAAACTGAAATTTTGATCAATACTTATTCCATGCTCGGACAGAATGGTATTAATTACTAAGGTATCTAATATCTCGAACTCAGCTGTTATTGTACTTTGATCAGCACCTTGTCGTATGAGTTCGCTATCAGCTCTGGCACCAATTGCCAAACTTAAAGCATCTAGTAAAATTGATTTACCTGATCCCGTTTCTCCAGTGAGCACACCAAGCCCAGCAACAAAACTCAAATCTAGTCTTTCAATGAGTAAAATATTGCGAATAGAGAGGGTTCGAAGCATCAGAAAAGATTATCCAAAGTTTGTAGTTAAATCGAAAAATTTAATCAAAAGGCCAATACCATGGGCCTTCCTTAGTTTTTTTTCTAAAGGTCTTTCCCTCAACCATCTCGAACGAATCAATATACCATTCGCTACCAGGAAAATTATGACCCAAAACTGATGCGGTTTTTTTTGCTTGGTCGACTAATCCCAGCGCTAGATACGATTCGGTCAACCGGTGTAATGCTTCTGGAACATGGGTGGTTGTTTGAAAATTATCGACTACTTTTTTATAGCGATTAATTGCACCAAGATGAAGGCCTTGATTCTCATAGTACCGGCCAATTTCCATTTGCTTACCAGCTAAATGGTCAAGTGTAAGGTCAATTTTAACGGCTGCATCCCGCGAATACTTACTACTGGGAAAACGTACCATAACTTCTTGAAGAGCCTTCAAGGATAGCTGCGTCATTTTCTGGTCTCTGCCAATATCAGATATTTGTTCGTAATAGCATAGTGCCTTGAGATAGTAGGCGTAAGGAACATCCTTATTTGCTGGGTGAATAGATATAAATCGATCTAAGGCAATTACTGCTTCATCATAATCGTTATTCTGATAAAAGCTATATCCCGACATAAGTTGCGCCTTAGTTGCCCAAATTGAATACGGGTGCTGGCGGTCAACTTCATTGAATGCCTTCGCTGAGTTTTTAAATTCACCAGCTTCCAGTGCAGTTAAAGCTACATTATACAACTTCTCAACCGGCTCTTCTTTATAAACTTCTTTCTCAGCGGCGCATGCGACAAAAAGGTAAAGTATACTGAAATTTAATAGGATTCTAATGAAAGTCATCAACATGCACCAATTCGAATAAAGGAATGGCTGAATTATATCATGTTTCTCTCATTTGTCTGCTCAAATTGAACATATCTTACTTAAAAAAAATAACTCGGAATACAAACCAGAGCCAAATCAATAAAAACACTCGCGAAACTTATATAGCAACTAAATCTTCAGTTAAACTATTACTTAGCACACTATCAGAACCTACTTTTCCTCCGAGGTTAATATCGCGCCAAGCCGATTTATCAGCAAACAAGGCTCGCAGTAATTTGTTCGTCAATGCATGACCAGAACGCACACCTTTGTAACTACCACGAAGAAAACCACCTGCCGTATATAAATCTCCAACAGCGTCAAGTACTTTATGACGAACAAATTCATCATTATAACGTAATCCATCTTCATTAAGGATTTTATTACCAGCCACGATCACCGCATTATCAAGCGAGCCCCCTAAACCAAGACCAGCAGCACGTAGTTTTTTAATTTCATGCATAAAGCCGAATGTTCGAGCGCGGGCAACTTCTTTTTTAAAATTACCATTAACCATATTTACTGAAATAGTTTGATTTGCGACAATTTCATTATCAAAATCTATTTCAAACGTTACCGAAAAGGTGCGGCTTGGCGTCAATTCAGCCATTTTATCACCAATTTCAACGCGGACTGGTTTCAAAATTTCAATAATACGACGGTATGCATCTTGTTCCATTAAACCAGCGCATTCAATCAAGAACACAAAAGGTTGCGCACTACCATCCATCACCGGGACTTCAGGGCCATTTAAATCTATATAAACATTATCAACCCCACAACCGGCTAGCGCAGACATGAGATGTTCGATTGTACTTACCGTCACACCGGCTTTATTAGAAATCGTAGTACACATCCGTGTATCAATAACATTTTTCCAACTTGCAAGAATTTCCCTTGATTCCGGTATATCGGTACGGCGAAAAACAATTCCTGTATGAGCTTCAGCAGGGCGCAACGTTAGCGCAACGTTATTACCTCCATGAAGCGATATTCCAACACAATGGACCGAACGACGAAGCGTATTTTGTTTATTTGAAGCTTTTATCTCTTCTATCGGCGCAAACTGTTCGAAATCGCTAGAAATAATATCCTGGCTAATATAGTTCATACTTTCTTCTTAAGTTTTCTTTGGCCCCAAAAATCTAGACAGCATTGTCAAGTCTAGGACTATACGTTGTTACAGTAAATTTGTAACAACGATGATATAAGCATTCAAATCAATAAATGTTGCAAATTATTACGCCCTAATTACCTTACGTAAAAAACAATCCCTAATTTGCTTGCCGGCGCAGAAACGCTGGAATATCAAGCACTCCTTCCTCATTTTGTGCTCCAGAAAGTCGATTGGTTGGATCAAGTTCACCCAGTAGGCTTTGCGGATTCGAAACCTCCGCCTCAACATTCCCTTCAATATTATCTTCATTTGATTCGGACACTGGTTCTTCAATTGGGTCGATTCTTATTTTTGTTTTTGAATCAGACACTTCCTCATCAACCGCATCCAATTCAACCGTAACCTCTGCTTGTAAATCAACAGCAACTTCCTGAATAACTTCAGGTTCGTGAACTGCGTTCGTTGCAGCTACTTCGGTATTTCCTTTTTCAGAAACAACTGCTGTTTCTAATATTGGATCTGGTGCGTCAGTGATTTGAGGTTGCAATCGAGTTGTTTTCTCCTCGACTTTATCATCGGGCCGCCTCTTATTTCCTCGAGTGACACCAGTGACCCGTTCAAATAAACTCAAACCACTACTTTTTCGAGTTGGTTCTGGATTCTCAGTCTCCGTACTTGCATTTAACATGTCAGCGGCCGCAAACGGATCAACTGGTGTTTTAGATATCGATCCTTTCGAAGGTTCGGCTGGAATAAAGACATCCTCATCCACCTTCGCTTCTGACAGAAAAGCTGGAATTTCATCATCTTCTAATAATTTCTCTTTTTTAATCGTGGTTTCTTTTTTTATTTTCCCTTGAACTGGTTCTATTCTAGATGTTTGAAGTAAACCAGGATCATTTACAGACTCAGACCCCGCTTCGTTTGATAACGACTGTTTTATTTTCAGCCTTTCTCCGGGTAAAATTGAAATGTCTTGCAGCATGGGTTGTATATTTTCTTTAGGCTCATGCGATTTGTTTGCAGGCAGTGTGTGTTCAGGCAATATTTGCGCAGCAGGGCCCACCGTAGGTTCTGTTCTAACGGCCGATATTGAATTGATACCTGTAGCAACAACCGAAACTCTTACACTACCTTCTAGAGTTTCATCGAATGTTGAACCAAATATAATATTCACATTCTCTTCTACCTCGTCACGGATACTGTTCACTGCTTCATCAACTTCAAACAATGTAATATCCGTACCCGCCGTAATATTAATCAAGACCCCCTTCGCACCACTCATCGATGTATCATCTAATAATGGATTAGCAATGGCTTGTTCCGCCGCCTCAGTAGCACGGCGTTCTCCTTCGGCCTCACCAGTACCCATCATCGCCTTACCCATCTCACTCATGACAGACTTAATATCTGCAAAATCCAAGTTGATAAGACCTGGCATGACCATTAAATCAGTCACACCTCTAACACCCGAATACAAAACGTCATCTGCCATTTTAAATGCATCCGCAAATGTGGTTTTTTCGTTTGCCACACGAAACAGATTTTGATTTGGTATAATCAGAAGAGTATCGACAAATTGTTGCAATTCCTCCAGACCCGCCTCTGCCATTTTCATACGATTTACACCTTCAAACTGAAATGGCTTTGTTACTACACCAACAGTCAAAATACCGTGTTCTTTGGCGGCTTTTGCTATTACGGGAGCTGCACCGGTGCCAGTACCTCCGCCTAAACCAGCCGTTATGAAAACCATATTTGTATCTTTTATATGGGATATAATCTCTTCCAAGGACTCTTCAGCAGCAGCCTGTCCAATATCGGGGTTTGCTCCGGCACCTAAACCTTGTGTAATATTAATCCCCATCTGAATACGGTGTTCCGATTTTGAGAGTGCTAATGCTTGCGCATCAGAATTAGCAGCTAGAAATTCAACGCCCTCCAAACCTGACTGAATCATATTATTCACCGCGTTACCGCCAGCACCACCAACACCAATTACGGTAATGCGGGGTTTTAATTCCGACCCAATTGAGCCAGTTGGTAATGTAAGATTGATGCTCATAATAATCTCCAAATCAAAATCTTATGTTAACTATTACTATTTATTGGCTTCTCCAACATTCAAGTAACGCGTTCGCTCAATTTTCTAAATTGAGACCAAGTTTAATGGCTCTAATTCTAACGGCAAAAGGTTACCTAAATGTTTTCACGTAACCATTTTCCTATTCGAGAGAATTTGCCACTGGGTGCTTCTACATTTAGAGAAGAAGTCATGGATATAGCTTTACGCTCTTTAAGCACAAATTGAATGAGGCCGGCAGGAGCCGAAAATGCAGGCCCACTAACGGATTCCGCCAATCCTTTAACATAATATGGTTGGCCTAAACGAACCTGTTTATCCATCATTTCAGCCGCTAATTCTCGTACACCGGTTAATTGGCTGCCACCGCCCGTCAACACAACTCTTCGGGCTCCAGCCTTTTCAAAGCCTGTTGGCTCGAGTTTTTCGCGAACCAACTCATAAATTTCTTCAATTCGAGGACGGATAATACCGACTAACATTGATCGTGGAATTTGATTCTCGCCATCATCTGCTTCACCAACTAATGGAACTTTAATAAATTCTTGATCATCAGAAGCCGATGGAATCGCGCTACCATAAAGCGTTTTCATACGTTCAGCATGGGTCAATGGTGTAGAAAGACCACGAGCGATATCATTCGTTACATGGTTTCCACCTAATGGAACTGAATCTGTGTAAACAACTTCCCCATCAAAAAAAACTGATATATCGGTTGTACCGCCACCCATATCAATACAAATTACCCCCAATTCTTTCTCATCTTTAACAAGACAAGATAAGCCGGCTGCATAAGAACCTACAACTTGGCGCTCAACATCTAAGTGACAACGATTGACGCAAGCAGTGATATTACGAAGAGCTCCAACAGAAGCCGTAATCACATGCATATTAACACCCAGCTTTTCTGCAAACATCCCACGCGGATCTTTGACACCGGGATTTCCATCAATGTTATAAGCCACTGGTAACGTATGGATAATATGACGATCATCATCTTGCTGACTATGGAGCCAAGTAGGATCGAGTGCGCGTTTAAGATCAGTATTACTGATTTCATGACCAGAAATGACAACATCGAAAGAAATCAACTTTGATTCTGGAACAGCTCCTGAAACGCATAACACGACATCACGGACGTTTTCTCCTGCCATATGCTCAGCTGCCTCAACTGTAGAACGAATGCTATCCTCGACAGCCACCATATCAATAACATTTCCGTTTTTGATACCTCTTGAAACTTGATGACCAACACCAATAACTTCGGCAGCTCCGCTTTCTAATGGTCGTGCAATAAAACAGGCGACTTTTGTTGTACCCACATCAAGCGCTGTAATGAGGCCAGTACGAATAGTTGTTTTTAGAGCCGATTTTTGCATCATTCTTTTACTTCTATGTTTCTTTGCCACTAGCTGGGATAGCTTTAGTGTTCGGATGCATTTGGCGTTTTAGTCTTTTGCGTGAATTATCTATTGATTTCGATTGGATCGCTGGTAGTCCTTTCACCCCCTTTTTAACGACACTCTTGTCGCCTTGCCTAATGGCCATTCGGTTTGCCAATCTTAAGTCAATAGTTTTTAAATTATTAAACAACTCATCATGTTTCTTATAAAGATTTGCAAGATGGACCCAAGCGGCGTCAGCATCTTTTTCTGGTAGTAAAATCTCTGTTTGACCATTTAAATGAAGGTTCCAACGCCGCCCACCAACTCGAACTGCTGCCGTAACCCGGCTTGCCAATTGGGGTTCCATTGCCAGTACTTTAAAAAGATTAGCCGCCTTGGTAGGAGCATCCTTTCCAATTATCACGATTAATTTAGAATAAGCACTCAAATCTCTAAGTGGTATCAAATCCCCATTTATATCAATAAGGGAAAAAATTCCATTACGCTGCCATAAAGCCAATGGTCGACGCTCCGAAAGAAAAAGATGAACAACATCGGGAAGCTGGCGTTCAATCACTACTTTTTGCACCCAAGGAAGAGCCTCTACTCGAATACGCGCGGTTCCAGTATTAAAAGCCAGTATGGGAGAACCATTTTTTAGCCGCAAAGCTTCAAGCAAATCTTGACGCGAAGTTTCAATACGTCCCTCGACTAAAATCTCACGCACTACGAACCCTTGTTTTGCAGTACTTAAAATAAAAGACGACTTCGCACGTTTTACTGTCTGGGATAGCCAATCGCTGTGCCAAAACCACCAACTAGCACAACTGATACCCCCAGCAATAAATATCAATACACTTGCAGCAAATACAGGATGCTGCCAGAAAGACTTTACTCTACGTCGAGGCAGACCCCTTTTCCTCTTTGCACTAGATTTGTTATACTGGATCATTAGATACCACCGCTAAACATCGCAAACTGCATTCTCCACAAGCCATATTACCAGTTCGTTAAAAGATATATTTAAATATGCCGCTTGCTCAGGTACTAATGAAGTTGGTGTCATACCAGGTTGGGTATTTACTTCTAACACATAGAGATTCTTACCATCATAACGAATATCTACTCGTGAAATGCCCCTGCACTCGAGGCTTTTATGTGCCAAAAGAGAAATATGCAAGGCTTCTTCATAAATCGCTTTTGGTATATCCGCAGGTACAATATGCTTAGACCCACCATCAATATATTTTGCATCATAGTCATAAAATTCTCGCCTCGTCATCACTTCCGTAACTGCCAGAGGTCGATCCCCCATAACCGTGACAGTAAGCTCCCGTCCCGGAATAAACCGCTCAACCATTACCCTGTCACCGAATACCCAATTTTCCTTCCTCGGTTCAAAGACATCACCAACTTGTACGATCCATACACCAACACTTGAACCTTCGTTTAGAGGTTTCACCACATACGGCGGAGCCATAACATTATCATTTAAAAATTGGTCAAAGGTAACTATTCTATGCTCAGCAACTTTAATACCCGCACTAGCCATAATGGACTTTGCCACAGGTTTGTTAAACGCCATAGCAGACGCCAGAACACCCGAATGGGTGTACCGTATATTTAAATAATTTAACAATCCTTGGATGCAACCGTCTTCGCCGTAACGCCCATGTAGTGCGTTAAAAACAACATCTGGCTTAGGAACTAAACTAGTTAAAAGGGCACCAATGTCGTCTTCAACATCTATTGATTTCACTCGATAGCCAGACTCAATTAGAGCTTTTGAAACAGCTGCTCCAGTTATAAGTGATACCTCTCGCTCATTTGACCTGCCACCTAATAATACTACCACATAAGGATTCATACACTTGGCTCCCGCAAGTTAATCCCGACCCCGATACCTATACGTTGAATTTCCCAATCCAACTTTATGCCGCTATCCTCAAAGACCCGGTGTCGAACCTCTTCGCCAAGTCCCTCAAGATCAGCGGCACTAGCAGAACCTGTATTTATAAGAAAATTACAATGTTTCTCAGAAACAACAGCCCCGCCCCGCGCTAAACCTCTACAACCAGCAGCATCAATGAGTTCCCAAGCCTTATAGCCGGGAGGATTCACAAATGTACTCCCACCAGTTGGTGTTTTAACTGGTTGGGCAAGCTCCCGTTCTTTTCGAATAGCTTTCATACGGTTGGTTATTTTAATAGTAGACGCTGATGAACCTTTAAAACACCCACCAATATATATCAAATCTTTTGCAATATCCGAATGTCGATAACTGTATCTTAACTCAGAAACAGATAAATCAATCAAATTTCCTTTTTTATCTAGAGCTGTCACACGTTGCAATATATCCTTGATTTCAAATCCATAAGCACCCGCATTCATCCGGATAGATCCCCCAACTGTACCAGGAATTCCGCACAAAAATTCAAAGCCAGAAATTTCATATTTACGTGCAACATTGGCAAGTTTGAGGTTAGATAAACCGCCACCCGCTTTAATTTCCATCCCACATATGGAAACCTCTTCAAATACTTTACTGAGACGAATAACCACACCCGGAACTCCGCCGTCCCGGACCATCAGATTAGATCCAATACCAATCACTGTAACAGGAACCGCATCTGGTTTATTCTGAAGAAACACCATCAAATCATTAAGATCGGCAGGCCAAAACATTACTTCCGCTGGCCCTCCAACCCTAAACCATGTCGATTTGGAGAGACACACGTTCGCTTTAAATCGCCCTCGCTGTGACGGTAGTCGCTCAGCTAAGTCATTACTGAACTTGATGGCCGTCATAACTAACTACCTTTAGCCATACTAGCACGTAAATTAGCTAAATTAGAAGGCAAGTCGTTTGCCCAAACGGTAATATTTCCGGCTCCAAGACAAACAACAAGATCACCTGAATTCATATGTTCGTTAACAATAACAGTTAAATCATCTGGATGTTCCAAAGGAATGACCATCCGATGACCATGGGCTCGCAGACCTTCAATCAGGCTGGCTTGAGTAACACCTTCAATAGGCATTTCCCCTGCTGCATAAATATCTGCAACTACAACAATGTCAGCGTCGTTAAAACATGTACAAAAATCTTCAAACAAATCTCGTAATCGCGAATATCGATGTGGTTGCACGACAGCCATTACACGCCCCTCGGCTGTCGTTACCCTAGCAGCATTTACTACAGCTAATATTTCCGCTGGATGATGTCCATAATCATCAATAATAGTAATACCATCCACTACCCCAGTTTTAGTAAATCTCCGCTTTACACCGGTGAAACCTCCTAAGCCTTTGCGGATCACATCATCAGTTAAACCTAACTCAATAGCGATAGAAATTGCAGCCGCTGAATTTAAAATATTATGATTACCGACCATTGGTAAATAAAGTTTATCAATAATTCGCTCATCACCTGATTTGCGATCGGTAATTATAATATCAAAGTTTGATCCATCAGCGCTGGTGTTAATATCAGCTACACGAATATCAGCCTGCGGAGTTACTCCATAGGTAATAACTCTACGGTCAGAAACCCGCGGTATAATTGCTTGCACTCCAGCATCATCAATACAAAGAGCAGCAAACCCATAAAATGGGATTTGTTCAATAAAAGAAACAAATGCGTCTTTTAGATGATCGAAAGAACCGAAGTAATCCATATGTTCAGAATCAATATTTGTTACTACAGTAATTGTTGAAGGAAGCTTAACAAAAGTGCCGTCAGATTCATCTGCTTCAGCTACCATCCATTCACTACTACCAAGGCGAGCATTTGTACCCCAAGCATTTATAATCCCACCATTTATAACCGTAGGGTCCATCTCAGCCTCTTCTAATAAGGCTGCAACCAGAGACGTTGTTGTCGTTTTACCGTGGGTGCCGCCAACCGCGATAGCCCATTTGAATCGCATTAGCTCACCTAACATCTCAGCTCGCCGCACCACAGGTGTGAGGCGCTTCCGTGCTGCATCTAATTCTGGATTACCCAACTTTATGGCTGAGGAAATTACAACAACGGCCGCGGATCCTAAATTTTCTTCTGCGTGCCCAATCATAACATTCACACCAAGATCACTGAGCCTATTTATATTATTATTTACCGCTAGATCACTACCCTGTACTACATAACCGAGATTGTGCAAAACCTCTGCAATACCACTCATACCAATTCCACCAATACCTACAAAATGAATGATGGTGTCTTGATCAATTGGCAAACCTCTCATGCAATCTTCCTCAGATCATTTTTAAGATTATCAGGTATTAGATCGATCACTATTTCAGCAAGCTTGTTTGCAGCATGGGGTTTGCCTAACGCTTTTGCAGCAGCTCCCGCATTTTCTAATATCTGCGGAATAGAAAATAATGATTCCAAACGATCAGCTAGAAGTTTTTCTGTAAAGGCGTTTTCCGGAATAAGCCACCCACCACCAATTTCATCAACTGCATATGCATTCTGGGATTGATGGTCATCCACAGCATACATATAAGGTACTAAAATTGCTGGGCGTCCAATTATTGTTAGCTCCGCAATTGTCGATGCTCCAGACCTACAAATCACCAAATGGGCATCTGCAATTCGCTTAGGAATATCGTTAAAAAAAATGGAAATATCAGCCTTAATATCCAAATCCCTGTATCTTGATTTTGCTTGCTCAACGTCTTCCAAACGACATTGTTGCGTGACTTTTATTCGGCGCCTTAAAGGCTCGTTAATGCGCTTTAAAGCATCTGGTACTACCTCACTAAATATATGGGCTCCCTGGCTACCCCCAAATACTGCAATATTAACTTCATCATTCTGGCCTATAGTTGGATACGTTTGATCCTGCAAAGATGTCACAGATGGGCGTACCGGCATACCTGTCACAACAATTTTCGATTGGAAAGTTTCTGGAATTTTATGCGAGTTCTCAAAAGATATCGCTATTTTTTCGACCCGTCTTGCCAGCAATTTATTTGCACGGCCTAAGACAGCGTTCTGTTCATGGATCACCGATTTTCTGCCTGAAAAGGCCGCTGCTAACATTGTGGGAACTGATGAATATCCGCCAAATCCAACGACAACTGCCGGTTTTAATCGCCGTAACAGTAACCAAGCCTGAAAAGTGCCAATAAGAATTTCTATTCCACTTATAATTCGCCAGATTAATTGTTTGCCAGCGATACCGCCGGCCCGAACCCGATAAGTATCAAGTTCAGACAATCTACCCTTTAGGTTATCGCCGCGGCGATCTGTTATCAAAGCTAAATAAAAACCTCGTTCTATTAGTTCAGCAGCTAGAGCTTCAGCTGGAAAAACATGCCCGCCCGTGCCGCCGGCAGCTAAAATTACGAGAGGCTTATTATTATTGATCATAAATTAATCGCTCGCCCATATCTTTGCCACCCAGATCACGCAACACATCTCCTTGACCAGGTCTCTCTCGAGTAAGGGCCAACACCATACCAAGGCCAATTGCTGAAGCAACCATTGAGGAACCGCCATACGACATTAGTGGCAACGTCATACCTTTTGTCGGCATGAGATTGAGTGTAGACGCCATATTTATTATGGCCTGTAATGCAAATTGAACCAATAAACCGACAACGGCGAGTTGGACAAATAAGTCAGTTTCTTTAAAAGCCCTAATAAAACCACGCAATACAATAAAGAGAAATAAACCAGCTACAAATAAAGTCATGATGAGCCCAAATTCCTCACCGGCTACAGCAAATATAAAATCAGCATGAGCATCAGGCAAAACTTCTTTAACATGACCTTCACCAGGACCTCTGCCAAAAATACCGCCATTGCGAAAAGCTTCAAGGGAGCGGGCTACTTGGTAGGCCTCACTACCGGCTGGATCAAAGAAACGATCAATCCGGCTTTGTACGTGGTTAAAATTAAAGTAAGCAGCAATACCACCAGAAATAAAAACCAAACCAATAGCTAAGACCAATAGCATCGGCAAACCGGCAAGAAAAAACTGCACACCCCAAACAACACTAACCAAAATGGTCATGCCAACATCTGGTTGCATTAATAATAGAGCTACGACGGTTAAATACAGACCCACTGACACTAAATAGCTAGGAAAATTTTCCTTAAGCCGCCAAGCCGCAAACAACCATGCAGAAATAACGGCAAAGCTTGGCTTCACAAACTCCGAAGGCTGAATCGAAAGTCCGCCTAGTTTAATCCATCGTATTGCACCTTTAATCTCAGCACCGTTCAACAAAGTAAAAATCATCAAAACAACTGAGAACCCAAAACAAATAACTGCCAATCGTCTGATACCCCTCCGATTCAAAAGCGATACTGCAAACATAACTAATAAAGAAACCGGTATAACCGTAAAGTGTCGACGAGCAAAAAAGAAGGTGTCTAGATTCTTATGATGAGCAACCGCTGGGCTTGCAGCCAACGCCAAAATTGCGCCACAGGCGGCAATCGTTATTATTGCAGCAATCATCCAACGATCAATAGTCCACCACCATCTTCCAAAAATACTCTCATCAGTTCGAGAAAATGTAGTTGTCATGATGGAAAATTTCCTAAATCATTAATAATATTACGAAAAGTATCCCCTCGTTCTTCAAAATTCTTAAATTGATCAAAAGAGGCACAAGCAGGTGATAATAAAACTGTACTTGGAATAGTTAAACTTGCATCACGGTGAGCTTCATGCACAGCTGTTTCCAAATCTCCACATCGGCTAACGGAGACAAACGGGACCAATAGATTTTCTAACTCATCAAGCTCATGACCGATGAGGTAGGCGTGTACTACCCGCTGGAGAACGGATTGTATGGCTCCCAAATTTTCTTCTTTAAACTGACCACCTAAAATCCAATGGATATTTTCATAGCATATAAGCGCTTTAGCAGCAGCCTCTGTATTAGTCGCCTTACTGTCATTAACGAAAGAAACTCCATCAGTAGACTGAACTAATTCCTGACGATGAGCTAAACCCCCATAAGATCTAATTGCGTCTATAATTATATCTGGTTCAATACCAATAGACCTAGCGACGGCATAAGCTGCTGCAGTATTTTGCCAATTATGTTGGCCAGGTAATGTTAAAACACTGCATAAATCCATAATAATATTTTGCGTATTTCCAAGATCATCTATAAGCACTCCATTATCAACATAAACCCCACCGGGCACTCGAGATGAAGCAGAAATAGGTATTATATTCTCAACACCCCGATCAATCATTAATTCCATACAAATAGCGCGGCAATGACTATCTTCCATCCCAATTATTGTTTTAGAGCCTTCTCTAACACGTTCAAATAGAATTTTCTTAGCTGCAACATAACCTTCCATACCGCCGTGCCTACCCAAATGATCCGCTGAAATATTAAGTAATATTCCAACATCCAATTTCATAGATGGAATGCGCTCCAGTTGATAGGATGAAATTTCTAAAACATAGGTACCTTTCTCGTCTAATGGTAAGAGATCCAATGCGGGAATACCATAATTACCCCCGATCTCTGCTTGGTAGTTTGCCCTATTCAATATGTGCCCAATTAGAGCCGTCGTAGTTGACTTTCCATTAGTACCAGAAATACCAATAAAACGAGCTGTGGTATTTTCTCGGGCTAATAAATCAATATCACAAATAATTGCACAACCAGCCTCTCTAGCGCGTACAGTTAAAGTATGAGGTTCTGGATATTGGTCTGGAATACCCGGGCTTAGTATTAGTGTATCAATCTTAGAAAAGTCACTTTGATAAAGATCAGTGAGCTTAACCCCCTCCGTTTTAGCACTATCTCGCTTCTCCGGGATATCATCCCATGCCCAAACGTCAGAACCACCAGCTTCAAGAGCTCGCACTGCTGACAAGCCAGAACGGCCCAGCCCAAGAACCCCGATCGACTTATTTGCAAAGGAAGTTACAGTGATCATTTCAATTTTATACTCGCACTTTTTATCTTAGCTTTAATGTTGCCAACCCGGCAATTGCCAGGATCACCGCAATAATCCAAAAACGTATTACTATTGTTGACTCAGCCCAGCCTTTTTTCTCAAAGTGATGATGCAGTGGTGCCATTGCAAATACACGCTTACCAGTAAGCTTGAACGATATAACCTGAACAATCACTGAAGCAGTTTCCAGCACAAACAAACCGCCAACAATGGCCAGTACGAGTTCGTGCTTTGTAATTACGGCAACAGTGCCAAGCGCTCCGCCCATTGCAAGTGAGCCAGTATCACCCATAAAAACCATGGCGGGCGGGGCATTAAACCAGAGAAACCCAAGCCCGGCACCTATAAGTGCCCCACAAAAAATAGAGAGCTCACCCGCACCTGGTAAATAGTTTAGCTGTAAATAATTAGAAAATACAAAATTTCCAACCAAATAGGCTATCAAAACAAAAACACCCGCAACAATCATTACCGGAACAATTGCCAGACCATCCAAACCATCGGTTAAATTGACAGCATTTGAAGAACCCACCATGACTAATGAAGAAAACACAATAAAGAACCAACCCAAATCAATTAGTATTGTTTTAAAAAATGGTATAGCAAGGGAGGTCGCCATAGGATCTTTAACAAGGGTCATAAAATAAATTGTAGCAGCGATCGCTATCAAAAATTGTAGTAGTAACTTTAACTTTCCCGATAAACCCTTGGGATTTTGCTGTGTGACTTTTATGTAGTCATCAATAAAACCTATCAGACCGTAACTAATTGTAACGCCCATAGTCATCCAGATGTAACCGTTGTACAAATCGGCCCAAAGAAGCGTTGAAATTACCAGCGCCAATAGAATCATAACACCACCCATCGTAGGCGTTCCCACTTTTGTGATGAGATGACCCTGCGGACCATCGTCTCGGATGGGCTGACCTTTTTTCTGATGACGCTTAAGCCAGTTAATGATAAACGGTCCACAAATGAAGCTTACGATCAAGGCGGTTATCAAGGCTCCACCGGTTCGAAAGGTTATATAGCGGAATAAATTTAAAAATACGAATTGGTCGGAAAATTGCACGAGAGTATTAAATAACATATAAGCCCTCCTTGATGTCGTTAGGACTAACAATTAAATCATTTTTAAAATTCAACAAGCGATCAACAACTTTACTCATTTGATAACTAGCTGATCCTTTCACTAGAATAATGTCACCGGGTTTTATTACATCGAGCAAAGGCTGAATAAGGTCTTCCGACCTATCCGCGTGCCCCATCTTGATTGTGTTAGGAAGTTGATCGCACATACACTTCATCTCTGACCCCACTGTAAAAACAAAATCTACCAGCGCATCACTAATCTTATTAGCAAGAGCACAATGAAGTTTGGTTGAGTTTTCTCCAAGTTCCTTCATATCACCGAGCACACAAATCCGGCGTCCCAAAGACTTCGGTTTTAATCTAGACAAAACCTCTATTGCCGCAGCGACCGAAACAGGGCAAGCATTATAGCTATCATCAATTAACTCAAAATGACCACCTTGGATCGGTATCGTATGAAGTTGACCACGGCCCTTAAACGGTTTGATATTTACAAATGATCGGGCCGCTGCAGTCATATCAGCCCCCACCGCATAGACGGCCGCAAGTACAGCCAAACTATTCTGCACCCAGTGCTGACCAGGTATCGAGAGCTGATACGTAAAAATATTATTATCGAAACAAACCTTAACTGACGAGCCCTCTGAATTTAATGTAAATTCGACGAGTTTAAACTGAGCATCATTATGTACACCAAAAGCAATAACTTTCTCTGCTCCAGCAGAGAGTGCTGCCGAGTTTAACAAATTGAAATATTGATTATCTCTATTAAGAATGGCCGTACCACCTTCTTGCAAACCCGTGAACACTTCGGCCTTTGCTCGCGCAATATCATGAGTTGAGGAGAAGAACTCAGTATGAGCTATATCAACGGTTGTTATTACCGCAACGTGTGGGCGGACTATTTGAGATAACTGTTTTAGCTCACCTGAATGGTTCATACCCAATTCAAATATACCGTAATCGGCATTTTTAGGCAGCCGAGCTAAGGAGAGTGGTACACCGAAGTGATTATTAAAACTACCCAGACTAAACGATGTCTTACCTTGCTCAGATAGCAATCTCCCCAGAGCCTCTTTGACCCCGGTCTTACCTACGCTACCTGTCACCGCAATTACCCTCGCCATTGATCTGTTGCGACCACCGCGTCCCAATTCGTTGAGCGCCTTAATAGTATCAGTTACCTTCAGTAAGTGTGTGCCTTCTGGAAAATCTTCCGTAGAGCCAGAAGTGATTGAAGCCACGGCCCCTTTCGTCAGTGCACTTTCTATAAAATTGTGGCCATCAAAATAAGGGCCAGAAATTGGGATAAAAAGATCCCCTGGCCCAATTGTTCTACTATCAATTGAGACCCCGGTTACATTCCAATTTGTTGAAGAGCTACCCCCTGTTAGCTCGGTAGCTTCTTCTGATGTCCATAAAGATCGAATGTCAGTCATAAATTATCCCGAACGATGCACTTCACAGCATTAACATCATCAAAAGGTAGCTCGGTGGTGCCGATAATTTGACCTTGTTCATGCCCCTTACCAGCAACAATCAGCAGGTCTCCAGCGGAAAGACTTTTTATGGCTGTTGCGATAGCATCCATACGATCGGCAATTTCAATTGCACCTGGAGATGCCGACATAATTTGCGAACGAATTATAGCTGCATCCTCGTACCTTGGATTATCATCTGTTATAATGACTTCATCAGCTAACTGAGCAGCAATTTTCCCCATTTCTAGGCGCTTACCGTGATCCCTATTTCCACCACAGCCAAATACAATCTTAAGTTTATTTTTCGTATGGGCACGAAGAGAATTTAAAACATTTACTAAGGCATCTGGCGTATGGGCATAGTCAACAAAAACTCTAGAGCCGTTAGAAGTGCAGGCAGCCAACTCCATCCGACCCCTGACACCTTGTAATTTCGACAAAGAACGTGTCGCCTTTTCTGGATCCAACCCGCCAGCTATAACAATACCTAATGCACATAAGGCATTCATAGTTTGAAAATCACCAATCAAAGGTAACGTTAGGTTATATTCATGCCCCAATACACTTAAAGATAATCTTTGACCATCAGGTAAAGCCTCAATATTTCTTAGAGTAATATCATTTGCATTTCTTCCAAATTCAATAAAACTAGTGTTACGATCTCTTAACATAGCTGAAATTCTTAAAGCCATATTATCATCTGCATTGACGACAGCCACACCGTCTGGATTAAGAACCTCCAAAAATAACCTGCACTTAGCGCTAAAATATTTTTCCATTGTCTTATGATAATCTAAGTGGTCGCGGCTAAGATTAGTAAATGCAGCTACTCCAATATCAATTCCATCCAAACGGAACTGAACAAGCCCATGGCTCGACGCCTCTAAAATAACATTCTGGATACCATCATTATTAAGTTTCATAAGTTTTTTGTGAAGATCAACAGGATCAGGTGTTGTTAAGCTTCCTCCTTCCATCTTCCTCGGAGCAATTAAACCCAGCGTACCTATACTTGCAGCTTTTTGATCACAAATTTGCCAAATCTGGCGGGTAAATTCAGCCACCGATGATTTGCCGTTTGTGCCGGTTACGGCTACTATATTTGGAGGCTGAGGCTCATAAAATCTAGCTGCAATCTTAGCATATCGTTGACGAGGATTTAGATCTGACACAAAACGAACTGAAAAATTATTTTTTATTTTAGGTCGAATGTCATTTGAAGTAAGTATGGCAACTGCTCCAGCATTAATTGCATCCATGATAAAATCTGATCCGTCTACATTCTCACCTGGGAGTGCAGCAAATAAAAAGCCTGGTTCAACTTGTCGAGAGTCAGAAGTTACACCTAAAATCTCAGCATCTGAAAACTCTATATCAGTCATGTTCTTCCATTCTTCATCGAATAATAATTCTTTTAATTGCAAAACGAATTTCTCCAAATTACCCACATTCGTTTAATTCAATTCTTCTTTGCCATGGCCGCTATAAATAGATCATCCCCCGGCTTGGGTAACTTTTCTACTTGTTGAGATGGTTTCAAACCCAATAAGGGTGCCATCCTTTTTACAACATTGGCGACAACAGGAGCAGCAACCCAACCGCCAGTTGCATAACCGCGTGTGCGCTTTGTTCCTTTAGGTTCATCAATCATGATTAAAATAACATATCTAGGTTTATCCATTGGAAACGCAGCAACAAAAGAAGACATTCTGCGACTTCGATCATAGCCTCCACGAAGGTCCGTTTTATTGGAAGTACCCGTTTTTCCCCCAATCAGATAACCGGGCACATCAGCATTACGGCCCGTTCCATGCCGAACAACTAAACGCATTAATCCGCGCATTTTTTTTGAAGTGTTTCTAGATAGCACGCGAGAACCGGCTATATTTTCCCCTTTAGGTACCTTGATCATTCGAGGGCGATATAAAATACCGCCATTAACTAATGCCGCAATTCCAGAAACTAATTGAATTGGGCTGACAGAAATACCATGGCCATAAGAAATAGTCATAGTATTAATCTGACGCCAATGAGCGGGCGTCAACGGTGTGCCTATCTCTGGCAAATCAATACGAGCTGGCGTCAGCATTCCAAACCGTTTTAGATACTTCTTTTGACCGAGGGTACCAACATCAAGTGCCATTTTTGCAGCACCAATATTAGATGAGTATATAATGATCTCCGGTACTGAGAGCCAACGATTTTTTGCGTGATAATCGGATATTTTATAGCGGGATATTTTAATCGGCTTGGTAGCATCATAATGATCCTTCAGCCTCGCCGTGCCAGTATCAAGTGCCATCGCAACTGTAAACAATTTAAACGTCGAGCCCATTTCATAAACGCCCTTAGTTACTCGATTAAAGCCAGCAACTCCAGAGGCTGTAATAGGCTTATTTGGATTAAAGTCTGGTAATGAAATCATTGCCCGGACTTCACCGTTAGTAGCGTCCAATACAAGTCCGGCTGCTCCAACGGCTCTAAATTCCAACATTGCTTTTACTAACTCTTCACGCAACAAAGATTGCACACGAATATCGATCGATAACTCAAGCGGCTTTTCTGTTCCACGAAGAACTTTATCAAAATAACCCTCAATACCTGACAACCCGCGCCCGTCAATATTGGTAAGCCCAAGCGCGTGGGCAACCAAACGACCATGAGGATAAACGCGGCGCTCAGTGGGTTGAAAATCAAACCCAGGAATACCTAATGTATTAACCAAAAACTGTGTCTTAGGTGTAAGATTTCGCTTTAACCAGACAAAAGATTTACTAGATGATAACTTCTCCGCCATTTTTTTTCTATTGATGTTAGGGAACACGCGCACCAATTTCTGGGTCGCTTCTTTCGAATCTAAAATCTGGCGGGGGTTCGCATAAAGTGACGCTGTAGGTAAACTTGTTGCCAATAAAACACCATTACGATCAATAATATCAGAGCGGACTTTGGGTATTTCTGAAACTACAGCAAGACGAGGAGCCTGAAACTCTTCCGCAACCTGCTCCACCACTGCTAGTTCAACCAGACGAACGGCCACAACAATAAAGGCCAGAGTAAATAAGACTCCAGTAACCAGCAGACGATTGCGCCCTGTCTCCAATGCTTGGCGACGTATACCTTCGAATTTGACATGAGTAGGAAATTCAGAAGATGAACCTTTTTCTGGAGCCTTTATCTCAGCGGGACCAAATGGATGCCGGAGACGTTCAAATTTCACAAGCGCGACCCCTTTTTATTTTTCATTAGCCAAGTTTTATCGATAGGCACATTATTTTCAGCGTCTTCTTTGCCAACTAAACCATCGGAAAGATCTTTAGCCGACTTAATTTGATTTGGCTCAGTTGGAATCATTTTAAGGTGGCGTTTAGCAAGATCTTTTATTCGAGCAATATCATTCAAATGACTCCATTCAGCGTTTAAAACATGGATAGCCTCTTGATCAGTCACAATAGCCTCATTAAGAATATCAAGTTCGTGCTCAAGGTCGGTCACTTCATATTTTAAATAGAACAGAGCAACACTCATTATAGCAGCGAGTAAGAGAGTAAAAATTGTTGTCTGCCGCATTTTCTCCATCCCTCTATTTAAACAATTAGTTTAACCAGGCAGGAGCATCAGTCCGTTCGGCCACACGCAGCCTCGCAGACCTAGCCCGAGGATTTAATATAACTTCATCTGCTCCAGGTTTAATTGCACCTCGTTTTGTTAAATTAAAACTTGGTGTTAAATTTGGATATATAATTTCAGGCATATGACGCGAACCTTTTGCAGTTATCCCACTGTGTTCGTGAAGAAAAGATTTTATCTTCCGATCTTCCAATGAATGAAAAGCAACAACGGCCAAACGGCCGCCTGGACCAAGAATTTTTTCAGCCCCCATAAGACCACGATCCAGCTCACCAAGTTCATCATTTACTTGAATACGAAGTGCCATAAAGGTTCTGGTCGCAGGGTCAATCCCATCCTTAGCACGGCGCACATTGGCATGAATAACTTGCACTAATTGAGAAGTTGATAAAATAGGTTTGATTTTGCGGGCCTCAACAATTCCGCGGGCAATTCGACGGGAATAACGCTCCTCACCATATTGAAATATAACGTCAGCAATTTCTTCTTCAGACGCATGGTTAATAAAATCAGCAGCTGTCGGTCCTTCGCATTCCATTCGCATGTCAAGCGGTCCATCATAACGGAAAGAAAACCCTCGTTTAGGGTCATCAATTTGAGGAGATGACACACCCAAATCAAGCATTACTCCATCAACGCGACTGATACCCTCATCAGCCATAATTGATACCATATCACCAAAACAACCCTGAAGCAGGGTCAACCGCCCATCATACTTACTAATTAATTTAGTTCCAAAAGTAATCGCAGCAGGATCACGATCGATTCCAAAGACCCTGGTTGTCGCAGCATCTAGTATGGCTCTAGTATAGCCGCCTTGACCAAATGTCCCGTCAATATAGGTTCCACCATCACGGAGTTTTAATCCAGATAACACTTCCTGGGTCATCACAGAGATATGACCAAAACTCATTGGTCAAATCCTTCTTGTAATTTTTTAAGGCGTAATGTGGCTCCTTGAGATCGGACCCGTTCGAAGGAGTTTTTGTTATGAATATTGTAGGCTTCAGGCTGCCAAACTTGAAAGCGAGTGCCTCGACCAACAAATATAGCTTCGTCACTAAGGCCTGCGTAAGTTCTCAATTCAACAGGTAAAAATATGCGACCTTCAGTATCGTATGCCATTTGATATGAGTTCTCTAACAGCGTAATCGCAAGATCGTCTTGTTCATCAGAAAACAATTCAAGTTCATCTAAACTATCAACTACACGCTGTATGAATGCTTCACCACAACCCTCGATAGCTGAATATTTAAATGACCGGTAGAGATAAATCCCAGAAAATAAAGTTGAAGCACCTCGTTCTTCTGAAACTGGGGAGGAAAGAGCATTACGAAATGCCTTAGGAACAGAAACCCGTCCCTTCTTATCAATCTTATTGGTATGCCGGCCGATTAACGCAGTCATTCTGTCCGCCTTAAAACATTACGACGGAAACCTATTGTTCATTGTCAATAAAAACAAAAGTTCTTACAAAAAGAACATACGGTACACCGTCAAATTATACTCAAGCCCCAATTTTTAGTACGGAGCATTCCCTGATCTATTTGGGATATCATGGGAATTTATGGGCGTCAATGGGATATAATGTATCGCAATACTTTAATAAAGTCTATCTGCGGAAAATAACCCCATCAACGTCATTATGATTTAGTCATAATAACAAGGCATAAATTGGGCAAATATAGTTATAAAAAGGTTAAAATGTAATATTAAAACTATTCGATAACCTGAGAAAAATAATTGATAGTTCTCTCTAGACCTATTTCGAGATCCACCGAAGGTTGCCAATCAAGTTTTTGTTTGGCCAAGCCTATATCGGGACAACGTTGCAACGGGTCATCTTCTGGTAAATCCTCAAAAATAAATTTAGATTTAGTTCCTGTGATTTTAATGACAAGCTCTGCCAATTGTTTAATCGTAAACTCTCTTGGATTTCCAAGGTTTATTGGACCGATAACATGATCAGGCGCATCCATTAGGCAAATAAAGCCGTTAATTAAATCATCAATAAAACAAAACGATCGGGTCTGACTACCGTTACCATAAATGGTTATAGCGTCACCACGCAACGCTTGCACAATAAAATTAGATACAACTCGGCCATCATCGGGACGCATACGAGGCCCGTATGTATTAAAAATACGCGCTACGCGGATCCTAAGGTCGTGTTGACGGTAATAATCAAAAAATAAAGTCTCAGCACAGCGTTTACCCTCATCGTAGCAGGCGCGAGGTCCAATAGGGTTTACATTACCTCTATAATCTTCAGTTTGGGGATGAACGGCTGGATCTCCATAGACTTCACTGGTTGAGGACTGAAAGATTTTAGCTCCAGTGCGTTTTGCAAGTCCCAACATATTAATTGCGCCATGAACACTAGTTTTAGTCGTCTGGACAGGGTCATATTGATAGTGAACAGGAGATGCTGGGCAAGCTAAATTATAAATTTCATCCACTTCAACATATAACGGAAATGTGACATCATGACGCAATAACTCAAAATTTGGATAATCAAGCAACTTTAATATATTTTCTTTTGTACCAGTAAAATAATTATCCAAACAAATAACATCATGACCTGCATCTACAAGACGCTCACATAGGTGAGAGCCAATAAATCCAGCGCCACCAGTAATTAAAATTCGCTTGCGGGGAAGCATTCTTACTCCAAACTTCTATTGCGTTCACTTTTTAATGAGACATACATTATCTGAAAATTAATAAGGTAAAAAGCCTCCGAAGACAAAAATCACGATTCACAGCGGGTAAACATATATTTAATGAGTTTATAGTTAGTTAAGTGTTATGGTCTATAAAATAGATTAAGAAATTGGTTTGGGATCAAGCTTAATTTTTTAAATTTTTAAAACATCAGACGACACATACTAAATATTAATTTTCTTGATTAGATACAAATTTACTGGAAGGTTCTTAAAGGATAAAAAGAATGCCAAACGTAAATAACCATGGAGTAACAACTATCAAATTTCTAATTACTCTGGTAATTAGCTTGATAGGAATTACTGCTTGCGCTAGCGGACCCAGCATTACAACTTCAGAAGCAATAATAAATGCAGCAAATAGAACATTAAATACACTTAAAAATCGAAGTGATTTTGATAGTTTCAATTCTCAGCTAAAAGCTGCTGCAGGTGTTGCAATTTTTCCTTCTATATATAAAGCTGGATTTTTTGCTGGTGCAGAAGGAGGTAATGGAATTTTGATCAATAAAAATTCTGACGGGATTTGGGGTTATCCAGCATTTTATACTCTCGCCTCTGGTAGTTGGGGCCTCCAATTTGGCGGTCAAAAATCAGGTGTCGTTTTCATTATCAGAAATCCAGGCGCTGTCGAGGCATTAACCCAACACCAAGGCAAAATATCGGCGGGGATGAACGTCGCAATAGGCAGTATGGGTGCAGGCCTCGAAGGGGCCGTTACCACAAATCTTGGAGCAGATATTATAGTCTACAGTGACTCGAAAGGTTTTTTCACTGGTGTTGCATTAAAGGGCTCAGCAATGGTCAGACGAAATGATCTAAATACGGAGTACTATGGAGGCCAGGTAAAACCTCAAGCCATTATTATCCAGCATGCGCACCAAAACCCTCAAGCAGATATTTTGCGGCGTACCCTAAGTCAATAGACGTAAGATCTTCGTTCCAAAACTTGGTCCGGCGCATTTTTTTTGGCACATAGAGAACCTAGATTATGTTTCGCAGCGAATAGAACTGGCTACCTTTAAATGAATCAGAAGCCCCCACCTTCCAATACGCAAGATGCCAACGAAGATATAACTCAAGATTTTATCCGTGATATTATTAATAAGGATCTGAAATCTGGGTACCATACATCAGTTGTGACACGCTTTCCACCGGAACCTAATGGCCACCTCCATATTGGGCATGCCAAAGCTATTTGTTTAAATTTTGGCATCGCAAATGAGTTCTCTGGTCAATGCCACTTGAGGTTTGACGACACAAACCCATCAAAAGAAGAACAAGAGTTTGTCGACGCTATCAAAGAAGATGTTCAATGGCTGGGTTTTGATTGGGGAGAGCATCTTCATCACACATCCGATTATTTTGAACAGCTATATAGCTGGGCTGAGTATTTGATCAATAAAAATATGGCTTACATTGACGATTTAAGTGCCATACAAATCCGTGAATATCGTGGCACCTTGAGAGAACCTGGGAAGAATAGTCCTTTCAGAGACCGTTCTATTGCAGAAAACCTTGCATTATTCAGAAAAATGCGAGCAGGAGAATTTAAAAATGGAGAAAAAGTATTACGCGCAAAAATCGATATGGCTTCGGGGAATATTAATCTTCGTGACCCTGTAATTTATCGTATAATGCATGCCGAACATCCGAGAACTGGTAACGCATGGTGTATTTACCCAAATTACGATTTTGCCCATGGTCAATCTGACGCCATTGAAAAAATAACCCATTCAATATGTACTATAGAGTTTGAAGACCATAGACCACTTTATGATTGGTTTATTACAAATTTACCGGTCCCATCTAAACCGCGTCAATATGAATTTGCCCGACTAAATTTAACATATACTGTACTCTCTAAGCGCCGTCTTAAGCAGCTCGTATCTGAGAAATATGTCTCAGGATGGGATGACCCACGCATGCCAACAATTAGCGGGTACCGTCGACGCGGATATCCGGCAGTAGCTATTCGCGATTTTACCAATAGGATTGGCATTTCAAAATCTAATTCGACTATCGAGGTCCAGTCCTTAGAAGCATGCGTACGTGAACATTTGAATCAAATAGCCTTACGTCGTATGGCAGTACTCAAACCCCTAAAAGTTGTTATTGAAAATTACCCAGATGGCCAAACAGAAGAATTCGAAGCAAAAAATAATCCAAATGATGAAAATTCCGGGACCCGCAAAATACAATTCACCCGTGAATTTTTCATTGAGCAGGACGACTTTATGGAGGATCCACCTAAAAAGTTTTTCCGTCTAGCTCCTGGACGCGAAGTGCGTTTACGTTACGCATACTTCATAACCTGCACCGCGGTTTTAAAGAACGAAGAAAAAGAAATTGTCGAGATCCGCTGTACCTATGACCCAGAAACCAAAGGCGGAAATGCACCAGATGGCCGTAAAGTCAAAGGAACTATACATTGGGTTGCGGCTCCATATGCTATAGAAGCTGAAATTCGACAATATGAACATCTCTTTACAAAAGAAATACCCGGAGAAAATGGCGAGTTTTTAGATGATATTAATTCAGAGTCGTTAAAAATTTTATCAAACTGTAAACTTGAATCCGCCTTGAAAAATACTCCGATAGGCGAGACAATTCAATTTGAGAGGCTTGGCTATTATAGTGCAGATAAAGATACATCTTCGAGCCATTTAATATTTAACCAAACTATCGAGCTAAGAGATACTTGGGGGAAAAACAAAAGGAGTGAAAATGCCTAAAAAAATTGAACATTTACAGTGGCCTGATGCGCCAAAAATGTGGATGCCTTATGCGCCAGCAATTAAAGTAACGGGGGGTTCTACTATTTATTGTGCAGGAGTTACTGCTGCGCCTGTTTATCATCATCATCCTCACCGACCAGAAGAATTCGATAACATGCCGGAAACTATGGAAGGGCAAGCTCGCGCGGTTATGGAAAACCTTAAACACGGTTTAGAAGCAGCAGGCGCCACATTTTCAGATGTTATTGTGTGCGATCGTTTTTTGACCGATATGGACCAACAAGATGATTTAAATAAAGTTTGGAATGAATACTTTACCGAACACAGTCCAGCTTCCACTACGGTCCAAATTGTGCGTCTCGCAACCGATCCTCGATGTCTTTTAGAGGTAAATGCTATTGCCGTAATAGATTAGATAAACTTATTTGAACATCTAAATTAAGTGCCGTTATTTATTATTGTTAGCAATTCTTATATAATGATTAATTTAACGTATAAAATCATCCTATACTGTTAGATGATAAATCCAGGAAGTCCCCAATATGAAAAGAGATAGAAGTGAGCTTTTGACGCAGACCGGATCAGGTACAGGTGCGGGTAAGACACTACGGCAATATTGGATGCCAGCTGCGCTGAGTGATGAGCTTAATAGCAATCGACCTCTAGTTCCTATTAGATTAATGGGCGAAGATTTGGTTCTTTTTAGGAATGAAAATGGTGAATTAGGATTAATAGACCGTCAATGCCCACACCGTGGTGTCGATCTATGCTATGGTCGACTAGAAAAGGAAGGACTGAGATGTCCATTTCATGGTTGGTATTTCAGCACAGACGGCCAATGTCTTGAACAACCTGCGGAGCCAGAAGATTCAATATTATTCAAAAAAATAAAAACAACTGCATACCCAGTGATTGAAAGAAATGGTATTATATTTGCCTTCATGGGCAAGGGTGAGGTTCCCGCTTTACCAACCCTAGATTGTTTAGAGGCTCCAGACAGTCACGTATTTTCTTTTAAGGGTCTCTGGCAATGTAATTGGCTACAGGCCTTAGAAGTTGGCATCGATCCAGCGCACCCTTCTTTTTTGCACCGGTTTTTTAAAGATGAGGATCCTGAGGATCAATATGGCAAACAATTTCGAGATACCGCTGCTAATACAGATATACCAATTACTAAAATATTACGTGATTATCATCGCCCGCAAATTGAGCTTGAAGAGACTTACTATGGAATTCGTATTAAAACATTGCGTCACCTTGAAAAAGGACAGACCCACATACGAGTAACCAACCAAGTATTTCCCTGTGCCATCTCCATCCCCATGTCAAATACAATGACCATAACCCAATGGCACGTCCCAATTGATGACCAAAATTGTTTTTGGTATGCCATGTTCACGAGCTTCACCGAACCCATCGACAAAGCTAAAATGCGCGAACAAAGATTAGCGGAGCATACATTACCGGATTATGCACCACTAAAAAACAAGGCCAATCAATATGGCTACAATTCTGAAGAACAAAAGAACCTCACTTATACTGGCATGGGTATGGATATCAATGTACATGACCAATGGGCGTGCGAATCTATGGGTACTATTCAGAACAGAGCCAAAGAACATTTAAGCACGACAGACAAAGCTATCTCAGCCTATCGACGCCTACTGTTCCAAACAATTGCAAAAGTAGAAAAGGGTGACCTTAATATAATCGGTGCTGTTATGAATGAAAATGACGATAGCATTAAAGGACCAATTGCACTCGATGCTATTGGCTCAACCGCAGACTGTGATACCTTTTGGCGCGACGGCGATGCAAAGCGCAAAGCCAACTGCCCCTGGAACGCAGACCTTTAAATGGGGGAAAGAGCGAAGATGCGCAAAGGAAGTATGGGTCAGAATAATTTTGCAGAACGTTTTGGATTGTGGAGCCCCGAACAAAAAGCTGCCGCCAAAGAAGTTGAAAAGAAGATCAAAGGCCTTGATCTAGAGGTTGTCCGAATTTCCTTTCCAGATCAACACGGTATTCTTCGCGGCAAAACGCTAGTAGCCGATGAAATACCTTCCGCCTTGGTGAATGGAGTTAGTATGGTGACAACCTTACTGGCCAAAGATACTTCCCACAAAACCGTCTTCCCATGGTTCACAGAAGGTGGCGGCTTGGGTATGGATGAGATGACAGGCGGTGGCGATTTTTTGATGCTGCCCGACCCCGGATGGATAATGGCTGACATTTATTTCCCAAATGGAAAACCAGTGCCATTCTCAACTCGGCAAATTTTGCGGAATGCGCTGGGTGATTTAAGTAACATCGGCTACGACTATATAAGTGGACTGGAAGTTGAATTTCACCTTTTTAAACTCGAAGATGCAAAACTGCGCCCTGAACAAGCTGGTCAACCAGCCGAGCCACCAGAAGTCAGCCTTCTAGCCCATGGCTTTCAATACCTTACAGAACAGCGCATGGACGAAATTGATCCCTATCTCGAGACCTTGCGTCGTCAGCTACTTGATATAGGCCTTCCGCTTAGGACACTAGAAGTTGAATTTGGACCCAGCCAGGTAGAAATTACTTTTG
>LWDU01040393.1_pt1 | contig 31414 bp, 22 predicted proteins | sample 727161 | NCBI WGS metagenome assembly LWDU01 (sample SAMN04566230, study PRJNA314399) | hydrothermal vent metagenome | isolation source: deep sea hydrothermal plume seawater | place: Mexico: Gulf of California, Guaymas Basin | collected 2004-07-11
AGGCTTCGACGCCCGCCTCTGCTGGCCAGCATACGGGACCCTGGGCGAAAAGAAATGGCGGAAGTGCATGGGAATCGAACCCACCGACCGTATGGTTCACACACGGCCCAACGGTTTTGAAGACCGCGGCCCCCACCAGAGGTGCAAGCACTTCCAACAACCGTTGACCGCGGAAAGCCGTCAACCGGTTTGTCTTAGCGGTCCATTCTACACGTGATCGGCGAGAAAAGCACTAAAGGCAAGAATACGAGGTGGGTTCGAACGAAATCTCGGTAGGCGGCCGGGAGATTTGTCATTAGTTATCTATCATCTATCATTTGTCATTGAAAAAAAGGCAATAGCCGCGGTAGTTCCGCAAGCAAGAAACCGGACGCTAGCCCGTGCCGGCTGATGGCGCCTCCGGCCCCGCTGCGATAATCTGTGTTGAACCCAACACAGATTACGCAGAGGGCCACGGACCTGCCCCGCTCAGTCCCAAGGTAAGGTCACTTGATCAGGTAGATTTTTCCGCGAATCGAAATCAACAGTTCCTCGTCCTGCGCTTGCTGAGCGAACACTGCATTTTCCGATTTGGAGTTCTCTTTGGTCAAATCAAAGTACGATTTGCTGAACCGCTCAATCTCAACGATCTTCGCGCGGTCCTTCTTTAGATCGACCGTTCGAGTCGACGCTGTCACCCACAGTTTGCCTCGTTTGTATAACGTCTCTTTACCGATCTGAAGAACCTTGTCGGTCACTCTCATGACCCCATCGTCCCCTTCAAAGACCTGGGCTCCCTGCACGCCTCGTTTGGCGAGCCCAGAGATGATACTCGCGTCCTTGGCCGTTGCCTCCGCTGCAGCTCCAAAATCGCCAAAACCGCCACCGCCTAAACCAGCTGTCCCACCACCGCCCGGTGCGGCATTGGCCGTCTTGAACGCTTGTTTGGCCGCTCGTTGAGAGAGACCGGCACGGCCCTCTGCTGAGCTGAGCCTATTGAGCTGGCGTCTCGTCTCGTCCAAAATCCGTCCGCGGGAAACGATGCCCTGCGCTGAGTTTTCATCGGCAAGGAACGACGTGTAGGGCGTCAGAATTCCATGCTTGACTGAAAGGCCTACCAACTCTTCCATCAATTCTTCATTCTGTCCGTTGAGATCCAACTCGTCGATGATCTCACCAATCCGTCGCGTCGCCCACAGTTTTTCCACGAAGGCGTAATTCTCACCACGGCTCGCTTTGACCAGCTTAGCGGGAAAGTCGAACGAACGCTTTTCATCGCCAATACGTCCTTTGATGACTACTTTCGCGTCGCCCGAGGGCTTATAGCGGCCGGCAATCACCAGCTGTTCTCCTGCGAACAGATCACCGATTCGACGAGGGTAGACTCGGTTGATCACATTGCCGTCATGATCTTCCACGTCAATCGACAGTTTGACGTTCGTCAACACGGGTCGACTGATTCGACCGTAAAGTTTGCTGACATGTTCTTCGAGGTTCTGATTGGGTCGCACGTATTGGCTAATGCCGAAGTTCTGGACGGCGATTCGATCCAACAAACGGCTGTTGACGTCGTAGCCAACGCCCATGTTGAGAATTCGAGCATCCACTTTGTTGTTCTTCGCTGCGTTGGCAGCGATTTTCATTTCGTTCTTTTCACCCGCCGTCGGCCGGCCATCAGTGAGGAAGATGACGTAGTTGGGCAATTTCTCATTCTGCAACATGCCGAGTGCCACCGTCAGTGCGCCGTCGATGTTCGTGCTTCCGCCCGAATAGATTCCATCGACGAACGCCAACGCCTCGCCCCTCGTTTGGTCATTGTAGCGCTGCAGTTCTTCCCTAAACGCTTCGACACTGCTGTCATAGGCCACGATATTAAACAGGTCACCTTCGTTGAGATTGTTCAAGACGAATTTTAACGCCTCTCGCGCCTGTTCAATCTTCTTGCCACTCATGCTTCCCGATCGGTCGACGACAAAGACAATCGTCTTGCGAGCGGCTTCTGCCACTTCGCCACCGATGTCCGGGCTGGCCATCAAAAGGAAATAGCCGTCCTCGCCAGCCTGCGGACGATAGGCGATCAGACTGGCACCGATGTCCTTTTTGGAGACGTCAAAAAACAATTGAAAGTCACTGGTCGGTATCACGTTCTGTGCCGACAACTTGATGACCGCGTGCTTATTGTCCCGACGTTCGATATTGACCGAGTGCGACGGACTATAAATATTCTTGATTTTCGATCGACTCTCGACGGAAACTCGAACGCTCAAGTTCTCGATCGGCTGCGAAGTGAACTTCGCGGTCGACAGTGGAAATGTCAGTTCGGTCAGGCGGTCGTTGCGGCGAAGGATCTGACTGTACTGCAGAATCACTTTTCTCTCAGCGCCAGGCGGTACGGGAAAGACCGACGTCTTCACCATCCCCAACCCAGCCCACTCGAGCAACGCCGGATCCTTGTTCCGTCGCACTTAACCCTCAAAAATCGAACGAGCCTGCGCTGCCGGCATGATCTTCGCTTCGTACTCCTTGTTGTCGACCATGAATGTCATTTCATCGACCACCGCGTCGGCGGGCAACGGAAAGACAAACGTGACTTGCATCTGCCGCGAGCCGGTATTCACAAATGTCTGAGTCAGCTGAACCTGGGCCGTCTGGTCAACCACCTTGGCGTTCATCTCGATCGACTTCACCTTATAGGAAGTCGCCGGCGGCGGCGTCGGTCGTACAATGAAAGGGCGCGGCAGTGGGTGCGCCACACGTCGACCGGACTCCTCAACCAGCAGAAACCCCTGACCGAGGGCCTGAGTGGCAAACCAAGTTGGCAACGTAAGAGCCACAATCAAGGCCCAAAGAGTGAACCGTTTCATCTTCTTTGTCTCCACTGAGATGTCCGTCTGTTCCGCGCACGTTATCGTGCATGACTTGCCCTCTGTTCCGGCCCCGGCTGCCCACCGCCCCGAATTCAAACAGGGAACGACTAGTCAGCCACTTTATTAGACGAATTCGAACACAAATCGGTTTGGTTTTGGCGACAAACTGGCCATATTTTGGCTTTTTTTGACAGCTCGTCGGGTCGAGCTCGGTTGGGAACGGGCCGCCAGAACGGTCGGCGACGCGCCAAGGTCGGCCACGAGCAACCGCTTTTTGCCTAAGCAACTAAAACTGCCTGTTTTAATGCCCCCTCAAAGCGGTTATAAAAACAGCGATTCACGGGAGACGTTTGTGCTGTTCCTTCCCCAAAAAGGACGAGCCCCAGAGGATGGGTCCGTAAAGCCAAACAGCAGGACGCGGTCCCTACACGAAAGTGAGCTGTAGCGATGTCGACGGAAAACACCGGAGGGGATTCGGTTCGACTCGGTGACGTGGCTGAAAATATGGGGGCTGCATATCGCGAATTGACGGTTGCCGCCGTCGTCTTAGGTGTGATTCAGGGTGTGGTATTGAATCTGGCCTTCGTCTACGCCGCCTTGAAGCTCGGCTTTTCCATCGGCGGTTCGACCGTCGCTGCCATCATGGGTTACACACTGCTGCGTGGCGTGATGGGCGTCGGCACGATGGTGGAAAACAACATCAACCAGACGATCGCGTCGGGAATCAACACGGCCGGTACCGGAGTCGTCTTTACCGTGCCCGCGTTATACCTGCTAAGAGCGAACGGCATGGAGTTTTCGTTTCACATCGGTCCCTTGATCCTGGGGGGTATCGCAGGCGCCATTTTAGGGACGATGGTCATCGTTCCGCTGCGAAAACAGATGATCGAGATGGATCGATTGCGGTTCCCTTCCGGCATCGCCACCTCGACGATCATCCGCGCAGGCTCGTCAGGAAAGGAAAAAGCGATCCTGTTGGCCGTCGGTTTTGCCATCAGCGCCCTGTGGAAGTTGGTCCTGGGCTCCGGATTGCTGGATTCACCATCAATGGTCGAAACGAGCGGCTTTGGAATCACTGAGGAAGAGCTGCACTTCAATTTCCATATTATTCCGAGCTATTTTGCACCGGTTGTCTACCTATCGCTGATGAACCTGGCGGCCGGGTTATTGGCCGGCCGTGGCGGGCTCGCCTTCTTTGCCGGCGGCGCGTTGTCCTGGTGGGTCATCGCACCCATGTCCGTCGGCATGGGATGGACGGCGGCCGCTCCCGAAACGGCCGTCGATGGATTTATTTACTCAAATATGTTGAGGCCGTTGGGGATTGGTGTGTTAGTCGGCGGCGCTCTGATGGGCGTTGTCACCAGTTCCCCGGCCATTCGCAGCGCCTTTAGCTCCTTGGCCAGGGCCTCCAAGACGAGCGGTTCTGGAAGAGGTCGTGAGGAGTTGAGCTTGACGACGTTGATGGTCGGTACCGTGGCCGGCATGGCGATCTTCCTCATCGCCTCGATGATGACGCCGGGTATCACTCCCACCCAGGCGGTACTTTCTACATTGGTGGGAACGGTCTGGCTGGCGTTGGCCGCTTTGATCGTGGCCCAAGCGACCGGTTTGACGGACATTTCACCGATGTCTGGCATGTCGTTGATCTCGGTAACCATCATGCTAGTGTTGCTGCAAGGAAATGTGGCCGGTGCAATGGTTGTCGGCGTGGCAGTCTGTGTCGCGATCGGACAGGCAGCCGACATGATGCAAGACCTGAAGACAGGATTCATGATCGGTGCCCGCCCGATCAAGCAACAGATGGTTCAAATGGCAACCACTTGGATCGGAGTTCTGGTCGCGTTGGGAGCCATCTATTTACTTTGGCACGCGGGCGACGGTGGTACCGGTGGTTTCGGCGAGGGGACCGCTCTGCCCGCACCTCAAGGCGGCGCACTGGCGGGAGTCATCGAGAGCATCAATTCTGGCCAGGTGCCGATTGACAAGTACGCGACAGGCGCGGTGGTCGGCGGCCTGTTGGGCGCCGCACCGCAAGCCGGTCTCGGCGTGCTGATTGGCTTGGCGATGTACCTACCCTTTTCCATCACTCTCGGTTACGGCATCGGCTGTTTCCTGCAGATGGGAATTCAAAAAACATTCGGCCGCTCGTTCTGCGAAAACCGCCTGGTGCCCTTCGCAGCCGGTTTGATTGTCGGCGAGGCATTGATGGGAATTGGCGGCGCCGCTTACTCGATTTTTAGTAGGGGTGGATAGAAATGATGCGACTGATAGCCTACGCGCTGTTCGGGATCGGAATCATCGCCGCCATCGTTGGTGGCGCGAAGCTGCCCGCCAAACAGGTCGAATACCTGCAGCAGATCAGACCATTTGACGTTAAGCTCGCCGCCGTTGAGGCTGAGTTGAAAACTGTTGATCAGGTGAAGAGTCTGGAAGAGACAAAAGCGAGCTTGACGAAATCTCGCGACGAACTTGGCGGACAGGTCGAATTCCTGAAGGAGATCAATGAATTTGACGTTAAGATCGCCGATGTTGACGCTGACTTGAGATCTATCGATCAACTTTCCGCCGCTGAGGTGAAGAGTTTGAAAGAGACAAAAGCGAGCTTGACGAAATCTCGCGCTGCAGTTGGCGGTTGGCCTCCCGAGAAGAAAGGTGAGCGATTCTCGAATGCCATTCCCGTGTTCTGTGTTGGAGTCGGCATCGCGATCGTCGGTATCGTCCTATGGCGGAACGACATTCGCGATCGTCGCGTAGCGCCCCAGGCGGAACAAGCAGAAGGCGAGTTGCCGGATACCGAAGCACGAACGACGGCGGCCGATACCGCACCGGGTTACATCATATCAGTGCAGCAGGCGATAGAAACACTGATGTCGATGATGAACAAGGCCTCTCACCAGGAACTGCTCGATGAGGTCGACAAAGTCCTGAGCGAACACGTGACGCCATTCGTCGAACTTCGAGAGCGGCTGATTGAAGAAATGGGTCTCAGTCGCGCCGCCCCCATCATGCTTTATATGGCGTCCGGCGAACGCCTCTTGAACCGCGCTTGGTCCGCGGAGGCCGATGGGTATCGGCACGAATCGGTGGACGCTATCGACGAAGCCGCCGGGTCCTTTCAGGAGGCCTTGCAAGAAATGGAAGGTCGAAACGAAGACTAAAGTGTGTTGGCTCTCGCGCTGACGTGTCATTGGAGACAACGACCATGCCTTGGACGTGTGCCACGACGCTTGCTGACGTCGAGCAGCAACCGCAGGTGGTAAAAATCCCACCTCTTCAAGTCGCACTTTTTGCCGTGGATACAAAAGTCTACGCCATCGACAATCGTTGCCCTCACGAGGGCTACCCGTTAGTCAAAGGCAGCGTCGACAATAGTTGCACTTTAACTTGTAACTGGCACAACTGGAAGTTTCGCCTGTCCGATGGTGAGTGCACATTGGGTGGTGATCACGTCCGCAGCTATCCAGTGGAAATACGCGGCAGTGAGGTTTGGATCAACACCGACGATCCACCAGTTGCGGAGCGGCAAGCGAAAATAATAGGCGGCCTACGTGTCGCGTTTAGTCAACGTGACTTCGGACGCATCTGTCGTGAGTTGGCTCGACTGGATTTCAATGACCTCGACCCATTGGTTGGAGTCCGCAACGCAGTGCAGTGGACCTTTGACCGGCTGGAGTATGGTTTCACTCATGCCTTCGCTGTCGCGCCCGATTGGTTGTATCTCTTCCAACAACACGAGGGTGACACCAGCAAGCAATTGGTCTGCCTCGCCGAGTTAGTCGATCATATGGCGTGGGACGCGTTACGGCACCCCAGTTACCCACATCACGACGGAACGGAGCCGTTTGAAGCGTCTCGGTTCGTCAACGCCGTCGAGGGCGAAGACCGCGAACTTGCCGAAGCCTTGGCCCGAGGCAGTGTCGCAGAACAACGAACATGGCGGCAAGTCGAGGATGCCTTCGCCACCGCAGCACTGGCCCACTACAACGACTTTGGGCACTCGCTGATCTACGTTTACAAGACTCGGCAGTTTAGCGAACGGCTGGGAGGAGACACCGAACTGCCGTTGCGTTTGGCGTTGGCCAGGCACCTCTGTTACACGACTCGCGAGGATTTGATGCCCGAGTTCAGCGGGTACGCTGACGCACTCGCCCAACTTGACGAACAGACGTTGCGAGATCAGTCGATCGCTTCCAGCGACCTCGAATGTCCGTTTCCGGCAACCGTGCGAGAAGCGACTCGGTGGTTGCTGGATGCTGTGCAATCCCATTCGCTGAGTTGTATCTACGACACGTTGTTAAACGCGCTCGCCAGCAATCTGCTGCACTTTGACCAATCCGTCGACCAGACCTTCCATCGACCCGTTTCGGACAACGCTGGCTGGCTGAACTTTACACATGGCATCACATTCGCCAATGCTGTTCGAGCCGTTTGCGAACGGCACCCACACCTTTGGAAGCAGGGCCTGTTGCAGATGGTCTGCTTTGTTGGCCGCAACCACAAGTACCTGGACATGGATCTCGACACGAGCCAGTGGTTGGTGAAAGACGAGTCAACGTTCTTCTCGGAGGTCGACGACCTGTTGTTGGATCACGGGTTTCGAGATCCGATTTTCTCGTCACACTTCGTGAAAACGACGCTGGCCGTTCGGGAAGAATTGGACGGCGCATCGGAGAATTGTCGAACGACTCTGCTGGCCGCGTTTCACCGCTTTCTGCGGGCGCCGATCAAGCAAAAACACACTCGACGTTTGGCGCAGCAAGCAATCGATCTTGTCCGTCGGGATTTTGTTTGAGAATAAGAGACGCGGCATACGTCGGCGACGAAAAAATCAGCCGGCACGCGCTAGCGTCTGGTTCATGCGACAGAAAAGGCTTGGTCACTTTCGGCGAACATGACCTACCGATACTTCTTGCGGGGACCGCCGAATCTAGTTTCGATACCGAACGTCACCGCAACCTGGTTCAAGCCGCAAGGCGAGCCAGCGATCGACGTAGTACTTTACACCGACCCCCATTGGCATCGCGAAAACCACTTCGTTGATGCCGGGACCGGTCGCCGTGTGAAATCGCATCCGCTCAATGCCCATACCGTATCGAGCGTAGGGTCTCTATCTGGCATCGCCCCAGCGCGGCGGGGATTATTCGTGGCGTACGCCGACGTGTCAATAGGAATTTTCGGGCAACGGCACGGGCGAGGGATTCGCCTTCTCGCGGAACCGTTCACGAACCTGTTTCGTCACCTCCCGCAGCGCGTCGGCCAATTCATACTCGCCACGTCGGTCCAATTGGTAAGCCTGTCGTTCCAGCTTCCAGCTGATCTCTAGCAGGTTCGCCTCCGTACGAAGTTGGGGAATGGGAGGCATTGGATACGGGGAATGCTGCCAGTCGCCCGCCGATGCTCGCGCCTTCTCGAACGCCTCCTGAACCTCGGTCTCGTTGGTTTCGCCGAAGATCGAATCACTGAGCGGACTGCCAAACTCAGCCCGGATCTTCCGTAACTCGTCTGGCAGCGCAAGTTGCGGAAGTGGGGGCGGTGCCGGGGCTAGCCCAACGGGTGGAATCTCCACTGACGGTGGATCCGCGCTCGCTGCACAAACTAAAACCGTGATCAAAACCACGACGCCCATTTTTCGTCCCATCGTCCAATCCTCCTACTGGGCGAGTTGTTCCTGTCGATCCCACGACCCATTATGTACCAACATCCCCAATACGGCCTACGTCAGTTTTCTCGGCCCGACGTGAGGGTATGATCCGAACATCGCAGCTTCTCAACACAAATCACTCAATGGAGTGCGAACTGACACTTCGTGGCTTTGTGTGAGCAGATACAATCGTCTCACACGAAGAGACAGAACGAGCTCTGAAAATACTCGCATCCTGCTTCACGGAGACGGCCAAAAAGATGGAATTGGAAATCTGTCCATTTGGAGAAATCAAAGGTCAAAGCGCTCAGCGGTTCACCCTGCGAAACACGCACGGCCTGGAATTGCAACTCACCGATTTCGGTGCGATTGTGGTGGCAGTCAAGACGCCGGATCGTCACGGCGTTTCTGCCAACATCAACCTCGGCTTCGTCGACCTGGCCGGGTATGCGCAAAGACATCCCTACTTTGGAGCCACGGTCGGACGGTACGCCAATCGGATCGCACTGGGACAGTTTTCGATCGATGGGCAGCGATACCAACTGGCGACGAACAACGAACCAAACCACCTCCACGGTGGAGAAGTCGGATTCGACCGATTCCTGTGGAATGCCACCCCTGTGAGTGAACCGGAAAACGCGAGCATTCGATTCACTCGAACGAGTCCCGATGGCGAGGAGGGGTACCCAGGTAATCTACAAGTGGCTGTCACTTATGGTCTGAACGATGCCAACGAGCTGAGTATGGTCTACGAGGCTTCGACCGACCGTGCGACAGTCCTGAATCTGACGAACCACAATTACTGGAACCTTGCCGGCGTGGGCGCGGGGAAGATCCTGGAACATCTTTTGGAAATGCCCTGCGACACGTATGTGCCGGTAACCGAGTCCCTCATTCCCGGCACACCGCTCGATTTTCGTTCGCCTCAGTCGTTGGGAAGTCGCCTATCCGAGGTTGACGGCGACCCACTGGGTTACGACCATTGTTTTGTTGTACCGGGAGAAATAGGTCAGCTCCGTCCAGCCGCCCGGGTTGTCGATCCGCAGAGTGGCCGAGTCATGGAAGTCGAAACGACCCAGCCAGGGATACAATTGTACACCGCCAACTTTCTGGACAGTTCCCAGGTCTGCGGCGGCTTTGGACAACACGACGCTTTCTGCCTGGAGACGCAGCATTTCCCGGACTCTCCCAACCAACCGACGTTTCCCTCGACCCTGCTAACACCGGGGGAATCGTTCCACTCGAAGACAGTGCACCGCTTCTCTGTCAGGTAGTTCTTCGACGAGAATGCCTTTTTTCCAATTTTTCTTGCAAGATCGAGGGCTCGGCGGCAACTATCTATACGTAGGCAATATGACGCGGCATCCACGATCGGCATGCGTCAAGCGTTTTGACGCCGCCGCGTTGTGGGGACCACGTGAAAATTCACGGACTTACAGATTGGTTTGTTACCAAAAAACGAAGAAGGAGAAACCAGATGAAAAAGTGGCTACTGGGTCCAACCGTGTTGGCATTAGGACTCTGTGCAGCATGGTCCAACGGTCAAGAACCTGTCGTCATCGAACTTAAAGTCGACGTCGACGAAGACGGTAAAGCCGATGTGATTCATGGCAAACGGTTGGGAGTGATTGTCGTCAAGGGAGACAAGGAAGCGGTCGGAGAATTAGTCGGAAAATTACCTTCCCATTGGATCGGAATCTCTGGTTCGACAGTCGACGGCTTGTTGAAGAAGCACTTGAAGATCGACGGCGGCGTGTTGGTGGAATGGGTAGGCGAGAACAGTCCAGCCGCCAAAGCTGGAATTAAAGTAGACGACATCGTCGTGTCTGTTCAGGGCAAAGCAGTTTCTGACATCGCGACAGTAGCAGATTTTGTCAGCAAGTCGAAAAGCAAAACACTTAAGATCACCGTGCTACATAACGGGGACAAGAGGTCGATCAAGATCACACCGGCAAAACGTCCGGCCAGCGCGGCACAAGCGTTACACTTGCATTTGAATCACGACGCGAAGATTGTCGGTGAATGGATCGGTAAAGGAGGCGCCAACCCCGAATCGCTGGACAAGTTGCTGATTGAACTCCACGGTAAGGAACTCAAGGCCGGCGAACACGGAGCCCCGACCATTTTGCGACTGATGCCCGGTGGAATTCTGGGCAAGGACGCTGCGAAAGTCCTTGAAGGTTTTCACAAACGTGCTGGAGCCGATGCCAAGGGTCACGCGATGTCAATTATCGTCAGAAAAAGCGATGATGCGGCGGCCAAAGTGACCGTCACCCGCGACGGCAAGAGCTGGGAGGTAACGGATAAGAACTTGAATGATCTTCCCGAAGAGCTGCGGGCGAAAGTGAAAGCAATTCTCGATCGACCGAAAACTGACCTCAAGGGAGTCATCGACAAGGCACTCCCCGGTTCTCAGATTCGTGTGCGTCTCCTCGGCGACAACAAGAAGGCCATCGTCGTCGAAGAGAGGAAGGTGGAGAGAAAGGTAGAGAAGACGGACGTCACTCCACGACGAGTGCAGATCATTCGATCCGCGCCCGCTTCTTCCGCCAGTGACGCAGTGAACAAACAGCTCGAGCAACTTCGAAAAGAGTTGGCCGCGCTTCGCAAGGAAGTGCGAGCGTTGAAAAAAGACTAGCCATCCGCTCCGATTGGTCGCTAGCAAACAAAAATCAGTATGGCACCGGCATCGCCGGTGCCATACTTTTTTGTTGTGTGAACGGAATGTGTGGCACTGGCTTCGCCAGTGAGTGGACGGGCTCTGGGATTGGTATACAAGCACTGGTAGAGCCAGTGCCACACATTTCAGTCTTCTTTACCAAGCCACTGGTAGTCCCCTGCCACCCACTGCGCCAAACCGGACTTGTAGAGTTTGGAGAATCGGTTTTCACTGGGTCCACCTGGGAGGTTCGTCCAAGCGCCCAACTCGTGGAACGACGTGACAAAATGGTACGACGGCGCGAACGTCGATTCTCGCCTTGCTGTGTGAAGAACATGACCCTGAAAGGGTGTAGCGTGGCAACCGGGCATCGCGTACTTTCCCGTGGTGTAACCGAGCAATCGTCCAACGTGTTGTTCACCAAAGAAGCGATCGGTGAAATGGAAGTAATTCACGGCAGACCATGGCGGGCAATCAAGGTCGACACGAGACGCAGCCTGGTGAATCAGCTCGGCCTTGTCCCGGTACGCCCACCAAATCGACTTCTCTTTTTCCAATAGTCGGTCGGCGGCCGTAAGGACCATCAACGAGTATCCGGCCCGCGTACAGAGGTACAACATGCGCCGCCAACCGATGCCTTTCTTGGCGGCCCCGAAGACTTGAACCATCACTTGCAAGTAGAAACGCATGAACAAAGTCGCTTCGGTTGATCCCGGATTAAACCGACGGTCCCAACCGGTAAGGCGTTCCCTGAGCGGACCGTTCGGTACTAGCGGTAGCAACACGTCAAGCAACCGCTCGGCATGGACGCTATAGACGTCGTACTGGATCCTCTGCATATGCTCGATGGTCACTTCGCTCGATTCAGCCAGCAGTCGCTCGATCCGCACTTTGCGATAGTCACCGGCCGGTTGCGTAACGAGCCAGTGCCCGTCGGGGTTCTGTTCTTCGTTCGCTGTGACCACAACGCCGTTCGGTGGATCGATAGTCCGTGGCAGCACTGAATTGTCAAGCCAACCTTGCCAATGGTTCTCTTCGTCCCAAGCGGGTACTGGGACGAGCCCCACGTGGTGTGGGCCACGACGAGGAAACCGACCACTAGCCTGCATGGCAACACGACCGTCAGCATCTGCGAATACCCAACAGAGTGTCGGCTGTACGCAATGTGTGGCGGCTTCGACGGCCTGGTCCACAGATGTGACCGTCAACATGTCGAGCCATGCACCCATCGCGTCACCGAATCCGGGATGATTGCCGCTCCAGGCCACCGATAGGTAGTGACCGTCCCGATCTGGCATTGTGTCGAGATTTCCCTGCTCGTTTTCGAGGACCGTCATTTCGATCGGGTCCGATCCTTTGCGTTGGATGATCTCTTCCCGTACCTGGAAATCGTGCCAGTCTTTCGCGCGGCGGTATTGCCAGGTGCCCAAGTCGTTTTGACGGACGTCTTCAATGAAATAGTCAACCGTGTCACCGCGGAGGTAGGTGACTCCCCATGCGACTCGGTCGGTTCGGGCCACAGCGAATAATGGGCAGCCTGGCAGCGTGGCACCGAGTGAAAAGTGTCCGTCCGACCAGCTCAGAGACGCCTCGTACCAAATGGCCGGGAGCCGATTGACTTCCAGGTGAGGATCGGCCGCGAGCATCGCCTCCCCGGTCGCGGAATACTCGGACGATACAGCCCAGGCGTTACTGCCGGCCAGTCGTGGCAGGTCTGCTAGCAACTCCAGTGCTTCGCCTGACAACGAGTTAGAAATGCGAACTCGCCGGATAGCATCGAAGTCGACATTATCCAAGCGGGGAGCAAAGAGCTCTTGCAACGCATCGTCGTCAACTCCAGCATGGATCAGTTCGATCAGCAGCCGCTCGTTCCTCATCTGGCTGACGGCCAACCCTCCGAAGGCGAGCAAATTGCCGATCATCAAGACCGATTCAACAGTCCAAAGGTGGGGCTCATACTTTGTCGCCCACATCGGCCAACTTCGACGCCGTCCTTGCAAGCCCGTGTTGACACCCGCGCAGTACGATTCGATCAGCGTGCGCCAGTGCTCCGGTAAGCTTGCCGCCTCGTCCTCTACTCCGAGATGAAGTCCGATGCGACGAAAAAAACTGTCCGTCTCCACCAATTCGGCCGTGGCGGCGATATCGCCGGCACCGCGACCGCACGACACGCTATAGGAAAATAGAAGTTGCGTTCCCCGGTCGATAGCGTGTGCGTATCCCAAGCCATACAGCGCATCGGAAAGCTGATTAGCAACAACGTGGGGGACGCCGTAGTCGTCACGGTACATCTCCAGCTCTCGTCCGTCGGTTTCAAGCGGGATTACCTTCCGCCCCATCTCTCGATTCCTTTCATCGACCGTGCGTTCCGATCTATCGGGCGGCATTGTACCACAACGCTGCGACACCGCGTTGCGCGGTTAACGTATCAATGTGTGGCACTGGCTCTGCCAGTGCCACACATTGATTGGTCTCACTCGTTATCGTTATTCTCCGGTTTGGGCGGAAGCGTGTCGTTCGCTTCCACCGGCGTAGTTTTCATGTACTCGGCCGCCGAGACACCCATCGACAAATAGACGCTCATCAGACCCTCGACAGGCATATTGGCCGCAACGACGTTTTCGATCGGCACGAACATCATCGCTCCACCGAAAGGAATAGGTGCCGTGGGGATAATCACCACGTGATACTTACGGCCTTCAAGAGTAAAAATTGTCGGGGAAGCGAGGAACGCCAGCACGGCTGTGGACTTGTCGTCGCCCCAATAACAGTACACCGCACTCATCCCCTGTAATGCATCCTCTTCCTGCTGATCCAACATGTCGATCACCTGGCGGGATGTTTTGTAAATGCGACCGACCAAGGGAAGTTGATCGAATACTCGATCGACCCATCGGCGCAATAGCCTCTTAGCACCCAGTTCGACAGTCAATCCGATGAGAAAAACGCTCCCCAGGACGGCGACCCACCCGACAACGTACGGCAACGCCGCATTGGGACTTAGCTCACCACCAATGGCGCTGAGGTGTCCTCCCAGAAAAGTCTCGGGCCCAAGATAGCTCTCCAAAAAACCAACCACCCACATCACGACTGCGATCGTGATCATCAGGGGAAGAATCGCGAGTAATCCTTGCAGGAAACAACGAACAAACCTCCGCCAAACGCGGGTAAACAGCGAATTTGAGTCGGCACTCATGGATGCAATTTCTCCTTTTTCTACACAGCCGTGACGTCACAGGAGACAAAATAGCACGATCGGCCAGTCAAATCGGCAGCAGTTGGCAAAAATTCCGCCGAGACCGATACAATGAGGCCATCGTCGCGGTCGAGAACGGCTCGTTCACCCATCCACAGTCGGCGATGAACGCCTACAGCAATTCGTCGGGAAGGTTACACGATTGGCGAGACGAGGAAATCAGAATCGGAAAAATAGCACGCGTCGAAATCCATCGAAATCCGACCGCGAGCGATCCAATACACACAGTACGCCGGACGGAATCCCGGCTGGTCGATCCGTTGACCGGCGCGCGCTACTCGCCTTCGGCGCGATCATCGCTGCCGGCATTCTGCTGAGAGTTCTATTCCCCAGTCATGTCAGCGTCGAACATTTTGACGAAGGTGTGTACGCCTCGAATATTTGGTTTAGCGGGACGGCCAAGGCATCCTACCCATACCAATACTTGTACGCACCGCCATTGTTACCTCACTGTATCACCGCCGCACAGATTTTCGACGTGGCCCTGGTTCAGGGCGGCGACACGCCAAGCGATTTCGCCGCGAACCTACCGGCTCAGTTGGCAGCCATTGCCACTCTCCTCGGAATCGCTTGGATCGTGAGGTCTTGGTTTGGTAGTACAGCCGCTGTCTGTAGCTGCATCCTGCTAGCCGGCAATGATCTGCACATTGTCTATTCGCGGACCGCAATGACTGACGTACCGGTGGTGTGCTGGATGATGTTGGCGGTGGGCGCCATCGTTAAGGCGTATCAAAAAGAGAGCTATCGGTGGGCATTGGTCGCGGCCGTGTTCGTGGCGCTCGGCTGGTGGACAAAATATAGTGGCTGGCTCCCGCTGGCGATCGGAATCAGCGGTTTGATTGCCACATTAATTTGTCATTCAGTATCGCGGCGCGGCGCAGTACGATCTGTTTGCATTTGGTTGGTGATTGCGTTCGTCTCCTTTTCACTCTGGTACCCACACGTCTATTCCCTCCGCGACGAAGGTGGGTACGCAAGTGTCGCCGCAAATCATCGACAGTACAGTGTCGGGCTAGCCGGTTGGTGGAGTAGTGCCCAGCAACAATGGACGAACGTCCTACACTTCGATAGTTGGATTGGCTATCTCGCTGTAGCCATCGCAGCCAGTTGGGCGGCGGCGCGGGCCGCGCGATCCGGCGATGACGCAACAAGTCCCGATTCGGATCGCAAAATCTTGTTACCCGGAGCAGTTCTGAACGCCGCCACCGTCGGACTGGCAGCACTTGCCAGTTCTGTTTTCCTCGGCACGGCTGCCACGCTGCTGTTGCTTGCCTGCTGCGGCATTGCCAGTCATTTATTGAACGTGCGGACCGATAGAGAGTCGGTGCCGATCGGCCGATGGTGCGGCTTGGCGGCCTGGGCGGGCCTATTACTGGCAACTCCCCTCTATACACCCTACCCGCGGCTGGCGCTGCCATTCATCGTTTGGACCATCGTCTGGTCCGCTGAGGGTTGGAGTTGTCTCGGACGCGGACTTCTGCGGTTGCAGGGAACAGGGCAGCATCGCGGGCAATACGCAATCGTTGCCGCAGTATCGCTAGTCGTCGTCGTTCTATGTTTGCCGAGGACATTTAACACCCCGCCGGCTTGGGAAGACCGCAGCGGCATTCGAGACGCAGCCATCGCGATCGACGGCCGAATTCACAAGCTCTCGGCCGGGGCGGTCGAAGACGCAATCATCTTCGTCTACGGAGAACCGGCTCTATTGAATCAGCTCAATCGACTCCGCCTACCATCTGTCGTACCGATGGGAGACATGCGTCAGCTGGACGGAATCGGTTTGCAAGTGAATGGACCGCTCTTCGTCCTCACTGGGCCACACGTCCACCGTGATGTCGCGGCGACAAAACAATTGCAATCGCTAGAGTTGGTCGAGGAGTTTTCCTACCGGCCCAGTGGTCTTGTGATGTTGAATCACTGGCCCGCCAACACCGTCCGTGAGAAACAACTCAATGGCCACCGTGATTCGATTCGGCTCTATCGAATGCCGACCGCACGGCGTTGAGGATACCACCTCATCGCTCGATCATCGCCCGCACGTGTTCTTCGTCGACTGGCTCTATTCGACCTCGTTCGGTAATGATCGCTCGGATTAGTTCGGCTGGCGTAACATCAAACGCCGGATTGTACACCGCCACATCGTCGGGCGCCGTCTGGCGACCGAAACTGTGCGTGATCTCGCGGGCGTCTCGCTCTTCAATAGGAATGGAATCGCCACTGGCCAAGGTAAGGTCAAAAGTCGAACTAGGGGCGGCAATATAGAATGGAATCCCATGCGCCTTAGCGAGCACAGCAACACCGTAGGTCCCAATCTTATTGGCCGAGTCGCCATTGGCCGCGATGCGGTCCGCGCCGGTCACGACCGCTTGGACACGTCCCTCGCGCATCACCTGTGCCGCCATCGAATCGCAAATCAATGTGGTGTTGATTCCCCGCTGTGTTAACTCCCAGGCAGTCAGGCGAGCACCCTGGAGAAGCGGGCGGGTCTCGTCGACGTAGACGTTGAGGTTTTTTCCTAAGTCTTGGGCGGTAAAAAAAACGGACAATGCCGTGCCGTACTCGGCAGTTGCCAGACCGCCGGCGTTGCAATGAGTCAGAACACCTTGGCCGTCGTCCAATAACTCTGCCCCGTGTCGGCCGATCGCGTGGCACATCTGCCTGTCTTCCTCATGAATTCGTACGGCTTCGACGAAGAGTGCGTCCAATAGATCCACAGGCGTGCGATCTTCGTTCCGTGCGGCACATTCCGTCATGCGGTCGAGGGCCCAGAAGAGATTGACGGCCGTTGGTCGACTGCTCGCCAAGTACTCAGCACTCTCCTTCAATCTCGATCGAAAATGGTCGCTGGTACCATCGACATGTTGCTGCAGTGCCAGGCAGACTCCGTACGCGGCGGCGATACCTATCGCTGGAGCCCCTCGCACGCGAAGTACTTTGATGGCCTCCCACACCGCCTCAACGTCACCGCACTCGATGTACTCGAGCACAGCTGGGAGTAGTGTCTGATCGATAAGGACGAGTTTTCCCGTCGCAGCATCACCGGACCAACGCAACGTCTCTTGCTTGTTCGACATATTTACTCTGATCACACGATAAATGAACAGTACCCGACGCGACCGCGTGAAAAGCGTCATTCGTAACCCGACGCGTCAGCGAGGGAATATCGCTTGCGTCCCTCGCTGACGCGTCGGGTTACGAACGGGGGCGACCCCCTATTCACGAACAGGTTCAAAACACCTCAGAACATGGTTTGTAGGGCAATTCAAACGTGCCGGCAACCGCTCGATTGGTCACTTGGCCATCGGCAATGTTGACCGCAGCCGTTAACTCAGGCCACCGATTAACAGCTGATTTGATACTTTCCGATGCCAATCGTATCACCCACGGCAACGTCACATTGCAAAGCGCGAATGTGCTTGTCCGCCCCACAGCACCGGGCATGTTGGTGACGCAATAGTGGACAACATCTTCGATGATGTATGTCGGATCCGAGTGAGTCGTTGGACGACTCGATTCGATGCAGCCACCTTGGTCGATCGCCACATCGATCATCACACTTCCGGGCTTCATCCGCTTCAGGTCTTCAACTTGCACGAGTCGCGGAGCCTTGGCACCGGGGATCAAGACGGCCCCAATGACCAAATCCGCCAGTTGTAGTTGTTCCCGGATCGTGTGGCGATCGCTGTACAGTACATTGACATTGGCCGGCATGATGTCGTCGAGATAGCGAAGGCGGTCCATGTTGACATCAAGGATCGCTACATCCGCTTGAAATCCGGCCGCAATCCGGGCCGCATTCGCGCCAACCACTCCACCGCCTAGGATTGAAATGTGAGCCGGAGCCACACCGGGTACACCGCCAAGCAAGATCCCTCGACCCATCTGTGGTCGCTCAAGGTACTTGGCGCCCTCCTGGATACTCATCCTGCCTGCCACTTCACTCATCGGCGTCAATAATGGCAATCGTCCTTTATCGTCGCGTAACGTCTCATACGCGACACAGACGGCCTGTGTCTCGAGCATTGCCGTCGTCAAATCCAAGCTCGCTGCGAAATGGAAGTAAGTGAACAGGACTTGTCCAGGTCGTAACAAGCCGTATTCATCCGGCTGAGGCTCCTTCACTTTGACCACCAAGTCTGCCCGACCAAAAACCTCCTCAGCAGAAGCCACCAGGTCGGCACCCTGGCGGAGATAATCGTGATCGGCTATCCCGGATCCCAATCCGGCACCGGCCTCAACGATGACCTTGTGTTTCGCTCGCACCAACTCCTCGACGCCGACCGGCAATAGCGCGACGCGGTACTCGTCGCCCTTCACTTCCTTGGGTACGCCCACGATCATCGCATCGGCTCCTATTTTGCAAAGTTGATCGGCGATGACTCCACCGTCATCGGTCCCGTCGATTCGCCGACCTAATTGCCGATTTTACCCCTTCTCACCAGTTCCTGGAAACATGGGTAACTTACCGAACAGGTTCCGAAAAAAACGGCTCCAGAGCGATAGTAGCAACGAACTTTCAGGATTTTTCTCCGTAATGGACAGAGTTGTGACCAAAGGTGTCCACCACTCTGCGATATACCTATTGGCGGACGAAAGCCAACATCGGAAGTGGCGAGACTCCGGCGAGTTCAATCACGGATGCGGTACGAAAAGCAGTTCACATGAAATGGAAAAGGAATTCTCAAATGGCAAAATTTTATGTTCAATCCGGCACGTTACGTATGGTCATTCAAGCCGACGATGCACGCAAAGCGGCCCTCTGGGCCGTCCACAAAGCGATGCAGCAAATCCTGCCTCTGTATGATGACGACAGTTTAACCGCGTCACAGAAACGGCAGTCCGCGTTACGTTGTGGTCACGATGTATTGGGTGATGAAATAAGCCTGAGCGAGCTGGGCTTTGAATCGGCCGAGAACGCCAAATTCGATATGTTTGATGTCGTGACCGAGTGGAACCAATTGATGGTGGCACTTGCCCGTATCGAAGAGAGCATGATGACCGCGGTGTAGCCGATAAGCAAGTGTACGACGGGCCATCATTTGGCATCGACGCCCGTCGTACATCGAAGTGCAGGGAGCTGTTTCGTGGCGATCGCCCGGGCAGTTATTTATCCGCAGTGAACACGAATTCATTACAACCGCGACCTCGACCACAGGTTCGCACACTTTTCAATCGAAACAGTCGCTCGCCAAAGAACTCGGTAATCTCGTCGGGCCTGGCAACTTCAAATGGATAGCCACCGACCCAATCGACCACATCCCGCCAAACGCTCATTCCCCGGTTTTTTTCTGGATATTCTCGCCAGGTCTGACCTGCACGTCCTCGCAGCAGGTCGCGAACGGTGGTCGGACCCCAAATCCGCAGCAGGGCCGGCCACAACACAAGAAACCTAAGAGACGATGGAAGACGGTTGTACAGTTTCTTGATCGCTGTCCAACGGCGACTCGTTCGCCCTTGGTCGTTATAGATTGCGATGAACAATGTCCCCTTGTCAACAACGCAGTCCCCGGCGTTCCCCAGCGCGTCCCACATTCTTCCCGTGTGGTGCAAGACACCCCACGAGTAGACAACGTCGAATACTCCCAGTTCGGCCAGCGTGTCGCGGTCCAGAGCAGATCCTGTATGAATGGACCAACGATTCGATGAGCCAAACCGTCGCCGCAGTTCCTCGGTACATTGCACCGAGTCTGTATCCAAGTCGAGAGAAACGACCGACGCTCCGAGGCGATGAGCGGCCAGGCTAAAAAGCCCGCTCCCCGACCCAATGTCAAGAAATCGCTTTCCCGTCAGATCGGACACGTCGAGCATTTCGGTCAGTGACTGAACCGCCCGAGCAATCGTCGACTCGTCGACGCGTTGGAGAAAAGCGACCCAGTTTTTTCCAAATGCAAAGCGATCGGGATCTCGGTCGGCAACCGACGAATCGAATGTTGCGTTGGAACCAGATTGAGGTAGTTGCGAGGTCAAGGCTGAATTTCTGACGGGACAACGAAAGACGAGCGACGGTACGTGTTCGCCTACTGTATACGGACCAATCAATGTGTGCCAATGGCGCCTGGGAAATCGTCGCCTCAACCGAGAACCAGCCGGCACCCGCTAGCGTCCGGTTCCTGCCAAGTCGAGAACCGTGGGCTAGTGCCCAGCGGCTGATCTTGCTTCGGAGCCCGCGACCACATTTGGCACGGCGTAGAATGCCGCCTAAGATGGGTGCGCTACGACCGATCAGAATCTGATAGTTGGACGAACATGCCAAGAAAACACCGCAACAAACCACGTTTCAGACGCAGCACCGACTGATGTTCGCATCGTTGTCTACTCGCCTAGCCACGTGATGGACTCGATTCACCTTGATAACCTGCCACGACTCATGGATGAAAACGAAATAACATGGGTCGATGTGGTTGGGTTGAGAGACAAAGAAGTCATCGAGCACGTGGCGGAACTGTTTGGCTTACATCCTCTGACCACCGAAGATGTGATCAACGTCCATCAGCGTCCGAAGGTCGAATCCTATCCAGACTATCTCTTTGTCGTCACTCGAGTAGCCTCGCGCGATGACCACTTTAAGACCGACCAAGTCAGCTTGGTCCTCGGCAAGCATTTCGTCCTGACGTTTCGAGCCCGACAAAACGACTGCTTTGGACCCGTTGCCCGCCGCCTGGAAAACGACACCGGAAACATACGCGATCGTGGTCCGGACTTCTTGGCCTACGTGCTGATCGACGCAGTCATCGATTCGTATTTTCCAGTTCTGGACGGATTCGCCGACGACCTTGAAGAAGTCGAGGACTTGATCAGCGTGTCGCGACCCAAGAATATTACGTCGCGATTTCACGACCTTCGCAATGAACTTCTGGTCCTACGGCGAGCCTTGCGTCCGCATCGTGAGGCGATCAACGAATTGTGTCGTCCAGAGCAAGATCAGATTGGCGACGAGACTCGCGTTTTTCTCCGAGACTGCTACGACCATGTCCTTCAACTGATGGAACTGCTGGAAATCTATCGCGACATGTGTTCTGACCTGAGGGACTATTATTCGACAACGATCAGTAACCGTATGAACGAAGTAATGCAGGTGCTAACGGTTATTTCGACGATCTTCATCCCCTTGAGTTTCATCACCGGGTTGTACGGGATGAACTTCGATCGCAGATCACCCTGGAATCTCCCCGAACTCAGCCTGCGTTTCGGTTATCTCTACTGTTTGGGAGCCATGTCGTTCATGTCGTTGACCATGATTTTCTTTTTTCGACGTCGCGGCTGGTTGGGTGGGCGGCGAAACTAAAATGTGTGGCATTGGGAATGCCGACTGCAACACGGCCAATTCAAGCTGCGATATACTGCAGAACACAGTTTGCCGACACTCGAATTCTAGAAAACATCTCTATGACACGCGCCATCCAACGAGGTCTCTTCTCGCTATTATTCATGTTGACAGCAACAGCGGCGGCGAATGCAGAACCGTTCGTCGTCGGTTATCGGCGATTCGCGGAGGATGAATCGCGACAACGACAGGCAGGCCAAATCCTGTTGCGTGAACTGGGTTGCGTACATTGCCATCGCGACGTCGCGGAGGCCGTACTTGCCAAACCTGCACCGAAACTGTCCGATGTTTCAACACGCGTGACACCGTCGTTCTTGCGGCGGTACCTATCCGGGCCTCAATCGGAGAAACACACCTCTACCATGCCCGACGTGCTGGCGCATTTTTCCAAACAGGAGAAAGCCGAGGCCGTCGAGTGCCTCGTGCATTACCTCGAGTCGTTGGGAGCCGCACCGACTCAAGACTTGCCACCCATCGGGTCGAAACGTCGAGGCGAGCACCTCTATCACGAGGTGGGTTGTGTTGCCTGCCACGGCGCGCGAAATGGAGAACCGGTGCAGCGCGACGAGATTCCGCTCGGTGACGTCGCCAAGAAATACACCCTTTGGGGTCTCGGCTCGTTCCTGCGAGATCCACACTCGGTGCGCAGCGGAGGACGGATGCCCAATCTACGTCTCACGAGTCCCGAGGCAAATCAGATTGCCGCCTATCTCCTCGGTCTTCCAGAAGTCTCCCGACTGACGTATTACTACTATGAAGGCAGTTGGCAAGAACTTCCCGACTTCTCAAAGCTCGAGGCGAAATCTAGCGGTACGGTCGACAAGATCGATGTGGCACCACGAGAACGGAACGAGCAATTTGGATTGCGATTCGAAGCCTTGTTGCTGGTCCAGCGGGCGGGCGAGTACAAATTTCACCTCGGCTCTGATGACGGCTCGCGACTTTCACTCGACGACAAACCGCTAATCGAGAACAGCGGGGTGCATCCCTACACGGTGCGGTCAGCGGGAATTCGTTTAGAACCGGGCAAGTACCACGTCGTTGTCGACTATTTCGAGCAGGGAGGCGAGGAACGTCTAACGGTGGAAGTCGAGGGTCCAGATCTTCCTCGCGGCGACCTGACTCGAATTCTGACAGCAAACGACCCAGATGTTGCGCCGCCGCCGCTTGAGGTTGTGAAACCAATTCCCGCACTTGTCGCTCGCGGTCGCGAGTTGTTTCGCAACGTGGGGTGTGCGGCGTGTCATGAGGCGGTGGAGTCCGGTCACCCGATCGCCAACAACCGGGACGCACCGACATTAAACACGATCATTGGGAAAAAGGGGGGCTGCATCGGATCGCCTGTGGGCAGGCAACCCAGGTATTTTCTCAACAAACCACAGAAAAACGCGTTGGCCGAAGCGATCGCAGTTTCGGCAGCTCAAGTACGGTTGCTTCCCGAGAGTGTGATTGAGACAACGTTGGCGAGTTTCAATTGCTATGCCTGCCACCAACGTGGCAAAATCGGTGGAATCGTTCCTGAGGCAAATCCACACTTCAAGACAACGATTCCCGAAATGGGAGATGAAGGCCGCATTCCACCTCATCTTTCCGGAATCGGTGACAAACTTCGCGTTGAATACCTGCGAAAGATCCTCTCCACCGGCGTCAACGATCGTCCCTACATGTTGACTCGGATGCCGCGATTTGACGTTGAGGCGGTAAGAAGACTGCCCGATATTTTTTCCGCCGTTGACCATCGTGAGACGGCGGGGGCGGTCGAGTTTTCAGAGACAAGCCTAGAGGTGAAATCTGCAGGTCGCGAAATCATCGGAGACAAAGGATTTTCATGCATCAAGTGTCATTCGTTTGGCCGCTACAAGGCGACCGGGATTCAATCGATCGACATGCAAGCAATGGCGGCCCGACTCAATGGCGATTGGTTTCGACGATATGTGGCCAATCCTCCCATGTACCGGCGAGGAACGCGAATGCCGTCGGCTTGGCCGCTGATAGGCAATAGCCTTCTCGACCATTTCGATGCTAACAACGATCGCCAGATCGCTGCGGTTTGGGAGTACTTATTGGATGGCAACCGAGCGCGTCTGCCGAGCGGATTGGTAATCGCGGCGATGGAATTGGTCCCGATCGATGAAGCGATCATCTACCGCAATTTTATCCAAGGGAGCGGAACACGAGCGATTGCGGTCGGATACCCTGAAGGTGTTCATCAGTCATTTGACCCCAATGACCTTCGCCTGGCACTGCTTTGGTCGGGTCAGTTCATGGACGCTTCTCGACATTGGGCTGGCCGTGGTGAAGGATTTCAGCCACCCGCTGGCGAGAAGATCCTAACGTTCTCGGATGGCCCCGCCTGGGCTCAGCTCGAATCGGCCGATGCGACTTGGCCGACGGAATCGGCCAGAGAACTGGGCCAACGATTTTTGGGTTACCGGGTTACGCCAGACCAGAGACCGTCTTTCCGCTACCAGGTTGGCGAGGCCATGATCCTCGATTCACTCGATGTGCGCGGCCTGGGCGGCGGCGAACCGATACCAAGGCGATTTATTGTCAAGAATAAAGGCCCTGCCGTCTGGTATCGCGCCGCCTCAGGAAATATCGTGTCAGAAGATGAGGGCTGGTGGCGAGTCGATGACCAGTGGCGTGTGCGAATTTCGGACACCACGGGCAAGTCGATCGCACAGTTGCGAGAAGCCAGCGGCAGAAAGTTGCTTGTCGTGGAAGTCCCGACCGGCGAAACCGTTTTTAACCAGTACTATCAATGGTGAAGGAGACGAATCAATGTCCCAAGTTCATCGTCGACGATTTCTCGACACCTCGGCCAAAGGAGCTCTTGCGGGCTTGGCCTTAAACAGCTTCGCCTCCACGGGTCGCGCACAGGGAGCAAATTCTCGGATCGTGGTTGGCGTGATGGGACTAAGTCGCGGTCGGGCATTGGCCGTCGGTTTTGCCAAGCAACCCAACGTCGAAGTCAAGTATGTCTGCGATACCGATTCGACTCGATCGGAAAGCGCCGTCAAACTGGTGGAGGGAACGGCCAAGAAAGCGCCGCAAGCGATCACCGACTTTCGTCGAATCTTGGATGACAAAGACGTGGACATTTTGGTTTGTGCCGCACCGAATCATTGGCACGCGCCGGCGACCATCATGGCATGCAATGCCGGAAAGCACGTTTATGTGGAAAAGCCCTGTTCCCATAATCCGCACGAAGGTGAGCTGATGGTTCAAGCTGCCCGCAAACACAATCGTTGTGTACAGATGGGATCGCAGCGGCGTAGCGGCGACGGCTTCAAGAGAGCGATGCAAGAATTGCGTGATGGCGTTATCGGCCGCGTCTATTTGTCGAAATCCTGGTACCTGGCCATTCGCGGCGAGATTGGTAGGGGAACGCCGACCGATCCACCCGCCGCCTTGGACTACGATCTGTGGCAAGGACCGGCGCCGCGGACACCGTACATCAGCAATCGTATTCACTATAACTGGCATTGGTTCTGGCAATGGGGCAACGGTGAGTTGGGTAACAACGGCGTCCACACGCTGGATCTCTGCCGTTGGGGGCTCAATGCGGACTATCCAATCCGTGTCTCGTCCAGTGGCGGACGGTACCGCTATAACGACGATCAGGAAACACCGGACACTCATACGGTTTGCTTTGAGTTCGAGGGAGACCGCAAAGCCGTCTGGGAGGGAACCAGTTGTAACCGTCATGGATCTGGATTCGTCGCCTTCTACGGCGAAAAGGGAGCGATGGATCTCGACCAGAATGGTGGCTACCGAATCTATGACGGACCTAAGGACAAGCTGATCCGCGAAGAAACGGCGAGCAGCCGTGGAGACAATGAACACTTCGCCAATCTCCTTGATGCGATCCGAAATGACGACCCCTCGCGTCTGAACGCCGAGATCGAGATAGGGCATAAGAGCACGCTCCTCTGCCATCTCGGCAATATCGCTCATCGCACTGGCCACGTTCTGAACTGCAACAAGAAGAACGGCCACATACTGTATGACGATAAGGCGATGGAACTTTGGAAACGAGAGTACGCACCGGACTGGGAGCCCAAAGTCCTGTAGCCGCAGTTCATCCACTCCTGCACATAAAGACACGAAGAGCACAAACACCTAAATAAAAATACCTGAGAAACACCAATGACTCTCCTTAAACCAATTGTCGTGGTTGCCGCATTGTTGCTCGCTCTTCCGCAGGCCATTCTGGCCGAAACGGCTCGCGGCCAAGTTTACCACGATGCAAACGCGAATCTTCGCTTGGATGCCGACGAACGACTCTTGGAAGGAATCGCCGTCTCCAATGGAGAGCAAATTGTCGAGACGGACAGTGAGGGTCGATACGAACTCGACGTCAGCGATGACGCCATCGTATTCGTTATCAAACCAAGTGGTTGGCGAACGCCAATTAACCGTCAACGACTGCCACAATTCTATTACATTCACAAACCGGCCGGATCACCAAAATCGAAGTTCGCCGGCGTCGCTCCCACCGGACCGCTTCCCAAATCGATCGACTTTCCGCTCTATCCACAAAAAGAACCACGACAGTTCAAAGCGATCATGTTCGGAGATCCACAGCCGCGAAATCAAAAGGAGATCGATTACATTGCCCATGATGTTGTCGCTGAACTTGTCGGCTCCGATGCAGCGTTCGGTGTCACATTGGGTGACATCATGTTCGATGATCTTTCGCTCTTTGAATCGAGTAATTCAACTGTGGCGCTGATCGGCATTCCCTGGTACAACGTGGTCGGCAATCATGATATCAATCGTGAAGCTAAAGAGGATCGACACAGCGACGAGACTTTTGAACGTGTTTTTGGGCCAGCGTATTACAGTTTCGACTACGGCCCAGTCCATTTTTTAGTGCTGGACGACATCGACTGGAAATTGCAACAGGACGGCAAGACCTCGTACACCGGCGGTTTTAACGAAACTCAACTTACCTTTATTAAGAATGACCTTTCACGAGTTCCCAATGAAAAGCTAGTCGTGTTGATGATGCACATTCCGTTGGTGAATGTTAGCGACCGTCAAGAACTGTATCGCCTCATCGAACAACGGCCCTTCACGATGTCCATCAGTGGTCATACGCACACTCACGAACACCGCTACATCACACTTAAAGACGGTTGGCGCGGACCGAAACCTCATCACCATGTGATAAATATCACCGTCTGCGGCAGTTGGTGGTCGGGGGAACCAGATCAAAAAGGGATCCCTCATGCGATGACATCCGATGGCGTCCCGAACGGGTACTCGATCATCACATTTGACGGCAGCAAGTACCGTTTGAGTTATAAGGCAGCTCGTCGCCCGACGGACTTTCAAATGAACATTGTGCTGCCCGATAGCGTCCGCTTCTCGGAGGTCTCATCGACTGAATTGGTCGCCAATGTGTTCAATGCGACCCCTAACGCTGCTGTCAAATATCAGGTGAACGATGGCCAGTGGCTCGAGATGAAGCGCGATTTACGCGCCGACCCGCTGCTGCAACGAATCATCGCCGAAGAGGCAAAGATCGAGAACAAGACGTGGCGGAATCTCTCAAAACCTGGACCCTCTCGGCATATCTGGGTCGCGAAGCTAGCTCAGCTTTCCGAAGGAACGTATTCAATACGGGTGCGAGCCACCGAGCCGGACGGCACGACGTACGAAGGAAACCAGATTCTGCGTGTCAGTGGGCTGTGAACGAGAGCACTGTACTTTCGCAGAGATTGGGGTCACTACTTATTGGAGCTCGAACCCGACAGTTCGTGGCTTTGTGTGAGCACCTAGTAAGTCTCACAAAAAGGCACGAAGGAAATCACTTGCCCGCACTGATCTTCTGGCCGGTGCCACAATTCAAACTGTTCAACAAGTCCTCTCGTTCTATCGACACGTCGGCAGGGGGTGTACCGGCTGCTAACGCGGCGATTTGGTCACGGCGGAGAGTCATGCCGTAGACGGCAGCGGCAATCAGGCAGCTGCACCCGATCGTTATGAAGACCGGTATGTAGCCGTGATTTTTTGCGATCCATCCGAGAATCGGAGCGCCGCAGATCATTCCGGCATCAAGCGTCATCAAAGAGAGCGCCGAACCGGTGCCGCGAAGGTGCGGGGGAAATGACTCCAGCATCAACGACATCATCGTGTGAAACATCAGCGCATGTCCGGTGCCACCAAGCATCGCTGGAATGAGCAACGTCCACAGATTGTCTGGAGATACAGCCAGGAACGCAAACATCTGTGCTGCCATAAACAGAGTGCCGGTGAACAGCACCTTGCCACGGCCGATGCGATCGACAAGATGACTTGTCGCCACTCGAAGAATGATGCCCCAGCCAGCGTAACCCAGAAAGAAAACACCGACGGCGCGAAACGAAGTGTTGGGCGCTATTGTGTCGACAAAACTGGCGAGAAAGATGAACGGAATCGTCATGCATAGGCCGAACGCGAGCACGACTGCGCTCGTCGCACCCGGCCAGTAAGCGGTTGATGTCCGGATGAAGTCGGATAGTCGAACGCCGTCCTGAGGCGATCCAGGAGTCCGTCGTACCTTGGGTATTACCAAGAGAGAAATCGCAGGAAACAACAACGCAACGAGTGCGATGGAAAACAGGCGATAGAACTGAGCACGTTCACGGACTTCGCCAGCCAGAATCCAATCGGCCAGGTAGGGCCCGATGATCATCCCCGCAAATCCCGCAGCTCCAAGAATCCCGATCGCTTCAGTTCGTCGACTTGGTGGTGCCGACTGTGAGATATAAGCAAGACTGCTGGCGAAAACAAAGGCAGCACCGACCGCCAATAATCCACGGAGAAAATAGATGGCGGCGTTGAGATCCGTCAGGACAAAATTACCAACTATTCCAACGGCAAAAACGAGGAGTCCGGTCCCCCAAACAAAGCGTGGACCGAACCGGTTGATCCACTGCCCCATCCAGGGTCGCATCACCAGACTGGCAATCGCGCCGAGACCCATGATACGACCGGTTTGGTTGACGTCCCCACCCAAGAAATCGATCCAACGAGCGTAGTGGGCGATCATGGTATTTGCGAGAACGAAGCAAACATTGCCGACCCATATGGTGATGAATTCACGATTGTAGAGTCGGTCTTCTGAGTAGACTTCTGCGGCCGGTTTGAGCATCTGAGGGGGCGGGACCTGGTGAGAGAGGCGGCGGGCGAGAACACTATTTTCGTCTGTAAACAATGTAGCGCACAGCCCAAATGAGGTTCCTGCGGGGATTAATACGGCGATAAGCCGCAGGTCTGGGTCACTTTCGGCGAAAGTGACCTACATTTCCTCCGGTGTCAGGCCGATGCTGTCGCGTACGTCCAAGAAACGAACGCGATCGATAAGCTCCGCCTTCAGAGAACGCTTGAAAAACCGAACGGCCGATTTGACAACACGCGTGCGAAGCTTTGATAGAGAGGTTTCATCCATTGTCGGCCTTGTCAACGCCTGGAAATCTAAGCCCTCCCTTGGGTCAGCCGATGGCAAGCCAGAGCGAATTTGATACGGGTCATTGCGATAGGATTTCTCAGCATCGACCAACCGTTGAAATCGTTCATCGTACGTGTCAATATTCGCAACACACCGCTTGATCTCGCCAACACGGAACTCGCCAACCCGGAACTCGCCAACCCGGAACTCGAGGTTAGCCACGAGGCCGCTATCAGTGGCGGCGTGCTTGGACTACGCGAAGATCTCTTTGATTACGTGGCCGTGCACATTGGTCAAGCGACGTTTAATGCCGTTGTGATAGTACGTTAATCGCTCGTGGTCAATTCCCAACAGGTACATGACCGTGGCGTGAAAATCGTGCCAGTGCACACGATTTTCGACGGCTCTCCAGCCCACATCGTCCGTCGATCCATAACTAATACCGTGCTTAAGGCCAGCACCGGCAAGCCAGGTAGTGAAACCGTTTTGATTGTGATCGCGCCCCTTGCCAACTTCACTGGCCGCGGACTGCGCAAACGGCGTGCGGCCGAACTCGCTGGTAAACAACACAAGAGTGTCGTCGAGCATCCCAGTTCGACGGAGGTCCTTCAATAGCGCGGCGACCGGTTTGTCCATTCGGCCGGCCTCTCGACCATGGTTTCGGATCATGTCTTCATGACCGTCCCAGTTGATTCGTGGACTACCAAAGGCGCCGCCGGCAAAGAGTTGCACGAATCGCACACCTCGTTGTAAGAGCCGCCTCGCGAGCAGACACGACCGACCGAAGTCGCCGGTTTCTTTCCCATCAAGGCCGTACAACGCGTGCGTCTCGGCCGTTTCTTGGTCCAAGTTTCCGACGTCTGGAACAACGACCTGCATCCGCGCCGCCAACTGGTAACTGCCTATCCTCGCTGCCAGCTCATCATTTACACCTCGCGAGGCGAGATGACGACGATTCATTCTTTCGAGCAGATTGCGGCTGTCTCTTTCCAGCTGAGGCGTTTTTTCCACCGCCGGAAACAGGTCATCGATCGGCGTGCCACGACTGCGAATGATGACCCCTTGATGCCGCGCGGGCAAGAATCCGTTAGTCCAGTTGATCGAACCACCCGCGGGCACTCCGCGGGTATCCGGAATGACTACAAATGCTGGCAGTTCATCGGTTTCGCAGCCCATTCCGAACGAGAGCCACGAACCGGCTACAGGGAAACCGTTGAGTCGAAACCCGCTGTTTTCCTGAAACGTAGCGGGAGTATGATTCGACGTCTCGGCGAACATCGAGTGAATGACTGTCAACTCGTCTGCCACTTCACTCAAATGTGGAAACAAGTCCGAAACCCAGAGCCCGCTTTCACCCCGCTGTTTGAAAGCCCAGTCGTTTTTCCGCAGCAAACCGACCTTGCCAAAAAACACATCGGGCCGGTCGTCACTCACCAGCGATTTGCCGTGTAGTTTCTCCAGTTTTGGTTTGTAGTCGAACGAATCGACCTGACTCAAACCACCCGTCAAGCAAATATGGATGGCCCGCTTTGCGGGCGCCGGGTGGTGGGGCGGCGGATCACTCGCCTCGCTGGCGACGACGGCGGCAGCAAGCTTGCCATCACGGGCAAGCAGCGTGGTCAACGCAGCGCCACCCAGCCCACATTTCACCCAGTCAAACCACTGGCGTCGGTCCAAAGCAACAGAATCGGATTTAGTCCACATGCAGAAACTCGTTGCTGTTAATAATGACTCGGCAAAAATCTGACAAGGTGTGCGCGGCGACAAAAGAGACCGCATCATTTGACTCTTCTTCATCCGGATTTCGGTTGTACGCCAATTGGTAGGCACGACGAACAAGGTCCTGAACATCGTCGCCCACTTCACTTTGCAGTCGATCCGCAAAACGATCTGACATTCGCAGAACAAATGAGTTGTTCATCAGCGTCAACGCTTGAAGCGGTGTAACCGTTACCGCACGTTTCGGAGTTTTGGTCGACGGATCAGGACAATCAAATACGTCCAACATTCGATTGCGGCCAGAACGGAGCCATGTACGGTAGACGCTTCGTCGGTTGAATTCTGGTCCAACCGGATCGGTCATCGTGTAAAACTGGGTGTTCTTTGTGAACGTCTCAAAGTCACGATAACCCGGACCACCCATCTGCTGATTCAATTCTCCCGACACAGACAACACCGTGTCACGCAACGACTCCGCCTCCAAACGCTGCGGGGATTTGCGCCAAAGTAAGCGATTGTCAGCGTCCACTG
>LWDU01038937.1_pt1 | contig 31412 bp, 26 predicted proteins | sample 727161 | NCBI WGS metagenome assembly LWDU01 (sample SAMN04566230, study PRJNA314399) | hydrothermal vent metagenome | isolation source: deep sea hydrothermal plume seawater | place: Mexico: Gulf of California, Guaymas Basin | collected 2004-07-11
TACTCTTGGCCTGTGAGTTGGATTGTTCTGAGTTGGATTGTTCTCACCTGGACTGTTCTGACCTGGATTGTTTTGCGCTCGCTTGTTTTGAGTTGGATTGCAATTGAGTGAACCAACAGGATCGCTGGGGCTTCGCGCCGTTCCTGGGGCTACCAGATCGGAAAAGCCGCAGCGCCATCGGCCAGGAGGATGCGGTCCCCACTGCCATCCATGCGCCGCAGATAGAGCCGATCAATCCCGTCTTCGTTCGAGACATACGCGATATGCTGGCCGTCCGGGGAAACTGCCGGCCACCGCGCGCTCAGCGTGCTTCCGCCCAAGAGTTTCCGCGCAGACCCATCGGGGCGCATCCGTTGCAGGCGCCAGCCCTTCGGCCCTTGGCTCGAAAAGACGATCCAGCTGCCATCGGGAGAAAAAATCGCGTCACGCCCCCGACCGATTCGTCGTCCATTCCCCCCAGCTTCGGATCCGCGAACGGTAACCACCGACGCATCCTTGGATCCACCTCGATTGTCCGCTTCCACATAAACGATCAGTTCCTCCTGAGGCGACCACCTCGGGCCGCTGGGATAGAACCCACTGACTACGGTACGCACCTTCTCGCCACTGGGAGAGAGGACGTCCATTCCCGCGCTCTGACCGCGATTGTCAGAACCGATCCATGTCGTCAGAATTTGGTCGAGGGGCCCGTAATCGCCCTCCAAATGATGGGCGGGGCCCCGGGTCAACCTGCGAACTTCTCCGGTTTCCATGTCGCACTCGTATATCTGGTTGCGTCCGGCCTCGAGGTGATCACTATTGAAAAGCATTCGCTTATGGTCACGGGACCACGCCAAGGGGCGCGCGTTGGGAGGCGCACCGGAGAAACGCGTCCGCTCGAGGGTACGAGCGTTCAACAGCACGATCCGCCCGGGAATTTGGGCCAACTTCTGCGATGCCACCAGCCCGCCCGTCGATCCTGCCATTCGCATCACTTCGTCCATACTCGCCATGCCGGGCCGCTTGGGATCGACCCGCTGACCGCTCAATTGCTCCATCAATTCGGCTCGCTGGCGAGCCGCTGGGCCATCCCAATACACCAGCGCGATGGGGGCGTCGGTGACCTCTTCAAGTGGCACACCCGGCGTCGCACAGGCCGACATCGCCAGTGCTCCGAGGAGGCCGAGTACNNNNATTTCAAAAATAGCCGCGTCCTTAACGCGATCGCCGATGACGCTCAGCACAATCTGGAATGCGCCCGGGAAAGGAAAGATCGGGCTCTCGGCAAAAACACGGTCCTCTGGCGAAAGATAGGCGTCAGCATCCACATGGGAGTGATAGACGGCCGTCACCCTTTCGCCCCGCTGTTCGGCCTCATGCTGCGCGCTCAAGTATTCAGTCTCGGCCATGTAATACCCAGTCCGGGCATCGCGCGGAAACGAGGCTTCATCGGCCACATGCATTCGCGTCATAACGTTCGTGATTCTGCGCACCGTCGTAAACACCTCTTTCTCGGTTCCCGTAATCAGCCCGCAACACTCCTCGGGGATCGCATCCAGGGCATGACGACAGAGTTCGTTGAGAACCGTCGCCGCGATGGACACTCGAGGCGAACTCCGATTCAGATCGACGCGATCCCGCACCGCTATCCGTTCTTTACTCGAAGTCATCGCGTTAAAAGTACTTCCCGAATACGTACGTTTCGGCTTCTTCCGAATTCGACTCGGCGGTTGAGCACCCGCCGCGACCGACCCTCGCACTTCCCGCTCTTCCTCGACGATCACCTTGCATCCACGAGTTTCACGACGTGGGCATGACCAAACGAGGCACAAAACTGCGAGGGCTCTACCTAGTCACTCACTACGAACTGGCTCAGAAACACCTTGCCATCCGCAGGATGCTCTCGGGTTCGCGCTCACGCGGCTCGATAACCCGGGAGAAAGTCGGAGCCCATTGTACGCGAGAACCCTCTCCTCCGCGAGTGGAGGGGAGAGGCCCACCGGCTCTAGATTTGGTAGTCCTGGCCCCCTGAGCCGGCACGAGGCACGCCCTGGGTCGCAGCGATTCGACATAGTTCGGCGATACTGAAGGCATCGAGTAACCCCGCCACCCGCTCGCTGAGCATGGGCCATACAAAGTGCGGCTGCCCGGGACTCACGCCCCCTGCGTCGGAACCGGATTCCTCCTTCCCGACCCTCGGCTGACCCCCGATCGGACCTTCGACAGCTTCAATAATCTGGCCCAGGGTGATCTCCGCCGGATCGCGGGTCAATTGGTAGCCCCCGCCCGGCCCACGCTTCGCGCTCACGATGAGACCCCGGCGCAACCGCTGGAAAATCTGCTCAAGATATCGCGTGGGAATCGACTGCCGCTCGCTGATCACCCTCACCTGCACGGCTTTCCCACCCCCATTGTAGGCGAGATCAAATACTCCGTAGATGGCGTAGTGAACCTGACGGGAAAACCGCATGATTCATGCAAGAATGCGCGATACTCCCGCTGGGTGCCAGCGGAAGCCAACGAACGAAGCGTCCGGCCGTACCCGGTGGCGTTGAGCCAGGCGAAGGGATCCGTGAACCATGTCGCTGAAATCCGAGTCTCCAGCCGCCGGGCACGTACTACGGAACACCCATCGGAGCGTTCTCATACTCCTGGCCGCGGTGGGCGGCGCCATCGCACTCGGGGATTTGGATGCGCCTGCCCCCGACCCAGAACCCCACACGACCGGTGCGGGGCTCGCTCTCGCGCTGGCCGCGATCCTCCTGCGACGCTTCGCTTCGTCGGCCACCATTCATCCGGGGAAGGCGCTCTGGTTGGCCTTGGCTTCCTTGATTGCCGCTGGCTGTCTGGGCCTGCTGGGCGGCTACGTCGCACTGCAAACCGGTTCAAGCGAAACAGGATTGCTGTTCACCCTGGCGGGGTTCATCTTCGCCCTTCGGGTCCCTCGGCCTGTTGCCCCGCACCGACCCCGCTAAACCCTGGCACGAAAATTGGGATGGAATCTCATCGGCGCCCCCGGCGCTGTCGACCTCTCTTGCCCCCGGCCGAAGCACGGTCCCGCTTAGCCGAGCGCTTGGTCTCCGGTCGCACGCTCTTGCCCTGCGGCGGTGTCGTTTTCGTTTGAGGCTCGACCACCAGATCGAGATCTACCCAACCTCGGAGAGAATTCACCGAGATCACTTCGACCTTGACGCGATCACCAATCCGGTACTGAAGCCCCGAGCCTTGTGCCACCAGGCGATGTCGGATCGGGTCGTAGTCGAAGAACCCGGTAAGCCGCGAAATTCGAACCATACCCTCGACGAAAGGCGCATCGAGAGTGATATAGAGCCCGTGGCTCGCAACCCCGGTGACCGTTCCCTCGAAACGATCTCCGACGCGCTCGCTCATGACCGCGCATCGGGCGAGGTCGATCATCTCACGTTCTGCCGCCACGGCGACGCGCTCCCTTGCGGAAGTTCGAATCGCAACCCGGTCGGCCCACTCAGCCGTCTCCTGGGAGCCGGCCAGCCCCGAAAGCATTCGGCGAACCGCCCGGTGCGCCACGAGGTCTGCGTAGCGACGTATGGGCGACGTGAAGTGAAGATAGGCATCGAATCCCAGAGCAAAATGCCCACTGGAGTCCGACGCGTAGCGCGCCTGTTTCATCGCCCGTAGCGTGGAGTAGTGGATCACGGCCTCGTCCGGTCTCCCCGAGGCTTCGCGTAGCGCCCGGGCAATGGCCGCGCGATCCAGCGGCGCGTTCTGCCTGCCACGAAGCAAGCCGATGCCGCGGTAGAAATCGGCGAGTTCCCGCAGGTCTTCGACTCCGGGCGGCTCATGGATACGAAAAACCGTTGCCTGTCCGGATTCCTGCAGAACCCTGGCGACCGCTTGATTGGCGGCCAGCATGGCTTCCTCCACCATCCGGTGAGCAGGCCCTATCGCCGCTCTCCGAATATCCTTGGGCCTCCCCGCTCGGTCCAGGATGACTTCGGGCTGGGGGAGATCAAAATCAATGGACCGATCGTCTCGGCGACGCCGTGCCATCCGCCCCGTGACTTCGTCAAGACTTCGAATTTGCGCACGCACCTCTCGGTCGAGCCCAGACCGGTCGTCGGAAGACGCCTGGGCAACTTCCGCCTCACTGAGGCTTCGGGCGGCCTGGGCATAACTGAGCCGCCTGCGGCTGCGGATAACCCCCTCGTGCAGGCGCGACACCCCCACCTTTCCATCCGGGCCTATCTCCATTTCGATGGCGATCACCAATCGGTCGACATCGGGACGCAGGGAGCAGAGATCGCTGGAAATGCGTTCGGGCAGCATCGGGATCGAACGACCCGGAAAGTAGACGCTATTTCCGCGGAGCCAGGCTTGACGATCGAGTTCAGACCCCGGCTCGACAAAGTGGGAAACATCCGCGATGGCTACCCATATCCGCGAGGAAGCCGAAGGCCCGGCGGTTTCCACAAAAACAGCGTCGTCGTGATCCCGAGCGGTTTCAGGATCGATGGTGATAAAGCAGCGATCCCGGAGATCGACCCGGCGAGTGAGTTCGGCCTGTCCAATTCTTTCTGGAATCGAGTCGGCTTCGTCGACCGCGGCCTGGGAGAAGGTCATGGGAAGCCGGCGGTGCCAAGCCACAGCGCGAAAATTGGCTTCAGCATCCCCGGGGAGCCCCAGACGTTCAACGACTCGAACCCCCACTCCTCGGCCCCTTGCGCGAGGTGCGACGAGTTCGGCCTTGACCATCTCTCCGACCTGAGCCCCGAGCAAGTCATGACTCGCGATGGGCAGCGATTCGCGCTCCGTGCCGCGATAGGGAATCAGTTGGTAGCCCTTACGCCCTCGCTCCAGACACCCGACCCAACTCGTCCGGGGGCCGTGTACCACCTCGACGAACTCGGCCGTCGCGCTCGGAGCAGACCCGAACGCCTTGGCCCGAACCCAGTCGCCCTCGCGAGCGTCCCCCACCTCCCCGAGTCGCAGGAGTCGGTCGCCATCTCGAAGGTACAGAAATCCGTCGCTTCGACATTCAACCTCCCCCTCCACCAGGCCATCCTGCCGGCGCATTCGGAAACGCCCGCCCACACCCTCAAGGACACCCTTTTTCACAAGACGCTGAAGGAGGGCCTGCAGTAGACCCAGCTGAACTCGTACCAATCCGAGTCGCCGGACGATTTCACGACTGCCGAGTAGAGGGCGTACCTTTCCCCCGAGCAAGCCCAAGACCTGGTTTTCGAGTTCTGCCGCGCTCCGAGGACGGCTCGTCTTCGACGGCCTTCTCCGCCCTCCCCCTGCCCGCATTCGACTCCGCATAGTCTGGGCCGGAGCTTTGCAGAGCCTCGCGACGATGGCGAGGGACGAATAGGCTTCGCGTTGACTGCACGTTCCGGTGGCCTAATCTCCCGCCCACTGCCCGGGTGGCGAAATTGGTAGACGCGCTAGATTCAGGGTCTAGTGTTCGCAAGGACGTGCTGGTTCGACTCCAGTCCCGGGCCCGGCCCTTTATTCCCGCCGCCCCGGCCCTTTATTCCCGCCGCCCCGGCCCTGCCCGACTCTGCCCCGCAACAACCCCGCGGCCCTGGCTCGAAACGGGGATGTCGGCGCTTTCTGGCCTCTCCGAACGCCTTGACCCGCTACCTTCCGCGCTTAGGCTCCCGGTCTCCAGAAAACCGACGAGAGGAATCTGCGTGCCGAACAGCCACGACTCCGACCCCGATACCATCGAAGTCCATGACCCGACGGGTGAGTCCTTCCGGCTTCCGAGAGTGCTTCCGCTGCTCCCCGTTCGGGACATCATCATTTTCCCGGGCGTGACGGTTCCCTTGACGGTCGGACGGAGAAAATCCATCGCTGCCCTCGAAGCCACAGGAACCAATGGCATCATGCTGGTGGTGACCCAGAAAAACGCGTCCGTCGAGGAGCCTTCCCCCGATGATCTCTTCGAGGTGGCGACACTCGTCAAGGTCCTGCGAATCGTGGACGCTCGTCACGAGGGCAAGCAAGCACTAGTGGTCGGCATTGCCCGAGCCGACCTCGGCGATTTTGTCAGCGAATCGCCCGAGTTGCGGGCCTCCTACAGACCGCTGGAATCTCCGCTCGAAGAAATAGATGTCCAACCGGCATGGCAACGCGTGATCGATCTGGCCCAACGGATCGTGGGCCTCCGAGAGGACTACCCCGACGAGTGGAAGGCTTTCATCGAGGGCGTACCCAAGCCCGGCATGCTCGCAGATCTACTGGCCTCCAACCTCACGCTGCCCCCCGAAGAGGGCGTCGCGTTGCTGCGCGAGACCCGAGACTCCGAGCGGCTCAAGATCATGGAGCAGCATCTGGAGCGTGAGGTCACCATCGCGGAGGCCCAGAAAACCCTCAGGGATCAAGCCGAATCCGGTGGTCTGGATAAGAAAAGGCGTGAACGAATGTTGCGCTCGCGCATGCGCGAAATCCAAGAAGAGATCGGCGAAAGCGACGCGGGCATGCGTGAGGTGGACGAACTCCACGAAAAACTCGAGGGTGCCGAACTCCCGGAGGAAGCCTATGAGCAGGCCATGCGCGAAATCCGGCGCCTCTCGGCCCTCCCCCAGCATGCTCCAGATCGCCACTTGATCCGGACTTATCTTGAATGGCTCGCCGATTTGCCTTGGAGCATTGAGACCGATGACAATCTCGATCTTCGGCGAGCCCGGGAAGTCCTCGATGCGGACCATCATGGACTTGACCCGATCAAGAACCGCATCCTTGAGTTCCTGGCCGTGCGCAAACTGGCCCCCGACTCCCACGCGCCCATACTCTGTTTCGTTGGGCCGCCAGGCGTAGGAAAAACCTCTCTGGGCCGCTCCATCGCCCGATCCATGGGGCGAAAATTTGCACGAGCATCCCTCGGCGGAGTACGCGACGAGGCCGAAATTAGGGGGCATCGGCGAACCTACGTCGGTGCCATGCCGGGGAGGATCATCCAGAGCCTGAAGCGGGCGGGCTCTCGAAACCCGATCTTCATTCTCGATGAAATCGACAAACTCGGCTCGGATTTTCGCGGCGACCCCTCCTCTGCGTTGCTCGAAGTTTTGGATCCGGAACAAAATCACGAATTCAGCGATCATTACATCGAATGTACATTCGACCTCTCCCGAGTTCTCTTCATTGCGACCGCGAACACCCTCTCCACAATCCCCCCAGCGCTGCTCGATCGAATGGAGGTGATCGAGCTATCGGGGTATACGGAAGAGGAGAAAATCGAGATTGGGCGCACCCACCTCATCCCGCGTCAGCTTGAGGCCCACGGGCTAACGGAAGAGAACATCGAGTTGAACGACTCGGCACTCCAAAAAGTGGTCGCCCAGTACACCCGTGAAGCCGGCGTCCGCAACCTGGAGCGATTTCTGGCCTCGTTGATGCGAAAGAGCGCCCATCGCATCGCCACCGAGGGCCTCAAAAGCCGGGTTTGCATCGATACGGCATTTGTCTCCGAATCCTTGGGCGCACCACCCCATCTACCCGAAATGGCCGAGCGGACGCGAATGCCGGGAGTCGCGGTCGGACTCGCCGTCACCGCGCACGGAGGGGATATACTCTTCATCGAGGCGGCCTCCATGCGGGGCGGTAAAGGCATACGCCTTCGACTCACAGGTCAGTTGGGCGATGTCATGCGAGAATCCGCCGAGGCGGCGCTTTCGTGGGTACGGAGTCATGCCCGTGAGTTGGGGCTGGGGCCGGAAGCTTTTGCCGCAGGCGAAATCCATCTTCATGTGCCCGCTGGAGCGGTTCCCAAGGATGGCCCCTCTGCGGGCATTGCCCTCGTAACAGCGATTGTTTCCGCACTGAGCAATCGCCACGCCCGATCCTTGGTGGCGATGACCGGCGAGATCTCGTTGCGAGGCCGGATTCTGCCAGTCGGCGGGATCAAGGGCAAGCTCTTCGCGGCCTCTCGGGCCGGCATCGAGACCATCGTCATGCCGAGGCGGAACGAAAAAGATCTGAGGGAAGTCCCCAAAGAAGTTCGCGACAGCCTAGAAATTCATTTGGTGGATACCATTGAAGAAGCTCTCGCGGTGACTTTCGACAGCACGGATATTCCCAGCGCAAACTGAACGAAATCCGCCGAGCCCAACCAGCCCGCTATGATGACTCGGTGCGGATCGCACTCGTTCACGATTGGCTGACCGGCATGCGGGGCGGCGAGCGCGTACTCGACGTGATCGCGCGCGCCTATCCCGATTCGGATCTCTACACGCTTTTCTATCAGGCGGGCTCAACCACCGCCTCCATCGAGTCCCTGAAAATTCGGCCGTCTCCCCTGAACCGCCTACCCGGAGCCGCCCGGCATTACCGCAAGCTCCTGCCCCTCTACCCCTGGGCGGCCCGCCAACTGTCCATCGAAGACGTCGATCTCGTCTTGTCCATTAGCCACGCGGTAGCGAAGAACGTCCGTATTCAAACAGGCGTGCCCCATCTCAGCTATTGCCTGACCCCTATGCGATATATCTGGGACCAAGCGGACGCCTACCTGGGGCGAGGCCCACGGCGACTGCTTGCGACGCCGTTAGTCGCCGCGCTGCGCCACCACGACCGCTCTCGGAGCGGTCCCTGCCAGGTGGACCGCTTCGTTGCAATCTCGAGCGGTGTGGCGGATCGGATCCACCGCCACTACGGGCGCCGCGCAAGGATCATCTACCCGCCGGTGGATGTTGACCGAATCCAACCCGACGGGCGAGAGCCCGACGATTTCTATCTATTGATCGGCGGCTTCGTTCCTTATAAACGCGAAGACATCGCCATCGATGCCTTTCGCGATCGGCCCGACCGCCTGGTCGTTGTCGGTGACGGACCCATGCGCGAACGCCTTCAGGCCGGGGCACCAACCAACGTCGAGTTCACCGGGCATATCACCGATGAGGAAGTCCTGGCATATCTCCAGCGCTGCCGGGCGCTCATCTATCCCCAGGACGAGGATTTCGGAATCGCCGCCGTCGAAGCTCAGGCGGCTGGACGACCCGTAATCGCCTACGCCCGGGGTGGTGCCCTGGACACCGTTCGTCCACTTTTGGTCGCCGAGGCCGACGGAAGCCTCCATTGGCCCGAAGAACCCGACCCCACCGGCATCCATTTCCGAGAGCAGAATGCCGGCGCGCTGGGAACGGCGATCGACGCCTTCGGCGAGCACGCTCATCGATTCGAATCCCATCGTATTCGCGCCCGCGCCGCCGAATTCGGCCATCAGCGTTTCCTCCGCGAACTCTCAGCCGAGATCCTAGATCTGACCCGCGATCCGAATCAGGACGGCTGAAGATCCGGGAAGGATCCGGGCTCCGCGCCGACTGCGGGACCTCCTTCAGAGGCGATCAGGCAATATCGCGATCACGCAGCGTGCTCCAGAGCGTCATGAAAAGGATCTTGATGTCCAGGCCCATCGACCAGTTCTGTATGTAATAGATGTCGTGCTCGATTCGCGCGTGGATCGACGTGTCTCCCCGGAGACCATGCACCTGGGCCCAACCCGTCATCCCTGATTTCACCTTGTGGCGCAACATATAGCTGGGAATCTCCCGTCGAAATTCCCGGATCAACTCCGCCTGTTCGGGCCGAGGACCCACAAGGCTCATTTCTCCTCGAAGTACGTTCCACAACTGGGGCAATTCGTCCAGACTGAAACGGCGTAGCCAAACGCCGAATCGGGTTCGGCGAGGGTCGTCGACCGTCGACCAGCCCGGTCCATTCTTTTCCGCGTCTCGGCGCATGGTGCGCAACTTGAGCATGGTAAAAATGCGCCCATCGAGTCCCATGCGTTTCTGTCGATAGAAAATCGGCCAACCCGAGGAAAGCCCGATGCCGACCGCGAGAAGTACGAGGAGCGGAAAACCGAAGGCCAGCGCCAAACCGCTCCCGCCCGCATCAAATACGCGCTTTTGAACCGAAGACCACCCCACCAACGGACTGTCGCGCAGATGAATAATGGGAATACCGTCGAAATTTTCCACCGAACTTCGCAGAGTGGCGATATGAAGGAGGTCGGGCGCCAGCATCACGCTCACCACCTCGTCATCGAGATCGGCGAGGACCTTCTCGAGGCGATACCCCTCGTCGCTCCCAAGGGCGATGACCACNNNTTCGGATTGTCGTGAATCCGTCCGATGATTTCATCCGCCAGGCGACCGCTCCCTACCACAAGGGCGAAGCGGCGGTTGTAACCTTTGCGCCGGGCGAGGCGTAGCGAGCTCCGCACGATGATTCGCAAAACAACCAGGCTCAAAGGCACCATTGCCGCGAATATCCCAACCACGCCCCGAGAGAAAGAATACGAGCGCAAGAAGAAGGAAAGGGCGAGCAACACCATGACCGCCCCGCTCGTTGCCCAGAGAATGTCACCGGCTTCGGCCCAGAAGGTGCCCAAGCGCTTGGGTTCGTAAACGCCCTGACGCTGAAGCACCAGCCCATAAATCGGAAGAATCGCCACCAGCGCCAGAGCGTATTCGCCAATAGGGGGTTTGCCTTGGGAAAGGTCAAACCCCGCGTAGAAGCGCAGTCCGTAAGCGGCCAGCCAGAGCCCGGTAATCAGGGCCAAGTCGCTAAGCATCAACAGGCTGCGAAAAACTTCTCCATGGCGGTAGAGCAATTTGGGTGCCTCCGGGCGGTCGAGAAAGACCAGGGTAGTTCAGCGACCGTCGACCCGCTCAGGGGCCGTCGAGTGCCGGGATCCCCGGCTCAGTGCCGCCTGAATTCCGCGGGCTCAGTTCGCGCCCTGCGCGTCTACGTCGACGGCATTCTTCAGTTCGTCCAGGAAACCAGGTAGAGCCGACACCACTCGACTCCAGTTCGGGATCTGCGGCGCTCCCATCGGGTCGCGAACAAAGTTGAGCCCAGCGCCCCGCAGAGCGCTGGAAAATGTTTCGACTGCCACTTCTTCTGCATGCCGATCAAATTTCAGACCGTTGAGTTTGGCGTCGTTGCTATAACTCGCGATTGCGTCCTGCGCGGTTCGCACGTAGGCGGCAATCATTGTATTGAGGAAGCCCGCCTCAAACTCGACTCCGTAGCTCGCCAGGTTCCGAATGATCGAAGAAGCGATATCGACCACCATCCGGTGAAGGCCCATACTGGCATCGCTCTCGGAGAGGTCCTGGTGCTTGTGGTCGTAGTTTTCGATCAGCTCCACCTGGCAAATTCGCTTGAGGGCGCTGTTTCGGAACACTTCTGCCAGAACGCCGACCTCGAGCCCCCAATCGGCGGGAATCCGATTGGCCCGAATAAGATCCGTGGTCATCGAGCATTCACCCGCCAGCGGGTAGCGAAAAGACTCCAGATACTCCAGCAGGGGAATCGGACCGAGCACCGCCTTCATCGAGCGAAGCAGCGGCATCATGAACAGTCGGGTCACCCGGCCGTGCAGACGATCCGTGACCCGGCCGTAGTACCCCTTGGCGAACTCGTAGTTCATATTCGGATTCGCAGTGGGGTAACAGAGCCTGGCCAGCAGTTCGCGGCTGTAGCCCAGAATGTCGCAGTCGTGGGTCGCAACCACCCGCGCCTGCTGGGTGGCAAGCACGTACCCGTAGGCGAGCCAGGTTGCCCGCCCCTTGCCGTCGGGACCCGGATCGAGGCCCTCTGCCCGAAGTTGGTCGAGGAGGCCCCTAACCCGGGGTCCGTCGGACCAGACCACCGTCGCCCTCCCTCCCCCGAGGCAGCGAACATCTTGAAGCAGGGCCCGCATCTCTTGGAATTCGTCGCGGGCCGCAGAGCCCGACAGGCTGACCACCACCTGCCGCAGATACTTCACCTGGGCCAGTTCTTCGACGATTCCCTTGAGGGCCGGCCCACGGGTCTCACTGAAGAGGGATGGTAGGACCAGCGCGATGGGGCGCTCGGTCGAATACTGAAGGAGTTCCCCCTCGAGACGATCGAGATCGGTGGGGCCGAGGCGGTGAAGCGCCGTCACGACGCCCGTCTGGTGAAAATCCGACATACAGCAGACACTCGCACCGAGGCCCGCGGACTGTCAAGCTGAGCCCGATGGCCAGGGCTAGAGACTTGGCTCAGGGTCGGCCTGCCGGGCAAATTCGACCAAGAGAGCCCGACCGTGGGCGTCGATTTCGGAAAATTCGATCCCCACCTCCAGCGTCAGAGGATCCACTTCGGTGGCCCAAACGACCGTTCCCTCGGCGCTAACTAGCTGATTTAAAATAGAAAAAGTTAAATTTAATCGGTCTCCGAGGTCAATCTCGCACGCGACTGCCTGAAAACTAACGCCGCCGGCGGAGAGATTGATGCCCTGCCCCAGCTGGTCACCCCGACCCAAGTGGGCGAATGAAACGATCTGCTCCATAGGAATCCGCTGAAACTTGCGGCGTTCCCGTCCACCCAAAGCGGTCATATGAGTCCCCCGCTGCGCCTTGACCGAATCCGGAGGGGACTCAGACGGCGCGTCTGCCCCCCCATTGAATCTTCGGATTTCCCAGCCATTTCCTTGAGAACCTTGGCTCTAGAGACTTTCCAAAGGCCTTCGGTTCCCGCCGCCACAGGGGACCCCCAGCGCAGTTCGGCACGGCTCAGCGCTGCCCACCCGTCCCGCGCTCGCCGAACAGGTCGAGTTGCCGCTCGTCCCCGCCCATACGCTTGAGCCCCGCCAGAGTGATTCCCAGCCCACGATGCACCTGCCCGGCCGCGCTGCCGCGTTGAAGCAGTTCAAGACCCACCCGGTAGATTTCGCCGGCCTCGGTGATTTCACCCCTCAGGGTGATCGACCGCGTCGTCGTCGCTCCGTCGACCCCAAACAACCGCAGAGCGACGCGACCTGCCCGCAGTCCCTGGCGTTCCATGGCGTTGGCGAGGGAGATGGCCAGCTGTCCAATGGTTTCGGCCTCTCGTTCGGGCTCGGCCGAGGGCACCTCAAAAGTCGCCTCGCGGCCAATCGATTGGGGGTGCGCGGCAACACGCACGGGGGAGCGGTCCTGCCCCCGGGCCATTTCGAGAATCGCCAGGCCGTGGTTCCCCAACTTCGCTTCGAGCACCGAGGCCCCCAGTGCGAGAATTTCGCCCACCGTCTCGGCTCCAATTTCCCGTAGGCGGGCCGCGGTCTTTGCACCCACTCTCGGCAGACGCGAGACGGGGAGAGGCGCAAGAAAAGCCGAGGTGTCCGCTCCCTTGAGACGATAGACCGCCCCCGCCCCCGCCTCTTCGGCGGCCAGACGCGCGAGGAATTTTGAAGGCGCGATCCCCACGCGCAAGGGCAAATCCAACTCGGCGGCGGCCCGAGGAAGCAACCGTTCGGCGATGTGCTCGGGCATGCCACCTCCTCCGTGAATATCGGCATACGCCGAGCCCAGGGTCGCAGTCTCCACCTCATCGAAAATCCCACGCAAATGCGTCACGAGAGCCCCTGACGCCTCCCTATAGTGCTTCATATTGGTCGGTACCCGGACCGCCCCGGGACAGAGTTCGAGCGCGGCATCCATCGCCATTCCCTGCACCACGCCCGCGTCCCGGGCCTCGAAGCTCAGTGACTGGACTTTGCCCCGCTTGCCGGGATCACCCCCGACCAGAATCGGACAGCCCCGGAGTTCCGGGGCAGCCCGCCTTTCCACCTCGGCGTAAAAATCGGGCACCTCGGCAAAGAGGATCGCCGATTCAGCGCCCCCCCCCTTCACGGGGCGGGCTCAAGAAGAAGAGGAGGAGCGCTTTCCTCCTCGATGTACAGTCTGCTGGTCAGGAGAATGTTCGGTCGCCCCTCCAGCCAACGCCGAGTTCCGTCGCGCCGATGGGGGTGGCGATGATGTTCGGATTGGCCCGGTGCCAGCGAACTCAACAGGCGATCCGGTGAAGCCAAATCCACCGCCAGCCGATAGGTCGACGCGCTTGCCACGTCGAAGCCCGTCGTCCCGGAACGGGACGACGCCAGCGTATTCGCATCTCCGCCGATGCCGACCCGAGGTAATTCTTTGGACCCGCCGCGGCCGGGATCCGCACCGGAGAACGGACGAAAGGCAAGGCCGTGAAGTCCGCCCCAGAGCCAATCTTCACGGCTCGGCCCCAGACGGTACGAGAGGGTCACCCATGTGAGCCGAAGACTCTCACGGAGCCCCGAGACCACTCTCGGCAGATCGGCCCATCCGCCTGGAGCACGATAGCGATCGGCCGCGAGAAGAACTCGACCCACCATGAGAGCCGGCCGCACACCGGGAAGATCCAGATATCGGTCAAAGAGAGATTCACCCAATTCGGATCGAAACAGCGCCGCAAACAAATGGCGATTGAGCACCGAATACGCCGCCGCACCGGTGCTCTCTCCGCCAAGGTTTCCATCCCACCGCGAAAGCAGATTGGCAATCTCTTCGGCCTCAGGGGGCAACGGACCGCCAATCCGTGCCAGACGAAGTATCGCGGGAACGACCTTGTCGGCATCGCTAACGCCCAGATCCATTTGAAGCTCCGCGGCACTCCGGAGATCCGCGCGTCTGGCCCCGAGAGCACCCTCCGAATCTGAGGCAGTACCGCCCCCGGTCAAGGCCGCCAGGCCTTGCTCCAAACGTCGCGCGCGCGCTCCCGGACGCCAGAGCCACTCGATCCCCGAAGAACCCGGATCCAGATCGCCATCGGAGAACGCCACCCAACCCCGAGTCCCCGGCCCTGTCACCGAACTCGAGGCGTCCAAACGAATCGACGGCAACGTGTCATAGGCGATCGCGCCCCGCCAATCGTAGATTCGCATTCTTGCGGGAACGGGAACCAAGCCCGAGGGCAACGTTCGCAGGGGAAGCCAACCCGCCAACTGCACACCCGCATCGCCAGCGGCATCCGCATAAACCACCGCGACAACGGGCTCGTGGTGATTCGCCAGTGCCGCGCGCAGTTCGCTGCCATCCGAGGCGCTGGTCAATGCGAGCAGCGAAGAGAAACCGTTGCCCTCCTGCTGCCCTGTCCACGCCAGGGCAATGGGCGGATTGCCGACGCCGGCTTCCTCGTTGAACGCTCCGCGGCCCTCGGTGCGAGCCGAGTTCTCCAGCACCGAGTTCATCAGAGGGCCGTGATGGGTGGATCGAACGGTCATTTCCTCATCGCGAAACCCCGGCGCTTCGCGAACGCGGATGACTTCCCGGCGAACCTCCAGCGGAACCCAACGCGAGCCGTCGTGATAGACCCCCTCCGCATCGCGGACGGTCTCCATATAGAGATCGACCGTTACGGCTCCGGCGGGAATCGCCGCCCAAGTCAGTTCGAGATTTCTCCCCAGCCAGAAAAGCGGAATTCCGGGAATCGTCGCCCCCACCACATTCATGTTGCGACTCTGGAGGTGGGCTTCGTAAACCAGCGCCGGGGTCGTTGCGGGAAGATTGAGATCGGCGACAAGGATGGGCCGCCCGCTCTCGGTATGACGCCCGCCCAGGACCCAGGCCGTTCCGCCGCCGATTCGTGTGGACCGAACAAGTCCATCGCCGGGCGCCCCTGCACGGCGGCGCGGGGTTGTCGGAGCCTCCGTGTCCCGAGGCTCCGGGCGCTCAGTCGGGGCGGGCTCCGCCATTCGCGCGATACCACCGGGCCGAAATGGGGCGGCCAGCCCGCCCCCCAAAACACGAATCAGCTCGTCGAGAACGACTCCAGTCTCCAGACGATTGCTCGCGCTCCACGCGATCACGGGCGTTTACCCCGGCCGAGTAGGCATCGAGAACTTCACGCGACTCCGGGGCCAAGCGCGCCCACTCCCCATCAGCGAGTCTTCCGAGACCGAGCGTTCGAGCCATGCGATCAGTCGCCAGCCCGGACTTGCCCACGACCTCGGCGGTCTTCCCCCGGGCCAATCGGCGCAGCCAGAGCATTTGGGCCAAACGATCCTGGGCATGAGCCACCCCGAGAGCCAGCCAAGCGTCTCTGTCCGTCAGCGCCTCAACGTGGGGGATACCCCGAGCGTCTCGCAGCATCGAGACCGGCGCCCTAAGCCCAACGACCTCGATCCGCCCCGACTCCGCGGGAAACGCACTTCGAGCTCTCTGAACCGAACCCGCAGCCTGGGCGCCCAGCCAAATCAGACCTCCCAAAACCGCCAGGACCGCAAGCCCCTTCCAGGGGTTGAGACGCCGAAACGGCCGGGGCCATCCGCCCCAAGTGCTCCCCCCAAACCGAGCGCTGTTCCACCGCTTCCAAGCCACCGAATCCCCCTAAACGCGAGTGTAGCGCCCCGTCGAACAGCAGGGCGCGACAACAAACCAATTATTGTCGATCGATTGGGCGGCCGTTAGACTGCCGCGGCGTCGCTCCTCGGTCGACTCCTCAAAGCCACCAAAGGCCCTTCCCTTGAAACTTACGACCCTCGACGATTGGCTCTCTGGCCCGGAGGCCCAAGCGAACCCCATTCGCGGGCGACGCGTTTTTGTTCGAGCCGATCTCAACGTTCCCCTGGATTCGGGTCGAATCGTCGATGACAGCCGGTTGAAAGCTTCGGTGGGCAGCGTCAAGCGCCTGTGCACAGCGGGTGCTCGAGTGATCCTCGCCTCGCATCTCGGCCGGCCCAAAGGCGAACGGGTGGATTCCCTCTCCCTTGCACCCCTGGCCCCTGCGTTCTCGGAGCGGAGCGGTCTGCCCGTGACATTCGTCGAGGACTGCGTGGGCGAGACCGCGGCTACCGCGGCCAATGCCTTGGGCGAAGGCGAGGTGTTGCTGCTGGAGAACCTTCGTTTTCATCGGGGCGAAACCCAGAATCAGCCCGAATTTTCCCGCGCCCTCGCGACCCTGGCCGAACTTTACGTGAACGACGCCTTCGGGACTGCACACCGCGCCCATGCCTCGACGGTGGGCATGGTGGCTCACGCATCCGCCGCTGCCGCGGGCGACCTTATGCTCGACGAAATTCAGCATCTCAGCGCGATACTGCGGCCGGAAAGGCCTTTGCTCTGCCTACTGGGCGGCGGCAAGGTCTCCGACAAACTCGGTGCGTTGCAAAACCTCGCCGAGCGAGCAGATATCCTCGCGGTGGGGGGGGCCATGGCGTACACGTTTTTGGCCGCGCGCGACGAGGCTGTCGGCAACTCCCGGGTAGAGAGCGATCGGATCGGCGAAGCTCAGCGGCTCCTCGACCGAGCGGCAGCGGGCCAGTACGAACTACTCCTGCCCACCGATCATGTGGTGAGTCAAACCCTCGACGGGTCGGGGGAGTCAAAGATCGTCCGCTCCATCCCCGCAGGCTGGATGGGGGTGGACATCGGCCCTGAAACAGCGGCACGCTACGCCGCGGCAGCACACGCCGCTCGCACCCTCTTCTGGAATGGACCCATGGGAATCTTTGAGATCGAGCCTTTTGCGAAGGGAACCGAACACGTGGCCCGAGCCGTAGCGGATTCGCCAGCCACGAGCGTAGTCGGAGGCGGCGACTCGCTTGCGGCGGTCAACGGCTTGGGGATTGGCAATCGAGTCGGACACCGCTCCACGGGCGGCGGCGCTTCCCTTGAATTCGTACAGGGGCTTGAACTCCCCGGTCTGAAAGCATTGGAGCAATAGTGCGAAGGCCTCTGCTCGTTGCCAACTGGAAGATGCACAAAGACCGAGGCGAGGCCCGGGTCTACGCGGATGCCCTGCGGGACGCCTTGACCGCCCCGGAACTCGGAGCGGGGGAAATTGTCATCGCCCCGCCATTTACCGCTCTCGAAACCCTGGCGGCGGCACTCGTGGGCAGCCCAATAGCCCTGGGCGCCCAGGATGTTTCCCCGGAAGCCGAGGGGGCGCATACCGGCGAAGTCTCCGCCCCAATGCTCGCGGATCTAGGCTGCAAATATTGCATCGTGGGCCACAGCGAACGCCGGGGGCAGCACGGCGAGACCAGCGCCCAGGTCAGCGCAAAGGCCGGGGCTCTGTTGAAGGCCGGTCTGCGCCCAATCCTGTGCGTGGGCGAAACCCAGGCCCAGCGAGCGGCGGGCAAAACGGCGGAAATCGTGGCCGAGCAGCTACAAGTCAGTCTTCCTCGAATCGACCCTCCCGCTGCGGGCAATCTGGTGGTAGCCTATGAACCCATCTGGGCGATTGGAACCGGGGTAACGGCTACCCCTGAACAAGCCCAGGAAGTCCACGCGCTCCTCAGAAAACATCTTCGAACTGTTTTTGGGGCCGAAGCCGAAAAAGTCCGATTGCAATACGGGGGTTCCGTCGGGCCCGGCAATATCCAAGCCCTCATGAGCCAGCCCGACATCGACGGCGCGCTGATAGGCAACGCCAGCCTCACCCCCGAAACCTTCGGGCAAATTATCGCCAACTCTTATTTGGAGAACACCTCACCATGAGCACAATGCTTCTCGTCCTGCACTTCATGGTCTGCTTCGTGCTGATTACCGTGGTGCTGCTGCAACGCGGCAAGGGCTCAGATCTCGGTGCCGCACTCGGGGGCGGGGGGGCGAATACTGTCTTCGGAAGCCGGGGCGCCGGCAATTTCCTGACCAAACTGACTACGGGGAGCGCCATCCTTTTCATGATCACCAGCCTCTCTCTTGCGTATCTCGGCACCCAGCAATCCGATGTTCAGCTCTTCACGGCCGACGAACTCGCCGAGAAGCAGAGTACCGGCTCAAACCTGGGTGAAGGCGATTCAGCCGACGGAGATGCGACAGACGCCGCCGTCGGCGGGCTAGAAGAAATCGGGCTGGAAGAAGTCGGCATTGAAGAGACCGCTCCCCCCTCGGAAGGGGAATCCGCTCCGGCGGCCCCGTAGACCCGGGACTGACGGAGAGTGGGCGACTTGGGCCGGTTTCGTTATTGTGCCCGCGCCAAAACCCGCGTGCGGCGGTGGCGGAACTGGTAGACGCGTCAGCTTGAGGGGCTGGTGGGGGCAACCCCGTGGAGGTTCGAGTCCTCTTCGCCGCACCATGGGGTCTCCCTGTGCGCGAACCCCCAGGCGCAGACGAGCAGGGGAACAGAGGCGCAAGGGCAGAGGTGCAAAGAACTCTGCGCGGCCGCTTTGCCAGGGCCCTTTGGCCGATATTCGCATGGCCAGCATTCGCGGGCGCCGGTCGACAAGGCCGGACCTCTAGCCCTAGCCGACCGGAACGGCGGCAGGGCCGACTCCAAGAACGAATTTCAGTCGGCCAGTTGCCCCGCGGCGCGGGCGGCTTCGAGACGAGCCTTGTTCCGGGCGTCCATCTCGGCTTCGCTCAAGACCATGTCGATCTTGCGCGCAAAACGCGAATCGGGATCGTTTTCGTCCGGGACCCAATAAATGATGAGGAATTGGCCTTCTTCGATTTCGTTGATATCGGCACGCTTGCCGTCAAGGGTCACGCTCGTTCGGGTCAGGACCGAGCCTTCCGGCTTGACGTTGAAAGTCGCACGCTTACCGGTCTTGAGCCGAAGGGCCTTGTCCCCGGGTTTTTTGCCCTTCTTTTTCACCTTGATCTCGAGGGTTTTTGCCTCGGCGTCATAGCCGAGAAAAATCCCCTCGGTCTTTATGCTCTTAGACTTTTTGGCAGCCGCTACCCCAGCGCCCAAACCCAGCACAAGAAGGGCAGACATCAGCAGGAACAGACCCGCTCTCTTCGGTTGCACGCGATTTGATTTCATCTTTCCTCGCTCCTGTATTGCGATTGCGGCTCGGCGGGATTCGAGTGACTCCGCCAGCGTCGCGGCTCACGCAGGATTGCACAACCTAGAGGCCGTCGGCCATGCCCCCCGAACGTCGGGGCTCTGCGCCCGGCCGTCCGTTCCCCGGGGAACTGCTAGCCCCGGGGAACTGCTGGGAAGGCACCCGCCCAAAGGCCCGGTCAGCCGACGCCCGATTCTCCCGCAGCCACGCGTTCCAAGCTCCGATCGACCCAGCGCCGATAGAGTTCCAAAGGGTGTGCGCCAACGATCACCGCCGGATTCCCCTCGAGCCGCACCGCCGGCACGCCCGTGGCCCCGAACTCCAGGGCTTCGCGATGATCCGCCAGTATCTCGTCGAGCAATTCGGATCCCGCAGCGGCCTCGAATCCTTCGGCGGGCAGTCCAATCTCGTCCCAGAGCACACGCAAATTTTCCATGCAGCTGATGTCGCGATTCTCGCCGAAGTAGGCCCTCATCAGCCGTTCATGCATGGCAATGAAGGCCTGAGGACCGACTTGCCTTGCCGCTTTGCTGACCCGATGGGCAGGAACACTATGAGAGGGGGGCCCCTCGTCGCTCGACCAGACCCGGAAATCACCGCTCTCGTCTTCAGCCGCGGGTCGCATCCAAGACTCGGTGTAGTGCCGAAATTTTTCGAGCGCAGCATTCGAATCCGAGTGGATACGACGTTCGGGTCTGAGCAGATAGCTCCGCCAGTCGAGTTCCACCGCGCCGGCATACTCAGTCTCGAGTTTCCGTAGGCGAACAGATGCGTTGTAACACCACGGGCACAGATAGTCGGAGTAGACGATGAAGCGCAGTGAGGTCACCCCTCTTCCCCGCTGGAATCGGCCTCGAGGCCTCGATAGCGACCTTTCCAGTAAACAAGCGGATCACCGGATTCCACGCGAGCTGACTGGATCAAGCCGACATAGATGAGGTGGTCACCCGCCTCGTGGGTAGCATCGAGCCTACAATCCAGGTTCGCGACCGCGCCCCGAATCAGCGGCGCACCGGTTTCCGCCGTATCGTAATCAACGCCTTCGAAGCGAATATGCTCAAACTTCTTCGAAGCGAATCGGTTCGAAAGTTCGTGCTGATTCGCTGCGAGAATATTAACTCCGAAGCATTTCCCATCGGCGATCATTCCCGTGGTAATCGAGTCTCGATTGCACATGACCACGGCCAGCGGCGGGCATAAGGATGCGCCGGTAAAATCGGAGACCGTCATTCCGTGAATCTTTTCACCGTGCCGACTCGTCACGATAGTCACGCCACTCGGCCAGGCCCCCATGCAATACTTGAACTCGTCTTCGGTAATCGCCATGGAAAGCCTCTTCTCACGAACCGCCAGCATGGCAGCACGCGGCGAACAACAATCGACCAAATTCCCCGGCGATGCCAGCCCGGGCCCAATGCGAAGTCTTTGAGACGAGGACTACACCCCTTGGCTCAGTCGTTGCCGGGTCCGGCGATGTGGATGAACACAAGATCCATCACATTGGTATCCGTGGGGCCCGTCCGAACCAGCCCACCCATTCCTTCGAAGAAGCCGTAACTATCGTTCTCGTACAACCGCTGCCAAGCACGCTCGACCGAAGTAGCTCCCCGAGGCCGACTCTCGGCGTCCACGATAGCCCCTGCCGCGTCGGTGGGACCATCGGCGCCGTCCGTCCCCACTGCGAGCATCGCTTTCGCCCGGCCCATCCCACCCCGCTCCCACTCCAAAACCGCAGCGAGAGCGAGTTCCTGACTCCGACCACCGCGTCCTCCGCCAGTCAGCGTCACCACGGTTTCGCCTCCAGCGACCAACAGAATCGATGTGTCGCTCCGAATCGAGCGGGCGAGCGCCGCGAGCCGACGCCCGGCCTCCCGAGCCTCCCCGCTCAAGATTTCGCCGAGATCCAGGGTTCTCTCCCCCCGAGCGGACGCGGCCCGGAGTGCGGCCCGACGCGCCACCGTATTGTTCGCCACGACTGTTGTACTCACTCGTGCGAGAGCGGGATCACCCGGGCTCGGAGACTCCGGAGCTTCACCTCGACTTCCAGCTTCGAGATGCATGCGAAGAGCCTTTGGCAGTCGTGCAGCCAATCCAAAACGCTCGACCGCCGCAAGCGCATCGGCGAAAGTAGTCGGATCGCCAACGCACGGACCCGATCCGATGCTTGAAAGAGTGTCCCCAGGTACATCCGAGAGCGCGAGAACCTCGATTCGCTTGCACGAGGCCGCCAGTGCCAATCGGCCACCACCGATCCGCGAGCAATGCTTGCGTACAGCGTTCACCGCGTGAATGTCGGCTCCACTCGCCAGAAGCAAACGGTTCGTCTCAACCAGGTCAGACAGTTGCAGACCCGGTTCGGGAAGACTCGTCATGGCCGATGCTCCCCCTGAAAGAAGCACCACCAAAATATCGTCCTCCGGAATCCGCGCGGCCCATTCGATTAACTCGCGGGCAGCCATTTCTCCGCGCGAGTCGGGCACCGGATGACCCGCCAGCCGCAGCGCAACCCGTCCGGGGAGCGGCTTCCCATAGCCATCGCGGGTGATCACGAGACCGCCCCGAACCCGCTCGCCGGCGACCCGGGAAAAAGCCTCTGTCATGGACCCGGCCGCCTTGCCCATGGCGGCGATCCAGAAGCCAGTCCCAGCCGGCACCGTGCGACCCGCAATACTGATCTTGCCCTCGGCGTCGGACTCCACCGCGCCGAGCACTGCACGGCCGCCGTGAACCGCAGCCAGACTCTCGGCAAAAACGCCCTCTAAAAAAGCCCGGGACGAGCCTGACACGGAGCCCTATTCGCCGTCTGCGGGGTCGGGAGAAGCGGGGTCGGAGGCCCCCCCCGCCGATCGGGGCTTCAGACGAATTTCGATTCGCCTGTTTTGGGCACGGCTTTCGGCGTCATCGTTCGGGACCAACGGTCGGTACGAGGCGAAAGACACAACGCGGAGGCGCTCTCCAGCGATGCCCTTCTCCTGCATCAACCGGACAACGCGAGCCGCCCGGGCCGCTGCCAATTCCCAGTTGCTCGGAAAGCGTTCGGCAAGGCTTGCTTTGAGGCCGAGATCGTCGGTATGGCCCTGAACCTCGATCGAATGATCCAGCGCTAGAAGTTGCTGGGAGACCTTGTCCAAAACTTTTCGACCTATCGGGTCCAACTCGGCGGACCCGGAGGCGAAAATAATCTCATCCGAAACCGAAACCCGGATGCCCTCACGCAGTTGTTCGATCTCGATCTGGCCCGACGAAACCTCGGACTCAAGATCCGCCATCAGCGTCGTATAGGTCGACGCCAGACGGTTCACCTCGCCCTTGGCCTGGTTCAAATTATTTCTCGTTGTTTCCAGCCGCTCTGACTGTTCCTTGAGTCTCCGACTGAGCACGAGTTCCGACTGCTCGAGGCGATTGGCCCTATGCTCAAGGGCCTCGTGCTCGATACGCAGATCCTCAAAGTCCTCCAAACTTACTGTGAGTTCCTGGGAGAGATTTCTTTCCTGCTCAAGCAATTGGGCGATCTGATCTTCTTGAGCGATATCCCGCTGACGGTGGGCCTTCAGATCGTCCGCGACCCGTCGATGTTCGACTGCGCTTACGCAACTCAACCCCCCAAGCAAGGAAGCCAAAAGGAACACGAGCAAAAGCTTGAACGAGCGAATCTCCGGAGAGAAACCCTCTCCCTCAGTTGGTGGGTTGTGGTTGTGTAGGTTCGGCAATCGTTCCCTCCGACATCGTCTGAAGCAGCGCGGCATCGATTGATCCGACGTAACTAAGTTCGATCCCATCGAGCAAACCCTCCGCGATTTCTTCCACGTCGCGCCGATTCTCTTCCGGAAGGACTACGCGTCGGATTCCTGCCCGCTTGGCCGCGAGTACCTTTTCCTTGATTCCCCCCACCGGCAAAACCTTCCCTCGCAGTGTAATTTCACCGGTCATGGCGGTATTCGGAAGGATACTGTTCCCCTTCAGCATGGACATCATTGCGATGACCATGGCCACACCCGCCGAGGGACCATCTTTCGGTACGCCTCCCGAGGGAACATGAACGTGCATGTCCCGAGCGTCGAAATCTTTGGCCAGATCAAGCCCGAAATCGTCGGCATTGCTGCGCAGCCAAGAACGCGCAGCCTCGGCAGACTCCCGCATCACATCTCCGAGAGACCCGGTCAATTTCAGTTCGCCGGTGCCCGGCATTTGGGTCGATTCGACGAAAAGAATATCGCCACCTGAGGGCGTCCACGCCAAGCCTACGGCCACACCCGGCTTCATGTCCGCTTCGGCGATTTCTGGCTCAAACTTGGCCGGACCGAGAAGGTCCTCGAGATCGTCGGGCTCGATACGAACCGGGCCTCCCAGTTCGCCCTCAGCAACGTTCCGAGCGATTTTCCGGCAGACACTGCCGACCTCGCGCTCAAGATTGCGAACCCCCGCCTCACGCGTGTACCGCTCACTCAATCGCACCAGGCTTTCTTCCGAAATTTCGAAATCAATCTGCGATATTCCGTTGCGGTCGACTTGCCGGGGAACGATGAATCTCTTGGCGATTTCGACCTTCTCGTCCACCGTGTACCCCGGAAGTTCGATCACCTCCATCCGGTCCCTCAACGCCGCTGGAACCGGATCAATCTGATTCGCCGTAGCGATGAACAGGACCTGGGAGAGATCGAAAGGCATCTCGAGATAGTGATCGCTGAATTCGGAGTTCTGCTCGGGATCGAGAACTTCAAGCAGGGCCGAAGAGGGATCCCCTCGGCCGTCTGAGCCCACCTTGTCGAGTTCATCGAGAAGCATGACCGGGTTACGAGTCGCCGCCTTACGCAGCGATTGGACAATTCGTCCGGGCATCGCCCCAACGTAGGTACGCCGATGGCCCCGAATCTCGGCCTCGTCGCGAACCCCGCCGAGGGAGATTCGCGCAAATTTGCGATCGAGGGCGCGGGCGACCGATCTCCCCAAAGATGTCTTGCCGGTACCGGGCGGACCCACGAAGCAGAGAATCGGCCCCTTGAGGTCGCGTTTGAGCGAAAGAACCGCGATGTACTCAACGATCCGATCCTTGATCTTCTCCAGACCGTAGTGATCCTCGTCAAGAATTGTCCGCGCCTTAACGACGTCCAAACGATCCTCGGTGAGAACAGACCAGGGCAAATCGGTGATCCATTCGAGATAGGATCGAATGACGCCGTATTCCGCAGCAGCCGGAGGCATCTGAGAAAGCCGCTCAACCTCGCGGTAGGCGTGCTTCTTGGCCTCCTCGGGCAATCCGGCGGCCTCAACCTTTTGGCGAAAAACTTCGGCGCCTTCTTCCCCTTCCTCACTCTCCCCGAGCTCCCGGCGGATGGCTTCCAACTGTTGACGCAGCACATACTCCCGCTGGGTCCTACCCATCTCGTTCTGAACTTTTTCCTTGATCTCGGTCTCGATCTCGAGTTCCTGGCCTTCCTTGGTGAGTTGACCGAGAACAATGCGGAGTCGATCCGTTACGTCCAGTGCTTCCAACACTTCCTGCTTGCCGGCCACGTCCAATTCCAGGTTAGAAGCAACCAGATCCGCCAGCTTGGAAGGATCATCCAGATTCGCAACCAACACTTGGAGGTCATCCGAGAGCCGTGCGCTCTCGGCCACGAGAACATTGAACTGTTGAGACAGGTTTCGGGTCAGGGCCTCCACTTCCACCGATTCATAATCGCCTTGTTCGTCCATCGGAGAAATTCTTGCGCGAAGAAAGGGCTCCTCCGAAAGGATCTCCTCCAAGCCAACTCGGGCCACTCCTTGCACCAAGAGCCGATAGGAACCGTCAGGGAACTTCAGCATCTTGACGACTCGGAGAACCGTCCCCACATCGAAAATATCTGCGGCCCGGGCTGGGCCTTCGATTTCATGTCGGATGGCCGCGCAAACGAGGAAACGGTCGGCCCGCAACAGGACAGAGTCGATGAGTTCCTGGGAAGCCGGGGTATTCACGAGGAGGGGCGAGAGAAGAAAAGGAAATAGAACTGTGTTCTTCAGCGGCAACACCGGAAGCTCGTTGGGCAATTCCGGAAATGCGTCGTCATCCTCCTCGGCGCCCCCCGATCCCACACGGATCTCCATTCCGCCCGCCATGAGCGAGCCAATGGACTCTGCCGATCCCTCGTCGGAGTCGGTGGTCTCTTCGTCGACTTCTTCGGGTTCGTCGGTCACTCGGTCTCCACCTTCACCTGATGGGCCCCACGGCGCTTCTTCGGAAGTGTCACCGACAAAAGGCCGTCCTCAAGGCGAGCACTGACCTCGCTACGCTCGAAGGGAATAGAGATGTTCACCTTCCGCTCGAATGCGCCGAAGGCGATCTCCACCTGATGCAATCTACCGACATCCGCCGCGGCAGGTGGCTTGCGTACGCCACTCACGCGCAGCAAATCCCCCTCCACATTGACATGGATATCCTCGCCCGCCACACCGGGGAGCTCTATCCGTGCGACCACGGAGTGGCTGGTCTCAAAGATGTCCACAGCGGGCTTCCACCGATTGCCTCGCAGGCGGTCGGGGAATTCCCCAAAGAGCTCGACCTTGGGTTCGGGCCGATCGCTGTCAGGAATCTTTTTTCTCCTCAGTATATTCAGCGTCGATCACATCCTCATCGGCGCCCGCCTCGGCGGATGCCCCCGGAGACGGGTCGGCCGAGGCAGACTCGGTAGCAGCTTCCGCCTTGTAGAGCGTCTCCGCAAGCTTATGAAGTTCTCCCTCCAACTGCTGGTTCGCGGCTTCAATCCGCCCAGCGTCGTCGCTCTCCAAATCCTTCTTCGCCGAGTCAATCGCGTTTTGGAGCGGCCCTTTCTCGTCATCGCTCAGCTTTTCGCCGTTGTCGGCCAGCATCTTTTCGGCCTGATAGATCATGCTGTCGAGCTGATTGTGCTTCTCGATCTTCTCCCGACGCTCTGAGTCCTGGCCCGCGTTGGTCTCCGCATCCCGGACCATTCCGTTGATGTCCTCTTCGGAGAGTCCACCGCTCCCCTCGATCCGGATCGACTGATCCTTCCCCGAGGCTTTGTCGGTGGCGGTAACCGAGAGGATCCCATTCGCATCGATATCGAAGGTGACTTCGACTTGAGGTATTCCCCTTGGGGCAGGAGGAATGCCGTCCAGGATAAACCGGCCCAGTTCGCGGTTGTCGGTCGCCATTTCGCGCTCGCCCTGAAGCACTCGTATTTCCACCTGGGGCTGGTTGTCGGCCGCGGTGGAAAACACGTTCTGGGCCCGCGTCGGGATTGTCGTGTTCCGCTCGATGAGTTTGGTCGTCACCCCACCCAAGGTTTCGATCCCCAGCGAGAGGGGCGTGACATCGAGCAGAAGAACATCCTTCACATCGCCCGCCAAAACACCGCCCTGAATCGCGGCACCCACCGCCACCACCTCATCGGGATTGACCGTCTGGTTCGGCTCCTGGCCGAAGAGCTCGGCCACTCTCTGCCGAACCAGCGGAACCCGGGTCGACCCGCCCACCAGGACCACCTCGTTGATTTCAGCCCCCGTCAGCCCGGCATCCTTCAAGGCCTGGCGACACGGCTCCAGGGTTCTCTCCACCAGATCATCAACGAGTTGCTCGAACTTGGCCCGGGTGAGCTTCAGGGTCAGGTGCTTAGGCCCGGTCTGATCGGCGGTGATGTAGGGGAGATTGATATCGCTGGCCTGAGCCGTCGACAGTTCCATCTTTGCCTTCTCTGCAGCTTCCCGGAGCCGCTGAATAGCCATGGGATCCTGGGTAAGGTCGATTCCCTGGTCCTTTTTGAACTCGTCCACCAGATATTCGATGACGCGCTGGTCGAGGTTATCCCCCCCCAGATGGGTATCGCCGTTCGTGGACTTCACCTCGACCACATTCTCACCGACCTCAAGGATGGACACATCGAAGGTCCCCCCGCCGAAGTCGTAGACCGCGATTTTTTCGTCTTCCTTCTTGTCCAGTCCGTAAGCCAGGGCCGCGGCTGTCGGCTCATTGATGATCCGCTTGACGTCAAGACCGGCGATTTTGCCGGCATCCTTGGTGGCCTGGCGCTGGCTGTCATTGAAATACGCCGGCACGGTAATCACCGCTGCGGTGACCTCGCTACCCAGATGCGCTTCCGCCGAGGCCTTCAGCTTGGCGAGGGTCATCGCCGAGATTTCCTGCGGGGTAATGGTCTTCCCGTCGATCTCCACCGCAACACTGTCATCCTTGCCCGAGACAACGGTATACGGGACCAGGCGGATTTCTTCGGGGACCTCCGAAAGACGCCGCCCCACAAATCGCTTGATGGAATAGATAGTATTCTGGGGGTTGGTCACCGACTGGCGCTTGGCGATGGCACCCACCAGCCTCTCTCCATCGTCGGAAAAACCGACCACCGAGGGGGTCGTCCGTCCTCCTTCTTCATTGGCGATCACCGTGGGCTGCCCACCTTCCATGACCGCAACCACCGAATTCGTGGTGCCGAGGTCGATACCAATTACCTTGCCTGAGTCCGCCATTGGGTATTTCCTTCCTGTAAATCGTTCGCTCGCTGTCACTGGGCCCTGGGGCCGATCTGGGATTGCATCCAAAGTGGCTTCGGAACCACCGCATTGGTGGAAAAATCCGCAACGAGGCCGGCCTACCTTGAGGCCCGGGCAAAGCTTGAGTCCGGGACAAATTTGTCAACGTCCCCACGCGATTTCTGTCCCTCGATCGTGAAAACAATTGGCGTTCTAGAGCACCCCAGGGGACATATGGTTTTTTACATCCTGGGAAACAATTTCGAGTCCGGTGGCAGCCAACTCGCTTGGTATCCAGAAATTTCGGCACCGGCACCTGGGCCAACCGAGATTCCACAGGCGAGGCAACCACTCACCTTTTGAATTTGCGAGGCGTTCATGTTGGATCGACGCGCCCGGGGGGCTATGTTGCAACCCGCGGCGAGAGTCCGAAGGGCTCCCGCGAGTCGAAATTCGGGTTCGGGAACCTCATGGGGGGGAGCCCCGGCTTCACAGTGGCAGGCCGGACCCATGGAATTGGGCAGTTCGGGGAGCGTTGCCCGCAAGGGCAGTAGAAGAGCCTCAACCCGGGTTGGGTACACCAAGCAGGGTAAATTGCATCTAGAGGAGAGATAGCCAGGGAATGTCTATTCTCGGCATGCGCATCGTCAATCTGCTGCTCTTCGTGCTGAGTTGCTTTCTCGTGGCCAATATCATCAGCCGAGTCGGTGCCTTTGGTCTGATTCCGGTTGACGTGCCCTCGGTCCGGATGGTCGCACCCGCCCCTCACGCGGCCCGCCCTTGGTCCAAGCGAAAGCTGATTCTCGATCGCAATCTCTTCGGCGCTCAAATTGTCGCCGAAGAAGTCATCCCCGAGCCCGAGCCCGAAGAAACCTTTCAGAAAACCAAGCTCCCCCTCAGACTGCTCGGTACCGTCGCGTCCGACGATCAAGTGGTGGCGAGCGCAGCAATTGAAAACACCCAGGATCGCCTCCATCAGGTGGTTCGCGTGGGCCACTCCCTGACAAAATTCGCCAACGTCGTAGTTGCGCGAATCGACCGGGGACGGGTGGTTCTGCAAAATGGCGCCCAGCGCGAGGAACTCCTTCTCGACACCGACGCAGCGCAAACGCCGGTAGTTTCGGTTTCTCGGCGGTCCCCTCGATCGACCAGCAGCCGCCGAGCCCCCAAGGCCGCAGCGCCCTCCTTGGCAGCTCGTCTGGGAGAGATGACGAACGGCGGCGGAGCGACATCGATTTTCAGCGGCGCTCGAATACTTCCCAAATACGACGGGGGTAAAATGACGGGAATCGAACTCAATCAGATCAAATCCGATAGCCTCTTCAAAAAGGTTGGATTGAAAAACGGGGACGTCATCAACACGATCAACGGGGTGCGGATCGACAACCCGTCGGCGCAAAGGGAACTCCTTGAGGCGTTCACCAGCGCAAGCGAACTCGTGGCCGAAGTGACGTCGGCCGATGGGACCAAACGCCAGGTCAAAGCCGACGCAGCACTGCTGAGCAGCATGATGTCGGGGGGGCGGTAAAGCACAACCCGTGGAGGAATTAATGCGCAGGGTTACTGGCCTGATCGGCCTCATATTGCTGTCTGTGACAGCCATCAGCGGGCTGCCGGATCTGGCCAGCGGCCAGCCGCGCGGCGCCCAATCGCCTGCAGACAAGCGCTTTAGCGAGGGAAGTGAACTCGTTCAACTCGATTTCAAGGATGTCGAACTCGCTGTCGTCATCGAAACCATTGCTCGAATCACGGGCCAGAACTTCATCTACGACGATCGAGTGCGCGGCCGGGTGACCATCGTGTCCCCTTCGGAGGTCACCGTCGATCAAGCCTTTGCGGTTTTTGAGTCCGTTCTCAAGATCAAGGGATTCACTGCAGTTCCGGGCCCCAGCGGCATCCTCAAGATCGTCCCCATTCGCGACGCCAAAGAATCGAGCATCGAGACGATCAAAGACAATCGGCCGAGCCCCAATCGCGACACGTTCGTGACCCGGCTCGTCCCGTTGTTGTATATCGACGCAGAGGCGATTACCAATACGATAAAACCCCTAGTTTCCAAGGATGCGTCGATGGTCGCCTATGCGCCCACGAACACAATTATCCTCACCGATACAGAGGCCAACATTCGGCGGCTCCTCTCGATCCTTGAAGCCATCGACATCAAGACCTACAAAGAAGAACTCGCCGTCATCAAGGTCAAGTATGCCGATGCCAGTACCCTCGGAGAGCAGATTTCCGAAATCTACGGCGCATCGATCTCTTCGGCCTCAGCGAATTCCACCGCCGCAACTCGAGCGCGCCGTTCGGCGAGTCGACGTGGCGCCGCCTCCCCGACGGTGCCCGGAAGTTCCGGCGGCTCCGATTCCAAAGTTCGAATCATGACCGACGTGCGGACCAACTCCCTCTTGGTCCTGGCATCCCGAACTGCTCTTGCAGATATCCGGGAACTCATTCGCAAGCTGGATGTTCCCCTGGTGGGCGGAGGCCGCATCCATGTCTATTACCTGAGCCACGCGGATTCAGAGGAATTGGCCTCGACCCTGTCCAGCATGCTCTCCGGGCAAAGCCAGGCAAGCCCCACACCGGGACGAACCGGCGCGGCAGGGGGCCAGGTCCAGAACCTGCGATCCCAGGTGACTGCCCTCGCCGAGGGAATCACCCTCAGCCCGGACCCCGCCACCAACTCGCTGGTCATTCAAGCGAGCAAAGAAGCCTACGAGGCCTTGGTGGCTGTCATCGAGCAACTCGACATTCCCCGGCCCCAGGTGCTGGTCGAGGCCCTCATCATCGAGGTGGACGTCACCGACGGAATCGAACTCGGCGTAAGTTGGGCCATCAATGCAATCAACGGCGAGCAGCAATTCTATTTCAGCACGGCCGCCGCCGCAGTAGGCGGTGGCGGCGCGGGCCAGATTGCCGGGGTGATCCAACGTGCGTTTCCGAGCAAAGATGGCATCAATCGAGACGAAGGCAGTACCGCGACAGGAACCAACTACGACGCCGTCATCAGCGCCGCTGCCAAGGACACCAACCTGAACGTCGTGTCCGCGCCCCACATCCTGACCTCGGACAACGAGGAAGCCGAGATTCGCATCGGCAACAACATTCCCATTATCACCAGCCGAGTCAACTCGGCGACAGGCAACACCGCCGGACTGGCGAGTTCGGTCAATGTCGAAAGGCAGGATATCGGGGTGACGCTCCGAGTCACGCCTCAGATCAGCGAAGGCGACACGCTGAGGCTGAAGATTTTCCAAGAACTGACAGACATCAACGAATCCCTTCAGTCGGGTGTCGGAAGCGCGGATGAAGTGGGTGTTGCCCTCTTTAACCGCAAGATCGAAAATACCGTGGTGGTCAAGGACGGAGAGACGGTCGTTGTCGGCGGTCTCATCAGCGACCGATGGCGGGACGATGT
>LWDU01037611.1_pt1 | contig 31404 bp, 25 predicted proteins | sample 727161 | NCBI WGS metagenome assembly LWDU01 (sample SAMN04566230, study PRJNA314399) | hydrothermal vent metagenome | isolation source: deep sea hydrothermal plume seawater | place: Mexico: Gulf of California, Guaymas Basin | collected 2004-07-11
AAAGGTTCAACGCAGAAGCAACGAATTCAACCCTGACGGACAGAAGCTGAAAGACCTGAGGGGTCAGGTCGTGCTGCTGGTGCGGATCTCGGATGCCCCAAAGACCCTCGTCTTGATCGCAGATCTTCTGGCGTCGAATCCAGATCGAGATATCACGGTCCTAGGTCACGCCGAGCCCCTGAAAGCTTCTGAGGCACGGAACCTGATTGACTCATTCGGGCTGGAATTCCCCATAGGGCTGGCACCTGCCGAGGAAACGCCCTATGGCAGCACGCCGCTGGCGGTGATCGGTCGGGCAGGTGACCTGGTCTGGGCTGGAGATCCCGAGCAAGGAAACAAGGACCTGATCGAAGGGCTCACGCAAGCCCTCGACATGTGGCCCGCGGCGCCAATTGAATTGGACCTGCCCCCCATCTTTGGAGAGGCCTTGAAACACTACTATGGCGGCCGCTGGAACAAGGCTGTCAAGGCTGCCAAGAAAGCACAACGCAAGTCCCCCGAGCAGGGAGCTCTGCTACTGGAGCATCTGAACGAGTTCGAGTACTCCCTACGCGAGAAGGCAGTGGACATGAACGGGATGAAGGACCATATGAGACTGGCCTTCCTCGATCGTGCCCTGCAACGGGGTTGGCCCAAGTCCGAGGCTGCCAAGTTGTGCAGCGAACAAGTCAAACAGGCGAAGAAGTCCTTGGGAGCATCATCCCTACTCGATTCCCAGGCTTGGACAGAACTACAGGATAGTCGTCCACTCTTCTTTCACACCCGCAAGAGTTCCGGCGATCGCCTCTTCGAGCGCAAGCTCTCAGCCCTGACTCGCAACAACAACGAAACGGAAGTCACGCGCATAGCCCGGAAGTTGCTGGGCAGTTAGGCGCTCATACCCGGGAGTACGGGGGCTTGCACGCCCCACCCCACCTTCAACAACCCGCCTCAATCGCCGTGGCCAAACTCTCGGCGTCACACCAGCCGCTTGTCAACAACCGCAACTGGTCTCCTTCGCGCACCCCGATGCTGGGAAAACTATTGGCCCCAAGGGTTCGACGAAGAGAGAAATCCCCTTCCAGGAGAACCTGTGTCGCGGGGTCATCCATCGCCGCTCCAAAATCTTCACGGTCCAGGCCAATATCCCCGGCAAGTGCAATCAGAGTCTCGATGTCAGAAGGATTGCGCGCCTCTTGGTAGTACGCCCTCTGGATTGCCGCCAGCATCTCTTCAGCTCTGCCCTTCTCCCTCGCAATAATCACCGCCCGACAGGCGGGATAGGTGGATCGACGGGGCTGACACTTTGTCCAAAATTCATGATTGAAGGCAGCCCCTGTTCGGTCAGCCACGTCATGCCAGGCCTGCTGCACATGGGAACGTGTTGCCTCGTCCATGGGCTCGTCGGAATCCCGCGCAAGGCCGCCCATCACCAATTCCCATTGCAACCCCGTATGCACCGCCCGCACTTGCTCTATCACTCCACGGAACCCCCAGCACCAAGAGCACATGGGGTCCACCACATAAAGAAGCTGCGCCATGGGGGCAGCATACAGACCAGCTAGGAGACCTGGCGCCTTTCCCATGTTCCGGCGGGCGAGAGAGGCTAATGTGGGGACTGCAAAATGGAACCTCCTCCCCCCATCACTTCAATTTGCAACACCAACGGAATCAGGGCCACCCTCAGCTCGCGGGGGGCTTCGTTATTGGAACTGCATTTGCCGGACGCTTCCGGTGAACAAATGAATGTGGTGGACTCCCGCCCAAGCCATCGCTTTGCGGGAGTCACGATCGGGCGCGTTGCAAATCGGATCCGCGGTGGCACATTTGACTTGGATGGAGAACATTTTGAACTCACTCGGAATGAAGGAAACCACCACCTGCATGGCGGTTCCCAGGAGCCCATGGATGAACTCCTATGGAACGCAGAGAAGACTCCCTCGTCAGTGCGCTTCCACATCCGAAGCCCCCATGGAACCGGCGGCTACCCGGGGACGCTCGATCTGCAGGCCTCCTATCTGCTTACCGAAGACAACGCCCTGGTGATGGAATATTCTGCGACCACCGACCGGCCCACGCCTGTCAACCTCACGAACCACGCCTATTGGAATCTCGGAGGTCCGATTCAAGAACATGAATTGATGATCGGAGCACAGCGCTATGCCCCCACCGATAAGGAGCTGATCCCCACAGGTAGCCTCGATCGCGTGGTCGGTACGAGCATTGACTTCACTCGGCCGAGGCCGCTCGGAGCGGCCCCAATTGATCACACATTCGACTTGGACAACTGCTCACCAGCGGCGGTGCTCAAGAGTTCGCAGTCCAGCCGCTGCATGGAAGTGCAGACCACTCAAGCCGCCTTGCAGCTGTTCACTACAGAACACGCCCTTTGCCTGGAAGCCCAGGGCTTTCCCGACGCAGTACACCAGACCAGCTTCCCCTCGGTGATTCTGCGACCAGGTGAGGTGTACTTCCAATCAACGATCCATCGATTCTGGAACGAATAATGACCCAAGGCTCAACACTCTTCCCTTGATGAACTCACTCACTCTTAGCCCAACCCAGATCGCGCAGTACGCCTCGCAAGGATACCTGCACATCCCCAATGTCCTGACGGAAGAGGAGGTGCTGACAATTGAGCCAGCCTACGAGTGCTTCATGCGCAATGAAATCTCATCCATGGGGCGAGACTTTTGTGACATGAGCGGCCCCTATGACCGGGAATTCCAAGACTATGCGTTGGTCAATGCCATGCTGCCTCGGGTCTATGCGCCGGAACTCCAAGGCAATGTCTTTGAGAATCGATCCGCCAACATCGCAGCTCAACTCATCGGCGCGGACATCCAAATCGACTACGATCAGTTCCTAGCAAAGAAACCCAGATGCCCAGGTGCCGCATTTGCCTGGCACCAAGATCAAGGGTACTGGCCGGTGGGTACGCCTGACACGCGCACAGTAACTTGCTCTCTCGCGATCGATGACTCTAACCTGTCCAACGGCTGTATCCGTTTCATCAAGGGATCGGGAGCCGAGAGATCCCTGCGCCCTCACCGTCCCGCTGACTCGAACCGCGAGGAAGGACACACATTGATCGCCGAGATTGGCGAAGAGGAGATCATCGAACACATGGAGGTCCAACGCGGGGGGATCACCGTGCACAACGAGTGGGTCATGCACGGCTCCGCAGGCAATCCATCCGACGGCTGGCGAAGGACTTATGTGATCGCCTATCGATCCAAGGCCACGGTGGCTCACGAACGCTCAATCGGATTTACCCACTCGCACAACGACCGCGTGAATTGGATTACCACCTTGGGTGCGTATGAAGAGCAGATGAAGGATGACTGGTAGACGGCCGGCCGCGCGGAGGATTCTCAACCTGAAACATGCACAGGGGCTTCCCGCAGTGCTCTGTAGCCACAACTCTGGCAGCATCAGGGAATCCATGAGAAGATGACCCCTTGCCGTCGACTCATGCCTGCCTGCTGACGATCGCTCTGCTCGGAGCGTTGGGAAGCGCTGTCTCTGCCCAAGGGGTAGGACCGCGCAAGGTCCTGGTGATTGACCTCGACGATCTCGGAATCGAGTTGCTGCAGGCGACACCGACACCGCACCTCGACAGCCTTGCTGTGCAGGGCCGCTACTTCCCACGCTTCTATGCGGCGCCCATGTGCACCCCAGCGCGGGTGCTGGCACAGCTGGGAGCTCGAGGTAGCCGAATCGAAGTCCGTTGCATTGGAAATGTTCAGAACACGAACGACTATCGTTTGCCCACTGCACCATTCACGCCCCTCGGCGTACGGGTACAGACCAGTGGCAAACGGGCCATGAAAATTGGCAAGTGGCACCTCTGCTCCGACGATACCCTTGCTCATCCTACAGCTTTTGGTTGGCTGCCTTATGTGGGGGTGATGGGCAATCTTGGTCCAGCTGGAGGGGACTGGTTCAACTATCCCGAGAACGCAGCGGGGACTTCGCACTCCGTGACCAACACCTATCTCACAACGCGCGAAACCGATCTGGCCTTGCGTGCGGTACGCGATGGGTATGACCTAATTTCTCTGAGCTACCACGCGCCCCACAAGCCTTTTCACGATCCGCCAAGCTACTTGCACACGATTCCCCTGCCACTGGTCTTCAACTGGGACCGGGCGCGCGCGGCTTTGCAGGCTTTGGATACAGAACTCGCGCGCCTGACACCCATGGCATTGGCTTTGGGGTACACGGTCATCATCTACAGCGACAATGGTCTGGCCGCAACCCTGGGAGGAGACAAGGGCACCGTCTACGAGGGCGGAGTGCGCACGATGCTTTGGGCTCTGGGACCGGGAATTGTGCCGGGGCAAGACGACTCGGTGATCGAACTCGTCGATCTCTATGCCACGGTGCTGGCCCTGCTGGGGATCTCCCAGGGTCCCTTGGCTGGACCTGATTCGGTCTCTTTTGAGCCCCTCTTACTAGGAGGCAGCGCGCCCGGGACCATCGCAATTGCCGAGCGCGGGACCTTGGCAGGAGCGGATCCCCACCTGCAACCGGATACCTGGCGGCGCATGGCTTGTGAACAACGCTTCAAACTGATCGTCAATCAGGACCTCTTGATGCCCAGGTTGTTTGACCTGCAGAATGACCCCGGAGAGCAAGTAGACCTGCTGGCCGGGCCCAGCCTCACGAACACCGCAGCCCAGGCATTCATCGCCCTGCGTGCTGCCCTGGCGGGACTGTAACCAGATTCACTCAGTGACCGCCTCTCATCCCAGTGCGTCAATTCTCAAGGGAATCCAAGGCCTAAAGACTGTTGTTCTGCCGAACCACGGACAGAGCCGCAGCTCAAACCCGTCGGAGAAATTGTAATGCGCCGGTCCTCCGAGGGGATCACGGTACCAGAACTGGAAGAACCAACTGGTTCCCGGAGTAATGAGACCGCCAGGCAAGGGCGTGGAAGTCGGATCAAGAGGCCACTGAGCAAGACCGGCGCCATCCACAACGACTACAGGTAAGCGGAAAGTCGCTGACCATGCTCCCACCCTGAGAAAAGAAAGCGCGTAGATGAACATGGGTATCTATCGGCACCGGTGCGCCACCGCCTTGGGATCTTGCAAGGCAACACAGGCTGAGGGCCACGCCAAGCAAACAGACAATTGAAGCTGGCTGCTTGTTCACGGGGATCGGAGGCCAGTTTCCATTCTGATCTCGGCTGGCCACCAAAGTCTAAATCCATTTCAAACGAAGTGGTTTCGCGCCATCTTGTGAGATACGGGCAGATATCCCGTACCAATTGGGGCTTGAAGCATTCAGAGGCGGAGAATGATCAACTACAACATGCAGCCCAACCTTATCATCAGCTCATGATCCCCTGCCCCAAGCGAAACCTCTTCATACGCACCAGCGCCCTGACTCTGCTCGCTATGGCCTCCTGTGCGAGCACGACCCAGCCCCCCACCCTGAACATCAAGAACTTCTGCCACCTTGCTCCAGGCGTAGTGGGAGGAGGTCAAGTGGATGTAGCTGAGTTCTCTGCAATGGCCGAAGGTGGCTACACACTGGTAGTCAACCTGCGCAGAGCGAGCGAGCCATTCCCAGCAAACGAAGGTGATCTGGTGAAGCAAGCGGGCATGGCCTATGTGCACATTCCAATGGGCGGTGACACGTTGGTAGCCAACCATGCGGCGCAACTCAATGCAGCGCTCGAAGAATTCGGATCAGGTCATGTACTGGTTCACTGCGGCAGCGGCAACCGCGTGGGAGCTCTTTGGGGGTTGCACACGGCGATCCAGGAAGGAGCCACCCCGGAAGAAGGTGTGCAGATGGCCAAGGACTCGGGCATGCGCAGCGACTCCCTGGCCAACTGCGTGACAGCCGCGTTGACCCGGGAAGCTGCTCCATTTGGTTTCCGCGCCTGGGGTTCCATGCGAGAGGTCTTGCGCAACGGGAAAACTGAGGGCCGGGTGAAGTTGTCAGTGTTGAATGATCCAGCCATGATCGGTGTCGGAGCCATGGCAGAACTCTCTGGTGAGCTGACCATCGATTGGGGTGTGCCCCACGTAGTGGCGGCGTCCGGAGATCAGGTGACCTTTCTCACTCCCGGCGACGGTGCACAAGCGACGCTCTTGGCCCTCGCGAAGGTTCCCGCGTGGGAAGAGTATTCCCTCCCCGCGATTAGCAGCTTGGAAGAATTGGAGAGCATCATTGCCGCCACCGCTAAAGAACAGGGAATCGACACAGGAGCTGTTCCAGCCATCCCTTTCCGGGTGACAGGCAGATTCGAAGGCCTCTGCCTGCATGTGCTCAACGGTTCCTGTCCCATCGCCAACCCCGAAGGTCCCGAACCCTGGCGCTTGACCGATGCCAACGCAGAAGGCGCATTGATTGGCTTCTACGCGGAGAATGCCGCGGGCCAACTAACCCACCATGGCCAACGCTCCCATGTGCACGCGATTGTGACCACCAGTGCAGGGGGCAAGGCCGGTGGGCATGTGGACCACACGCGTGTACGAGAAGGGGCGTCCCTCTTCTTGCCTGCAAGCACTCACTAGAGGAACACTGCGCTGGCACGCGACGCGCAACGGTTCCTCAAGAAATGAAACCACTGGGCATGGTCGCGTGAACGTGAGTCCAGGTACAGACGCCTCTTCCGCGCTCCAGCCAAAAGAAGCGAATCGAATTGAATCACTGAAACGTGATCGATATCCCGTCACTGAAATTCGAACTCGATCCATCGACAAACCAGGCCTGGAAGTTCCACGTTTCCCCCACCAGTACAGCATGGGGGCGCCATACCGGGAGGGCACCAAGGTCAACCTGAATACTGAACTCACCAGCTGGCCCAGAGTTTTGGATCTGACTGACAAAACGACCCATACGACCCACGAGGCAAAGGGCTCCTTGGCTTCCACCAGCGCCTGGGATATAGCTTTGGAATTGGCCGCACAGGAAATACCCCAGTTGGTTCGTAGGCATACCGCTGACAGTCAGTGCCAGATTATTGCTTATCACCGCGCTTGTGCCGCTTGCGGAAATCGCTGCGGAAGCTCCGCTGGAATTGGCGATCGAGGGAAAACAGTAATTGGTCCCAACAGGAGAGAGCACCTCGATGATTGAACCTGCGGCACCGTCGCTTACCACCGTAATGTTGACCCCCACCACAGCGGGCGCGCCGCTGACGGTGGTCTTGCTCAAATGTTCGTTGATGTATTCCTGGACGGTTTCGTTCGTGAAGGCCAAGATCGAGTTGGGCAGCAGGTCCACGGTTGATCCATTGATCGGAGTTGCTGGCCCTCCAAAAGTAGCCGTACAGCCTTGTGTGATCTCGAGGTGGGTGCCGTTGACAATGAAGTACGTAACAAGCTGACCTCCATTGATCATTCGCACGGTGGGTCCACTCGATGCAGTGGGCGCCCCCCCGATCCCATCGTTGCTAATAACGATCAGGGTGGAATTGTCCAGAGTCAAGACCCGACCGCCGCCTATCTGGAAGCGCACCTGGCCTGCGATGTTCGGAAACTCCACCGGGCTGGCCGCGTTGGCAATCACAACATTGTCGTCAATGGTCACATTGGGATCGACCACCGTGACCGTCGAACCCGACAGATCCCAATTGCTTTCGTCAAAAATGTCATTGCTCACCGCGCCGGTCCAAATGATGTCGGCCTGGGCAGGAACTGCGAAGAGGATCAAAGCGAAGAGAGATGATTGGAGGGGAGTCATGGCGTTTTCCTTTGATACAACCTACTGCAATTGATCGAGACATGCTCAATTCGGGGCAATGGCACAGTGTGGAGTCCAACGGAACGCCCCAGCAACCCCCAGGCTCTCTGACATGACCACAACAGGCGGGCAGCATGACAGAATACCCTCCGCACGAAGCGACGCCCATGACCCATGCCCAGCCGAAAGCCACCCAGCGCCCCGAGTTCTGGTTGTTGCTCGCCATCATCTGCGGCTCCCTGCCCCTGGTGCTGGGCCTCAGCGTGTTCGGCACCTATCACGCCACGCGTATGGACCTGCTGCTGACCGTTGGTGGAGCAATCATCATCGCCGGTCTCTCCATGGCGCTCTTGGGAGCCGTGTCCGTCGTGATGTTCATCAGACGTGCGCGCCTGTCACAGTTGAATCTGAGACAAATCCACACAAGAGCAACCTGCGCAAGCGTTCTCTTGCTCTCCAACTTTCCTGTCGCCCTCTTCTGTATCCTGATCACAGCGCAAGGAATGAGTATCGAGCGCATCGACCTGACCAACGACTCTCCGAACCCCTTGCGCAATGTGGCAATCAACTGGCCAGGGGGTGAAACCACGATTCTCGAACTAGGACCAGGACAAACCACGCACCTGGAGCTGCTCATCCAAGCCGATGGCGCGGTCCAGTTTGCCGCGGACCGCGCCGGCCAATCATGCAGCGGGACCTTGATTGGCTACGTAACCCCCAACGCGGCGAGTGATCATCGACTCTCGATTCTCACGGACTGCAGTGTCAGGGCCCTGGAATGAGCCGTTGATCCACGCCCTGCGGAGCGCTCAATTTTGACGGCTTCAATGGAAGCCGACTCCACCCAAGCGAGCGGGGCGCGGATCGCAGGATTGCACCCCATTCCAGGTGAGAGTACCCAGTAGGCTGAAGGACCCGAGCGATCCCCATGAACCAGCCTCTACTCCTCCTTTGGACCCTCGGCAGCGCGGTTCCCCTCAGCGCAACTCCCCTCGCCACAGCACAATTTCCCAACATCATCCTCGTCATGGCCGACGATCAGGGCTGGGGAGACACGAGCTACAACGGGCACGAGGTCATCAAGACGCCAGCCCTTGATCAAATGGCAGCGGAGGGCATTCAGTTCAATCGCTTCTACGCCTCCTCGCCGGTTTGTTCTCCCACCCGAGCCAGCGTTCTGACAGGCCGCCATCCTTCACGCATGGGAATCCTCGGTGCCAACCACGGACACCTGCCGCAAGCTGAATACACCTTGGGCGAATTGTGTAAACAAGCGGGCTATGTCACTGGACACTTTGGCAAGTGGCACTTGGGAACCCTGACCAAGACAGTGCAGGACTCCAACCGTGGAGGCCGCGTCAAGCACCAAGAACACTACTCGCCACCCTGGCTGCATGGCTTTGATCGCTGCTTCTCCACTGAAGCCAAGGTCCCCACCTGGAATCCGATGGTCAACCCAGAGAACGGCAAGCCCTATGGCACTCGTTACTGGAACGAAAGTGGCGAGATCGTGACCGAGAACTTGGAAGGGGATGACTGCCGTATCATCCTGGACCGGGCCCTCCCATTCATGAGCGAGGCTGCGGCGAATGAACAGCCGTTCCTGGCGATTGTCTGGCTGCACGCGCCCCATCGCCCAGTTGTGGCGAGCACTGAGATCACGGAACTCTACAACAAAGATCTCAAGCCCAACCAGCGCGACTACTACGGAATCATCACTGCAGTAGATCAGTCCATGGCTCGCCTGCGATCGCATCTGTCCAGCCTTGGTATTGCAGACAACACCATGCTCTGGTTCACCAGCGACAACGGGCCGGAAGGCAATGCGAAGAGTGGCGAGGGTTCCACTGCCGGGCTGCGTGGACGCAAGCGCAGCTTGTATGAAGGCGGAGTGCGGGTTCCCGGGCTCCTGGTCTGGCCCAGCCGCATTCCGTTTCAAAGACAGCTGTCCGCCCCGGTCTCCACCATGGACTACTTGCCCACCATCGCAGAAGTCTTGGGGCGAGACCTCCCTCCCACAAGACGCCTCGACGGAGTCAGCCTGATCCCATTGATGACAAAAAATGCGCAGGATGATCGTCCAGGCTCACGAGGCATCGCTTTTCAGTCCGGCAAAGCCTCAGCGTTTCACATGGGATCGCTCAAGGCCATCCGGCCGAAGGCAGGAGCTGCCTGGGAGCTCTACGACCTGGCTCAAGACGCGGGTGAAACCGAGGACCTGGCTGACACCAAAGCACAAGTGCTGTCGCGCCTCGTTGCCGAGTTTGAGAAATGGCAGGCGGAGGTGCAGACCGAACGCGATTCCTGAAGAACAAGGTCTCCAGTTGAAGGGGGCGAACACCTATGTCAGGTCCCGCAAAGCAAGCTGAATGCTGAATGAACGAACGCGGCTTGCTAACCCTGAGGTCAGGGCACTATTCTCACAGGCATGTTCGACTTTCAATTCAAGACCTTCATTACACTTAAACTCGTTTCGCTGCTCTACATCCTGGGCCTGGCAGCGATTGTTGCTAACGGGGTCGCACAGATTGCGGCCGTGCATCAATTCGAAGCCCTCAAAGACTACAACACTCTTTTTCTGATTGGCGGTTCGCTTGTGAGTGCACTCAGTCTGCGAGTCATGCTTGAGCTGATCGTGGTGATTTTCCGAATCGAAAAAAATACAAGAGGTTGATCCAGCGCAATTGAAATTCACACCTCGGGCCTGGCCTCGCAGAAATTCTTGAGGCACTCGAGTTCATTATCGAGGGCCTTGCAGTTCGAGCGGTTGAAGACCCAGCCAAGCAGAGCGAACATCACCTTGGTGAAGCCACGACCGTGCACAATTGCACGCTGAGAAACGCGCGTCCTCCCGCCCAGGTCCTCGCAACGAAACTCAGTGTCAATCTCGATGGTGACTTGGAAGTCCATTGCAAGGGTTATTCTAACCGTAAGAATCTGCCCTTTTCCCCCTAGAGCTACAATCCCATCAGGCCAACACCCTTACCAAACCAGGAATCCCCATGAACGACTTCAACTCCACCCACAATCGCGCCGTCTGGTTTGACATCCCTGTAGAAGACCTCGACCGAGCCTGCGCTTTCTACGCCGCAACGCTTGGCATCGAAGTCCACAAGATGGAGACCCCTGAGTTTCGCATGGGCATCCTCGATCACAAAGAGGGAAACGGTGGGTGCCTGTTCGTCAACCCGGACGAGATCAGCTCTGGCGGCGGCCTCTTGGTCTACATGAACGCCGACGGGCGCATCCGCGAGGCAGTTGCAAAGGCCACGGACAGCGGTGGCAAGATCGTGCAGGACATCCATGCCATCGGTGAGCACGGATTCCGTGCGGTGATGCTGGACAGCGAAGGCAATCGCATCGCATTGCACTCATCCGTGGATACCTGAGACGGGGGGCCTGCTCGGTACGCGACCCCGACAGTCAAAGCAGGATCTCTAGCTCGACTTCCTTGAGATGAGCCCTTGGCTCAGGAAGGGTTCCAACGACCCCAGTGGGCACAAAGCCCATGGCCCTGTACAACCCACCGGCCGCCTGGTTCCATTCTCCCATCTCCAACATCAGTCGCGCGTAGCCGCCCGCTCGGGCCCAGTCAATCACCCCTTGCACAAGCACTACCCCTACCCCTTGGCCTCGAAAGGTGGGATCCACCCACATACCAAACAAACCTGCCGCATCGGAATGGCCACGCATGGGAGCGCCGGTGACCATGCCCGCTTCAGCGCCCTCGCAAAAGGCAATCCAAGTACAGGCTCCTGCCAATCGCTTGCGCCAAAAGGCCTCTCCCTCGCCGACCTCTTCCTCATAGGTCATCTCAAACGCATCCGGGTCGTTCTGAAGCGCCCGCAATCGCAGATCCCGGACACGTTCCCATGAATCGGGCGTCATCAATTCGATTCTTGCCATGGCGGGATTCTAGCGTTGAGCAACCCCACCCATATTGAACCCTGCCAGCTCCGTACGATTGGAAGTCCTGTATGTCCAAGGGAGGTCCGCGACCAATCCAGATCGAACAGGAGGGGGGTAGGGCTCTCCAGTGCGGTCGTGAGTTTCTTCTACTGGTGAAGCTCTGGCGCGCCATGGCCAGCTTGACTAGATTGAGGGTGTGCCGCGTCTGATTCCATTCCTGACAGTGTTTGGCCTACTGCCTCTCTCGATGGCGCAGGAGGGGCAAACGACAAGCCTGGGAGAATTCATCGAACAGCGCTGTTCCAAGTGCCACGGAGTCGAAGATCCCGAAGGGGACTTGAATCTGGTGGCCCTTGAAAATGAGGGCCTGGGCGAAAACCGGGACAAATGGCTTCTGGTGGCAGAAGAACTGTCCCTGCAGGTGATGCCGCCACATCCCGAACCCAAGCCTGCGCGCTCGGAATACCTGGCCATGTTGGCCATTCTGAAGGACTCTTTGGGTGACGAAGTTCCCGAGCTCTCGACACCGGTCACCCACGCCCCCTTCTCAGCTCTGCGGCGACGCACCGTGCGCGAAATCGCTGGAGCCATACTGGCACTGACCGACATCGAAACGCCGGTCGATGCCCTGCCCATGGAAGCTGGACTGCACGTCTATGATGTGGTGGGTGCGGGAATGACACTTGATGCGGCCTGGCTTGATCGCTGGCTCTCCCTGGCAGATTCTGTTTCCCGCGAGGCAATTCGTCTGCCCGAACCCGATCGCATACCCCATGTCCAAGCGTCCGGGCGCAAGCTGAGCAGCCCGAGAAAGTCCGGAGGGCGCTTGAGTACTCAAGGCACCGCGCACCTGACCCATGAGTTTCCCCGAGATGGGGACTACACCCTGCGAGGCAAAGCCTGGGCACAACAAGCGGGTACGCGCCACGCCTGGGTGGCATTGACTTTGGATGGCAAGCGCATTGAGGAACTGCAAATCACGGGCGAGGGTCCCGATTCTGCAATAACCATGACCGTGCATATGCGCGTGACCAAAGGACCTCACCAGGTGGGAGTTGCTTTCCTGAATGATTATTTTCAGCCCAAGGAAGAGGACCTACGGGAACGCGACCGGAATGTGATCGTGGAACAGGTGTCGATTGACGGCCCCTCGGATCCTCAGCCTCCCACCAGTTTTCAGACCGAACTTCTCCTTCAGGCGGGTGAAGGCGACGAATCGCAGGCGCAACTGGGCACTGCCATGACTATCTTGGCAGACCGGGCCTGGCAGGAAGCCCCCCGTGCTGCAGACATACAACGCTTGCTTGAGTTGGTGCAAGAAGAGCCCTCCCCCCAGGCGCGTTTGCGTTTGGGATTGGCAGCAGTCTTGGCCTCCCCACGCTTCTTGTTGGTAGGCGAGGTGGGAGAACCTGGAACACCCTTGAGCGGCCCCGCCCTGGCCACGCGACTGGCCCTCTTCTTATGGGGATCTCTACCCGATGAGCAACTCCTGCAGTACGCGCGCAATGACACCTTGCAAGAAACTGATGTGCTGGAGCGCGAGGTTGAACGCATGCTGCAAGACCCACGGGCACGAGGACTTGCTGCGGGCTTTGTCCCCCAGTGGCTGCAGATCGTACGCCTCAAGAATCATGAGCCAAGCAAGGAACTCTTCCCAGAATACGACGCACAACTACGCGAAGCCATGCTTGCTGAGCCGGTGGAGCTCTTCCATTCCATCTTGCAGGAGGGCCTGCCCGCGCGGGATCTCGTACGGGCAGATTGGACCATGATCAACCAACAACTGGCTGGTCACTATGGACTGCCCGCAACGGGACGCTCCAAGGAAACCGAACGCTACTCCCTGACTGAAACTGTCCGCCGCGGAATTCTGGGTCATGGAGCAATCCTCACAGCAAGCAGTGATCCCGGGCGCACCTCGCCAGTATTGCGGGGTAAGTGGGTCTTGGAGGCCTTGCTGGGTGATGCGCCCCCGCCCCCTGCTCCAGACACATCGCCCTTGGACCTGAGTGCTCCTGCGGACCGTGGCCTCTCGATGCGCGAGCGATTGAAGTTGCACCGCACCGAACCTGGCTGTGCCAGCTGCCATGTGGCCATGGATCCTCTGGGGTTTGCCTTGGAACGATTCGACGCGGTGGGAAGAACGCGTGTTGGAAAAGTGGACGAGCAGGGCACCCTGCCGGATGGGACGCAGCTTGATGGCCCCTTAGGTCTAAGCAAGATGCTCACGAGCGATGCGCGCTTCCTGCCTCACCTGACTCGCAGTTTGGCGACCTATGCGGTGGGCCGCCCGTTGAACTCGGAGGATCTCGACACTCTTGAAAGGGCCATGAAAAAGGTCCCTGAACCAGATCCGCCCCTGAGGACCTTGGTTCGTACCATTGTCCTGTCGGATCTGTTCCGTCGTCAGCCTCGGGATACCCCAAACCAAGACCAATGACCCTGTTTCACAGTCGCACCAACCCCATGGACCGACGCGCACTCTTGCGTGGAGGCAGCGCTGCTTTGGGTTTGCCCTTGCTCGAGGCCATGTTGCCCGCGCGAGCGTTGGCGCAATCTGCCCTGACGCCAAAGCGGTTGATTTATGTTTACGTCCCCAACGGTGTCAACATGGAGGAGTGGTTTCCACATCGCCCCCCTGAAGGAACGACTGCCGCAGCCAACGCAACTCTATCTCTGGGTCCATCCCTGCTTCCCCTCGCTTCTCACAAGCAACACATCTCGCTTCTGTCGGGCTTGACGTTGGACAAGGCACGCCCCAATGGAGATGGCCCCGGGGATCACGCCCGAGCCAGCGCGGCGTTCTTGACCTGTGTACAACCACTCAAGGCTGAAGGCGCAGTTCAACTTGGGATCTCCGCCGACCAAGCCGCCGCGGCACACCTGAGAGGAAAAACGCCTTTCCCCTCGCTCACAGTAGGCGGCGAAGCACCTCGCTCCTCGGGCCAATGCGATTCCGGTTATGCCTGCGCCTACTCCAGTCATCTCTCCTGGCGCTCGGCCACCCAGCCCGCAGCCAAGGAAACCGACCCTGTCCGGCTCTTCGACCGGCTGTTCCGCGGTGGAGCGAATTTGACCACGATTACCGAGCGCAGAGAACACGCCCACCGTCGTCGAAGTCTCTTGGATTATGTGCGCGAGGACGCAAGCAAACTGCATGGGGTTCTGGGTTCCACAGACCGACAGACCCTCGAGCGATACCTGACTGCGGTTCGAGAATTGGAGCTACAACTTGCAGCCTTGGAAAAGGAAGACCTGCACGAGGTGGCAGACGAAATGCGTCCCAAGAATGCTAGCTACAAACGCTTTGACAGGCTGCGTATCTTCAACGACCTGATCACCTTGGCTCTGGCCACCGACCGCACACGAGTTGTGACCTTCTTGACTGCCAACGAGGGATCAAACCACGCCTACTCTGAACTTGGAATCAACGAGGGGCACCACAGTCTCTCGCACCACGGCAAGGACTCGGCCAAGATGAAGTCCATCGCGAGCATTGACCGCGCCAATGCGAGAGTGCTGGGGCACCTGCTCAAGGGTCTTGCCAGTCATCAAGAAGCCGGAGGCTCACTCTTGGATAACTCGGCCGTGGTCTATGGCTCGGGCATCGCCAGTGGCAATGCACACAAACACCACAATTTGCCAATTCTGTTGTGCGGCCGGATGGGAGGAGTCCTGCGTCCCGGACGGAACATCCAAAGTCCCCCGAACACGCCCCTCGCAAACCTGCATCTGCATCTGCTGCGTTGCCTTGGGGTCAACGCAGAACAACACGGGGATTCCACGGGGGTCCTCGATATTGTTTGAACCAGAGCGCATGAGACAGAGCCCCATGATTCTGCTTGTAGCCCTGATCACAGGTCTCTGCAGCCCCGTTGTTGGAGCTCACGAAGATCCCACGCGCCCCAACCTGCTGCTGATCGTGGCGGATGACATGGGATATGGAGATCTCGGCTGCTATGGCTCTCTGCAGATCAAGACGCCGCACCTGGACGGCTTGGCGGCGCGAGGCGTACGCTGCACCAATGGGTATGTATCGAGTTCGGTGTGCGCACCCTCCCGTGCCGGCCTGATGACCGGCCGCAATGGGGCGCGCTTTGGGTTTGAGCACAACCTGCGTCGGCCGGAACACCTGGAAGCCAAATTTGCCGGCATTCCCTTCGACGAGCCCCTGCTGCCAGAGCGATTGCAAGATCTGGACTATCGTACCGGACTCGTGGGTAAGTGGCACCTGGGGGAGAGCCTCCCTGAACATCACCCAATGGAGCGGGGGTTTGATTTCTTCTTCGGCATGCTAGGTGGCAGTCACCCCTACTGGCCAACTCTTGAGAAGAACCACCTCTTGCGAGGTAGAGACAAGCCCACGGAAATCCGCACCCCCTACTTGACAGACTGGTTCACTCTGGAAGCGCTGGACTTCATTGGCACAGAAGGCGAACAACCGTGGTTCTTGTACCTCTCCTACAACACGCCCCACGGGCCCATGCAGGCCCGAGACGAGGACCTGGCTCTGTACGCCCACATCAAGAACAAGACCCGCCGGACATACTGCGCCATGCAGCACTGCATGGATGAAAATATTGGCAAGTTGATGACAGCGCTTGAGGGTGCTGGAGAACTCGACAACACACTGATCGTTTTCATCTCGGACAACGGTGGATCGGTTGAAGTCAGCCACGCAGTCAACGCGCCCTTGAATGGAACCAAGGGCACCTTTTTCGAGGGCGGCATCCGCATACCTCTGATCGTTCACTGGCCGGTGCAACTCAAGCAGACGGTATATGACCGACCCGTATCCTCCCTTGATGTACTCAGCACCTTTGTCACAGCTGCAGGGGGCAAACCGCCAAGGCCTGGCCAGCGCCATGAACGCAAGGGACGTAAGAAGAAGAACGGCCCGATCTATGACAGCGTGAACCTGATCCCCTATCTACGCGGCGAGACCGAGGGCGATCCCCACGCCACGCTCTTCTGGCGTATGGCCCTGCGTGGTTCAGCAGTGCGCTCGGGGAATTGGAAACTGCTACGACCAAACTCTCTTGATCCAATGCTCTTCGACCTCTCCAAAGATGTGGGAGAAACCCAGAACCTGATCCAAGACCATCCTGAAATCGCGCTACGACTCCTTCAAGAACTCAACTCCTGGGAAAATACCCTTGAGCGCAACCCTCTCTTCATATCCAAACCCTCCTGGCTGGGTTACAACCGACGACTGTATGCCAAGAAGTTCTCCCGTACACAACCGAAGCCAGAGGACGACGAGGACATCTGGAGCTTTGGCAAGAACAAGCTGAAGTGAATGCCATGAGAAGCACAACCCCGGCCCAAGCAAGCCCCCCACCGGGCAAAGTGAACCGCGAGGTGTTGTTGCGCGATGTACGCGTCGCTCTTGCCAAAGGCGATGAAGGGCGCTCGAAACTCTCCGCGAAGAAGGACCTGCAAGAATGGCAAGCCCAACGACGGCGCTTCATGCGCCTGGCATGTGCGCCGCGTCCCCCGGAAGATCGCCCTGCGCCCAAGGTCACGCGCCAATGGACCCGCCAACGAGACGGCTACCGCATTGAAGGAGTCTTGATCCAAGGACGCGAGGGACAGACCCTGCCCGCCCATTTCTATTTGCCCGATCCCTGCCCCAATGAGACCGCGGGCATCCTTATCTGCAGCGGGCACGCCTTTGAAGGCAAGTCCTATCCCCTGTACCAACAAGCCGGTTCCCTCACTGCTAGAAGTGGAATGGTGGCGCTGGTCACCGAACCCTTCGATCAGGGAGAGCGCATTCAAGATCGCAAGGCCAACGGGGAGCATCAAAGTTGGGGCACCCAGAGCCATAACAACACCGGTGGCAAGGCGCTGCTTCTGGGCTGGAGCCAATCAGGTCTTGAAGCCTGGGATGGAATGATCTCCCTGGATGCACTCGCTGCTCGGCCAGAAGTAGACGGGCAGCGTCTGGGAGTGATGGGCAGCTCCGGCGGCGGCACCCAGTCGGCCCAGCTGTTCGCCCTGGACGAGCGCCTAGGGGCGGCGGCGCCGTCGTGCTACTTGACCAGTCACGCATCTCTGGCCGGAGCTGCCGGTCCCCAGGACGCAGAACAGTGGCACCTGGGTTCTTTGGAACTGGGCCTGGACCATGCGGACTACCTGGCCATGCGCGCTCCCACACCAGCCTTGATCTGCGCGGTGGAAGGGGATTTCTTCCCCATCAAGGGAACCCGAGCCTGCCTGGCCGAAGCACGCAAGGTCTACAAGGCGGCCGGTCAGACTGACCACGTACAACTGGAAGTCGCTCCAGGCGAGCACGGTTGGCACGCGCCCCTGCAGGTGGCCGCAGTGCGATGGATGGCACAGCATCTCTTGGATCGTGAGATCACCCCAACTCCCAGCGAAGCGGTTCCCATGACCCCGGCCGAGGCCCGGGTAAGCCCCAGCGGTTGCGTATTGGACCTGCCGGATGAAATATCCCTTCACACCCTGCTGGCCCAGGAAGCCGATCATCTGGCCAGCGCTCGACGATTGATGGCAGATGACATGCGCTTGAATGCTGTACGTGATCTCGCTGGGATTCGCGTACAGGGAAAACGTCCCGCAGCGGTTTGGAAAAAACTGTCCAATGACTCAAACGCCACCAACCAAAAAGGTCTCGTACAAATGAGCGACGGCATGCAGATGCCCGCCACCCGTGTCGTCCCCGCCAACCCAAGCACCGGGACACCTCAACTGATCGTGGGACGCGGAGCATGGCATCGTGGTCTGACCACTCCGGCGGAGCAGGAAACCCTCTGGATAGATCCCCTCACCATGGGCGACGCCCAGCCAAAGGAGGGCGCGTGGTATGGGTATTTTGGGCACAGCGCGCGAGACGCAGCCTGGTGTTTTCAACTGGGTCACACCCTTGTGGGCCGCCAGACGGAACAGATCATGGAAGCGGCACGACTCTTGTCCAAGCCTCCCCGACTGATAGCCGAAGGCTTCATAGCCATAGCCGCCTTGCACGCCATGGCGCTGGAGCCAGTCCTCTTTGCGGGAAGCTCCATAAAGCTGCCCTTCCCCAGTTGGCAGTCCTTGTTCAACGGCGCAGACATCGGCTACCAGTTTGCATTTCTGATCCCCGGCGCGCTCGCGGTCTATGACCTGCCAGACCTCAGGGCCTGAACAAATGACAACTTAGTTACCCAGGCTCTCACAACGAGGAAGCTGCAATCCCATGACACACCGGGGCCCCATGCACATTTCGCGATGACAGGAAAGGCGACGGAAGTGTCCGGCCTCACTCAGAAGGAGAACCCCGCAGACATCCTCATGGCGGGCGTAAGGGTTGAATCTGACGCTACCCAAGAAAATGAAGGATTCAAAGGGCACTTTTTTTGGGCTACAAGCGTCCATACACCGTTGGCGCTTGTTGCCTCTGCGGACCGCGAAGCAGCTTCCCTGCCCTAGGAATGCGGAACTCAGGCCCCAGCAGAATACTCCTTGGTGACCCGGAATTATCTGAACCAGGAGACCTTGACCCTCACGATTGCGCGTCCCTCTCCCCAATCGAGCATGTTCCATCGGCAAACACCAAGCGCCATCGCTCCCTTGATCGGCTTGATCATTGTGGGGCTGGCCATGTTCGCTATGCCGGAACAGGAGAATCCGCGGACTAATTCACTATCGGGGATACTGTCGGGGTCCGGAACGATCGTTCATGCCGGGAACTTCAATGGCGAGGGCCTTGACTCAGTGGGAGCATCACGAACGGACCAATCCCTTGCTACCCCGGCGAGTCAGGAGTTGGCCTCAGGAGCAGTTCGAGTCAGGATTAGCTGGAAGGGCTGCGGATTGGGCATCTCCTTTGGTGAGAAAAGGGCGGGCATGAATGACAGCCAGCAGCAGGGTCTTGCGCGAGAGGCTTCCCTCCAAGACCTGGCGGAATCCGAACTGGTCCTGTGGGAACTCGACCTACCCCGCCAACAAGACCCCACCCTGCAAACGGACCGACGACTCGAACCCCCGGCCGTAGGCTTGAGCAGGCTTCGTTCAACCGAGTATGAACGCGACCTCCCCGACCCCACTATCGTGCGCCTGCAGGTTCTGGACCAAGAGACGGGAACCGTCCCGCATGAATTGGCCATCTCTTGGAGACCCGCAAGCAGTGCTCGGATCTACGACACAACCTGGCGCCAACTGCCGTACGAGTCGCGCAACGATGCCCATTTGCTAACGCTTGAGCCAGGTCCAATTCGCCTCCGAATTACCGCCAATGGATACTTTGGTATCGAAACCGAGGTAGTGATCGCTTCGGGCTTCAACGAGCTGATTTTCGAACTCAATGCAATGGTCCGTGCTGACCTGGTCTTTGTAGGCCGCACAGGAGTAGTACCTGTGGATCTGGCCGGCTGCAGCCTGGAGGTAGTCGCCCTGGGAAGGCAGGGCCAATTGCGCACGCTACAGGGCCAGTCCCTATTCTTCACCACAGACGGTTCCTATTCGATAACCATCGCAGATATCCCCGGATACTCACCCGTCACCGCTGAGATCAACGTGAATCGTGAGGCCCCGCTCCAGGTTCGAATTCCCCTGCACGGGCGCTAAGCCTCAAGTCCAGGCGCTGACTAGCAAGCGCAGAGCCAGCCCCGTCAGTACCAAACGGTAAGCCAGACGAAACTGTCTTTCCGTAAGGCGTCGCAGGAACTTCTTGCCCACCCAGGTACCGAGCACCACCATCAACGCCAGTGGCACAACCCTCGGCAACTCGTCGGCAAAGGCGAAGCCCACCAGGCCAAAGGCTACGATCTTCTGAATGTGCACAAAGACCTGGCAGGCCGCCTTGGTAGCGATAATCTCCTCCTTGCGCCAACCCTCACGCAAAAAGAAGGGAGCAATCAGAGGCCCAGTCGCCCCGACCACCACGCCCAGAGTGCCGGCAATCACGCCAACGGTGGCAAAAGCCGATCGTTCGCGCCAACCAACCCGCCATCCCTTTGGTTTCCAGGTCGCAAAGAGCACCAACGCTCCGATCAGCACACGAGTCATCTCTGCATCGAGATACCCAGCAATGGCCAGACCCAATACAGGAAACGGCAGGGCGCACATAGCAAACACCAAGAGCGCCGACCCGCGCACATCCTGCCGAAACAGAACCACACGGGTGGAATTCGAAGTCAGCTGGACCAGAGCATGAACCGGTATCACCACGGCCGCATCAAGCCCACACAGGAACAACACGGTCAAAAGGAAAATCCCTCCCCCCATGCCCAGGAAGCCTGAGATGGTGGCGCCAACAAACGCAGCCCCCATCAGGAGCACCATGGTGATCAACTCTAGCTCAGCCATGAGTGCAGAGTTCGAAGCCTGATGCCTGGCGTATCGGCATGGCTTCTATGCGAGCCTTGACGAGAGTCGGTTCGGTATTGGATATCGCGATCCTGAGCAAAGGCTTCATCCATGAAATCCTAGCGCCAGTGGAATCGTGATCGCGCGTGACAATTACGGCAGGTAGAGGCTCTTTCCGTGAGAGAGTAGACCTCCCCATGTTCCGTGGGGCTCCCATGGCAATCTGTACATCCAATATCCTTGTGGCCTTCTTGCTTATGCGAAAATTCCGAGGCCCTGTGATCTTGGGACAGCTCTCCATAGAACACGGAGCTGAGCACGCCTGAAGAACCCGCCCCCTCTTGCGCCCAATGGCAGGACGCGCACTGACCTCCTCCCATATTGGCATGGGCCAAACTCCTGTCCTGCTGACGATCCATGTGACAGTGTGCGCAGGCTGCCCTTGATGATGGAGTGGACACCGAAATGGCACCTTGTTCAGGATCATCAAGCATGTTCATGTCATGGCAAGCAAAGCACCCGCCCTCGACTTCAGCATGCAGGTCATGTGGAAAGTCGGGAGTGGAATGGCTGGCAGCCTCTGACACATGAACGCCAGGTTCACGGATAAGCGCCACTCCATCAGATTCCTGGTGGCACCTGGCGCATACATTCAAGGGTGGCCCGGAAAACACAGCGGGGGCGGGAACGAGCTCTGAACTAGCGACGATCTGAATATGGCACTCGCCACACTGCTGATTCAATACCCCCAATGATACTTCGTCCAGGGAATCAAACGCGGAGAGGTGTGTGTCATGCCGAAAGAGGCGCCCGGTCAAGACTCGTCCAAGAGGCCTGGCTTCACCTGAAAGATGGCAACGGCTGCAATCCTCAGACGCAGCTGCATCGTGGAAGGCGTCCCCGTGTGAGCGCAGGCCCACATCGAATATCAAGGCCATGGGATCGCTACGCTCAATGGTCCTCAGCTCAGGCTCGTAGGCTGCCGCGTGACATTGCAAGCAGTTGGCTTCACCTTCCCCTGCACCGTGCCAGTCCACTTGCCAGCGCTTGTCTCCAGGAGGTAACGCCTCCCCCAGGGCAAGACTAGCAGCGGGATCAAGCTCCGCTGCATGGCATCTATTGCAGGTCTCAAAGGAGCTCGAGACAAAATCCTGCTCATCTTGTGGGTCGCTGGACAGGTGACATTCCTGGCAGTCCGAAATAGCACTGTGCGCACCGTGACTAAAAGCCTCAAATCCTGGTGATACGCGGCGTGGCACTTGATCATCATCGGCCTTGACCAAATTATGGTCTGTCGCTGCTCGTTCCAAGGCTAGTTGGAGACTGTCCGGATCAGCCAGGTCCCTACCATGACACTCCTCGCAGCTCTGCTCGAAATGGTCGGGAATCAAGGTGTTGGGCACGGGTTGTCCACCGAAGTGCTCCCGATGACAATCCACGCAAACCAGACTTGATCCCCCTTCAAATGGGTGGGCCTCTTGAGCCACCGCAGCGCGTACGACCTCCTGGTGACACTTTGCACAGTTCTCGGAACTGGGTTGACCAAAACTATCGTGGCACGCATCGCAACCCTCCCTTTGAGCGAGATCACGCATGATCTCCAAGGAGGGGTAACCTGCCGGTAATGTCATCGGGCCGTCTTCGGAATCCACAAAGAGATGTGCGTGGGAATCCAACAAATGGCCAGGCTGCAAGGCCATTTCACCACGGGGCCCGGACAACAGCCAGATTGCCGTCAGCAACGCAACCAAGCAAGTAGCCCAATTGAGCATCTTGAGCTTGGGTGTTCGCCCGAAAGTGACTTCACTGCGCACCCATTCGTCCGCATCGCTTTGGAACTCCCCCTGCTTCTTGAGGGTGTGAAAGAAAGCCCCCTCGTAAACATGAATACAGAGAGCACTAGGCTCTTCTTCATCCTGATGCACTTCCAAGATAGCCGCTCCGAGAGCGATCCGGTCCCCGGCCTCCAGGGCTGTCATTTCCCGCACCTGAATGCCATTCAGGAAGGTGCCGCTGGCATTGGCTAGGTCGTTGATCCAATACCGCCCATCACGCTGCACGATTTCACAATGACGCTCTGCAGTGATGGGATCATCAAGGGTTAGCCCGCAGGATGAGTGCGTACCGATTACGAGCACATTTGTGCTCCTCTCTTCCATCACCTGCAACTTCTTCTTTTCATCCCTGCGCTGCTCAAGAAGCTGCTTGCGTTCAATCCGGAAGAGACCCGGATCGGATGCCTCAAAGGAACTCATTGTGGCTCCTCAATCTTGTTGGTAGCCATTTCGAGAAGGCTTTGGTCAAAGATGAGGGCGGGGCTCATGCGTTCAATTGCTCCACAAGGGCAGTTGTACACGCAGGCCTCAAAGGGCAGCCCTTCGCACCGGTCGCACTTGACGGCCTTACCTTGAACTACCTGCTCGCGGTGATAACCACGGTCAGCCTGGGGGATCGGTGCGGACCCCTGGAGAGGGTCGAGGAACTTCCCAATCAAAGGCAGGGAGGACACCCAAGAAGTGGCTGCGGCTGCTTCAGGATCAGGTGGGGCGGTTAGTCGGATCACATCGTAAGGGCAGCCCTTCACACATTCCGCACAGCCCACACAATTGTCCCAAACAAAACGTATCAGGCCATGCGAATCCCGACGGATTGCCCCATAGGTGCAGGACATCATGCATCCGGGAGTTTCGCAGCTGTAGCAAGATGTGGTCAGGCTCAACTCCTTACCGAGGGCGTTTCCCTCAGCACTGACCCTCTTGCCCTTCTTAGACAAGCGCGGGACACCGTCCTCATGAACAGCCACGCAGGACTCCACGCAAGCATTGCAGCGCACACATTTCTCGAGATCAATCACAAGGGCCTCGCCGCCCTTGATGGACTCTGAGTGCACCATGATTTCCAACTGCTCATCAGTGGACTGAGTGTCCTCGACATCATAGAGGCTTGTATCGATCCCCTGATCTTCGGCCGCGATCAAACGTGCAGTCTTCCGCAGTCGATCAATGATCTCGGGTTGCCCAGAAAAGATTTCTCGAATAGCGGCAACTGGAAGAGCCAAAATCTCGGTGGGCATCAGGGTCTTGTAGGTACTCTTCCAATCACCCTCCCCATCGAGAAGGGCCCACTCTCCAAAGGATGAATTGGCCATCAGATAGCCCGCCAGCTCCTCTACACCTTGAACACTCTTGCGTGTCTTGGACAAGCCCCCGGAGCGAACCAACACGATTTCTGATGCTCGTTCACCTTGGGCCGCTATGACTGAGTCCTTGGGATGACTCTCGAACCGTGCCGCTTCCCGAAGGGTGCTCAAGAGGCCTTTGTCCAACCCCTTGAGCAGAGGTACCACCCGTAGATGCTGAGCGAGAGATCGCTCTCGATAGATCTGATCGACCTGCTTCTTAAAATCAGGAGCAAACGAGTAGAGCTCTTGGAAGAGAGCCCCATCAAGCACCGCTAGGACACAGGGCAAGTCCGCCTTGTAGCGAGCCATGGCCGGCTGATTGGATAGTGCTGACAATTCGCCAAACCACTCGTTCTCGCTGAATTGATCCAGGATCTCAGTCTTGCCGCCCTTCTCCGTGCGATAGGCAGTGACAATCCCACTCAGCACTATGAAGAAATCACTGGTGTACTCCCCCTGACGAATAAAGTCAGTGCCCGCAGGGAACACACGCTGCTGGGCAAACTTGACGAGACTCGTCTGATGCCGCTTAGTGAGCTTGCTGAACAACGGCAGCTCCAGAAGGCTGGGTGTTTGCGCTTCGCTGGAGTCCACTTGAGGTACTTGGGGTAGAGAGAAGAAGTTTCTAGAACTTCCAGATGGAAACCACGTGAACCGCGACCGCCCCTGTAAGCAACAACGCAGCGGGAATGTGAACAATTCGCCATGCCATGAATGAAGCACGCACACGCTGGAGAGCTCTTAGCTCCTGCCGGACAAGCATCTCCTGAATGATCAATGCGCCTAAGTCCTGAATTTCCACCCGTCGATCCGGCAGTTGATGGAGAATATCGTCAAGGATGACTTGCTGTTGTCCTGCGGAAGCCCCTGAGCCCCCGCCTAATTGGTTGAATCGAGCGGCAACTTCGGGACTAAACACAGAGATTGCCTCGGCGCGCTTACGGCCCAGGCTTGCATAGAGGGCGCTGGCTTCTTCAATGGAGAGGTCATGCTCTCGAACGGTCAACCACCTCGGACCTCGCGCCCACAAGAAGATCCCGATTAGTCCGGTAAAAAACACAATGTAACCCAAGCCCGCCAAAGTCCATCCAAAGGCCGAACCGGGAATGAAGCCAGAATGCATCAAAAGTACGGCTCCGAATGCCGTGCCATAGAAAACATGCACATGCATCCAGCGAGCAACGCGCCCGAGGGGTTCGGTCGGCACCATGCGCACAGTCCAGGCGTCATCTCCCGCCAACACAGGCTCCACAAGCACGCGATTGACACGCTGAATGCCGGCATTCTTCAGGATCTTCCTGGCTTCGGATCCGATCAGCGCCGGGGTCTTCAAAGCTCCTGAATTGATCCTTTGCTGCAATCGGTGGAGAGCATTTTCCGCTACCTCCAAGGAAGCATGATCCACTTTGAGGGCCTTTTCGGGGGAGTAGCCTCCTCGGTGCGCATACTTGCGCAGCACATAGGCGGCCACCACAAGCAGCATCACCAGGGCTGTCCAGCCACTAAGCAAGATAAAGGTTCGATCAGAATTAGGACCCCGACCAAATGAGATTCCACCCATCTGCGCAATGACAAAGAGACCAACAACGATGATGCTGGCTAGCAAGCTATGTCGTGAGCGAAACAGGGTCGTGTTCATGAATTCAAATTCAGTCCCCAATTCCCAATAACGTTCGGCCTGACGAAGTGGCCATGAGGGCCGCAACCCCCAACGCCAAGCCAACGGCGACCCAGAATAGTATGCGTTTGATACTGATGGGATTCAGATGCTCCAGAGTCGAAGCGACATGAGCATCCTTGACGCACTGCGCCCATTCGCGCGCCTCAAGATGTTGACCCAGGAGCAGGACCTCCCCAAGAGCAACGCCCCTCTCTTTGGCTCCCAGCCTGGCCTGTTTGACGACGCTGGATGTCAGGCGCCCCCGTGCAATCAGAAGACTGGCGGCGTTCTCATGCCGTTCTTCCGAGATCCGCTGAAAAGCTCCGTCCATTGATTGCAGGAACAGCGCATCCACAGTTCCGAAGCGTATGGAAACATCAGATCCCAGCCTATAGGGAACATCACGAACCAATGTGACCCCGTCCACATAGGTACCATTCGCACTACCCAAATCAGTCAGGAGAAAGGTATTTGTGGAAGCGCTGAAATCAATCCTTGCATGTTTGGACGAAACCCCGCGATTCGCAAGTACGCAATCGAGTGAAGATTCGCGACCAATTGAAAAACTATCGGATTCCACCTCGACTGTGCGCAAATCGGCTTCGTTCAGAAGCAATAGACGGGCCCCCATGTACTTGAGCTTGGCTTGGTTCCCGGCTGAATTGCCGCCGCGGTTTGCAACAACAGTTCCGGTTCCCCCTTTCGGCAATGCTGAGCCCCGCTTGCCTGCATCTGATTTGCGCACGGGTCTGACCTCTGCCACCGTTGCTTTGACCTCGAACGATTCAGGAACAGTGCCACGCGGATCTGACGAGGGAGTGAGGTTTGTGGATACTCCTTCCGTAGGCCCACGGACAAGGACTTTGGCATTGCCCAGCATGATACACATGCCATCAGAGAGGGCTTGCTTTTGGCCACTGCTCAGCAAAGTAGAATCCCCAATCTGGGTGCCGTTATTGCTTCCCAAGTCGACAACAAACATGGTGTCCCCTTCGGAGACAATTTTGGCGTGATGGGCCGACGCAAAGGGGTCGGCCACGACCAGACTACAATCAGCATGACGGCCAATAGTCAGGCCATCCTGAGCGACGAGCTCGCGAGTTGGCTGACCAGTTTCGATCACATGCAGGATCCAGAGAGTCTTCATTTAGGTGGCTCAAGCCTCAAGGGAAACATCTGAAGTTGCGCGGGCAACGCACGTGAAAATCATGCCCAGTGCCTTATCCTCATCAGAGAGTTCATTCTCTTCCATGCTAACGGTACCGCTCAGTAGCTTGGTCATACAACACCCACAACTGCCTTCGCGACATGCGTAGTTGATCTCCACCCCTTGAGATTCGGCCACATCAAGCAGGAACTCACCCTCCTTTGCCACGCCCTCGATCTCTGAGTCCTTGAATAGAATCCTGTGCTCCGTTGCGGATGGACTGACGTCTTCCTTTACCTCGACTTGCGGCGCGGCTTCGGGAGCTTCCTTTGGAATCACCGGGCCTTGCCCGGTCTTCTCCAAGGAATGACCAGAGCCTGACTTGGCACCGTCCTCAGTGACAGGATCCTTCACCACCGGCACCTTGGGAACAGTTTTTCGCGCGACCTTGGTCCCCTTAGCCACACGCCCCTCGCCGAAGCTCTCCTTGTGAAGATTTGCTATTGGGTAGTCGAGTTCCTTCAACTCATCTCGAATGGCCTCACTGAACGGCTTGGGGCCGCAAAGGAATACATGCCGCTCAATCAGATCGGACGCGACCAAACTGATCATGGCCTTGGTGATTCTCCCTGTCAGCCCTGTCCAAGACTCCGTTCCGTTCCATCGGGAAGTCACAGTGAAGATCACGCGCAAGCCGCTATGGCGCGCACTGATGGTCTCCAATTCCTTGCGAAAAATGAAATCCCCCGGGGACCGGCCCGAGTAAAGCAGAATGACATCCACATCCGCAGTTGTATCCACGATCCAACGCAACATGGACATGATCGGCGTGATCCCACTACCTCCGGCAAGGCACAACATCTTACGGGAGGGGAAGTTGAAGCAAGAGAACTTGCCCGCCGGGCCCCGCACCTTTATCTCGTCCCCTAAGCAAGTGTTGTCGGCCATCCAGTTTGAGACCAGCCCACCCGGAACACGCTTGATGGTAAGTTCCATGGTATGCGGACGGGAAGGACTGGATGACATGCTGTAGGAACGCTTCACAACCTTCCCATCGATGTCCAGGGAGACTGTCACGAACTGACCGGGCTTGTAGGAGAACAGCACGTCCTCCTTGCCTACCAACCGGAAGGTCTTGGTATCAGACGATTCGTCAATAATATCAGCCACGCGCAAGGTGATTTCGCCACCGGACCAAACAGTCAGATCAGAGCGGTCCTCCAACAAGTGCGACAGGAGGATGCTGGGCGGTGGAGGTTTGTTCAGGTCCACAATGGGCGCATGAAACCTGGTGTTCTTCAGGTCGCTTGAGGAGGACTTCGACTCAACCTTCAAGTCAAGCTTGAGGGTGAAGCTCTGGATACGAAGTTCATCAGCATGATTGAGCTCCACCTCCTCGCCAGACTCCAGCTTTCTGTCATTCAGATAAGTACCGTTCATGCTGCCCTGGTCCTTCAGCATGTAGCGACCATCCACCAGATTGATAAAGGCGTGCACACGGCTTATCTGGGGATCTTCCAACTGCACCGTGCAACCCTTGAGCCGCCCGATTGAATTGGTAGAGTCCAGATCGGCCCCCCGATCGGAAACCCCGTCACGTTGAATGATCAGTTTCGGCATGGAAGAGAAAGTACCTGATATGAAAGGACATGGACCATTGGTGCCACACCCTTGCCCCAAGCTGCATTGCTCAAGCAGAGCGCAGTAGTCAATTGGGGCTGAGTGACAAATACTAGGCTCAAGACCCCTCTTTGACCAGCGTGGACTGCCGCCCAGCCCTGCCTCTGACGCGATATTGCCCGAGAACCTCCACCGCAGGAGCCGGTCCATTTTGGCATGGCTGTCACAGGCGGTAGATAGTTGGCCCCTCCCCCCGAGGGCAATACACTCAGGGACACCACGGTTGGAGGTTCGTCCCGGATAATCTTCACACCACTCCTCCAGCCTGGAGAAACATCGGGCTCCTCAGGACACTCCTGAACCGCCCCTGCTCATCTGCCTCATGTCCCCGCACACGCGCCATCTTCGGACACTGATTCTGACTGTCATTCTGGGCAACGGTGGCCTGTGGATCGTTCAATCAGCAGGAGCCCCCAGGACGAACAACCCCTCGGCAGCCCGCCAAGATCCCCGACCCAAGGACGCGACAAACTTCACCCACCGCAAGCATGTGCCCAAGGCCTGGATGGCACGGGATGATGAAGGGGAATGGTCGTTTCAAGAGCGCCAGCGAGATTGCAGAGGATGTCACAACTACGAAAAAGAGGGGGCGCACGATCCACAGACCGTATGCACCCAGTGCCACTTCAACAATGACACCAATCAATACACATTTACCCTCTGGGCAGATCCTCCCAGTTTCACCAAGGACCTGACTGGTTTACGCAGCCCGGGTGCCTTCTTCCAACACAACTACCACCTGGTACTCGAGTGCCGAGAGTGCCATCAGGTGTCTGAAGATGAGTTTCTGCCACCAATTCTGATGCCTGGCGCACGGGACAAAGATTCCTGCCGTACCTGCCACGAGGGGGACAAGCCACGCCAGAAAACTCTGATGTTCATGACTCACGACCGGGAGGAGAATCCAATCGATGAGAGCCGCAGGGAAGAGGCCATGAGTGTCCTCAAGAAAAACCTGCTGACAGCCCTCAATCAGTCACCATCAATGGGGGCAAATATCGGCGGCAAGCGCTTCGTGGAACCCTTTCGACACGAGGACCATGTACTGATCAAAAACAAGGAGCAGAGTTTTTCACTTGCGGAGCTGAAGGAAGCCCTTGTTTCAGTAAAGACTATCCGTGAGGGCAATTGTGGCGCCTGCCACGCAACCATGTTCCAGGCGCAGGACTCCACAGAATTACAAGCAGGCGTGCACATGCCCTTTGAACAACACGATCAGAGTTGTGGCACTTGTCATGTATCTGACGCCGCAGGCACTCCGATCCAATTCAAATTGAATGCAAACACTCTGACGAGCGTTACTGCAGGGACATTTTCCCACGCCACCCACCTGAACTTCGAGCGGCCACAAGGGGATCCGGTCAAGAGTTCGGCCACAGGATATGATGTGATAGAGGCGGAAGGCTGTTTGGCCTGCCATGAGTGGAACAACATGCTGTCCGAGGAGTTTTCGCTCAGAGGCGCGCTTGCGGATCCCAATTCGTTCAAGGGCTGCCAGGACTGCCATACCACAGCAGCGTGGGCGCCAATTGACCACGGCAGTTGGTGGACACCAAGAGACCACGGGGACTGGAGTTCCTGTGAGACCTGTCATGATCCGGAAGACCGCGATTTTGCTGCCAATCGCCCGCAAGCCCAGGTCCAGCGCCGTCCGTCGGGGCTATTCAGCATTGATACCCACGCCCACCCCTTGATCACGGTCGCCGAGGGCGAGGAGCTATCCGGCAGCTGTTCAGAATGCCACCGCCGACCAGTAAAGGAACTGCCCAGCAACATCAAGAACGTAGCATTCAGTCACGAGAGCCACCTGCCGCCAGGAGCCGGACCTGAAGCCTGCTCCAACTGCCACAGTGCGAACCTGGCCCTTTCCGACCGATCAGGCGATCTGGGTGCTCTGATTGTCAGCGGTCACGATGCAGTGCAGGTTCCCGAAGATCAACTGGGGCTGATCTATGATCCAGCAGCATGTTCGGATTGCCATCTCGGATCGGACCCCACCCCGCAGTTTGGTCCCGAATCAGTAGCAAGTGCCAACATCCAGAAGGTTCCGGAATTCTCCCACGCTATGCACCTCGGCAAGGCTCTCAATGGGGGTGGAGTGGTGGACTGCACCAACTGCCATACGCCTCAGGCAAAGGCCAGGGTTGGGACCCTGCCAGCAGCCCTGGACTGCACCCTGTGTCATGATCACGCAGACACAGCAATCGTCAACCATTCACCGGCTCTCGAAGGTGGAATCAGCCCCAATGAAGTGGCCGCTTGCAATACCTGCCATCAAGGAGGCCTGAGTGAACTGGAGCAGCGCAGCCTGCTCACAACCCTCAGCATCGACGACCTGATCGGAAATGTTGCCCAACATCACGACCTACAACGAGAATGCAAGGAGTGCCACCTGCCAGAGTCGGCCCAGATGGTATCCCAGGTCAGCGCCCCTACGAACAGTCGGCTCTTCGCGGAGCGGACCTTCTACAGAAGTGAAAGGAGCGCCATAGGAAGCCCGGAAATCCCGGCCATCCATCGTAACGGAACACGAAAGTTCGGAGAGGACACCAACTGCTTCTACTGCCACTGGACGAACCTGTTGAGCAGCTCCACTGCGGGTGGGACCCCGACAGGTGACCCCGAAACGGACGTGGCTCGGAGAGATTACGGCAATCGGCTCTCAGATTTCCCAGGAGGCCCTAGACGCCCCTGAAAGAAGCCTCACTCACAGGGGAGACTCCTCACCCTCACCGATCGCACATCGATCTACACATGAAGCCACACAATCCAAACCTCCGAAGTCCCCTGCTCTTGACAGCCGGCATGGGTCTGGCTGGAACGCTGTTCTCT
>LWDU01042175.1_pt1 | contig 31397 bp, 32 predicted proteins | sample 727161 | NCBI WGS metagenome assembly LWDU01 (sample SAMN04566230, study PRJNA314399) | hydrothermal vent metagenome | isolation source: deep sea hydrothermal plume seawater | place: Mexico: Gulf of California, Guaymas Basin | collected 2004-07-11
GTCAGAATACGAAGTATTGGAGCTTAAAAGTGTAACCCATGTGCCTGTACTTTTTTGTTACCTATGTCCCTGTTCGTACACACCCCAAATGTCTTGCCCTAACGGGTACCCTCGGTATTATTTTATTTCTTTCGGCGCGCGCATACGGACTCCTGTCCTAATGCGCTTTCGCTACAACCCTGTAGCTCAGCCGAGAAATAAAATAATACCTCGGCAAGTCATAAGGGGATTAACGTCCGCCATACAAGCAAAGTACACAGTGCTGAGTCCAGCGCGTAGTGCAGTTGTTAAGCAGATAGTACCCTTTTAATCATAGCGGTTGGATCCGTATCGGAAGCTGTCCAATCGGCTATACTTGGGTGGGTTGGAACTATAACTTTTATGCCACTTGAGCCTTGATATGCTCGACTACGCCAACGGCGATTATTAGTTTCAATAAATTCATCTATTTGTTTATTCGCGCCTACGATTTTACGAACAATATCTCCGGCTGTATTTCCGAAACAGAGTATGGCCTTTGGCTCCAATTCTTCTAGGATTGCTTGATGGAAAGGCCAGCATTCATCAGCTAGTTGCCGTAGCTCATGCTTAATATTACTTTCTCTTCTTGATCGCTGGAAGATAACATTACTTGCGGGAACTTTTCCTGCTTGATAGCCGAGTTTATTGAACAGATGTAATACTCTAGGTTGCATGCTCCAAGTTCCAGGAACTGAATCCTTCCAAGATTCATCACGGTAAGCCGACCAATTATCTGGCTCATTTTGCAATACTTTTTTTGTATGCCACGCGATAGTCTCACTAGCCTGCTCATCTGGGTCACCTCCCGGATTGATACCCAGAATATATAAGTCTGCTTTGTTGGAGAACGCATCTCTTCCAGAATAAAAGACGGAACCAGATTTTCTTAAAAGTGTTGATGGAATATTTTTTGAAAATTCTTCAATCATAAAGTGATCTTAAAATTATCTTTTGGTTTAAGTATTGAATTTTGAATTTAAATGTAAACGGTTTGCTCTTTCGAATAGATTGTAGCTGTGTTTGATATCTATTAATACGTTTGCCCATTCAAATATATTTTCCTAAGAAAAATATTCTGTGAATGTTTACTTATTAAGTAAATAGAAGTTTATAACGTCAGCTACACATAAATATTAAAGTGCGCTGATTTGCCTTCTATTTGAAAGCTTGGTTTTGGTTCGATGTCTTTGGTTTTTTTGCCGGGTCTTTTTACGACTACTCGATGTTTTGCGCATAGGCGTGCTGCAGAAAATAATTCATCAAAGTCTTCATCTATTCCTAATGCTTGTTGTAGTAGTGAGATATCTTTTTTGACTTTAGCACTCTTGGTTCTAGCTGGGAACATGGGGTCTAGGTAGATGACATCAGGCTTATCTTGTTTTCCGCTAATAATTATTTCTAGATAATCTTTTGCATCAATGTTGATTAATGTCATTTTATTTATAATCTTAATAACATCTTCATCTGCACTTTCTAATCCGCGGCGAAAACCGTCTTCAAGTAAAGCATGGATTATCGGTGAACGTTCTAGCAATGTAACAGTACAACCTAGGCTTGCCAGTATAAATGCGTCTTTGCCTAAACCTGCTGTAGTATCAAGTACTGTGGGGGACTTTAATTTATTAAGGCCTATGGCTTTGGCTATGCCTTGAGATTTACCTGAAGTTAAACGGCGGTGTGTTAGTCCAGCATCTAAGAAGTCTACTCGGGTTGGTGCAGCAGTATCTTGTTTTGTATTTAAATTATTAGTTAATAAACTTAAACCTTGTTGGTCTAAGCGTAATATATGTGAGTAATCCTCAGTGATAATTGCATCTTGTCCATGCACAATATCAGAGTTTAGTGTTTCAATCAGTTCTTGTGTTTGAGAGCTATCTTGTTCACAAAGTTGAATGATGAGTTTCATTATTTAAACAGAAGGTTTAAATTTTAGGCGTTATGAAAATACTTATCTTTTCTTCACAAATTTCATTAAACGTTTACGTTTATTAATTTGTCTTTTGGTTAATTCATTTTTCTTATCTTTATACGGATTGTCACCACCTCGGAAATCAATTAATACAGTGGTGCCTACGAGACGTAATTTTTTGCGGAATATTTTTGTCAGATAACGTCGATATGAATCAGGTACCCGGTCTATTTGATTGCCGTGAATAATGACGCGGATTGGGTTGGTGCCACCGATATGTGCATAGCGTAATTTTATACGACGGTTATTTACCAATTGCGGTGGGTTTTTATTAACAGCGTATTCAAGGATATCGGTCATGTCTGAAGTCGAGACAGCGATATCCAGTGATTTTTCTATTTTATTGACGCTCTTAAATATGTCGCCAACGCCAGTGCCATGTAGTGCTGAGATATCATGGTGTACTGCGTAATCAACAAATACAAATTTTCTATCGAGTTGTGCCTTTACTCTTTCTTTATCGGCTGCGGGTATACCATCGACTTTATTAATGATGATGATGACGGATTTGCCGCTGTCTTCGATCATGCCTAATAAAGTACTGTCTTGATCGGTAACGCCTTCGGTGGCATCAAGTACCAGTATAATTATTGTTGCCGCTTCAATCGCTTCGAATGCTTTCAGTATGCTGAATTTTTCGATGACATCATGAACCTTACTTTTTCTACGTACACCCGCGGTATCGATTAGAATGTAATCTTTGCCATTTTTTTGAAACGGTACTTTTATACTGTCGCGCGTCGTACCGGGCATATCAAACGTTAGTACGCGTTCTTCACCGATCATTCTATTTACAAGAGTTGATTTACCAACATTGGGTCTACCGAGTACCGATATGGTAATACCATCGATGTCTTCTTCTGTTTCTTCTTCTGTCTCGGGAATAGCTTCAGCAATTGTATCGAGTAATGTGTTAACACCATCACCACGTTTGGCAGAGATTGGTAATACAGAATCCAAACCCAGGCAATAAAAGTCGCTCATTGTTTGAGTGGCTTGATCGGGTTCAAAACCTTCTACTTTATTAACAGCCAGAAAAATTGGTTTATCTAATTTTCGAAATTGAGTTATCAATGTTTCATCGACATTGGTAAGACCTGTACGTCCATCAACAATCCAGACCAGTACTGAAGCTTCACTTGCTGCTAGCATGGCTTGTTCTGTCATTAAGTCAGCAACATCTTTGCTGTCATGATCTTCTTCGCCAAGACCACCCGTATCGATGACGATAAATACGCGAGATCCGTGACGAGTCGTGCCGTACTGACGATCACGAGTTACACCCGGACGATCTGCAACCAAAGCATCACGACTTGATGTAAGACGATTAAATAGAGTTGATTTGCCAACATTGGGACGACCAACGATGGCGATTACTGGTTTCATAAGGTGTTTAGCTGTTGCTTAGTGAGTTCATAAGTAATGTTGAGAAGATTACTCCTCTTCATCATCACCTGTGAATATATCGATGAAGCTTCCAAATAGAGAGCTTTCTTCTTCTGCTTCTTCAGGAGTGTCTGTATTTTCGGTTTCAGAAACTTCTACTTCCGTAGTTTCATCTGTTGAAGCTTGTTCCTCTTCTTCTGTTGCCGGAGCAATGGTTTCTTCAACAATAACTTCTTTTTCAGCTACTGGTGCTACCGTGAAATCTTCAGGCTCTATGCCTTCGTAAATAAAGGCTGATAGTGTGCCGCCACTTGAGTAAGCAAAGAGTATATTATTTTCAACGATAGGCTGAGTCAGGATAGCTGCCTTGTCTATTTGTGTGCGCGCACTAATATCACCGGTTTCTTTATCTAACCAATGTAAGTAACCTTCAAAATCACCTACGACTATTCTATCTCCTAAGATGGCAGGGCCGGTTATATGTCTGTGGGTTAGTTTCTCTTGTTTCCAGATAGATGTTCCTGAGAAGCGATCTAATGCCCAAACATTACCTATCTCATCGGTGACATATAGATTTTTGGCGTCGGCGCTGAGTTCAGCATGGGAAGAAATATCTCGTTGCCAAAGTATCTGTCCATTTTCTAATGATAGAGCTGCAACGTTGGCCTGAAAGGTTGTGATATAAATTGCATCACCAACGATTAATGGTTGAGCATCGATATCAACCATGCGTTCAAGTTCGCTACGTCCTCTTGAGACAGCAGCTTTAGTTTCCCAAACTAATTTTCCCGTTTTAAGCTCGAGAGCAGAGATACGGCCTCCATCGAAGCCAGCGATAATTATGCCGTTGGCAATAACCGGCGTACTGGTTCCGCGCAGTGTTAAAGCAGGAACGGTACGATCATAAATCCAGATACGTTCGCCAGTTGTGGCATCGAGTGCGAAGATTTTGCCATCGATGGTTCTGACGACGACGACACCATCTGATTCTCTTGGTGAAGAAAGGATTTCACTTGATACTTTTGAACGCCAGACTTCATCCCCGTTTTCGGTTGATAGACTGAGAACATCACCTTCGTCTGTACCGACCATGACCAGATTTTCATCCGCTCCTGGTCCACCGGTAATAGATAAATCACTATCTTCACGCCAGACATTTTTACCTGTCTTTGCGTAAAGTGCAGCAATATTGCCGCGAGTATCGGCAATAAAGATTTTATCATTGAGAATAGCGGGAACGAGTTTGATAAATAACTCATTAGTACCGTCAACTACATCACGTGACCACAGTTCATCAAGACGAGTCGTTTCTGTAAAATCAACTAGTGCTGAAGGCGGTATTGAGTTATCAACGCCGGCGCCCATAAATCCGTCGAACACTTTTTTAGCTCCACAGCCAAAGCAGGTCGATAGAGTAAGTAGTAGGACAAAAACACGTAGTTCGGCAACCATTATTGCTAAATAGCCTCTATATTCTGCCCAAATCATCAAGCTTCATTTGCAGGATTGATTGCTCGCCTTCAGCGGCAGCGGTATTCGCTAATGCTTTTTGGTAGGCTTGTCTTGCTTCTGCAATTTTTTCTTGTTTGACGAAGATATCACCACGTAATTCTTCATATCGAGCAAAGAAGTCTCCCTGCGTAATAATATTGAGAGTTTTTTCTGCCATATCCAGTTTATCTGCAGCGATTAATACGCGAGCTAGACGTAATCGCGCTACGTGCTTGAATTCCGCTTGTGAATTATTTTCCATTACCCAGCGTAAATGCGTTTCTGCTAGGTCTAGATCGCCAGTTTCAGCAGCTAATTTGGCTAACATCAGCTTAGCAAATGTAGCATAGGAGCTAGATTCATAGCCTTCAATAATGCGGTTTGCGTAAACACCTACATTTTCAGAATCGTTAGCGCGAGATGCAACCAACATTTGCTCATATAGCATTGATGCTGCCTCGGCTTCTTGTGCGACATGATTATTGTAGCCACGTAGGCCAAATATCGCTGAAAGACCAACTACGATACCGGCAATAATAAATTTGCCGTTTTCTTTCCACCATTTTTTCAGGGCTTCAGCTTGTTCTTCATCTGTTTTGTACTCACTCACTTCTCTTTTCTCTCCCGAAGGTGCATTTAAAAATGCGCCTTACTCATTTTAAATATGTGAAATTATTGTCCACAAAAGGGCGCACATTATAACGTGGGTTTTACGTTTGTTTAGCCTTATAACACGCTATTTTGATGGAATTACTCGAATCGAGAGCGTTGTGCCCAGGAAATTCGCTAATTCTGGCCATTTAATTACCGTTTGTGCTTCTTCACTGCGCAAATACTTGATTGTCAGCTGGTTATTCTCAAGTTCATCTTCACCTAAAATTACAGCAAGCTCAGCTCCTGACTTATCGGCTTTCTTAAACTGGCTCTTAAAACTGCCGCCACCACAATGGCTGAGAATACGAATACCAGGTAGTTGATTACGTATTTGTTCTGCTAGTAATAGACCCGGCTTTACAGCTTGTTCTCCGGAAATCAGTAAATAAATATGCGGCATGTGTGTATTAGGCGTATTTTCAAAATTTGCTAATTCTACTAAACGTTCAAGGCCTATGGCGAAACCCACCGCTGGCGTCGATGAGGCACCATGATGTTCAACCAGGCCATCATAACGGCCACCTGCACAAACAGTACTTTGAGCACCGAGTTCGTTGCTAATCCATTCAAATACAGTTTTCCCATAATAATCCAGACCGCGGACCAATCTTGGGTTTACTGTGTACTGAACATCGGCACCGTCTAGTATTTCTCTTAAGCCGGCAAAATGATCGGCAGATTCGTTATCAAGATGCTCATCCAGTGTTGGCGCAGCCTTGATTAAGGATGCCATATCTCTGTTTTTGCTATCGAGTATGCGCAAGGGATTCTGTGCTAGCCTGACCAAGCTATCTTCATCAAGTTGATCTTTATGAGCTGAAAAATAATCAACTAATATGCTTCTGTATTTTAAGCGCGACTCAGCAGTACCGAGCGAATTGATCTCCAGACTAAGGCCATTAATGTTTAATACTTGCCATATTCGTGCGCACATAAGGATTTGTTCGGCATCAATATCAGGGCCATTAAATCCAAAGGCTTCGATACCTATTTGATGAAATTGTCGTTGCCTGCCTTTTTGTGGTCGCTCATGACGAAACATCGGGCCGGTATACCAAAGTCGTTGTGTTTGGTTATGAAACAAGCCGTGTTCGATTCCGGCGCGTACACAGCCTGCAGTTCCTTCTGGTCTTAAGGTTAGGCTACTGTCATTACGATCATCGAAGCTATACATTTCCTTGGAAACAATATCGGTATTATCGCCGATGGAACGTGTAAACAATTCAGTTTTTTCAACGATAGGCAGTCGAATTTCCTGATACGAATATTGGTTCAGGATATTTTTTATGGATTTTTCCATAAACTGCCAACGCGGTGTGTCATGCATAAGAATATCGTGCATACCACGAACCGCCTGTAACTTAGCCATCTACAAGTCCTCTAAATTATGGAAAATTTTTACTCGGGAAGAATAAAGTGAGCAACGCTACCATTGGAATGCGGCGCAATATCAAAAGGTTTGCCGTTAAATTTAATAGTGACACCAGCTGAAAAACCCAGTAATACGGTGATTGGTGCCGTGCCATTTATACTATATTGTCTTCCAGCTCGAGCGAGATCATGAAACAGACGATTGTCATTTGCATCTTGTATCTCTATCCAGGAGTCACTGGTTAATGTCATTTCAATTTTATCTGGCCCATAGCCTCTAACAGATAAAGGTGAATTCTCAGTTGTTGTTTCTTCAGGCGTTGCTTCTGTTGATGATGATTCAACGGCAGTCATTTCATCGATAGCCGTTATTATCTCAAGCTCATTGTTTTGTTCAAAAGGTTCAGCGGCTGTAGATTCTTCGTTGTCTTTTTCGGCAATATTATTTGGTGACTGCCATGACTCAGGGTGGTTTATTACCGAGTATGTAACATCAGTGCCATTAATATTTGTAGGAGTATTCGCTTGTTCAGCGTCTGTTCGATTATCAACAACAAAATTACTTTGATACCAAATAAGAAGTAATAGTACGAGTCCTAAAGTTATAAAGTAGGTAAACGCCTTAACAGGTTTGTCGTTACTGCTGATTTGTGATGGTGGTTTTACTTCAGGGAGTATTTCGGGTGGCGGTGGTGGTGAATCAGAATTATAGAGCTTGATCACTTCATCAGCATCGGCACCAACAACTTTGGCGTAACTACGTAAATAACCTCTCACATAAATAGCGGCAGGCATCCCTTCGGAACTATCATTTTCGATAGCTTCAATGATCTTAACGTCTAGATGAATTCGCGTAGCGATTTCCTCTATCGAGAGTTTTTGTTTCTCTCGTTGCGAATGCAGCATTTGTCCGGGAGTTGCAAACATATCGCCGTTGCTATTATTTTTAGAGGTGTCAGACATTATCTAGTTGTTTGACTCCAGTAATATCGCTGTTTCATTCGAATCAGGAAAGGTATTTTTTAATAATAATGCATAACTCGAAACAGTATCTTTATCACCGAGCTCGCGTTCAATCTGTATACCTAACCACAGACTACGCGCTGTATGACGCGACACTTGTTGATAGCGTTGTATATAAGCTCTGGCAGAAAGGTAATTAAAATCATCCAGTGTTAACTCACACATTTTTATTAGCGCTTGTGGTACTTGGGGATTGATATTCAATGCCTGTTGAAAATATTCTTTTGCTTCTTCTTTTTGCTTATTGCTATAAAGACATAAGCCTATATTGGTAATTGCAATTTCAGGTGTTCGATAGAGTGGGTTATTCGCGGCTTTTAAGAAAGTCTTTTTGGCTTCTTTTAGACGATCTTGCTGGCATAGAAAACTACCATAATTATTCAGGCTTGATGAATCATTGCTGTCTAGACTCAAAGCTCGCTTAAAACTTTTTTCAGCCTTTTTGGTATCGCCGATACGTTGATAGAGCAGACCAAATACATTATATGTTGCTGGATGCTCTGGGTCAGCTTCACGCGCTTTTTCCAGCTTATTTAAAGCATCGTTGTAATCACCTCGCTTTAAATAGGCGATGGCTAGATTAAGGTTTGCAGAAGCGACTTCATTGGTTACGTGAGTTGGGCGAATATTTCCGTTTGATGATGATCGAGTCTGAGCCGGATTACAGGCAGTAAGCATCATGGCTGTGATTAGCAGTAGAAAAATATGTAGATTATATTTTTTCATTAATTTAGTTCAGTCAGAATTTTTTGATGTCTTGCTGCTTTGGCAGTAACTTTACCTACAAGTTGGCCACATGCCGCATCAATATCATCACCACGAGTTTTACGGGTGATAGTAATGATTTTCGATTTTACTAAAACATCTCTGAATGAATTTATAGTTTTTATTTCTGAGCAATTGTAACTTGTTCCGGGAAAAGTGTTAAACGGAATCAAGTTTACTTTCGCCGGAATGCCTCGTAGGCACCCAACCAAATCATGCGCATCTTGCAAACTATCATTAACGTCTTTTAGCATGACATACTCAATAGTAATCGGTTCGTCATCTCTTGCCACAGTAAAGCGTTTACATGCTGCGAGCAAATCGCTTATAGGATAAGAACGGTTAATTGGTACAATATCGTTGCGCAACTCATCATTACTTGCATGTAATGAGATGGCAAGACTGACATTAGTATCATCTTTCAACCGATCTATTTCAGGAATAATCCCTGAAGTGCTGACGGTGACGCGTCGACGTGCCAGACCAAAACCTAAGTCGTCTGTAAGCAAGTTTATTGCCTTGAGGACATTGTCGTAATTGAGCAAGGGTTCACCCATGCCCATGAAGACAATATTGGTGATGATGCGTTTATCGTTTTCAAAATAGCCGAGCGCCTTGTTAGCCGCCCAGACTTGCCCAATGATTTCACTGGTCGAAAGATTACGATTAAAACCTTGTTGACCAGTTGAGCAGAACTTACATTCTAGCGGGCAGCCAACCTGAGATGAGATACAAAGTGTGCCTCTATCTTTTTCGGGAATAAAGACCGTTTCAACGGAACCGCCGCCTTTTACTTGAATTAGCCACTTACGCGTACCATCTTCTGATTTTTGTTCAGAGGTAATTTCCGGTAATTTTATACAAGCATTCTGTTCGAGATTTGCGCGTAAGTTCTTGCTGAGGTTGGTCATAGCTTCGAAATCAATAGCGCCTTGATGGTATATCCATTTGAGGACTTGTTGCGCACGAAATGATTTATCTCCAATCTCTATGAAGTAGGACCCCAGAGACTTCCGATCATAATCAAGTAAGTTCGCTTTATTGGTCATCGTTTTTATCGTGTTCTAGGACAAATTTCACTTTCATTAAAGAAAAAATCAATTTCCCTTTGGGCACTTTCAAGACTATCTGAGCCGTGTATCGCATTCTCATGTACTTCGCCATTAAAGTCGTGGTTAGCATAGAGATTACGAATTGTCCCAACTTCGGCTTCTTTCGGTATTGTGGCACCCATCAAATCTCGTAGGATCTTAATGGCATTTTCACCTTCCAAAACCTGAACCATAACAGGGCCTGAAGTCATAAAATTCAATAATGGATTATAAAAAGGTCTTCCCTGATGTTCGGCATAAAGCTCTTCAGCCTTGCCGACGGATAAATGTAACATTTTTGCCGCAATAATGTTTAAACCGCTTTTTTCTATTAGCGCTAATATATTGCCAGTGAAATCGCTGGCTACCGCATCGGGTTTGATTATTGCGAGAGTTCTTTCCAGTGCCATGTAAAACAGTCTCCTGAGACAGGTCTATAAATAAGTATGGCGAGATTATACGTGCTCATACCGCCGAATTAAATTATCTAAATGACGTGTTTGTAAGAAAAGCAGTAATTTAGGCCATTTTTTTAACTAAAAGTGAGAAATATCGCAAATTTATGTAAACGTGCTTTTTTTATAATGCTATCAGTCGAAGCGATCATCGGTGACTTGCACCATGCCATTTTCAACTCTGACAGGAAAAGTGGGTGCTGGCTTATAGGCAGGAGCACTTAGGGCGCTACCTGTTTTGACACAAAAACGTGCACCATGACGCGGACATATTATTTCCGTGCCATCAATTATCTTTTCTGGCTCCAGACCACAACCAAGCATCGGGGCGCCATCATGCGTACAAACATCTTCAATTGCATAGTATTCACCGTCCAGATTAAAGACCGCGACCATGACGTTATCAATATCAACTAACTTTGCTTGCCCAGATGATAATTCTTCTTCTGGTGCAACATTAAACCAACCTGCCACAAAATTTCTCCAAATAAATTATTAAATATTTAAAGAGCTTTGCATGACGTTATGAGCGAAGGCTAATCAAGGCAAATGTAGTCGAAAAAGCAGAATGTACACGTTAGTACATGAGCATTTTGAGACTACATTTACCAACAGTAGGCGCTTTAGGCGACGCAGAGTAGCCGAGCACAATAGTCGTGCAGAGTTCTTTTTAATACATACCTGTTTCTAAGCGAGCCGCCTCTGACATCATCTCCTGATTCCACGGAGGTTCAAATGTCAGTTCGACATTTACTCTATTAATATTAGGTAATGTTAATATTTTAGTGCGAACATCATCGGCAAGAAACTCACCCATACCACAACCTGCTGCAGTTAAAGTCATGACGATATCGACTTGGTTACCATCAGCACCCAAAGGCGTAATGTTACAGCCATAGATAAGGCCAAGCTCAACAATGTTGATTGGGATTTCCGGATCATAACAAGTGCGTAATTGATCCCAGACCTGATCTTCATCTACGCTACCGTCACCAGTGGCTTCTTTCTCTATAGTCGAATCGGGCTTGTCTTCAACTTCATAACCCAGTGCATCCGCATTTTTTGCATCAATGCGAGCGAGATTGCCATTTACATTAACGGTATAACTACCGCCCAAAGCTTGCGTCACTAAAACAACAGTGCCTTCAGGCAAATTGATCGGTGTACCTACTGGTATTAAAACTGCATCGCAGTCGCGTTCGAGTGTTATGGGTTTATTTTCTTGCATAATTAAATATCTGAGATCTTATTCGGTATGAACAGGCGTATTGTCGCCCTGTATGACAGAGTGCATAGTGTGCCAACAAAGTGAAGCGCATTTGACTCTTGCGGGATAAGCTTTAACGCCTGCTAATGCAGCGAGCTTACCCAATTGTTCCATGTCCACATCATCATCCGTAGTGACTAAACTATGGAAGTGATTAAATAAACTTTCTGCTTCTTGCAGCGTTTTGCCTTTCATCGCATCGGTCATTAAAGAAGCAGATGCGACTGAAATAGCGCAGCCTGAACCATCAAAAGCAATGTCGTTAATTTTATCGCCATCGGTTTTAATATACAGCGTCAGTTTATCGCCACATAGTGGGTTATAACCTTCCAGTGTTCTATCGGCATCTTCGAGTTTGCCAAAGTTACGAGGACTACGATTGTGATCGACAATAACTTCTTGATAGAGATCTTTAATATCAAACATGTTCTTAAATACCTTAGCCAAAGACCTTTTGGCATTTATCGATTGCTAGAATTAAAGCATCGACTTCTGCGAGGGTGTTATAAAAAGCAAATGAAGCTCTGGCGGTAGCAGGAATACCAAAGCGTTCCATTACCGGCATAGCACAATGATGTCCTGCACGAACAGCGACACCTTCGCCATCGAGTATGGTGCCAATATCATGCGGGTGGATTCTTCCGAGTGTGAATGAAAGAATACTGGTCTTGTCTTTCGCTGTGCCGACAAATTTTAAATCGGATATTTGCGATGCTTGTTCATTAGCATAATCAAGTAATTCGTTTTCATATTGTGCTGTTACTGTAAGATCGAGTTCGTTTACATAATCAATGGCAGCACCCAAACCAATAACACCGGCAATGTGTGGTGTGCCGGCTTCAAATTTATAAGGCAGGCTATTATAAGTTGATTTTATCATCGACACAGTCTGGATCATGTCGCCACCACTCTGGTATGGTGGCATAGCATCTAACAAAGCTTCTTTGCCATACAGCACGCCAATACCGGTAGGGCCAAATAATTTATGTCCTGAGAAGACATAAAAATCACAACCCAGTTCTTTGACATTAACTTTTGTATGAGGAACAGCCTGAGCACCATCGACTAATATTTTTGCGCCAACGGCATGCGCCATATCAATAATTTTTTTAATTGGGTTAATCGTACCGAGTGCATTAGAAATATGACCGATGGCAACGATGCGTGTGTTTTTATTTAGAAGTTTTTCATACTCTTCGAGTATTAACTCACCAGCATCATTAATCGGGATGTAGTTAAGTTTTGCACCAGTCTGTTCGCAGAGTATTTGCCATGGCACGATATTCGAATGATGTTCGAGTTCAGTAATAATGATTTCATCACCGGCACTGATCGTGTTTCTACCAAAGCTTTGTGCAACCAGATTGATAGCCTCAGTTGCACCGCGAACAAAAATAATTTCTTTTGTTGATTCGGCATTAAGAAAGGTTTTTACTTTTTCACGGGCTGCTTCATACACAGCTGTTCCTTTTTCGCTAAGGGTATGTACACCGCGGTGAATATTTGCATTATATTCCTGGTAATACGTATCAAGCGTTTCAATCACCTGCCTGGGCTTTTGCGACGTAGCGGCATTATCCAAATAGACTAATGGCTTACCATTGACCTGTTGTTGCAAGATCGGAAAATCGGCGCGTATTTTTTCAATATCAAATGTTGATGTGTCTGTGTTCATTGCGGTGTTTTGTTTATTCATTAGTAAATTCACGAATTAATTCAGCGTCAGGTAACTGACCAATAATTAAATGTTCCAATCGATTTTTTATTGGAACAAGGCTAATGTCACTTATGATCTCGTTAACAAAGGCATAAGTTAGAAGGCTACGTGCGGTATCTTCATCGATGGCGCGTGAGCGTAGATAGAACAACATGTTTTTATCAAGCTGGCCGACGGTTGCACCATGGCTACATTTAACATCATCGGCATAGATTTCGAGTTCAGGTTTGGTATCGATTTCGGCATCGTCCGATAACAATAGATTCGCGTTGTTTTGATGTGCTTCAATTTTTTGTGCTTGTGGATGCACAACAACCTTGCCATTAAATACACCGCGACTTTTTCCATTTAAAACGCCACGATAATTTTCTGTGCTATGCGTGTTAGGTTTTAAGTGATCGACACGAGTATGGTTATCAACGTGTTGTTTACCATCGGTCATATATAAACCATTCAGGACGATGCTTGCGCCTTCGGCAGCAAGTTGACCGTATATATCATTTCGAACCAGAGAACCACCTAGCGAGATTGAATGTGATTTAAACAGACTATCTTTGCCCTGCGTCACATTCAAATTGCCAATATGGTAAGCATTCACACTTTCTTGCTGAATTTTATAATGCTTGAGTATGGATGCAGTTGATAAGGAAACTTCCGTTACCACATTGGTAAAATAATTAGCATCATCAAGGCCAATATAGTTTTCAATCAAAGTTGCTTCAGCATGCTCGCCCATGATGACTAAGTTTCTTGGATGTGTTGCTAAAGGCTGAGCATTATCTTTTGACAGATATAGAATGTTTATTGGTTTATCAACAACGGTATTCTTCGGTACATTGATGTAGGTGCCATGTTGAATAAAAGCCGTGTTTAACGCCGTAAATGGGCTGACATTATTATCGGCGTATTGTGATAAATGTTTTTCTAATAAATCTTTATCTTTAGCCAAAGCATCTGCCATGTTTTCAATGACGATGTTTTCAGTCAAGCCATCAAGGCGAGAATGTTCTTTAGAATAGACGCCGTTAATGAAAACCAGTTCGTAGCAATCAATATCTTGAAAACGAATCGCATCAATCTCTTCAGTCGTGATTGATGTTGTTGTGCTTACGTTAGAAAACGATTGTTTGGCAATAGGACGTACATCGGTATATTTCCAGTTTTCAAGACGTGAACTTGGGAAGCCCGTTTCTATAAATAATTTCAATGCCGACTGACGTTGTTCAGAAAACCAGTCTCTTTCGACCGTCTCCTGAAATTGATCAAACTCAGCTAAATAATGTTGTGCATTGTTGTTCATGTTTTCTTGGCTCATGCAGCTTCGTTCTCGCCCTTGTCGTCTTTAACAATCCAGTCGTAACCTTTTTCTTCGAGTTCTAATGCAAGCTCCGGCCCACCGGATTTAATAATTTTGCCGCCACTTAATACGTGTACATAATCAGGCTTAATATAATCAAGTAAACGTTGGTAATGAGTGACTAGAATAATTGAGCGTTCTTCATTGCGTAAACTATTAACGCCTTCAGATACAATTTTTAATGCGTCGATATCTAAACCGGAATCTGTTTCATCAAGTATGGCAAGTTTGGGTTCAAGCACAGCCATCTGGAAAATTTCATTACGCTTCTTTTCGCCACCGGAAAAATCTTCGTTAACAGAACGACTCAATAGGTCGTCTTTCATTTTAACCAGTTTCATTTTATCTTTAATCAACGCTAAAAATTCAACCGCATCGAGTTCCTGTTCACCACGATTTTTGCGTATTGCGTTAACTGCCGCTTTTAATAAATAAACATTATTAACACCAGGAATTTCTACCGGGTATTGAAAAGCGAGAAAGATACCCGCCCATGCACGTTCTTCAGGAGCAAGTTCAAGTAAGTCTTTGCCTTCATATTCAACGCTGCCTTGTGTAACTTCATAACCGTCTCTGCCAGCAAGCACATTTGCCAATGTACTTTTGCCAGAACCGTTAGGTCCCATAATGGCATGTACTTCGCCCGCTTTAATACTCAGATTTAAACCTTTGAGTATTTCTTTGTCGCCAATCTTTGTGTGTAAATTTTGTATTTCTAACATTATGCGTTCCTGTAAAATATTTAACCCACTGCGCCCTCGAGCGTGATGCCTAATAATTTTTGTGCTTCAACGGCAAATTCCATCGGTAATTCTTTAAAGACTTCTTTGCAAAAGCCATTAACGATCATGTTCACAGCATCTTCTTCTTTAATGCCGCGCTGTTTACAATAGAACAATTGGTCTTCACCAATTTTTGATGTCGTAGCTTCATGTTCAACGGTTGCGGTTGAGTTTTTCGCTTCTATATAAGGGAAGGTATGTGCGCCGCATTGATCGCCCATCAATAAAGAATCGCATTGCGTGTAGTTTCTGGCGTTATCAGCACTCTTGCTAATTTTTACCAATCCTCGATACGTCTGCTGCGCATGTCTTGCTGAAATACCTTTTGAAATAATTGTGCTGCGAGTGTTCTTGCCTATATGAATCATCTTAGTGCCAGTATCGGCTTGTTGATAATTGTTGGTGACAGCAACAGAATAAAACTCACCAACCGAGTTATCACCTTTTAAAATACAACTTGGATATTTCCAGGTGATAGCCGATCCGGTTTCAACCTGTGTCCATGAGACTTTAGAATTATCACCACGGCAATCTGCGCGTTTGGTGACGAAGTTATAAATACCGCCGACACCATTCTCATCACCGGGATACCAGTTCTGAACAGTGGAATATTTTATTTCAGCATCTTTTAATACGATCAATTCAACCACTGCTGCATGTAATTGATTTTCATCACGCATCGGTGCAGTGCAGCCTTCCAAATAACTCACGTGGCTGTCTTCATCTGCAATAATTAATGTGCGTTCAAATTGACCCGTGTTCGATGCATTGATTCGAAAGTAAGTTGATAATTCCATCGGGCAACGTACGCCTTTAGGAATATAAACAAACGAACCATCGGTAAACACAGCGGAATTTAATGCTGAGAAAAAATTATCTGCGGCAGGGACAACTGAACCCAAATATTTTTTTACTAATTCAGGATATTCTTTGACAGCTTCAGAAAACGAACAGAAAATAACACCGGCATCAGCAAGCTTACCTTTAAATGTAGTTGCAACAGACACGCTATCGAATACCGCATCAACGGCAACGCCGGCTAAAAATTTTTGTTCTTGTAAAGGGATACCTAATTTTTCATAGGTTTCTAATAATTTTGGATCAACCTCATCCAAACTTTTTGGCCCATCGTCTTTAGATTTCGGTGCGGAATAATAAGAGATCGCCTGATAATCAATATGTTCTATATCTAGATGTGCCCAGGTAGGATCTTCCATTTTTAACCATTGACGGTAGGCTTTTAAACGCCATTCGAGTAACCATTCAGGTTCATCTTTCTTTTTGGAAATAAAGGCAATGGTGTCTTCATTAAGACCTGGCGCAACCGTATCGGACTCGATGTCGGTGACAAAGCCGTGTTCATAGTCTTTGTTAACCAGGTCTTCCATGTTTTCGCTATTAGTAGACATGTTTATTTCTCCAGACCTTCTTTAAGGCTAAAGCTTTCACCACAACCACAAGATTCTTCTACGTTTGGATTCTTGAATTTAAAACCGGAATTTAAACCTTCACGAGTAAAATCGAGTTCAGTACCAGCAAGGTAACGTAAGCTTTGTTCATCAATAATGATGTTGATACCATTCGATACAATAGTTTTATCTTCTGCGTTAACTTCCTTGGCAGTTTCAATAATATATTGATAACCAGAACAACCGGTGGTTTTAACACCGATACGCAAGCCGATACCGTTCTCATCTTTCGCGAGAACTTTTTCGATGTGCTGCTTGGCACTGTCGGTCAGATTCATTGTTGCTTCAGTAGTCATAATATTTATTTAGAGTGTTTTGCAGGGATAGAGATTTTGTTCCAGGACGAGGAAAAAATGGGTACAGAAGCGGCGTTTATAAAATATAAATGAGCATTCGAGCACATTTTCATCCACAGTGGGCGCTTTAGGCGACGAGGTATTATATGTAGGCAAAATATCATTCGTGCGAAGCTCTGTTAGTGTTTTTGTTTGTTTAGCTGCATCATAATGACATCTTGTCGTTCAGATACTTGTTGTACATTGCTGCGTTGAACTAACTCACCCAGAGTCATGCTATTTAAAAAATCAGATATATGACGGTTCAATTCCATCCAGAGGTCGTGCGTTAAACAACGTGCATTATCCTGACAATTTTGTTTGCCACCACAACGGGTAATATCAATAGGCTCGTCTACGGAATAGATAATCTTGGCGATAGTGATTTCGTCAGCACTTTGCGCTAAACGATAACCGCCGCCAGGACCGCGTGCGCTTTCAATTAATTCATGGCGTCTTAATTTGCCAAATAACTGTTCTAGATAAGTCAGAGAAATGTCCTGACGCTGAGAAATATCCGCCAGACTCACCGGCCCCTCACTGTCATGCAGCGCTAAATCCATTAATGCAGTTACCGCATATCGGCCTTTAGTTGTCATTTTCATTGTCTATTTCTCTATAAATTCCATATTTAGGGTTAGCAAGATTCACATAACCCAGTAATTTAGTCAAGTATATAGTTGATTAGTTTAGTCGGGAATTATTCTCATTTAATAACCTATAGATATCAATCAGATACAGGTTTAAAATATTTCTTGTGATTAAATCTGTAAGGCCTTTGCAAACTAAAGAAGAAACAGCGGTCAGATATTTACAGGCTCATTTTTTTATAATTACAAAAAATATTGAGGGAAGCATATGAAAAGTCGAATTACGGAATTTTTGAAAGAGAATAAGTCTTTCTTACTTTTATTGATTTTAATGTTTGTTTTCCGTAGTTCTTTTGCTGATTGGAATACGGTTCCTACTAGTTCAATGAAACCCACCATTTTAATTGGTGATCGAATTCTAGTTAATAAAATGGCCTATGATATTCGATTGCCTTTTACTCATGTCTCTCTATTTAAAATTTCTGATCCTGAACGTGGCGATATAATTATTTTTGACTCAAAGGTCTCTAATAAAAAACTGGTTAAAAGAGTTATTGGATTGCCTGGAGACATCATTCAATTAAAAAATAATGTTCTTTATATCAATGGCGAAGAACTTCTTTACGAAGATGTAGCTTTGTCAGATATGACGACAGATAGAATCGAGAACTTGTTAGGTATGGAACATTTTGTACGTGTTAAGAAAACGGGAACAATAATGTCTAGCTTCTTGCCAGTGAAGGTCCCCGAAGGTTTTTATCTGGCACTTGGCGACAATAGAGATAATAGTGCAGACTCAAGAGTAATAGGTTTTGTACCTAGAAAAGAAATAGTAGGAAGGTCAAGAAGCGTTGTTATGTCATTAAACTATGAGAATTATTATATACCTCGTACCGACAGGTTTTTTCATACTCTTTAGCTTGCAAAGATTGTTACATCGCAAAATGCAGTATTAATTGTACGATTCCAAACAAAGTGATTAATAAACAAAAAACCAAAAAGAAGCCCATGATGATATAAACTTTAATTCCTTTCTTTTCGATATATCTTTCATCTCTAGCCATATTTTCTTTATTTTGAACACCACAAAAAGCCGCAAGCAGGCTTAGTGCGATTTGAAAAATACTCGGATCTTTTTCTTCAGTCATAATCTTTATTTTTTCTTTAACTCTTCAAGTTCGTTTTCAACTTTTTGCATATGGTCGAGCATTGAATCCAATGCATTCTGTATAGGGTCAGACATATCTTTACTTTCTGCATAAGCTTCGAAACCAATCTTCTTCGCCATAGCTTCGCGCTGTGCTGATTTTCCAGTAGTCTCTTTTTTGACAACTATGTGCCCTGGTACACCAACGATGGTTGAGTCTTCGGGTACATCTTTGACTACAACCGCATTACAACCGACACGTACACCATCAGATAAAGTGATAGGTCCCAGTATTTTTGCACCAGCACCAATAACAACATTATTCTTCAGAGTCGGATGGCGTTTGCCCTTATTCCAGGTTGTGCCGCCAAGTGTGACGCCATGATAGATGGAAACATCATCGCCAACTTCAGAAGTTTCGCCAATTACTATGCCCATACCATGATCAATAAAAAAACGTCGGCCGATAACAGCACCAGGATGAATTTCTATGCCCGTCATGAAGCGTGCGACATGCGCAGTCAGGCGTGCCAGTAAGTGTAGTTTATGATTCCAAAGCCAATGATTAAAACGATGAAAGATAATGGCCTGAAAACCGGGGCAAGCGAAGATCGTTTCGAGCACTGACCGTGCTGCCGGATCCCGCTCAAATACAACCTGTATTTCTTCTTTTATCGTGCTTAACATTACTTATCTAATAGTTTTGATATAGAAACTAATTGTACCTGGTACGTTTTAATCTCGTTTAGTATATCAGCTAGACGTTGTTTCACACCTTCGACTACGTCGGCAGGAGCTCGTTCAACAAAGTTTTTATTTTCCAGCTTATTTTCAATACCTGATTTTTCCTTTGCCAGTTTTTCAATGATATTAACAATGCGAGCTTTTTCAGCTTCGGGATCAATAATATCAGCTAATGGAACGAGTAAGGTCATTTCTCCTGCCAATGCCATAACGGCATCGTCCATCTCACCTTCGGTATTACTAATAGAACCAATTTTACCGAGTGATTTTATGTAAGACTGATTTTCAGATAAGCATTTTAATTCCTTTTCAGTACCATTACGAACAAATACATTGAGCGATTTACCCGGTGAAATGTCACGTTCGGCACGAATACGGCGAACACCTAAGATGAATAATTTAATCCACTCAATCTGTTCGGCAGAATCAGCATCACTTTCTAGATCATCCTGTTTTGGAAAAGATTCGAGCATGATGCTTTCGCCTTCCTTTTCTATCAGTGGTGCAACACGATGCCAAAGTTCTTCCGTAATAAAAGGCATAAACGGATGTAGTGTGCGCAATAATGTTTCAAGTACATTTAACAATGTAAATAAGGTTCCGCGCTTTTCTGCTTCGCTAGTTTCATCACTGTTTAATGTGGTCTTGGATAACTCAAGGTACCAATCGCAATATTGATCCCATGTAAATTCATAAAGCGCTTGTGATGCAAGATCAAAACGATAAGTACGAATGCCTTCGTGTGTCGTTGCGATAACTTCAGATAGCTTTGTATTAATCCAACGTTCAGCAAGACCGAATTTTTTATCACCATTGTTGAAATCAATGGACTGTGATTCTACGTTCATCATGACGTAACGTGTTGCATTCCAGATTTTGTTACAGAAATTTCTGTAACCTTCTATACGCGCAATATCGAAACGAATATCTCTGCCTTGTGTTGCCATTGTGGCAAAAGTAAAACGTAGTGCGTCGGTACCATAAGCAGGAATGCCATCAGGAAAATGTTTGCGTGTCGACTTTTCAATCTTCGCTGCCATCTTCGGCTGCATTAAGCCTGTGGTTCGTTTAGTAACTAAGGCTTCCAAATCAATACCATCAATAACATCTAATGGATCAATGACATTACCTTTAGACTTAGACATCTTTTGTCCATCGGAATCACGAACCAGACCATGAATATAAATTTCCTTGAATGGCACATCACCCATGAACTTCAACCCCATCATGATCATGCGTGCGACCCAGAAAAAGATAATATCGAAACCGGTAACCAGAACGTTAGTCGGATAAAATTTATCTAGTTCAGGTGTTTTCTCTGGCCAACCTAAAGTTGAATAGGGCCATAGGGCAGAAGAGAACCAGGTATCTAATACATCTTCATCTTGTTTAAGATTAATGTCATCGTCAAGATTATTTTTTGATCTGGCTTCAGCTTCATCACGACCAACATAAATATTACCTTCGTCGTCATACCAGGCAGGAATACGATGCCCCCACCAGAGTTGGCGCGAGATACACCAGTCTTCAATGTTGTTCATCCATTCAAAATAAGTTTTGTCCCAATTACCAGGTACAAATTTTATATCGCCGTCTTTTACTGCTTTGATAGCAGGATCAGCTAACGGTTGAATTTTTACATACCACTGATCGGTTAGATAAGGTTCGACAACGGCGTGTGAACGATCACCACGAGGTACCATTAATTTATGATCATCTATCTTTTCTATCAAACCTAGTTCTTCGAGATCGGCAAGAATTTGTTTACGTGCAACGTATCGATCTAAACCACGATATTTTTCTGGGACATCTTCGTTGAGTGCAGCATCAATGGTAAAAATATTTATTTTTTCCAGATTATGTCGTTGTCCCATTTCATAATCGTTAAAATCATGCGCGGGTGTAATCTTTACGCAACCGGTTCCGAAATCAGGATCGACATAATCATCGGCAATAACCGGTAAGCTTCGATCTGTTAATGGCAGCAGTACTTCTTTATCGATTAAATTTTTATAACGTTCATCATCAGGATGAACCGCAACGGCAGCATCACCAAGCATAGTTTCAGGTCTAGTAGTTGCGACTACAATATATTCAAGACCGTCAACGGGTTCTTTTAGTGGATAACGCATATGCCAGAGATGACCGTTCTCTTCTTCAGAGATAACTTCGAGATCGGAAATAGCCGTATGTAGAACAGGGTCCCAGTTCACTAGGCGTTTGCCGCGATAGATTAAGCCCTCGTCATGTAATCGAACAAAGACTTCTTTAACCGCATCCGACAAACCCTCATCCATGGTGAAACGTTCGCGTGACCAGTCCATAGAGGTGCCGAGACGACGAGATTGACGCGTAATGGTATTACCGGAATGTTCCTTCCAGTTCCAGATTTCATCAATAAATTTTTCGCGTCCGAGATCGTGGCGCGAAATATCTTTTTGTTGCAGTTGACGTTCAACCACCATCTGCGTGGCGATGCCTGCATGGTCAGTACCACATTGCCATAAGGTATCGTGATCATTCATGCGATGGTAGCGCGTTAATACATCCATCAATGTTTGTTGGAATGCATGCCCCATGTGCAAACTACCGGTGACATTAGGTGGTGGCAACATGATGCAGTAAGAGTTGCCCTGGTTCTCGCCATTATTTTGTGGCGCAAAGTAATTATTCTTTTCCCAATTGTTATAACAATTAGTTTCTATCGATTCGGGTTTGTAAGTTTTTTCCATTATGTAATGCAATTATATTTATTATTTATCTTTTAGGTTTTTGTAAAAATCAGGTTTAACGATTTTCAATTCTTTTAATAAGCGTGTTTTTACTTCATCAATGATGCTGTCTTTAAGCATGAGGATTAATTCATCGAGATCTTCAGTAATTTCTTTATCTATTTTATCGATAATGTCATTAATGATTTGTTCATCTTTATTCTCACTTCTATTATCAACCTCTAGTCGAGGTCCTAATGTTTGTTTCTTCTCAGAACTAAATCCCTCTTCGGCTACAGGTTCTACTAAAACAGGGATGCCATCTGTGCCGACATTGAGTTGAGGTAAAGTTGATTCCTCTGCTATTGTTTTGGCCTTTGCCTGAGCCTTTGCTTCGGCCTCCACCTCCGCTTCGGCTTTTTTTGCTGCGAGTAAATTTTCCAGTTCATCAATCTGGCTGATTAAATTGTCTTTATCTAATCCAGGAAATGATGTGTCAGGTAAAGGCTCGGCTAATGTTTCAGGAGATATACCCGTAGATGTTTCCGGTTTCTTGGGTAAATCAACCATGGTCTTGCAGCTTATCTATTTTGTGATCATGTGTTTCGTAATCGCCACCTTTATATTGTCGATATCGTTGTCGCGCAAATTTCTTATTGTTTTCATCGCCACCAACAATTTCTACTATGCGATTAAACTTTGTTACAAAGGCTGGAATTTCCAGATCTAAATTAATGATAACTTGTGATTGTTCCGGGAAAGCATTGCCGTAACCAATAGTGATCGGTGTGTCTTCATCGACAATACTATCGTCATTATATAACTCGTGTGGAATGAAACTGATATCGCGAAACGTCCATAATAAATCATCCATACCTTTGGCTTTTTCTTCTGACTGCGTATGTATATGCACGCGGTTACCGGTAGACCATGCTTTTTTTGCAATGGAACAAGCGAACCTGTCCGTGCCAGCACCTTCGGGCAAGATATAAAAGTCAACGCGTGACATGAAAGATAGTTTCCGAGAGTCTACTTAAACTTGATTAAAAATATACTGCATTAATAAAGAGACAGGACGTCCAGTCGCACCTTTATTTGCGCCAGATAACCAGGCAGTACCGGCAATATCAAGATGTGCCCAATGATATTTTTCAGCAAAGCGAGATAAGAAACAGGCAGCGGTTACGGTTCCTGCTTCACGACCACCAATGTTTGCCATATCTGCAAATGGGCTACTTAGTTGTTGCTGATACTCATCCCATAACGGTAATTGCCATGCACGATCACCAGACTCTTCGCCTGCATTCAGCAGTTCTCTAGCCAACGGATTATGGTTACTTAATAATCCGGTCGCATGTTTGCCTAATGCAATGACGCATGCTCCGGTTAAAGTTGCGATATCTATAACGACTTCAGGGTTAAAGCGTTCACTATAAGTAAGTGCATCACATAAAATCAAACGGCCTTCAGCATCGGTGTTTAGCACTTCAATCGTTTGTCCCGACATACTGGTAAATATATCACCGGGATTCGTTGCTGTTCCGCTAGGCATGTTTTCAACCGTTGGAATAACGCCAACAACATTGATAGGCAAACCAATTTCGGCAACGGCAGCAAGGGTTCCTAAAACGGAAGCAGCGCCACACATATCGTATTTCATTTCATCCATTGCCGGAGACGGTTTGATTGAAATACCGCCGGTATCGAAAGTAACACCTTTGCCAACGAGCACAATAGGTTTTTGTGTTTTCTTGGTGCCTTTATATTCCAGCGTAATTAATTTTGCCGGTTTAGCCGAACCTTGAGAAACAGAGAGCAATGAGCCCATCCCCAGTTTTTTCATGTCCGCTTCTTCTAAAATATTCACTGTCAGCGAACGATTGCCTTTGGATAATTCGGTAGCTTGTTTAGCTAAATACGTTGGCGTACATACATTAGAAGGGCGGTTGGCAAGATCACGCGTGAATTTAATGCCATTCGCAATAGCGCGTCCTTCATTCAATGCCGTTTCGCCTAATGGCAATTCTCTACGAGTAGGAACGGTAAAAGTAATTTTGCGCAAAGGTGGTCGCTTACTTTTTTTCTTTTTACTTTTTAATTCGTCAAATTTATAAAGTGTGTGTTCAGCAACTTGCACGGCTTGTCGTAATTTCCATTTGTGGTCACGACTCTTTATCGTTAATTCGCTCAGATAACTAACGCATTCCAATGAACCGGTGTTGTTTAATGCACGTATGCTATTGGCAATAATTTTGCGATATGTTCTATCATCAATTTCTCTTTCCTTGCCGCAACCAATAAGAAGAACGCGGTCGGCGATCATTCCCGGAACATTATGTAGTAGTAAAGATTGTCCTTTATTGCCATCCATGTCACCACGGCGGATCAGATTGGATAGATATTTATCGCTAACCGTATCAATTGCTTTGGCGGCAGCAGACAACCGTCTTGATTCAAATATGCCAACGATGACACACGCAGTACGTTGTTTTTCCGGGTTGCCACTTTTAATATTGAAATCCATGCCTGCTCCAAAATAGCTTTTGCTATATAAATATTCGATTTTTGTGAATGTAAAAGCTTACGTTTAGTTGAGTTAATTTATTCTGCGCTGACGCTTTAAGCGTGTCATAATCGCTGCGATTTTTGTTAAAAACAGAGAAAAACGACCAAAACCGTGCTTTTATATAAGTTTATTCATTTATCTTCGACTAAGCAAAGCCGTATTACAATAAATACATCAAAATTGTGATCATTCAACGTTATATCTACACCGAGTTGCTACAAAAGCTGGCATGGATACTGAGTTTGTTGATTCTGGTTCTCGCCAGTAATAGATTCGTCGGTTTTCTCGCCGATGCGGCAGAAGGTCATTTGCCCGCCGATATGGTTTTTTTGATGTTGGGTTTCAAAATGTTAGCGACCTTGCCCAAAATTTTACCTGTTTCAATTCTTGTTGCTATGTTGCTGGCATTTTCGCGTATGGCCAGTGATAGAGAGTTGGTCATATTGGCCGCAGCAGGTGTCAGTAAACTCTTTCAAGTAAAAGTCGTCGTACGTTTCGCACTGGTTTTTTGTTTTTTTGTCTCTGTTATCACCCTTTATCTTGCACCCTGGGCTGAGAAAAATATTCATGAACTTAAACAAAGGGCTAGGCAAGAATCTGATATCTCTGGTATCGCACCAGGGCAATTTAAAGAATTCAGTCAGGGTGATCGTGTCGTTTATGTGCAAAATGCATCGGTTGAAAAAGGTTCAATGGAAGAAGTCTTTTTACAAGTACGACAAGATGGCAAACTTGGTGTGCTCACTTCTGATAGTGCCCGTTTTAAAATTGATGAAAAGTCTGGAAATAAATATGTAATTTTTAGTGAAGGTCGTCGATATGTTGGCGAACCAGGTTTGTTGGATTATCAAATCACTGAATACGAAAAATACGCCATCCAGACCGAGAGCGCTAAAGCTAGCACCATAGGTGGTAAAATTGCCGGTTTACCTACTTCTGAGATATTTAGCTCAGATAACAAGGTACATCAAGCAGAATTCCAATGGCGAATTTCCTTGATTATCTCCTGTTTATTATTGTCCATATTGGCAATTTTATTGATGCAATCTCATGCCAGTGAGCGTCGCTATACTCCTTTTATTATCGGTATATCCATTTATCTTATTTACAGTAACTTACTCAGTATCGCGCAAACATTATTGAAACGTGATGCGATTCCGTCAATTATCGGTTTGTGGTGGGTGCACTTAATATTAATCGCTATCTTGTTTTTACTTTATTATTTGCCGCAGATTCGTTACATGATAAGTCAAGATGATGAACATCAACTCATTCCCGCCGAAGACTCACAGGAACGATAGTTTAATAAAATGATACTCGATCGTTACATAGGAAAAAGTATTCTAGGGATAAGCCTGTTGGCGTTATTTTCTTTAGTCGCTATTTTTTCCTTTTTCACTTTAGTAGATCAGCTTGATGATACGGGCCGTGGCAGTTATGGCGTCATGGAAGCTATACAATATGTTTTATTAACTGTGCCTCGGTTATGTTACGAGTTATTTCCGATAGCAACCGTTATCGGCAGCATGGCGGCATTGGGTTTGTTGGCAAACACCAGTGAGCTAGCCGTAATCAGGACATCAGGCGTCTCGCAGATGCGAATGGCGTTCTCACTAATGAAGACGGGACTAATCTTTGTTGTCATTAGTGTCTTGATAGGTGAAGTGGTTGCGCCTATTAGTGAGCAGGCAGCACAACGAAAACGCTCTATTGCTTTAACCGAACAAATATCATTAAAAACCAAGAATGGTTTTTGGTCTCGCGATGGTGACAACTACATTAATATAAGAAAAATATTGCCGAATGATCGAGTTGAAGAGATTTATATTTATGAATTTGATGAAGATCATAAATTACGCTCAAGCATACGTGCAAGCAGTGCGGAGTATGATCAGGATAAATGGATACTGCATGATATTTTGAAAACGGAAATATCAGATCAGCGAATAACCACCAAACGCTATAAGACAGCAGAATGGGAAGCCTTGTTAAACCCGGAAGTAATAAATCTAGTTACTATTAAACCGCGATATTTATCGATTAAGGGTTTGATGAATTATATCGAATACCTCAAGGCGAATAACCAAAGTAGCAATCTTTATGTGCAGGCATTCTGGTCGAAGATAGTTAATCCTTTTGCAATCATGGCAATGATGTTGTTGGCGATATGTGTTGTTAAATGTGAAGGTCGCCCTGTCGGTATAGGTCAGCGTGTTTTTATTGGTGCCATACTTGGCGTTTCCTTTCATTTAATAAATCAGGTCTCAGGTCATCTTGGTATTGTTTACGGAGTTCCCGCATTCCTTAGTGCAACCTTGCCAACCATTTTGGTTCTTTCTTATATTTTCTATACCATCAATAAAAAATATTAGCGAACTACGTCTGAGTATGTAATCACTGGATGTTTTTACTGACGACTAATCTTGTTTTAGAAAGATGGTCGTGTAACGCTAGCTTCTTTTTATCAAATATTGCCCAAATAAAACCTAGGCTACATATAACTAACGATAATAATGCAGCAAGGTATCTTAGTGACGCTTGTTTCCAGCTGAGCGTTGTATTTGATTCGTTAACAACATAAACATACCAACTACGCATGCCTAAAGTCTGCTTGCCCTTTACCCAATGCCAACAAAAATACAGGTAAGAAAGTAATAACAAAAAAGTATTGTAATAGAGATTTCCACTTTCAATGGCGCCATCACTAATAGATGAAATCAATATAAATGTGGCACAAAAAAATACTGAGCCAAGCAATAAGGTGTCATAAAATATTGCAGCCAGGCGTCGTAAAAAAGAACAGGGGAGTGTAGTTATTGTATTCAAGAAGATTTATCAGTTATTTTATTTATTATTCCATAATGGTATCTATTAATATCTCAGTCTCATATATGGTTTGAGTATCCATTTTCCTATACCATTATAGATAGATTAAGTTATAAAAATTATTGTTGCCATAGTGTTTAAAATGTAAATGAGATACTTGTATGGAAGATAGAATCTTTAAAGATATGTTTGATGTAGAAAAATACCATTGGTGGTTTGTCGCCAGACGAAAAATAATTGCTAATGTGATTAAAAATCTAGGTTTACCAAATATCTCAAAAATATTAGATGTAGGATGTGGAAATGGTGATAATTTGGCTTTATTATCCGGATTTGGAGAAGTAATTGCTATCGAAAAAGAGAGTGATGCTATTGAGCGCGCAAGATTAAGAAAATCCGGTAAAGTTTATGAAGGAGCACTACCGGATAATTTGCCAGACAGTCTTGGTGCTGATTTTGATTTAATAGTACTGTTGGATGTGTTGGAACATATTGATGATGACAGTGGAAGCTTAACTTCAGTAAGAAAACTGATCAGCGAAAATGGAAAATTATTAATTACAGTGCCAGCTTTTCAATGGCTATGGACAAATCGTGATAAACTTCACCATCATAAAAGAAGATACACGGTAGTAGATATCAGGCAGTTATTAGAAGATAGCGGATTTGAAATACAGTATATTTCCTATTTCAATACCTTTCTATTTCCTCTTGCAATACTTGAACGTATCAAACAGAAAATAATTCCTCCGTCCGAGACTGAATTGTTAAACATGCCAGATTCATTACTAAATTATGTATTAGAGAAAATATTTTCCATGGAAATTTATTTTATAAGAAAAATATCATTTCCATTCGGGTTGTCAGTCATAGCTGTTGCAGAGAAGAGTAATACATAATGAATCCAGATGAGTTAGAAAAAAGAAAAATATTATCAATTGTATCGCCTGCTTACAATGAAAGCGCGAATTTGGATGAATTCTATTCTAGAGTTATTAGCGCCACTAAAGATTTAAATCTAGAAGTAGAAATTGTTTATGTAAACGATGGTAGTCAGGATAATACTATTGATGTGATGCTCAACCAACGTAAAAATGATAAACGTATTAGTATTATTGATTTAAGTAGAAATTTTGGAAAAGAGATAGCTCTTACAGCTGGCCTGGATCACGCATCAGGTGATGCCATAGTTATTATTGATGCAGATTTACAGGATCCTCCTGAATTGATTAACGAATTTGTTAAACATTGGCGTGCTGGATATGATGTTGTTAGTGCAAAAAGAAGCAAGAGAGAGGGTGAAAGTCATTTAAAAAAATTGACCTCCTATGTTTATTACCGTTTATTATTTCTTCTTAGTGACATTAATATACCAAAGGATACTGGTGACTTTCGTTTGCTTGATAGAAAAGCACTTGAAGCTTTATTGAAGTTAAGAGAAAAGCACCGTTATATGAAAGGCCTTTTTGCCTGGGTTGGTTTCAAGCAATTAGAAATTGAATATGAGAGAGATGCTCGTTTTAAAGGTAAAACTAAATGGAATTATTTTAGTTTGTTAAATTTAGCCTTTGATGGTTTAACTTCATTTTCGGTTCTCCCGTTACGGATGGCATCAATCGTCGGAGTCTTCTCTGCAATGATTGCATTTTTGTATGGTGCTTTTATAACGGTTAAAACTGTCTTCTTCGGTGACCCGGTAGCAGGCTACTCATCACTTGTTGTGATAATTACTTTTATTGGCGGAATACAACTTCTTGCCCTTGGAATTATAGGCGAGTATTTAGGTAGAATTTTTAACGAAACAAAGAATCGGCCGCTTTATATTGTAAAAAATGCGCAAAGTTCTATGTTTTTTTCTAAAAATTTAAATGAGAAATCCATATAAAATAACTCGGGTATTACACTTGTTTTTATAATTCGGTTCCCATTATCATCGACAATACTTTTTAATTATGTATTGATAAACTAAACAATTTAAATAATCTGATATATAAAAATATAAACATGAGAGTAATTCCTAAAAATTGGCTTATTTTCGCAGTATTTATTTATCTTTTAGCGGCGTGGTCTAGTGTCGGCCATTATCATGACGATGAGTACTATCAAATATTAGATTTTACTGCATTGAAGCTCGGTTTTGAGATGCAAAATGCAGTAATGTGGGAATATGAGGCAGGTGTAAGAAGTGGGTTACAGCCACTTATCGCTTTTTTGGTTGTGAAAGCGATGATGTCTATTGACATTACATCACCGTTTCTTTGGGCTTTTTGTCTTCGCTTAATAAGTTTGATGGTTTCGCTAGTGTCAATAATTGTTTTTATTCAAGCGATTAAAGATCAAATAAAATCAGATACGATTTTCAGGTGGACAGTTTTTTTTCTACTGTATTCATGGCTTTTTATATTCTTAAATGTGAGGTTCTCTTCCGAAAGCTGGGCCTTATCTTTATTTATACTTGCCTATGGGATTTATTTTAGTCAAGACTCACTAAATGATAAAAAATGTTTTTATGTTGGATTAGTTCTCGGCTTTGCGTTTCTTGCAAGGTATCAAATGGGATTTTTATTGCTGGGGTTTGTTTGCTGGATGTTATTTCAGAGACATGAAAAATTACGAAATTTATTAATTATAGTTACAGGAGGTGTTACAGCACTGATATTGGGTGTTGCTATTGATTATTGGCTTTATGGCACTTTCACGCTGAGTGGCTGGAATTATTTTGAATGGCATATTCTAAAAGGTTCATTAGACAATATCGTTCACGAACCATGGTGGTACTATAGTTATTATTCAGCGGTTCAATTGATACCCCCGATTACATTACTGCTACCAATTGTTGTATTAATATTCTGGATGTTGTTCCCTCGTCATCCAATAACATGGTCAGTATTGCCCTTTGTTTTATTTCACCATTATTTCGGTCACAAGGAAATGAGATATCTCTTTCCCGTTTTACCATTTGCACCGGTTATGTTTGCAATGGTGTTGGAGAAATTAATTTATCGATTTAGATTTCTAGAGACTAATAAATTTATTTATCCATGGAAAATAATTATCGGCGTATCTGTATTTTTAAATACTATCTTAATAGTACTCGTCTTGACATTGCCTGCCAGTAAGGAAGTAGCGCTTTGGCAAAATTGTTTGTCCAGAAATTTATCGGTAGATACATCAGTATTGCTAGTATACGATCCTGATGGTTCAAGTTCATCCACAGGAGAATTAGAGCTCGATTTTTATAATAAAGATAATATTCCTGTTATCTCAGTTAGTAATGAGTCAGAAATTGCTGACAAAATAATTGAATTACCCGATAAGCAACTGTTTTATGCTTCAAGGAAGAAAAATAGAGAAAAGGATCTAAGCGCAGCAGAAATATCTCATAAGCTTGTCTGCCAGGCATTACCTAACTGGTTGTTAAAAATAAACATCAATGATTGGACTTCACGCACAAGTATGTGGCGAATTTGGTCAGTAAAATAGTAATCTTTTTTATTTAGTTTGTAACATTAGTGCCTAAGTTATATTCAACGTAAACATTTTTTCTCCGCGGATCTATATTTGCGAATTTGGCGCTCCCTAGGGGACTCGAACCCCTGTTTCCGCCGTGAGAGGGCAGCGTCCTAGGCCACTAGACGAAGGGAGCAATGGTGTTTGATC
>LWDU01033629.1_pt1 | contig 31393 bp, 31 predicted proteins | sample 727161 | NCBI WGS metagenome assembly LWDU01 (sample SAMN04566230, study PRJNA314399) | hydrothermal vent metagenome | isolation source: deep sea hydrothermal plume seawater | place: Mexico: Gulf of California, Guaymas Basin | collected 2004-07-11
CTTGCATGTGTTAGGCGTGCCGCCAGCGTACGTTCTGAGCCATGATCAAACTCTCAAGTTTAATAACGGCGCACACTAGCTTCATATAAATAACATTCGAATTATCTATACTTCTTGAAGTGTGTACGACAAATTTTGGTAACCTAACCGTCCACACTTCTCTTCTTCTTTTTTTACAATGTAAAAGAGCTAAAAACGTCTTACAACAAAACCTAAATTACTGGTTTTACGATTAACATTCTAATTAACAACTCCACAAGTTAGCTAAGAAAATTAACCATTTTTGAAGGGTTGGATCGTTGGTTATAGGCTAAATAATTAATAAATCAAGACGAATATTTCTCTAAAATGATGAGTAAATTAGGGTTTTTTTAGGCTAATTCTTAAAAATTTGATATATAAATTGACTAAAAAAACACTGAAACACAAATTTTCGTAAGCATAGTTATGTATCAAATTTTAAAGAAAAATAAGGAAAAAACAAAATATTTTATTTCATTTACTTTGATAATAACTGTTTTGTTATTAATCGTAATTAATTTTCAAAATGACAGAAAAATATTAAATGTAAATAAAAACCTTACTTTTCAATCTGACGAGATTAATGCAATTAAAAAACTTTTATTATCAAAAATAAGATCTCCATTTATTAATAAAAATTACATTATAAAAAGCGGAGATAGCATTCAAAAAATTTTAAAAGAATTAAAAATTAAAAATAACGAAATTGGAAATATCATAAATCAATATGGAAAATACGCAAAACCAAATGAATTGCTAGTTGGCAATATAATTGAACTGGTTGTTAAAAAGAACACATCTGGAAAAGATCATTCTATATCAAAATTTTCTGTTCCAGTTAGCAAGAGCATAACCATAGAAATAACTAAAAATGAAGAAGGAAAAATTGAATCAAGAAAAATAGTTACTAAGCTATATAAGAAAAAAACTCTATCAGAAAGTATAATTAAAAATAACCTTTATACATCAGCTATTGATTCTGGAGTTAATCCAGACACAATTATAGAGTTTGCAAGAATTTTTGGTTTTGAAATAGATTTCCAGAGAGATATTAGAAAAAACGATTATTTTAAGATTGTTTACGATAAATACTTTGATGGAAATGGTCAATTTGTAGAAAGTGGATCTATTCAATTTGCATACATGTCTGTTAATGGTCGTGAGTTTACATTTTACAAATTTGGAAGCGATAAAGACTTTGGTTATTTTAGTGCAAACGGAAAGAGTGTTGAAAAAGCATTAATGAAAACTCCAATCAATGGAGCTAGATTGTCCTCTTCTTTTGGAAAAAGAAAACATCCTATATTGGGATTTACTAAAAAACACTATGGAACTGATTTTGCAGCAAAATCAGGAACACCAATTATGGCTTCGGGAAGTGGAACTATTATTTCAGCAAAATGGTGTGGTGGTGGTGGTAACTGTATTAAAATAAAACATAATTCTACTTATCAAACAGTTTATGCGCACATGAAAAGTTTTGCTAGAGGAATGAAAAAAGGAAAGAAAATAAGACAAGGTCAAATAATTGGTTATGTAGGATCAACTGGCATGTCTACTGGACCACATCTTCATTATGAAGTAATAGAAAATGGAAAAAGAATAAACTCTCAAACGCTAAGATTGCCATCAGGGAAAGTTCTTAAAGGTGAAGAGAGAAAACTATTTGAGATACATAGAATTAAAACTGATGTATTGGCCGCAGAGCTTGCTTCTTAGAAAAATTTTATTTTTTTTCTTCAATCGAAGAAATTTCCTGAGATTTATTGCCGTCAGTTAAATTACTAACAGCATCTGTTGCTTCGCTATCAACCTGAATTTTATTTTGGGATCTATATTTTTTTTTATCTTCAATAATTCTCGAGAAATGGTCTGCATGTTGAAAATAGTTTTCAGATGCAGTTTTATCTCCAGAAGCCAGCGCTTCTTTAGCTAAATCATTATACTTTTGAAATAACTTCTCTGCACTTTGTGCTGGTCTAAAGTTATTTCTTCTATCTCCATTAGAAAACGAGTTAGTTCTTACTCTCGTTTTACCATCATCGTTATTAGGTCTTCTGAACCCTCTATCGTTTGATCTATGTCTAAATCTACCTGGTTTACGTTGAAACATATATTTTATTGAAATACCTTATTTTTATAAGGATTTTTTATTATCTTATTCATTATTAGTTTAATTTGTCAAAATAATTATTTTATAATCTATAAAAACTTTATTTTTGTGCTTATTATGCAACGGACATTGCGGTTATTATCATATTCTTTGCATGTTTCTATAAAACCATGCTTATACAAAAGATTAGAGGCTTTTCGATATTGCCCGTATCCAATTTCAATTGCCAGCAGTCCATTTTTTTTTAGCAGGTTTGAAGCTCTATAAATTACCTTTTTTATAAGACGAAGTCCATCATGTCCTCCATTTAAAGCAATTAAAGGTTCATAATTTATAATGTCTTTGCTTAAATTTTTTATATCTCTTGTGGGGATATATGGAGGATTTGATACAATTAAATCGTATTTATTAATATCGAATTTATTTATATCAAACACTTTAAACTTTGCTCTATAAGATAAATTAAGTTTTTTTGAATTTATTTTTGCTATTTTAATTGCTTTAGATGATATATCTATGCCTGTGCCTCTTGAGCTATTTAGCTCTTTTAGTATAGACAACAAAATACATCCTGAACCAGTTCCTATGTCTAAAATATTTATTTTTTTATTCTTAAAAAATTTTATCAATTTATAAATCATAAGTTCAGTTTCAGGTCTAGGAATCAGGGTTGCTTGATTGACTACAAAATTTTGACTCCAAAATTCTTTTCTTTCAAGTATATATGCGACTGGCTCCCTCTTAATTCTACGCCTAATTGCAGAATCATATTTATATTTTATATTATTCGAAATATTTTTAAAATTATTTAAAATTAAAGACTCTCTTTTAATACCCATTAGATTTGAAAGTATTAACTCAGCATCCAATTCATGTGAATTAATACTATTTTTTTTTAATATTTGAGAAGCTTGTTTAATTGTATTTTCTAAAATCATTTTATTATTTTAAGTTTGCTAGCTTAATTTCCTGATCCTGTAATCTTAAGTTTTGACTTAATTCTTCGAACACATCACCATTTAGGAATTCTTCTAATTTATGTATTGTTAAATTTATCCTGTGGTCAGTAATCCTTCCTTGCGGAAAATTGTAAGTTCTAATTCTTTCAGATCTATCACCAGATCCTATTTGATTTTTTCTTTCTTTTGATCTCTCTTTATCTTTCTTTGCTCTTTCGGCGTCATATACTCTTGATCTTAAAATTTTCATAGCTTTAGCACGATTTTTGTGTTGTGATTTTTCATCTTGCTGACTTACAACAGTTCCAGTGGGCAAGTGCGTTATTCTAACTGCACTATCAGTTGTATTTACTGATTGACCTCCTGGACCTCCTGATCTGAAGACATCAATTCTTAAATCTTTCTCATTTATTTTTATATCCACTTCTTCAGCTTCAGGAAGAACCGCAACAGTTGCTGCGGATGTATGAACCCTACCTTGAGTTTCTGTTTTAGGTACACGTTGCACTCTATGCACGCCAGACTCAAATTTTAAGAAAGAATAAATATCAGTTCCTTTTACTAAAAGTATTACTTCTTTAAAGCCTCCAGCTTCACTCTTTGAAATATTAATAATTTCTAGTGACCATTTTTTTTTAATGCAAACCTTTTCATACATTTTGTAAAGATCTGAAACGAATAAAGTAGCTTCTAAACCTCCAGTGCCAGCTCTTATTTCAAGTATTGCATTTTTACCATCTGCTTCATCTTTTGGAAGAAGATATATTTTAAGTTGTTTTTCGTATATTTCTTTTTTTTTTATCAATTCATTTAGCTCGCTTTCTGCCATCTGAATCATCTCGTTATCATTGCTTTTGTCTTCTATAATTTTTTCTAAATCCATTTTATCTTTTTCATAGTTTATATAGCCTCTTACTACATCTATAACTTCACTAATACTTGAATATTCTTTAGATTTTTTAACAAAATCATTTTTATCAATATTACTTGCGGCAAGATCTTTTTCTAAATTTTTGTATGTGCTGACTATTAGTTTAAGCTTTTCTAATGGTATCATGTTAAATTTAAATAGCTCTTAACTCTTTAGATTTTTTTTCAACTAAAGTAACTACTTCATCTATTATTTTTTCACCAACCACTTTATGGTGAGGCAAACCAGATAAGTACATCATATGGTTACCTTGCCCACCACCGGTTAAACCTATTTCTGTTTGAGATGCTTCCCCCGGTCCATTAACAACACATCCAATAATAGACAATGTTATAGGTTCTTTGATGTGAGAAAGCTTTTGTTCTAAAATTTTGACAGTATCAATAACAGGAAATGCTTGTCTTGCACATGAAGGGCATGAAATAATATTTACTCCTCTATGTCTTAAATTTAAAGACTTTAAAATTTCATATCCAATTTTTACTTCTTCCACTGGATCGGCTGATAAAGAAACTCTTATTGTGTCACCAATTCCTTCACTTAATAACATTCCAATTCCTAATGCAGATTTAACACTTCCAGATGTTAATCCACCAGCTTCGGTGATGCCTAAATGAAGTGGGTAGTTACAGATTAATGATAAAGCTTTGTAAGCTTTTGTTGCCAAGAAAACGTCAGATGACTTTACACTTATTTTGAAATTAAAAATTATTTTCTGCACTTTCTACTAATGCCTCAGGACAAGGTTCTTTATATTTTTCTAATAATTTTTTCTCTAAAGATCCAGAGTTAACACCAACTCTTATAGAACAATTGTTGTCTTTTGCTGCTTTTAGAACTTCTCTTATTTTTTCTTTACTTCCAATATTTCCTGGATTTATTCTTAAACAATGAGCTCCAGATTGTGCAGCTTCAATTGCTCTTTTATAATGAAAGTGAATATCTGCAACTATAGGAACATTAACTTGATTTATAATTTTTTTTAATGATAAAGAAGATTCTTGATCAGGGCATGAAACTCTTACAATATCTGCTCCAGCTTCTTCTAATTGATTAATCTGTTTTATCGTTTTATCTATATCAGTCGTTAAAGTATTTGCCATAGATTGAACTGAAATAGGAGCATCACCACCCACTTCTATTTTTCCAACTTTAATCTTTCGAGTTTTTCTTCTTTTAATTTCTCTAAATGGTCTAATACTCATTTTTTTATTAATTAAGCTCAAATGTTTTATGTAAAATTTTTACAGCTTTTTTTGTCATGTCTTCCAAAATTAAAACAGATATTTTAATTTCTGAAGTAGAAATCGCTAAAATATTTATCTGTTCGTTTGCTAAAGATCTAAACATCTTATGAGTTACCCCGGGGCTAGCTATCATGCCTGCTCCAATAATAGATACCATTGCAAGCTTATCATTATGTGTTATTTTTTTGTAATTTATTATTTGTTTGTTTTCTTCAATTATATTCAATGTTTTCTTTAAATCTTCTTGTTTAATAGTAAAAGTTATATTAGCTGTTTTACCATCTAAAGAAGTGTTTTGAATTACCATATCAATATTTATATTATTTTTTCCTATAGGCTCAAAAACATCTGCCGCAACTCCTGGTTTGTCCACAACTCCAACTATTGAAATTTTAGCATTATTTTTTGAATATGCGATACCTGTTACTGTTTTTTTATAATCTATCTCACTCTCTGAAATTATTTTTGTTCCTGGTTTATCAGAAAAAGTAGATCTAACGTGGATTGGGATATCCTCAATCATCGATGCTTGAACTGCGCCTGGCTGCATTACTTTAGCTCCTAAGGATGACATTTCTAACATCTCTTCGTAAGATATTTTTTCAATTTTTTTTGCTTTTTCATGAATATTAGGGTCTGTTGTTAGGACACCTTCTACGTCTGTATATATTTCACAAGAGTCTGTTTCAAAAAATTTTGCAATTGCAACTGCTGATAGATCAGAACCTCCTCTGCCTAAAGTTGTGATCCTGCCATTTTTTGTAATTCCTTGAAACCCTGCGATAACTGCTACTCCACCATCTGAAATAAATTTCAAAATTTCATCTGTTTTAATTTGGATTATTTGAGAAGCTGTATGGTTATTATCAGTAACAATAGGTATTTGCCAACCTAGCCAAGATCTAGATTTAACACCTTTATCGATTAATGCTCCAGATAAGAGTGAGCTTGAAACTTGTTCTCCTGACGAAAGTAATACATCTAATTCCTTGCTTTCAAAATTTTTGCTAATTAAATTAGATTTTTCCTTCAGATCATTGGTTGTTCCTGCCATCGCTGAAACAATAACAATTATTTCATTACCTTCTTGATGTCTATTTTTTACAATATTGGCTACTTTTTTAATTCGGTCAGTAGTTCCAACAGATGTTCCACCAAATTTAAGTACTAGTCTTTTCATGATAAAATATTTTGTTTACTTTATATATTATTTGATAATAAATACTCCCAATTATAAAAATGCGCAAGTAAATCTAAATTACTACAATTTTGACTACTATAGATAAAATAGAAATACAGAAGTTTTCCAAATTAGCAAAAGATTGGTGGAATCCAAATGGTAAATTTAAACCTTTACACCTTTTTAACCCATCTAGGATTAATTTTATTAAAGAAAAATTAATTTCACATTTTAATATTGATAGAAATAAAGATAAACCATTATCAGAACTAAAAATTTTAGATATTGGTTGTGGTGGAGGATTGTTGTGTGAACCTTTATATAGATTGGGTGCTACAATGATAGGCATTGATGCTTCATATAATAATATTGAAGTAGCAAAGTTACATGCGAAAGAAATGGGTTTAAATATAGAATATACTTGTTGTTCACCTGAAAAATTAAATTTAAATAATGAATTTGATGTCATACTAAATATGGAAGTAATTGAACATGTTTCAAATACAAATTTATTTATTAAGAACTGCTCGCAGCTAATTAAAAAAAATGGAATTATGTTTGTTGCTACGATCAATAAAAATTTAAAATCATATTTTTTTGCAATTTTAGGGGCTGAATATATTTTAAGATGGTTACCAATTGGGACACATGATTGGGATAAATTTTTGACACCAGAAGAGTTGGAAGTTTTAACAAATAAAAATGGATTTACATCCGATGAATCTATTGGTTTAAAATTTAATTTATTTTCTAAAAAATGGTATCAAAGCGCTGATGTGTCAGTAAATTATATTTCCACCTTTTTAAAAGATTAATGTTCTGATTTATCTATCCATGGTATAGTAGCTATTTCTATACCTTCTTCTAATAACTCACTTGTTTCTTCTGGTGTAGCTTTTCCATAAATACCTTTTGATGTTTTTTTATCATAATGAATACTTCTCGCTTCTTGGGTAAAATTATCACCAACATTTTTACAATTTTTTTCTATATATTTTCTAAATTCTAAGAGTTGTTTTGCTATTTTTTTTTCTACATTATTTTTTTTTATAACTTTGTTTGATTTAGTAGGTAAGTTTGGGGACATGATAGACTTTTCAATTGAAGTGGAATTACAATAAATACAGTTAACAAATTTTTTCTTTCTTAAAACGTCATATTCTGAAGAGCTTGAAAACCAACTCTCAAATTTTTTTCCACACTTACATGTTAAATGGTATTTTATCATTTATTTTTATTTTTCTTTTTCTTGAGTAATAATAATAAAATTTTAGTTACGATAATCTGTATTAATGTCTATGTATTCGTGTGTCATGTCACAAGTGTACACTGTATGAGATGAACTACCAATATTTAAATTGACCTCAACAACAATTGAATCCCACTGCATATATTCTTTTACTTGTTTTTCATTATAACTTTTAGCAGCCTTACTTTGTTCAACAACTAAATAATCTCCAATTTTGACTTGAATTTTATTAGGCACAATATTTTCACCCGATTTTCCAATTGCCATAATAATTCTTCCCCAATTAGGATCTTCGCCTGCCATAGCGGTTTTAAAAAGTGGAGAGTTTCCAATTGAAAAACCTATATTTTTTGCCATACCATTAGATCTCGCCCCAACAACATTAATTGTAATAAATTTTTTAGCTCCTTCTCCGTCTACAACAATTTGTTTTGAAAGATTTAATGATAATCTATGTAAAGCTTTTTCAAAATCTTGAAGTTTTGGATCTAAAACATTATAAATTTTTGAATTTTCCACTTTGCTCGTTGCAAAAATTGCAACCATGTCATTTGTTGATGTGTCTCCGTCAACAGTTATAGAATTAAAAGTTGTTGCAGCAACTTTTTTTAAAATTGCTTTTAAAAACACTGAAGGTATATTTGCATCGGTAAATATAAATGACAACATTGTTGCCATGTTTGGGTGAATCATGCCAGAGCCTTTTGCTATACCGGCAATTTTAACTAACTTGTTACCTATTTTACATTCTTCATAGGCTAATTTTGGTCTTGTATCAGTAGTCATTATTGCACTAGCAGTCTTAAACCAAACATATTTATTTTGTTCAGTTCTTAACTTTTTAACTAATTCTGGAATTCTATTTTTTATTTTTAAGTATGGAAATTCTTCTCCTATTACACCTGTTGAAGCAAACAATAAATCTGTTAGCTTCACCACATCGCTCACTCCTTTGGGGGACTGAGATGATCTAAGAGTTAAAGACTTTGATAAAGTATGTGCTACTTCTTTCAACCCTTGTGCGCCACGAATTCCGGTAAAAGTGTTCGCATTTTGTGTATTTACCAAAAGCCCCTTTACAAAATGTCTCTTCGTTTTTAAGTTCCAGTTTATACTGGCAGAAGTGACTTTAGATGTTGTATATATTGCAGCAAAATTAGCTCCATCTTTAAAATGAAATAATGAAATATCATCTCTACCATCTTTATATAGGTCAGCTGATAATGATGATATTTCAAGACCTTCAATAGGCTTTAATTCTTGAAATTCCCCCATTTTTGACATTTTAATTTTTGGATTTAAAAAATTTTTTAAATTTAAGGTCATTAGTGTTTAAAATTTCTTATTATTGATTATATAACTCTTAACTGAACTAATATATTTTATACTACTTTACAAATAAAAATATAAAAATTTATGCTCAAGATTAGCAATATTATCGGCAAATTGTTTAAAAAATCAAGTCAGAAAGAACTTGATCGTTTAAGGTTAATTGTTAAAAAAATCAATGCATATGAAGCAAAAATTAAAGATATGCCAGCTGATTTTTTCCCAAAAAAAACTGACGAACTTAAAAAGAAAGTGCAAGATGGTGTGGAGCTCAATAGTTTAATTCCAGAGGCATTTGCATGTGTAAGGGAGGCCGCAAAAAGAAGTCTCGGAGAGCGCCATTTTGACGTTCAATTAATGGGTGGAATTATACTTCATGAAGGCAAAATTGCAGAAATGAAAACTGGAGAGGGTAAAACATTAGTTTCAACACTACCCGTTTATTTAAATTCACTAGAAGATAAAGGTGTTCATGTAGTAACGGTAAACGATTATTTGGCAAAAAGAGACTCTGAATGGATGGGGAAAGTTTATAATTTTTTAGGCTTGTCAGTTGGTTGTATAACAAATGAAATGGAAGATGAGGAAAGGAAAAAAAATTATAATTGTGAAGTTACCTATGGAACAAATAACGAATTTGGATTCGATTATTTAAGAGACAATATGAAGTATAATATTAAAGAAATGGTACAAAGAAGTCATTTCTTTTGTATAGTTGATGAAGTAGATAGTATTCTTATAGACGAAGCCAGAACTCCATTAGTAATTTCAGGACAGACTGATGACAAATCAGACCAATATTTTGTGTCTAACAAATTTATAAAAGCTCTTAATAAATCTGACTATGAAATTGATGAAAAAGATAAAAATATTATGCTTTCAGAAAAAGGTATAGATGAAATAGAAAAACTATCTAAAACATATGGGATTCTTAAAAATAATAATTTTTATGATCCAAAAAATATAAATTTAGTTCATCATATTAACCAAGCTCTAAAAGCTAATTTTTTATTTATGAAAGATAAAGATTATATTGTTCGAGACAATAAGGTACAAATTATTGACGAATTTACTGGAAGAGTACTTGAAGGCAGAAGGTTTTCTGATGGTCTACACCAAGCTTTGGAAGCCAAAGAAAATGTTGAAATTCAAAGTGAGAATCAAACATTAGCTTCTATCACTTATCAAAATTATTTTAGATTATATAATAAATTATCAGGAATGACTGGAACTGCAATTACTGAAGCTGAAGAATTTTATGATATTTATAAATTGAAAACAATATCAGTGCCCACAAATAAAAATATGATAAGGTCTGATTTAAATGATCAAATTTTTAGAACTGAAAAAGAAAAAAGTAAAGCTATAGTTGATAAAGTTGAAAGCTGTTATAAAAATAAACAGCCAGTTTTAGTTGGCACAACTAGTATTGAAAAATCTGAAACAATATCTCGTTTACTTAAATCTAAAAATATTATCCATAATATTCTAAATGCAAAACACCACGAAGAGGAAGCAAAAATAATTGCTGAAGCAGGTAAGCTAAGAGCCGTAACAATAGCTACCAACATGGCAGGGAGAGGGACAGATATCCAATTAGGTGGAAATAAAAATTATTTATTAAATAAAGAATTAACAAAAGATGAGAACTCATTTTTAGAGGAGAAGAATGAGGTTATAAAAAAAAATGGTTTATTTGTTATCGGTACTGAGAGGCACGAAAGTAGACGAATTGATAATCAGTTGCGAGGGAGATCGGGCAGACAAGGAGATCCAGGTAAATCAATATTTTATATAAGCTTGGAGGATGATCTAATGAGAATTTTTGGAGCAGAGTCTATAGACGGAATAATGAAAAAATTTGGATTAAAAGAAGGAGAATCAATAGATCACCCGTGGATAAATAAAGCTCTCGAAAAAGCACAACAAAGGGTTGAGGCTAGAAACTTCGATATAAGAAAAACCTTATTGAAGTTTGACGATGTCATGAACGATCAAAGAAAAGTAATTTTTGAACAAAGAAAAAAAATTCTCGAATCAAATAATGTTAATGAAATAGTGAATGCATTTATAGAAGATTTAATACAAAATTTTCTGGAGGAAAAGAAAATTTATTTAAAAGATAATCAGCTAGAAACTTTTAAAACTAAAATTAAACCGATAATGGGAAGATCGTTTAAACAAGAGGAATTAATAAAAATTGAGAATATAAAAGATGATGCGTTTAAAAATTTTATTAAGGAAAAGTTTGATCAGTTTAGGAATAAAAGAATTATAGCTCTTACTGAAGCCTCAAATGCAGAACTCGAAAAAAGAATATTTTTACAAACTATTGATTTTTTATGGAGATCACATTTACAATACCTTGAACATTTACGGCAAGTAGTGGGATTAAGAGGTTATGCACAAAAAGATCCCTTGGAAGAATTTAAAAGGGAAGCTTATCAATTATTTGAAGATTTATTAAATAAAATTAAAATTGATTTTATTACTTTCTTAAACAATTTAGAAATTGCCCCACAAGAAGAACCTGATAGTAAAGATTTAAGTATTCAGAATAAAGCTTTAGGCAAGGACCCTAATTGTTTACTTAAAATAAATAAAAATGAAAAAATACCTAGGAATGAAAAATGTCCAGCAACTGGAAAAAAATATAAACATTGTTGTGGGGCCTTATAAAAGTTTTAAATTAAAAAAAACTTAGTATAAGTAGTAAAACAAAACCTGCAGCTATTTTAATCTTATGCTTAATTACATTTCTTTTTATTGATGAAAAGAAAGTATTTTGTTCAGCTAAACTTGTCCAATCTTTTATGAATGGAGTAAACCTCTGATTTTTGCCTATATTTAAAAACTTTTTTTTTCTCTGCTCAAACACTTCGTCTCTGGTATAATTTTTAAATTCATCTAAATATTTTTTTAACACGTCTTTTGTGAATGAAATAATTTGCTCTTTATTTCTATGAGCTCCACCAGTAGACTCTGGAATTATCTCATCAATAATACCCATTTTTAATAGTGAGTTTGCTGTAAGTTTCATAGCCTTTGCAGCTTCTAAAAATTTACTAGGATCTCTCCATAATATAGATGCACACCCTTCTGGAGAAATTACAGAATAAATAGCATTCTCAAACATTAAAACTTTATTTGCTGAAGCTAAAGCTATTGCACCACCAGATCCCCCTTCACCAATAATAATTGAAATAATTGGAACGTTTAAGGACATGCAGCATTCAATTGAGCTTGCAATGGCTTCCGCCTGTCCTCTTTGTTCAGCTCCGATTCCAGGATATGCACCTGGAGTATCAATAAAAGATATTACAGGAATATTAAACTTATTTGCTATTCTCATTAATCGAATGCATTTTCTATAACCTTCTGGTCTCATCATTCCAAAGTTTCTTTTGAGTCGACTATCTAGGTCGTCACCCTTTTCTTGCCCAATTACTAAAACAGATTTTCCATCAAAAAGCGCAAATCCAGCGAGAACTGAATTGTCTTCTGCAGACATTCTGTCACCAGATAAATTAATAAAATTTGTAAATAAATTTTCTATAAAGAATTTTGCTTTAGGTCTTTCTTCGTGTCTTGCAACTAATGTTTTTTGCCATTCGCTTAAATTTGCATATGAAGATCTCAACCTTTGGTCAATTTCAGTTTGTATCTTCGCTATTTCTTCAGTTTTTACTTCAGATATTCCTTCTTTATCAAAAGGATCTTTCAATTTTTCGATCTCTTCCTCTAAAGCTTTTATATCACGCTCAAACTCTAAATAACTTTTCATCTTATTATATATATAATATACAGAAATATGGCAAAAAAATATATTTCTATTGGAAATCTATCAATAGCTTCCGAATTGTTAGATTTTGTTAATAATGAGCTCTTGCCAGGTACCGGAATAAGTAAAAAAAAATTTTGGGTAGGTTTAGATAAATATGCACACGAGCTTTCACCAAAAAACAAAAACCTTTTAGAGTTTAGAGAGATTTTGCAAAAAAAAATTGATATTTGGCATAGAGAGAGAAAAACAAAAAAAATTAATAGTAAAAAATATTTAAGTTTTCTAAAAAAAATTGGCTACCTAAAAAAAGAAGGTAAAAAATTTCAAATTCAAACAAAAAATATAGATGATGAAATTTCCACAATTGCTGGTCCGCAACTTGTTGTTCCAGTAATGAATGCCAGGTATGCCTTAAATGCTGCTAATGCAAGATGGGGAAGTTTGTATAATGCATTATATGGAACTGACGTAATTCCAGAAACCAATGGAGCAGAGCGTGGGAAAAAATATAATTATATAAGAGGTGAAAAGGTAATAAAGTATGCTCGAAAAATCTTAGATCAATATATTCCTCTTCAAAAAGGTAGTTGGAAAAAACTTTTAGCAATTCCAAAAGTAGAAAATAATAAATTAAATTTAAAATTAAAAAATCCCAAACAATTTTTAGGATATACTAAAAAATCAAATAAATTAAATTCACTTTTATTTATAAATAATAATCTTCATATAGATATTACGTTTGATCCAGATGGTACACTTGAAGTTTTTAATCCTGAAGGAAATCAAGACAAAGCTGCAATACATGATGTAATTTTAGAATCGGCTATAACAACAATTGTGGATCACGAAGACTCTGTTGCCGCGGTAGATGCTGAAGATAAAGTTCTTGGATATAAAAATTGGCTTGGATTAATGAAGGGTAATCTACAAGCTGAAATGCAAAAAAAAGGAAAGAAATTTATAAGACAACTAAACCTTGATCGAGAATACATTTCTCTAAATGGAAATAAATTTAAATTGCACGGAAGAGCATTAATGCTAAATCGAAATGTAGGTCATTTAATGACCAACCCTTCTATTTTATTAAAAGATGGTTCAGAAATACCAGAAGGTATAATGGATGCATTTATTACAACTACTGCAGCAATTCATGATCTTAAAAAGCGAGGAAATTCAAGAACAAATTCTGTTTATATTGTTAAACCAAAAATGCATGGACCTGATGAAGTTGCATTTACCAATCTAATATTTGAAAAAGTTGAAAAAGTTTTGGATCTAAAAAAATATACAATTAAGATTGGAATAATGGATGAGGAAAGAAGAACAACTGTAAACTTAAAAGAATGTATAAGAGCTGTAAAAAATAGAGTTGTTTTTATTAATACTGGTTTTTTGGATCGTACTGGTAATGAAATACATACCTCAATGGAAGCAGGTGCGATGATCAGAAAAGGAGATATGAAATCTTCTAAATGGATTGCTGCATATGAAAATAATAATGTTGATGTAGGTTTAGTTTGCGGATTTTCGGGTATAGCCCAAATTGGCAAAGGTATGTGGGCCGCCCCTGATAAAATGGCAGATATGGTTTCTCAAAAAGCAAACCATCCTAAATCGGGCGCAAATTGTGCTTGGGTTCCTTCACCAACTGCAGCAACACTTCATGCTTTACATTACCATCAGATAGATGTTTTTAGCGAACAAAAGAAATTAAAAAATAGAGTCTCTGCAAAAACTTCTGACATTCTTACAATTCCAATTGCTGTTAAACCAAAATGGACAATGAAAGAAGTTACAAATGAATTAGAAAATAATGCTCAAGGTATTTTAGGTTATGTAGTTAGATGGATAGATCAAGGTGTAGGTTGTTCAAAGGTACCTGATATAAACAACATAGGTTTAATGGAAGATAGAGCTACACTAAGAATATCATCACAACACATTGCTAATTGGTTGCATCACGGAATCTGCAGTAAAGAACAAGTTTTAAAAACTATGAAAAAAATGGCAAAGATTGTTGATAAACAAAATATTAAAGATCCAGATTTAAAAGGTTACGCATCTTATAGAACCATGTCTGATAACTATGATAAATCTATAGCGTTCACAGCAGCTTGTGAGCTGGTTTTTTATGGTAAAAATCAGCCTTCGGGTTATACAGAACCTGTTCTTCACTTAAATAGGCTTCTTAAAAAAATTTAATCACTAACTACAGGTCCTCTATTTTTAAAAGCTGAAAATAAAGTTCCATCATCTAAAAACTCTATTTCCCCACCCACAGGTAAACCTTGTGCAAGTTTTGAAACTTTAACTTTCATATCTTTTAAACTATCTTGAATATAGTGAGCTGTAGTCTGTCCTTCTATTGTTGCACTGGTTGCTAAAATTACTTCTTTAATAGGATTTTGTCTGACTCGATTTATTAATGAAGAAATTAATAGCCCATCATTTTTTTTACTTTCTAACGAAGGAAGAGTTCCACCCAAAATATGGTAATGGCCCTTATAAATACCAGAGCCTTGTATTACCCACATATCTGCAATATTTTCTACTACACAAATCTGTTCATAATTTTTATTGGAGCATATACAATTAGAATTTCCTGACTTTAAGTTTCCACAAATTTTACAACGAATAACATTTTTATAAACTTCTGCCAGTATATTTGTTAAAGGTTTTAATAGTTCATCTCTATTATTTATAAGTTTTAATACAATTCTTTTTGCAGACTTAGGTCCTAGTCCAGGTAATTTAGAAATTACTTTAATTAAATCTTCTACTGCTTTAACATTATCACTCGTCATAAAAATCCTAAAACGGAAATTTAAATCCAGGTGGTAAATTGACACCACTAGTAATTTTAGAAATTTCCTCAGATGTTTTTTTTTTCAATTTAGATTTTGCATCATTATGTGCAGCAACAATTAAATCTTCTATTATTTCTTTGGGCTCCTTTAGCAATACTTCGCCAAGATGAATTTTTTTAAGGTCTCCATCCCCGTTCATAATTACTCTTACTGTATTACCTCCAGATACCCCTTCAACCTCAATTTTTTTAAGACTTTCTTGAGTCTCTTTCATTTTTTCCTGCATTTTTTTTGCTTGTGATATTAAGTTTGAAAAATCATTCATGCTTTATTTTTTGAAACCTCTATTAATTCTACATCTGAAAAAATACTTTTAAATTTTTTATAAACTTCACCTTTTTTTTCTGTTTCTAATATTTCTTTCTCTTTTATGTGTTGAAGTTCAGAAAAAGTTTTCTCACCTTTTTCTTTCGTTAATGTTATAAGCCACCTTTTGCCTGTCCATTTTAATAATTTTTCAGTTAGGTTACGAACAAAGTTTTTTCCAAGATTTTCATTAAAGCTAATATCAATCTTTCCCTCTATAAATTTAATTAAATTTACATTTCTTTCTAAATCATATTTTAATTCTATTTCTCTTTTTTTTGATGAAAGTTTAATTAAATCCTCAAATGACAAAATAATTTCAGTTTCAGGATTATTCAATAAGTCTTTTGGATTGAAAGCATCTAGTTTTGGCTTGGTTTGTGTTGTGTTTTTAATTTGATCTTTGGGAGTTTTGTTTATTTCGTTTTCTTGTTTTAAATTTATTTTTGGATAAGATTTAATTGTTATATTTTCATCATTTTCGTTTGTATTATTTTTATTTAGCAAATCTAATATTTTGTCGTATTTAGGCATATCTTTTAAATGAATCAATCTAATAATTAACATTTCAAGTGATAGAATTGGATTTGCAACAATTGAAAGTTCTTCTAAACCTTTTAAAATAAATTGCCAAAAAATTATAAGCGTTGATGAATTTATATCTTTTGAAATTTCGTTAATAGCTTTAAGCTGAGATTCGGATAAAGATAAATCGGAATCTAGATCTCCAAGATTCTTTTGTTGAAGAATAAAATATATAATTTCCAAAAGATCATTTAAAAAGCTTTGAGGTTCAATTCCTTCGTTAACCATCTGTCTTAAATGTTTAATTGAATTCTCTTGATTCCCTTGGAACACAAAACTCAAAAGTTCTAAAATTTTTGATCTATCTGCTATCCCTAACATTTTTCTTATAAATATTTCATCTACTTCCTCGTTAGTTATATGCTGACTAACTAATGCCCTATCTAAAAGTGATAACGAGTCTCTGACAGACCCTTCTGATGCTTTAACAATTAGTTTAAGTGCAGATTCTGACATTTTACCATTTTCAAAATTTAAAATTTTTTTAAGATTATCTAACAAAACTTTATTTGGTACTCTATGTAAGTCAAATCTTTGACATCTCGAGATTATGGTAACTGGTATTTTTTTAACATCAGTGGTTGCAAAGATAAATTTTAAATGTGGAGGAGGTTCTTCTAATGTTTTTAGTAAACCATTAAATGCTTGTTTGCTTAACATATGCACTTCATCTAAAATTATTATTTTATACCTAGCACTTGTAGGATTATATTTTGAAGATTCTATTAGTTCTCTAATATCGTCAATTCCTGTTTTGGACGCAGCATCCATTTCCAAAACATCAAGATGCTTTGAATTTGAAATTCCATCACAATTACAAAAATCTTTATCTTCGCTTCTGCTACCATGATCAAAATGTTTATTACAATTTAAAGCCTTCGCTATAATTCTAGCTGTTGTTGTTTTTCCAACCCCTCTTATTCCTGTTAATAAATAAGCATTAGGAATTTTATTTATTTTGATGGAGTTTACAATTGTTTGAACCATAATATCTTGCCCAATTAATTCTTCAAAATTTTTAGGTCTATATTTTAAGGCAAGAATTTTATTTATATTATTTTTCATATTTTTATAAAGGAGACTGAACAACAACCTGAAATATTCTTGTTAGTGCTGCCATCTTTCGATTCTGACACGGTTTACAAAAAATTCCACCTATTGCCAGCCTCCTTTTTTATTATATCAGTATAAAATTAAGAACTGCAATATACGTGTAGGTTGTTTAATTATTTTGAAGTCTAAATTTATGCCCTTCATATACCCCTAAAATATCTAATCTTTCAGTATGAAAACCCAATTCTTCTAGAGCTTTTTGTAAAGATGGATTTTCTATGTGACCTTCTATATCTATATAAAAATTTACTTGGTCAAATGTATTTTTAACAGCAAAACTCTCAAGCTTGCTCAGATTAACCCCATTTGTAGCAAAACCCCCAAGAGCCTTATAAAGAGCAGCAGGAATACTTTTTAATTTAAATATGCAGCTAGTAATATACTTTTTATTTTTAAACTCAGGATGTTGAGCATCTTTCCCCATTACAAAAAATCGTGTCACATTACCAATTTCATCTTCAACTTTTGATTTCAAAATTTCTAAGTTATAAATTTTTGCAGCGAGTTCAGATGCTATTGCTGATTCTCTCTTATCATTTTTTTCAGAAATAAATTTAGCAGACCCTGCTGTATCTGCTGAGATTATTGGTATTAAATTATTTTTTAAAATTATTTTTTGGCATTGTCCTAATGCTTGCGCATGGCTTCTTACATTTTTTATGTCTTCTATCTTAGCGCCTTTAACTCCTAATAAGTTATGGTTGACTTTTTGAAAGTGTTCAGCATGAATCTGAAGATTATATTTTGGTATTAAATGATGTATGTCTGCAACTCTGCCTGCTAAAGAGTTTTCAATTGGTATAACAATTTTATAATTTGGATTTTTTTTAGCAAATACAAAAGTTTCTTCAAAAGTAGGACATGCTTTTACTTCTGCGTCTGGAAAGATTTCTAAGCTTGCTAAATGTGAATAAGCTCCTTTTTCTCCCTGAAAAGCGATTTTTATTTTTTGTTCCATGGTTAGCTCATCTCCTGAATTATCTTTTGAAGATCTTCTTCTGTGTCAACACTCAATGGTTCAAAATTACTTAAACCTGATTTAATAACTAATTTGTTTTCCATTGCTCTCATTTGTTCTAGATTTCTTTCTATTTCCAATTTAGATCTAGAAAGCTTTACATACTTTGTTAAAGCAATATTTTTAAAGGCATAAATTCCTATGTGATGGTAGATTTTTTCATTAGACAACTCTTGTTTTATGCGAAAAAAATCTTTTACATCAATAAAATCATTATTCCCTATATCTTGAAAAGTCTTTAGCTTTACGACATTTGGGTCAGAAATCTCCTTTTCATCTTTTATTTTAGAAGCTAAAGTGCCAATGTCACATTTGTTACTTCTCATTAATTTTTCTAGCTTATAAATCGATTCAGGTGATATATTTGGTATATCTCCTTGTAAATTAATTATTAAATCTACATTGTAATTTTTAAATTTTTTTTCATACACTTCGTAAACTCTGTCACTACCTGATGAATGGCTTTGTTTGGTTAAAAATGCGTTACCACCATTTTTTTTAACCAGTTGAAGGATTTCATTATCGGGAGTAGCGACAAGCACTTCTCCAATTTTTGCTTCTTTAGCTCTATTAAGCACGTGAATAATCATTGGAATATTATTAATTTTTGCTAGCGGTTTATTGGGAAATCTTTTTGCTCCTAAACGTGCAGGTATTATAATTGCAGTATTTTTCATAAATAGTAAAGTTATGCGTCTAACAGTCGCAAAATAAACTTATTAAAGTTCATTTTTTTAATCTAAGTCATGGTATATCTTAAAACTAAGTTGTACTAAATTTATAAGCTTTTTAAAAATGAATAAAATTATTGTTTCAATTGTATTGACCATAACCCTAATTTTCGGAATTAATAAAATTACCGATGTATTATATAATGTAGAAAAACCAGAAAAATCTGCATATCAAGTTACTAGTATATCTGAAGCCGAAACAAATACTGATGAAAATTCAAAAAGTTCAGATTCTGGAAATATTATGGCTATATTTGCTTCAACAAGTTCTTCTGAAGGAGAAAAAATTTTTAAAAAATGTGCGGCGTGCCACAGCATAGCCCAAGGTGGTAAAAATAAAATTGGACCAGCTTTATGGGGAGTTCTTGGAAGAAACGCTGGTAACGCTCCAGAATACAAATATTCAAAAGCAATGGCAGCCTATGGTAAGCCATGGTCATTTGAAGAAATGGATGGTTTTTTATTAAAACCTAAAGATTGGGTAAAAGGAACTAAAATGTCTTTTGCTGGACTTAAAAATCAAAAAGATAGAGCTGCTATTATTCTGTATATGAATGAAAATACAGATAATCCTTTGCCATTAAACTAAATATTTATATAAGACACCATTCAATAATACTTTTTTGTGCATGAATTCTATTTAAAGCCTCTAGCCATACCGCAGATTGCTTACCGTCCATCACATCACTAGTAACCTCTTCACCTCTGCTTGCTGGAAGGCAGTGCATGAAAATTGAATTTTTGGCAGCAACTTTCATTATTTTTTTATTTACCTGATATGGTTTTAGAATTTTTTTCTTTTTACTTTTATTAATTTTATCACCCATTGAAATCCATTTATCGGTCATGACACAGTCAGCTGAATTTGCAGCCTTTATAGGATCTTTTGTTATCGTGATATTTCCTTTATTTTTCTTAGCCCATTGTAAAATATTTTTATTTGGTTCATAGCCTTTTGGGGAAGCTATGCAAAGTTCAAAATCAAATTGTACTGCTGCCTCGATTAAAGAGTAAACAATATTATTTCCATCTCCCAGCCAAGCAATTTTTTTATTTTTGATAGGACCCTTAAGTTCTTCAAAAGTCATTATATCTGACATAATCTGACACGGATGACTTAAATTTGTTAATCCATTAATTATAGGTATACTTAGATGTTTAGAAAATTCTACCACATTTTTGTGTGCATGAGTTCTTAACATAACAATATCTGCATACTGAGATAAAACTTTTGCGGTATCATATAAACTTTCATTACCTGTACCGTAGTGAATTTCATCTGGATTTAAAATTAAAGATTTTCCTCCCAATTGTTTCACTGCAAGATCAAAAGAAATTCGAGTTCTTGTTGATGGTTTTTCAAAAATCATAATAAGAATTTTTCCATCTAATGGAGCGTCAGGATCTACAGCATTTTTATTTAAACCAGATCTTTTTTCTTTTCTTAACTTGGCGTTATCAAGAATAAGTCTAAGATCTTTTTTACTTACATCTGCAATATTTATAAATTTTCTCATAATTAATTCATTTCACTACAAACTGTTTCAATCTTATTGATTGCCTCATCTAATTCATTATTGCTTACTATAAGTGGAGGAAAAAGTCTTATAACGTTCTCTTCAGCCTTAACAGTAAGCATTTTATGATTCATAAGTTTTTTCATAAATTCAGTATTATCCACCAACATCTTGAGTCCTATCATTAAACCTAATCCTCTAATTTCTCCAATAACTTTAGGGTATTTTTCTTTAATTTTATTTAACTCTTGGTGAAAATATTTACCTTTTTGTCTTACATTTTGTAAAAAATCTTTTTCAAAAATAATATCAAGCACAGCATTTCCTACAGCCATTGCTAATGGATTTCCTCCAAAAGTACTTCCGTGTGTGCCGGCAGTCATTCCAACAGACACTTTTTTTGTAACTAAACATGCGCCAATTGGAAAACCACCTCCGATTCCTTTGGCAATAGGTACAATATCTGGCTTTATTCCTGCTGGCTCAAAAGCAAAAAAATTTCCTGTTCTATATGCACTTTGCACTTCATCCAAAATTAAAAGTATTTCATTCTCGTCACATAGGTCTCTTAATCCTCTTAGACAAAAGTCTGGAATAACTTTAATACCTCCTTCTCCCATAATAGTTTCCACCATAATTGCAGCTGTATTTTTATTAATAATTTTTTTTATAGATTCATGGTCAGCAAAAGGAACCTGATCAAAGCCATCAACTTTAGGACCAAAACCTTCAGTGTGTTTAGGGTTATTAGCTGCAAATAAAGCAGCTAAAGTTCTTCCGTGGAAAGCACCTTGAAAAGTAATAATTCTATTTTTTTCTGGTTTTCCAATTTTATGGAAATATTTTCTAGCAATTTTTATACTTGCTTCTGTTGCTTCAGTTCCTGAATTTTGAAAACAAACGAAATCAGCAAAAGTATTATCCGTTAATCTTTTGGCAAGCCTTTCTTGTTCTGGAATTACAAAAGCATTAGAAACATGCCACAACTTTTTTGATTGCTCTTGTATTGTTTTAACTAAATGTTCATGACAGTGACCTAAAATATTAGTAGCGATACCTTGAACAAAATCGAGATATTTGTCACCATTTTCTGTAAAAAGATAACTACCTTTTCCTTTGGTAAAAGAAATAGCTTTCCTTGCGTATGTACCAAGAACTGAGCTCATAAATAAATTAAGATTTTATTTTATAACCTTTTTTAAATAAAATATATGCAGCAAACCACGTAAGAAAACTTAATAAAACAAGATAAAAAAGCCCAAACTTTGTTGATCCATCAGCAACACCCAAGAATCCAGATCTAAAACCATCTATTATATAAAAAAATGGATTCCACTCACTTACATTTTTTAAAACATCTGGCAGTCTATCAATTGAATAAAAGGTACCTGATAAAAAAGAAAGTGGAACTATTATAAAATTTGTAGCAGATGCCATATGATCAAATTTTTCGGCCCACAACCCAATAATAATTCCAATAGAACTTAAAATAAAAGACCCTAAAAAAGTGTAAATAAGAATTGATAAAAAATTACGAATTTCAATTTCAACTATAAAGCTAAATACGATAATAGATACTATAGCTATAATAATGCTTCTAGTGCATGCAGCTAAATTTGTAGCTAAAGTAATTTCCCCCGCAGTCAATGGAGCATATAGAATATCTACTATGTTCCCTTGGATTTTCCCTATCATAATTGACGAAGAAGAGTGAGAGAAAGCCTGCTGTATAACTTGCATAGCAATAAGACCAGGTGCTAAAAAAGTTATAAAGGGAAAACCCAAAACTTCTCCTCTATCATTGCCAATAGCAAGCGAAAGCACTAAAAGAAATAAAAGTGAAGTTACAAGTGGTGAAATAATCGTTTGAATAACAACAATTAGAAATCTTAGTACTTCTTTTTTATAAAGAGTCCAAAAACCAATCCAGTTTACATATCCAAATTTTTTCTCATATATTTTGTAATTTTTTTCAATTTCAACCATATAAGTGCTTATACATTAATAGTGAATAGTGCATTTAATAAATTGATCAAAATATTTCGATAAATTGAAATTTTTTTGTAATTTAGGGTTTTATCCACATGGTGTATGTTTTTTTGTTGCAAACACTGTATATAGCGTCTTTAATCAAACAAATAAAAATATGAGCTGGACCACTGAAAAAGAAAAAAAATTAAGAGAGTTTTGGACTAAAGGTTATACAGCCAGTCAAATAGCTGGCATGATTGAAGGCACTACCCGTAATGCAGTAATTGGAAAAGCTCACCGATTAAAATTAGAAACAAGGGTTACTTCAAAAAAATCTACTACTGCGGCAAAACCGGAAATGGAACACCAGACTCCAGTAAAGAAACAAAAGCTTGGCAGAAAAGCAAAATTTAAAGCTTTGCTATTAGATAAAAATTTTGAACAAGAAAATCCAAAAAAACTTGAAGAGCTTACTGACCAAACTTGTAGATGGCCTATAGGACACCCTCCTGAAGAAAATTTTTATTTTTGTGGAAGAAAGCCACAAGATAAATTTGTTTATTGCCCTCTACATTTGCTATATGCATACCAACCCAAAAATGCAAAAGAGGAAGATATAGTAACTGAAGAAGATGTTCCTCAATACATTGAAAAAAAAAATAAAACAGCTTAATTTAAATTGATAGTCCTTGTATTTTTTTGATTAAATCACTATTTATATTTCTTGGTCCTAAATCTAATCTATTTTTATGACGTCTTTCGCCAGGCAAACGAACGCCAGGCATATCTGACATTTTTTTAAAAAATTGGTCGGCATGTTTATCCCAACCTGAACCTGAAATTTTATCAGGAGATATTGCCAAGATAAATTCACCACCTTTTGGAGGACCCCCATCGTTATTATCATGCTCTTTAGTTTCAAAACTAAACCATTCACCTAAAAGTGCCCCTGCTAATAATTCAACCATCATTGCAATGCTAGAGCCCTTGTATCCTCCGAACGGAAGAAGCACGCCTCCATCTGCTATTTCACCAGGATCAGTTGTTTCTTTTCCATGTTTATTTAATCCTGTACCTAAAGGAACTTTATGCCCTTCTCTTTTGGCAACTTGGACTTCTCCCATAGCCATAGATGCTGTGGCCATATCATAAACTACAGGAGTTTTTCCTGGGCGTGGCCAAGCAAAAGAAATGGGGTTTGTTCCAAATAAAGGTTTAGTTGCGCCAGCTGGAGCGACTGAAGGTTTGTACGATGTACATGCAAAACCAACTAACCCAGCTTCTGCAATTGCTTCTGTTTCTGGCCATAACGCTGCCATATGATGAGAGTTAGTTATAGCTAAAACGGCAACACCTGTTTTTTTTGCTAGATCAATTACGGCTGGAAGTCCGATGCTAAGGACCATTGGTGCAAATGCATTATTTCCTAAAACTTTTATTATACTTGGTGCAATATTTTTAATTTCTGGTCTAGCTTTACCATTTACTTTTTTGCTTTTTAACGCCGCTACATAAGCAGGTAATCTAAATAAGCCATGAGATAAAGATCCATCTCTTTCAGCTCTCATAATGGTATCAGATAAAATATTTGCGTTTTCTTTATCACATTCATTAAAGAGTAATGTTTTTTTAGCTAAATCGTAAATTTCGTCTAAAGTTAATGAAGTGGTTGCCATTTTATTTATGCTTTCTACTTAAATCTTTTTTTAAATCTTCGTGGTCACCAACTGCAATATGATGCTTGCTTTTTGTTACATATTTTTCCATTAAAGGAACTAAAAATAAAGGCACTAACCCACCTAAAACAATACCTATAGCAGCAATTTTAAGATCAGGATCTATTGTAGCTGCAATATAATCTGCTATGACATGAGCAAGAACTACGCCAAAAATTCCAGCTACATAACCGTTTGAAACAATTTTTAATGTTCTATTGATGCTCCATCCAGAATAAAAACCAATAAGTGGTATTATGGTATGAACTAAACCAAAGACAAAACCTCTAAGCCAACCTTTATCCTGTAACCAAGTTATCTGGTCAATTAAATGTTCCATATGGGTATCTGTGAATGATTGTAAAGATATTGTCAACTATCTGATCTAATATTTGATTTAGAAATTTTATTTCTTGGAATTGAATTTCGTTAAAAGTGCTCATATAAAATTAAACTCAGGGTAGTATAAAATATTAATATTTAAATTGTAATATTAAGAAAAAAAAAATACAAATGTTTTAAAAATGGATCTTACACTAGTTTATACCATCATTGGTTTTGCTTTAGCGGGCTGGTCTGTAATTGGTAACGATTCTATTCAAACGCTTGGAACGTTTATTGCTTCTAAACAAAAATGGTTTAAGTGGTACACATTAGCTACAGCAGCTTCATTAGCAATGATTGTTACTATAACTTATGGTTGGTGGGCATATGATGGAGATATTTCGTACGGTCGATTAACAAGAATTCCATATCAAGAAATTCAATGGTATCACGCAGTTGCGCCTGGAATATTATTATTACTTACAAGAATAGGAATTCCAGTTTCAACAACTTTCTTAGTCCTGTCTGCTTTTGCATCAACAGTTGTTTTAGAGAAAATGCTTATAAAGAGTATTGTGGGTTATGGCATTGCGGCCGGCGCAGCATATATTTGTTGGATTATTATTTCTAAATTCATAAATGAAAAATTTGATGAAGTTACTGACGAAAGTAGAATTGCTTTTTGGCGTAACTCTGTATGGGTTAGCTCAGCTTATCTTTGGGCAGCTTGGCTTTCTCATGATGTTGCAAATATTGCAGTTTATTTACCAAGACAACTTGATATTTCACTATTAGCAATTGTCCTTGCATACTTTACAATCCTTCTTTTCTATATTTTTTACATCCAAGGAGGCCCAATACAGAAAGTTGTTTTAGATAAAACAGGAACAAGATACGCACGATCAGCAACTATTATTAATACTATTTATGCTATTGTTCTTTATTATTTTAAAGAATTAAATGATCTCCCTATGTCAACGACATGGGTATTTGTAGGTTTATTATGTGGAAGAGAACTTGCAATCTCAACGATGAATAAAGAATATAAATTTAAATATGTATTTCCACTTATCGGCAAAGACTTTGTTAAAATGATCTTTGGATTAAGTGTTTCTGTTGGTATTGTGTTAGCTATTCACTATATTATTATTCCTGGCGGATATGGTTTGTAATTTTAACCAAATTGACCACCTGTTCTAAATCTATAAATATACTTAGGTAGGATATTTTGAATTGGTGTTCCAATAATACCAAGATCTTTTAATTTAGGATAATCTCCAGAAACAATATTATTATGTTTTAACAACTCAACCTGATCAGGAGTTAAAAGTGGGTTTGGCATCATTTGTAAAAAATAAGATTGAAATTTTGCAAAACCAAAAGGAATAGGAACTAAAAATCTTTTCTTTTTAATTTCAGTTAATAAGATTTCCATTAGTTCTTTAAAAGAATAGTTTGCAGGTCCACCTAATTCATATATTTTAGGTTCTGAATTATTTAACTCTAAAGATTTAACAATTGCTTTTGCAACATCTCCAACATAAATAGGAGAAAATTTTGTTTTTCCTCCTCCTACCAGTGGAAGTATTGGAGAAAATTGTGCCAGCGATGCAAAAGTATTAAAAAACTTATCTTCTGGTCCAAATACTATTGAAGGTCTTAAAATAATAGATGATTTAAAATTTTCTTTAATATTTTTTTCCCCCTTAAATTTAGACTGCATATATTTTGAATCGTGCTTTTCTTTAATTCCCAATGCACTAACATGAACTAATTTTTTTATATCATGTTCGTTGCATAAATTGCTTAACATAAGTGGGAACTGGGAATGAATTTGATTAAATTTTTGTTTTTTTGTTTCGTGCAAGATACCAACCAAATTAATTACAAATTCACAACCTTTTAAAACCTTCCTAACGTCGTCTTCATTAAAAATATTTGTTTTAAAAAGTTCAATCTGTCCAGCATTACCTAAAGGTTTTAAATAACCTTTTAAGTAAGGGTTTCGGGTTGCCACCTTAACTCTATAGTCCAATTTTGTTAATTGGCGCATCAAATGTTTGCCTAAAAATCCTCCGGCACCAAAAATAGCTATTATTTTCTGATTATTTTGCATTTTTATAATATTAACATTATATATTATTTTAAGTATGACTAAAATTTATAAGTTTCAAGATGATATTTCGACTGCTGCTTTGAAGGATTTAGAAAAAAACTCAAGTCTTGCAATCGATACTGAAGGGTCTGGTCTTCAAATTCCTCATAGAGATAAGTTAAGTTTAATTCAAATTTCTACTGGAAATAATGATGCTTATATTATCCAGCCTAACAGGGAAAATTATAAAGCTCCAAATATTGTAAAAATTTTAGAAAATAGTAAAATTACAAAAATTGGCCACTATTTAAGATATGATGTTTCTGGTTTAGATTATTTTCTTAAATGTGATATGCAAAATATATTTGATACAAAAATAGCAAGTAAACTTTGTAGAACATATACACAAAATCACGGATTGAAAGATTTAGTTCAGGAGTTTTGTAATAAAAAATTAGATAAAAGACTTGGTAGCAGTGACTGGAATAAAAACTTAGAAGAATTGACTGATGCGCAACTTCAATATTGTAGTAATGATGTTATATATTTACATACGATAAAAGACGCTCTCTATAAAATGCTAGTTAGAGAAAATAGATTAAAGCTTTATGAAAGTTGTATTCATTTTTTGAAGACACGTATAAAACTAGATCAAAGCGGATTCACTGAAGATATATTTCAACACTAATGAATAAAGATTTACAAATAGCAAAAAAAACAGTTCATACACAAATACAAGCTTTAAAAAAACTTTCGAAAAGCTTTAATAGTTCTTCGCAATTTTCAAAAGTAATTAATTTAATTTCTAAAATAAAAGGAAAATGTTTAGTTGTTGGTGTAGGTAAAAGTCATATTGTTAGTCTTAAAGTGGCTGCAACATTATCGAGCTTGGGCACACCTAGTGTTGCCTTTTCTGCAAATGACTTACAGCATGGTGGTCTTGGTGCAATTCAAAAAAATCAAGATGTTTTATTAATATTTAGTGTTTCGGGAGAATCGGCAGAACTAAATAGTATTTTAAGATATGCAAGTAGATATAATATTCCTATTATTGGAGTTAGTTGTAAATCTTCTTCAATGCTTCTTCGTTATTCTACTATAAAAATTTTATTGCCTAAAGTAATTGAAGCAGGTCATAGTTTAGCCCCAACATCTTCTTCTCTAAACTTTCTATCCTGGGGAGATGCTTTAGCTACTGTTCTAGCATCTAAAAATAAATGGACAAATAAAAAATTCGTTTCAACACATCCTTCGGGATCTTTGGCTACAGCATTAATTCAGGTAAAAGATATTATGGCTAAAGGGAAACAAATTCCAATAATTCATTCTAATCAAAATATGAAATCTATAATAGCTGAAATGAATAAAAAAAAACTAGGAACGGTTTGTATAAAAGATGAGAAAGGAAAAATTTCTATTTGTGTAGATGGTGATCTTAGGCGTCATGCAAATAACCTATATAATAAAAAAATTAAAGATATTGTGACAAAAAATCCAGCTTGGATCTCTGATACAGCCACTGCCCTTTCGGCAGTTGGAAAAATGAACGAATTAAAAATAACTTCACTATTGGTTACTCAAAATAAAAATATAAATAAAAAGAATAAAAATCTTGTAGGCATTATACATTTACACCATTGTCTTTACTGGGGAATTAAATAGTGCAAAAAAGGAAAATAATCCAAATAACTCTTATATCAGCAGGTCTTTTATTACTAATTTTTACGTACATTTTGTATCCAGGAATAAAAAAAAATAATAACTTGGAAGTGAATAAAGCTAAAAAGAGAATAGAAACACAAAAAGAAATTAAAAAACTTGAGAAAAAAGATAAAATTCTTACTAATAAAATAAAGAAACAAAAAAATTACTTTACTTCCTCTAATTTAATAAAAAAAAAAATAGAAATTAAAAAACTTGAAATGCTTCAACAGAATCTTATTGATCAAATACAAGCAGAAAAAGAAAGTTTTAATTTTGAAGGACCCTTAAAAAAACTAGTGGAACAAGAACAAGCACTTATTGAGAAAATACAAAAAGAAAAAGAACATTTAATGACAGATAAATCCCCAAAGAAAAATGTTATTAAAAGTTTAGAAAAAGATTTAAAAAAAATATCTTCATATTTAAGAAAGAAAAGAGACGTTATTGAAAATTTTGAAAACACATTACAAAAAACATCTTCTTTGTTAGCTAAAAAAAGATCAAAGTTAAGAAAAGAAGACAGTGATGCAAATTTTATCTTGAAGAATCTTGAAGATGATTTACAAAAAAATAATTACTTATTAACCAACAGAAGAGAAAAATTAGAAGATAAAGAAAAGAAAATAAAAACTGAAGAAGGAAAAAGCAATACTTTTAAAAATGTTGAGTATGGCGGATTGTATGATTTAGATAAACCATTTAAAATTAATTCAGAAATAGCGTATATCGACGATGAAAATCCTGACATTGTTTATATGACCAATATGCAAGTTACTTTAAATATGGAGGGCAGATCTATAATTATAACTAGTGATAAAGGACACTATAACAAGATGACATATGATTGTTTTTTTGAACTAAACGTAAGAGCTACAGATGGAGAAACTGTAATTGTTGCTGAAAACTTAGATCTTCTAGCAACAGAAGACTCCATTATTGCTTATAATAACGTTTACTTAACAGATGTTCAGGGATCTCTTCTAGCAGATAAAGTTTTATACGATCTTGAAACAAAAAAATATGATATTACCATGAATTCAGATACTAAAAGGGTCAAAGTAAAATTATTTCAATGAGTAAAATTAAAAAATTTAGAATTATAAAGTATAAAAATATAGAACCAAATTTGAAAGTAAAAAATATTTCAAAATCGATTGATGGTAAAAAAATTATACAAAATTTAAGTTTAAGTATAAATCCTGGATCTATAAATGGACTTTTGGGACCAAATGGTTCAGGTAAAACAACTTTATTCAACCTAATACTAGGAATCATGAAGCCTGACAGTGGCGATATTTATGCGAAAGAAAAAGATAAAGGTGAAAAAATTAATTCACTTCCTGTGCACGAACGTGCCAACAGATTAAAAATAGGATATATACCTCAAAATGAATCAATATTCCGTGGAATCAGCTGCGTAGATAACCTAAAAGCAATTGCGCAAATTGCAATCAAAGAAAAAAGACAACAAAATGAAACCGTTGAGAGGTTACTAACAGAATTTACACTTCAAGATGTTAGAAATACTCTTGCTCAAAATCTTTCTGGGGGACAGAAAAAAAAGCTCGTTATAGCCAGAGCCTTAATTAATAAACCACGTATTTTGCTTATGGATGAAATATTTGCTGCTGTAGATCCTATTACAATTGAGAATATAAAGAAAATAATAGTTAATCTTCAAGTAAATAAAAATATTTCTATACTAATAACAGACCATGCCTTTGATAATGTTCTTCAGATTTCTGATAAAATTTTCATTATATCTAATGGAAAAATTGTAAGCTCAGGAAAACCTCAAGATATAATTAGAGATGAAAATGCACGTGAAGTATATTTTGGAGAAACGTACTAAAATTAATTCAAAATGAGTAAAACATTTTCTGTTCTAATAAATAAAAAAATTAAAAGATTTAATAATAAAAGTATAATTGTAGATTTAGATAAATCAATTACACACAGATGTTTTTTTATTGCTGCAAATTGTATTGGGGTGAGCAAAATTAAGGGCTTGGTTTCTGAAGACATTAACACAACAATTAATAGCCTTAGATTGCTAGGTATAAAAATATTAAAAAAAAAAGAATTCTATTATGTTTATGGAAATGGAATCTCAGGCTTCAAAAAATTTAGTGGAACAATTTACTGTGGCAATAGTGGCACAACATCAAGAAGTATTTTAGGATTACTGTCTTGCTACCCTCATCCTGTAACAGTTACTGGTGACCCAAGCTTAAAAACACGTCCTTTTAAACGTTTAACATATTTTCTTGAAAAAATAGGGGCAAATATAACTCATCCTATTAATAAAAATTTTCAGCTACCCATAAAAATTTATGGTACAAAAAATTGGCCTCTAGCTCAATGCCATAACCTAAAAATTCCAAGCGCTCAGATAAAAACAGCTTTAATTTATGCGGGGCTGCAAACTCCTGGAATAACAGAAATAATTGAAACTCCAACTAGAGACCATGCTGAAATAATATTGAAATATATTGGAGCAGATTTAAAAGTAAAAAAAATAAGTAAAAAAAAAAATATTATATCTATTAAGGGACTAAAAGAGATGCATTCATTTTCCATTGATGTTCCGTCTGATCCTAGTAGCGCATGTTTTTTTGTAGTTCAAACTTTGCT
>LWDU01041318.1_pt1 | contig 31391 bp, 28 predicted proteins | sample 727161 | NCBI WGS metagenome assembly LWDU01 (sample SAMN04566230, study PRJNA314399) | hydrothermal vent metagenome | isolation source: deep sea hydrothermal plume seawater | place: Mexico: Gulf of California, Guaymas Basin | collected 2004-07-11
AGTCCTTTTGAGAAGTGTATTGATTAAGGAAGATTTTCCAACGTTCGAGCGGCCCAAGAAAGCGATCTGAGGAAGCGTGCCAGGAATTTCCCCTCCGGGCTTAGCTAGTGTTCCTGAATACTCAACAGTTCGAATCTTCATCCGTGTGAATACGGCAACCCGAGCCCAGGGGTAGCTACCTGTGTTCTTTGATTAATCGGACTTTCAACTAAAACAGCATCCATCACTTCGTCCATCGTATTGACTAGTTCAAATACCACACCCGCGTGAACCTCATCCGGTAGAAGTTCGAGATCGGGTGCATTTGCAGCAGGAAGTACCACTCGGCGTATGCCTCCCCTCAGTGCTGCAACAGCCTTTTCTTTGAGACCCCCGACCGAGAGTACGCGACCCCGGAGGGTGATTTCTCCAGTCATAGCAACGTCCGCACGTGTCGGTGTTTCAATTAAGGCTGAAATTAGTGCGACAGCGATTGTAATTCCTGCGGAAGGACCATCTTTCGGGGTCGCACCTTCTGGAATGTGAATGTGAACATCAATTTTCTCGTGGAACTGGGGGTCGAGGTTAAGCAGGGAAGAGCGTGAACGGGCGTATGTGACCGCAGCGTGAGCGGATTCCTTCATGACTTCACCGAGAGTGCCCGTGAGCCTGAGGTTACCAGTTCCCATAACCACAGCTACCTCGACATCTAGGACAGCACCTCCTGCAGCCGTCCAAGCAAGGCCATTAGCAATACCGATCCGGTCACTGTTCTCGTCTCGATCAGGAGGAGCATAGGGACGAGGGCCAAGCAGTTCCTTGAGGTTCTGAGGCTCTAATATGCTGGAAATCTTGCGGCCATCTGCTACAGATCGTGCCAGTTTCCGAGCAATTCGTGATAACCGTCTCTCGAGCTCTCTAACGCCGGCTTCACGGGTATAGCGTTCGATCACATCATGCACTGCTGCAGGAGACAGGGCAATCTCCTCCACTCTCAGTCCGTGACGCTTGATTTGCTTTGGCCAAAGGAAACGCATCGCGATCTCTCGTTTCTCCGTATCCAGATAGCTTGGAAGCCGTATCAATTCCATGCGGTCGCGCAGTGGCTCAGGGATGCCTTGGAGTGTGTTGGCCGTTGCTATGAAGAGGACGTCGGAGAGATCGTAATCAAGTTCAAGGTAATGGTCTGTGAAGTTCGCATTTTGCTCTGGATCCAGTACCTCCAGGAGAGCTGCACCGGGGTCTCCGTGGAAGTCCCTGGCTAGCTTATCTATTTCGTCAAGCAGGAAAACTGGATTAAGTGTACCACTTCGGCGCATGCCTTGGATTATTCGTCCTGGTAATGCGCCGACGTAGGTGCGCCGGTGTCCTCTAATCTCGGCTTCATCCCTGATACCACCGAGGCTTACTCTCACGAATTCTCGCCCTAAAGCGAGAGCAATGCTTCGGCCTAGCGAGGTCTTGCCTACTCCTGGAGGCCCAATTAGACAGAGAATTGGTCCACGCATCTCACGCACTAGGGACAGCACTGCAACGTGATCGAGAATCCGCTCTTTCACTTCGATTAAGCCAAAGTGATCGGAATCAAGGATTTGTGAGGCATGTTTTACTGATAAATTGTCTTGGGATCGCGCAGTCCATGGGAGCTCGACAATCCAATCAAGGTGTGTTCGAATGACGGCCGCTTCTGGAGCAACAGGATTCAACTTTTTCAGACGGCCCAATTCCTTATTTGCCAGGTCCAGAGCACGAGGAGGAAGATTGGCGTCATGAATAGCTTGCCCGATCTCCTTCCACTCGTCTAAGTCTTCCTGTGACGAGTCCTTCCGGATTCCCCCAAGGCCAAGCACAAGATTAGGCGTTTTTTCTTCTTTCAGATGAAGTTGAATTTGCCGGTCGAGCTTCGCCTCGATACGCATGATCTCAAGTTCGCGTGTTAGCAATTGGCGTAAGATCTCCAATTGCTCGATCGGATCTATGGTTTCCAACAGTTCCTGTTTGTCCAGCGCGGGCAAGATCAGGTGTGCGGCGACCAGGTGAATGAATTGGACACCGTCTCCTTCGGCAGAGAGAATCCCAGAAAATTCTTCAGGAATCCCTTCGTGGAGACGAGTATATTCTGAGTAGAGGCTTGCTACGGTCTGAGTGAGTGATAGAGCGTTCGCTGGCGCTTCACCATCTGACTCTGCTTCGCGAGCGGTCAATAGTTCGACAGTGGCTCGTAGAGCTTTAGTCTTGGTTGTGAGCCTCCGGATCCGAGCACGTCCGAGTCCTTCTAGCATTACCCGCGAAGTTCCATCTGGTAGAGGTGTGACCTGGATGATTCGAGCGATTGTTCCTATGCGAAATAGATCTCCACTTTCGGGATCATCGATTGCCGAGTCCCGTTGGGTAACGAGGAGGACTAGATCCTTGTCTAACTTTGCTTCCTCAAGGGCTGTGACAGAGCGACTGCGTCCTATGAGTAGAGGTAGGACGGAATAAGGGAAGAAGACGAGGTCTCGAAGCGCGATTACCGGTAGACGGTCAGGTACCTCAATTTGATCTTCAGTCCGGATGAGCTTTGCCATTCTTTCGCTCGAGTGCGCGAGAGGGTTTGCTTGGGGCCTATCGTACACATTCGGTCGCGCTCACAACAGAGACGCACTGAGCGGATGTTTCGGCATCAGATAATCGTCTTCTAGGCGACATCTTTTTCTCAAGCTCCAGCTGCCAAATGGCTCTTGAGATGGATTTGCAGTTCTTCCTGGCACTACGCTTCTAGTTTTTGTTCCTCAGCGTTTAGTAATAGAAGCGGAGCTGTGCCCTGTTCAACACATTCCGAGGTAATGACTACTTCGCTAATATCTGTCCGTGATGGGATCTCAAACATCAAGTCCCGCATAATACCTTCAATGATTGAGCGGAGGCCTCTGGCCCCTGTGCCTCGCTCTAACGCCTTGCGTGAAATGGCCTTGATCGCCTTTCGGTCAAAAGTAAGACCAACGCCTTCGAGTTCGAACATCTTTTGGTATTGCTTTACCAGCGCGTTCTTGGGTTCTTCGAGGATGCGTTCGAGAGATCGTTCATCAAGCTCTTCCAAGTGTACAGCTACTGGGAGCCGTCCAACCAATTCTGGGATCAACCCGTATCGCTGCAGATCCTCTGGCTCGACGTAACTCATGATGTCATCATCTGTCTTTTCAAGCTCTTCACCTGTGAAGCCGATCTGCTTCTTCCCGAGACGCGCTTCAACGATCTTCTCAAGCCCGTCGAATGCACCTCCACAGATAAAGAGGATGTTCCGGGTATTCACCTGAATATATTCCTGTTGCGGATGCTTCCGTCCTCCCTGTGGAGGCACTGATGCTATAGTGCCCTCGAGTATCTTTAGAAGTGCTTGTTGGACACCCTCCCCAGAGACATCTCGGGTAATTGATGGGTTCTCGGATTTGCGGGCGATCTTGTCCATCTCATCAATGTAGACGATGCCCCGCTCACACTCTGGAATATTAAAGTCGGCTGCTTGGAGGAGTCGCACGAGGATATTTTCCACATCCTCACCGACATAACCTGCTTCAGTCAGTGTCGTTGCATCTGCGATCGTGAACGGGACATGGAGCATTCGGGCAAGTGTCTGCGCAAGTAACGTTTTTCCTACTCCTGTTGGTCCAATAAGCAGGATATTTGCTTTCTCGATCTCAACGTCATCGAGTACACCATGATGGTTCACTCGCTTGTAATGATTGTAGACCGAGACTGCTAGAGATTTCTTAGCAGCTCCCTGACCTATAACGTATTGGTCCAACCTAGATTTAATTTCTTCGGGAATTGGGCTAGGAACTGCTTGTTCGTTAGTTGCGAGCTCGTCCTCTTCAGCCAGTATTTCGTTACAAAGTGAAATACACTCGTTACAGATATAGACGTTTGGCCCACTGATAAATTTCTTAACGGTTTCTTTGTCTTTAGCGCAGAAACTGCAGCGAAGGTCCTTGTCACTTGTCATTGGCTACGCACCTTTCAGAATCCGATCTTGCAGAATCTTCATTTGCTACTTTCTGAGTCCGAGGATTTAACAGTTGTTGTTTGAACTGGACCTTCTAAGACCTGGTCAATGAGCCCATACTCAACTGCTTCCTTGGGGCTCATGAAGCGATCCCGGTCTGCATCTTCCTGGATCGTTTCCACCGGTTGTCCAGTATGTTTTGCAATCAAAAGATTCAACCTCTCGCGAATATGCAAAATTTCTTTTGCTGCGATTTCTATGTCTGAGGCTGTGCCCTGGGATCCTCCTGAAGGTTGATGAATCATGATACGGGAGTTTGGCAGTGCACTGCGTTTTCCCTTGGCACCAGCTGCCAAAAGGACTGCCCCCATGGAAGCGGCCATTCCTACGCAGAACGTCGAAACGGGCGCGCGCAGGTGCTGCATTGTGTCATAGATCGCCATCCCTGAGTAAACACCCCCTCCTGGAGAGTTGATGTACATGAAGATGTCACGTTCCGGGTCCTCAGCATCCAGAAAAAGCAGTTGGGCCACGATGATATTGGCCACATTGTCATCAATGCCGGTACCCAGGAAAATAATTCGGTCCATGAGTAGACGACTAAAGATGTCGTAACTGCGTTCGCCTCGGCTGGTCCGCTCAATCACATAGGGAGGGTATATAGACATGGTTTCTCTCTCTGACAGTGTCGCTAGGTTGCTGTACCGTCGGTGATTTCTGACTGTTTCTCTATGAATGAAAAAATCTTTTTCTCGGTGAGCTCTCGTTTGAGCATTTCGAGCTGACCTGACTTTTGAAGGTTCGCATAAATGTTTTCTGTTGTGCTATCATTAGCTTCTGCGATTTCTGTGATTCGAGCATCGACTTCTTCGTCGGTTGCCGTTAACGACTGAGTTTCAGCGATCTTTTCTAAGATAAGAATACGCTTCACAGCTTTCTCAGCTTCTGGCCGAATCGAATCTTGTACATCCTTGAGTTTGTCAGGCTCTAGGTTCTTCGACTCTTCGCCAATAACTCCGTCTATATAGCGGTCAACCATTGATACTGGAACATCAAAGGGATTGGCCTCGACCAAAAGATCGAGTAGACGACCCCTCACTACCGAGTCAGCCTGTTTGCCAGCTTCTTTCTGTAGGTCATCGCGTACACCTACCTTCAGATCATCCAGCGTTTCGAATTCACCAGCCTGTTTGGCAAGGTCATCCCCTAATTCAGGCAGTTCTAATTCTTTGCGGCCCAAGAACGTAAGCTCGATACGCTCTAGGTCTCCTCGGCGGTCTTCGTCGGGAAAATCATCGGGAAAGGAGATGTCAAACTCTCCTTTCTTATTTAATTCAAGACCTTTGATTGCTACTTCAATGTCAGGAAGTGCGTCTCCCTGGCCTAAGATGAACTCGTATTCTCGGCCTTCATCTGATTGATCACCATCCAATCTTCTGATGTTGACGGAGACGAGATTGCCGTCTTCCGGAGAGCCTGCTTCTACAGGTCTCCATGCGCCGTTCTGCTCCCTAATCCGGTCTAGCACTTTATCTACGTGCTCGTTAGTGACCTCAGTAACTGGTCGCTCGACAGCAAATCCCCCGAGACGGCTGATCTCTATTTCCGGGTGAACGTCAAAAACGATCGAAAATACCAGGTCCTCCTCTGGCTTATAATTGATGTTCTGGATCTCGCCTTCACTTATTGGACGGAGCTCCTTTAAGGCCAGTGCCTTCTTGTATGCTTCACCCACTAAGTTGTCCAAAGTTTCCTGTCGTAAGGAGCCTCCAAATCTGGACTCGATCACTTGTCTCGGAACTCGGCCCTTTCTAAAGCCCTTAAGTCGTGCGCGGGAAGCAAGTTTTTCAGCAGCACGTACTTCCTCTTTGCGCACAACATCTGCCGGAACTGTAACCTCCATGCTACGGCGCCAGTTTTCTTTCTCCTCCACGGAGATCTCAAGGCTGGAAGCGTCTACGCTCATAGGTCTTTACGGTAAATTCATTAGGTGACAGAGTGCGAAAGGGGGGACTCGAACCCCCACGGCCTAAGGCCACGGGATCCTAAATCCCGCGCGTCTGCCAATTCCGCCACTTTCGCAGGCGAAAGAGAAGATAAAACCGGTGCTAAGAATCGTTCAACAGAGGGGTTTCTATCATTTCGAAAAGGAGCTTACAAAAAGCAAGGAGTGCGGGCGCCTCTAGCGCCCGCATTTATCTCGTTACGGTAACTCTTCAACTAGGCATGCGAACATTGGCCACACGTCCCGTTCCATCCTGGTTCTCAAAATGGAGTGAGACGATTTCACCTCCTCCGACCAGATCGAGTGCATCACGCACATCTTCGGGCGTAGCGATGTCTGTAGCGTTCACCCGAATCAACTTGTTCCCCACATATTGCCCCACCCCTCTCCGCTGAGCTGGGCTTCCTCGTGTAACCTGAGTTAGCACGACACCCCCAGCTTCAGGGAACCTTAATTCAGCTGCGAGTTCTTGATCGAGTTCTTCCACATTGATACCCAAGCGTTCTTCGGAGTGGATGGTCCGTTCTGGAACGCTGGCGGGTGAACTATTGATGGGAGCTTCATCAAGTTGAATGGACACATCTATAGGACCGCCATCCCGATAAACGGTGAGGCTGACTCGGTCACCAGGTCGGCGCTGAGCAATTTGTGCCTGCAACTCCGCGACGTAACCGACTGATTTACCATCCAGGGCTACGATTACATCCTCGGGCTCAAGGTTTCCGCTGGCTGGTCCTTCCGGGCCTACTGCTTGAACTAGGATTCCGGAGACGGAAGGTAGTCCGTATACCTCAGCGTCTTCTGCTGTGGCTGTGATAATTTCCACGCCGATTCTTGGTCGCTTCACATAACCATACTCAACTAGATCTTCCATCACACGGCGAGCAAGATTGATCGGGATAGCGAATCCGTATCCCTGGTAGGCTCCAGTCGTAGAGGCGATTGCGGAATTAATGCCCACTGCTTGACCGTTGAGGCTGACCATCGGTCCACCCGAATTTCCTGGGTTGATAACCGCGTCGGTTTGAAGGAAATCTTCAATCGCCCAGCGGGAAGCTTGATCACCGAATCTTGGGTCGGAGCGCAGTTCGTTCTGAAGGAGCTGCAGTGGCCGACCACGTGCGCTGATGATCCCAGCCGTGACAGTGAAATCAAGAGACGTAGAATTACCGAATCCAGGGTTACCAATTGCGAGGATCCACTCTCCGACCCTTACGTTGTCAGAATTACCAAAAGCAAGTGCTGGAAGAGGCTCTCCGGCATTGACCTTTATGAGAGCTACGTCAGTGAAAGGGTCAGTTCCGATAATTTCTGCATCGAAATAACGTCGATCAGGAAAGTAGACCTTAACCTCGTCTGCTCCTTCGACGACATGGTTGTTGGTAAGAATATATCCGTCTGCAGAGACCACAAATCCGCTGCCTCCGGCGATTTGTCCCTGCGATGGAGGTTGGTTTTGCCCTTCTGGCGCATCAAAGAAGCGGCGGAATGCATCAGGAACTTCCTGGTTAACAGCTGTCACAGGCCTACGAGCTTCTATCCGCACCACTGCTGGTGTAACCGCATCCGCAAGATTTATGAATGCTTGGCTGAGATCTAGTGCCGGCTGAACTGCTTCCGGGGATACTTGCGCTGTCTCTTCAATGAGGGGCATCGCATATGACTTACTCGTCCATCCGAGCCCGCTGGTAATCGCGAGTCCGAACAAGAAGGCGATAGCGCTATAAAACACCACCTTAACTTTCGCACGAAGGGGGTCGTACATCTTAGCTCCTTCCCAAATCAATTCTCAGTGTTACAAAGGCCCGCCTGAGGAAACCGGATGGCATAACTACACACAAAGACCTTAGGTAGATCCAATTTCCATACTCCTTAGGAAATGTCGAACTCTCTGGTTCCGCTAGCTCTCTACCTCTGAGGCCTTATGGCTTCCATGTAAGGTAATTGTGGCTTAGTCCTCTTCCTCCACAATTTCATAATCAGCTTCGATCACATCTTCATCGGTACCAGTCTGGGTTTCGCCTGTGCTTCCTTCCTCTGGATTTTCTTCTTCACCCCCAGTTTCGGAAGCTTGAGCTTGATACATTTCTTGTCCAGCTGTGCTGAATGCCTGCATCAGTTCATCCCGCGCAGTGCTAAGTGTGTCGGTATTATCTCCCTTGAGAGCTTCCTTGGCCTGTTCAAGTGCTGATTCAAGACGATTCTTCGTCGCCTCATCAACCTTGTCGCCCCACTCATCCGTATCTTTTTCGACCTGGTAGACTAGGGAGTCGAGCTGATTACGAGCCTCCACCTTCTCTCGATTCTCTTCATCTTCGGAAGCGTGTGCCTCGGCATCCTGCACCATCCGATCAATTTCAGCATCGGATAACCCGCTCGACGCTTCAATCCGTATTTCCTGTTCTTTACCAGTAGCACGATCCTTAGCGGATACGTTCAGGATCCCATTCGCATCAATGTCAAAGGTGACTTCCACTTGAGGCATCCCTCTTGGTGCTGGTGGAATACCGGTGAGTTGGAACTTGCCGATCGTTTTATTGTCGATGGCCATGTTCCGTTCACCTTGGAGCACGTGGATCTCGACTGTTGTCTGATTATCCTCCGCAGTGGAGAAGACTTCCGCTTTCTTGGTTGGAATAGTGGTGTTTCGCTCAATGAGGGTGGTCCGGACCCCTCCGAGCGTCTCAATACCTAGAGACAGCGGTGTCACATCGAGCAGGAGGACGTCTGTGACCTCCCCAGCAAGTATACCACCCTGTATCGCAGCACCCACTGCTACGACTTCGTCCGGGTTCACACCCCGGTGAGGTTCCTTCCCGAAGAAGTCCTTAACAATTTCTTGGACCTTCGGGATACGGGTTGATCCTCCGACGAGAATCACTTCATCGATGTCGTTTGTTGTCAGACCAGCATCCGCTAGTGCCTTCTTCATCGGCTCAATCGTGCGCTGGTTAAGATCCTCAACGAGCTGCTCAAATCTAGCCCTTGAGAGCGTGTAGTTTAGGTGCTTAGGACCGTCTTGGGTGGCTGTGATAAATGGAAGATTTATGTCTGACGACATAGTCGTCGAGAGTTCCATTTTCGCTTTTTCTCCAGCTTCCTTCAGTCGCTGAAGAGCCATTGGATCTTGAGACAAGTCAATCCCTTGGTCACGCTTGAACTCATCCACGAGCCAGGTGATGATTCTCTGGTCGTAATCATCACCCCCTAGGTGTGTATCACCATTTGTCGACTTGACCTCGAATACTCCGTCACCCAACTCTAGAATCGAGATATCATAAGTACCCCCACCCAGGTCAAAAACGGCAATTTTCTCTTCAGCTTGCTTCTCTAAGCCGTACGCTAAGGCGGCAGCCGTAGGCTCGTTGACAATTCGGAGCACTTCCAGACCGGCGATTTTTCCGGCGTCTTTCGTGGATTGTCTTTGATCATCATTGAAATATGCAGGGACTGTCACGACGGCTTGGCTCACCTTAGTTCCCAGGTAGTCCTCAGCGGTCTGTCGCATTTTCTGAAGGATCATGACACTGATTTCAGGTGGACTGAAGGCCTTGTTTTCTGCGTTCGGAAGCGTGACTTGTACCCTGCCGCTGGCGTCAGGACCGACCTTGTAAGGAACGAGCTTCTCTTCCTCGGAGACCTCAACGTGCTTTCGGCCCATGAATCGCTTAATCGAAAAGATCGTGTTTTCAGGATTTGTGATTGCCTGGCGGCGTGCTACCTGACCTACCAAACGCTCACCTTCTTTCGTGAATGCGACCACCGATGGGGTTGTCCGCCCACCTTCTGAGTTCGGGATCACCACCGGTTCACCACCCTCCATTACTGCGACAACAGAGTTGGTTGTACCTAGATCAATCCCAATAACTTTGCTCATATTCTCCTCAATATCCGCTGGTAGGCGTTGTTCTATCTCATGTCTGCTAGTGCAATAGCTATGCCGTAAAACTACTGCAATTACACGCCGGTTTGGCTGGGTTTATAGCGGACAACTGCCATAATGGCACCCTTGTTGTCGTCTGGGATGATTAGAACTGGAAAGGAGCTGCCCAACGAGATCGTGTGACGGCAAACCATGATCTCTCTGCGTTGGTTGTTGTTGGTTCGGTGTTGTTCCAATGATATTGGGTCTGGTTTACGCTTATCCGAGGAGATGATCACCCGAATGAAGGCACCAGGGCCAGCCGTTGCCGTCCTCTGGGTAACAGCAGTGACTCTGATTTTGACGGGTGCATGGCAAAGTATCGGAGCTGAGATTGCTCCCTATGCTTCTTCGGTGATGCAGACAGGTTCCCAGGCCGTGAACCAGATTTCTGTTCCGGAGGGATCCCTCGACTTACCTCTAGTAGAACGCCTACGGTCAATCCTGGGCCTTGCCTTCCTTGTAGCTATTGCCTGGGGGCTGAGTGTTGACCGAAAGAATGTGGTTTGGCGAATCGTGATATGGGGTATTTCTCTCCAGATCCTATTTGCGTTCTTCATCTTAAGAACGGACATCGGAGCTGCTTTTTTCGATGTGATTAATAGTGTAATGGTTGAGCTTCTTAGCTTCACCGTTGACGGTGCCAGCTTCATTTTTGGGAACTTAGTGTACGAAAATGTGCCGGTGGGAGTTGGGACTGTGGGGCAGGGTGAGTTCTCGGAGATGCCCGGTCAGGTAGCGAACACAGGGGCGTTTTTCGCATTCAATGTTTTGCCCACTATCATCTTTTTCTCATCTCTGATGACGGTCCTCTATCACCTTGGCATCATGCAGCTAGCCGTGAGGGGTATAGCGTTCGTGATGCAGCGTACTATGGGGACCTCTGGTGCCGAAACTATGTGCGTAGCGGGGAACATCTTCATAGGCCAGACTGAGGCGCCCCTCCTTATCAAACCATTCGTCGAGAAGATGACGATGTCGGAGCTTATGGTGGTCATGACTGGGGGATTTGCCACAGTAGCAGGAGGTGTACTTGCTGCGTATGTGGGCCTTCTTATGGCGTACTTTCCGGATATTGCCGGACATCTTATCGCTGCCTCAGTCATGTCTGCACCAGCCGCACTAGTTGTTGCCAAGTTGATGTATCCTGAGGATGGTAAGCCGGAGACATCTGGGAATCTTGAAGTTAGCATCGAATCTCCGGACGTGAACGTGATTGATGCCGCAGCACGAGGAGCGTCAGAGGGACTTTTCCTGGCGCTGAATGTTGGAGCAATGCTGCTCGCTTTTGTCGCTCTAGTGTACATGATGAACGGCCTGCTTGGTGGGTTAGGTAGTCTAGCAGGTATCGACGGACTCACCTTCGAACTGATCCTAGGATGGCTTCTATCTCCACTCGCGTGGCTCATGGGTGTGAGCTGGGCTGACGCTCCTATGGTCGGATCTTTGATTGGTGCAAAAACGGTTTTGAATGAGTTCTACGCATACCTGCAATTAGCGGAGACACTGGGTGGTGAAAATGATCTTGAACCGCGGTCGATCATTATCACCATTTACGCGTTATCGGGCTTCGCGAATTTCATGTCAATTGGAGTGCAACTAGGAGGGATCGGTGGTATTGCTCCTTCACGGAGGCAGGATCTAGCCCGATTGGGTTTACGCGCGATGATTGCTGGATCGATCGCCGCGTTTATGACAGCTACGGTCGCGGGGATGATCCTCTGATCAGATCCTCGATCAGCTTGTTTCTCGCATTAGTGCTCGACTTCAAGGGGCATCCACGGAATGATTCACCGGAGCCGTACCCCTACCGAGCTGGGGCGCGGTTCTAATTGCTCGGATAACAAATTGGATCGCTCTGTTAACTGCGTCGCCGAGGTCTTCACCGTGAGCGAGTCCTGCAGTGATTGCAGCAGAGAGCACGCAGCCGGTCCCATGAGTTCGTGTCGTGTTAATCTTCGGCCGTCGCCAGATACGCTCTTCTGATCCATCCCAAAGAACATCTATGGCATCCCCTTCAAGGTGCCCTCCTTTAATAAGTGCAGCCCCCGCCCCCCGCTCCACTAAATTTCGACTTGCGGCTTGAAGATCCTTAAGTGACTTAAGGGGCCGACCTACCAAGACAGCAGCCTCATGCAGGTTTGGAGTAATTAGAGTTGTAAGAGGAAGGAGTTCGTTCAGCAGTGATTTCTCCGCGCCGGCATCCAAGAGTCTGTCTCCACTCGTAGCGACCATCACCGGATCCATGACATATCGGTTAAGCCTATGTTCACGTATCGCTGTGGCAACTTCGCGTACGAGTCCCTCATTAGTGAGCATTCCGGTCTTCAAAGCATTAGGACGGAGGTCAGTCACGACAGCATCTATTTGGGCTCGTACTATTGCTATGGGTACGGCGTGAATGGACCTAACGCCAACAGTGTTTTGGGCTGTCACAGCAGTGACAGCGCTCGTACCGTATACCTCAAAAGCGGAAAACGTTTTGAGATCCGCTTGAATACCGGCACCACCACCGCTGTCACTTCCGGCGATCGTGAGTGCGATTGGAGGAGATAAGTGCGTCATCAGCTAAATGGGTGTTCAGTTGAAGTCCAAGCTCACAAAAAGTGGTGGGCTTAGTGGATCTGAGCCAGCAGAAGCGTCGACTCCTAGGTCGGTTACGGAATGGGAAGTCGAGAAAAAAGGAAGAGCTCGTCCTTGTTGAGGGTGTGCGGGCTGTGAAGGAAGCTATCGATGCCGGGGCAGAAGTCCGATTTGTGGTGGTATCAGAAAGGATTGAATCTACAACCGCGGGACTTGAATTAGCTGAGCATATCAGAAAGGAGAATCTAGATATTACGAGTGTTAGTGAGAAAGAATTAGCAGCGCTGGCGGATACGAAGCATCCCCAGGGTATCCTAATAGTCTGTAAAGAACAGCAAATGGAGCTTCAGGATATCCTCCGAGTTGGTGGCTGCTACCTGGTGCTTGATGGCATTCAAGACCCCGGGAATGTGGGGACACTCATCCGGGCAGCTGCAGCATTCCCTGTTGACGCGGTCATCACATTGGACGGGACTGCGGACACATGGGCCCCAAAGACTGTGCGTGCATCAGCAGGTATGGTTTTTCGGTTGTCGGTTGCTCATGCTGCGGCTGAGGAGGCTATTCGTGAGATAACCAAAGCAGGAGTACCGATTTGGGTAGCGGATCCAGGAGCGCCAAGTCTTAAGGCAAAACCCGACGATAGGGGGTTTGCATTGGTTTTGGCTAATGAAGGGGCGGGTCCTCGCCAGGCCGTGTTGGATGCCGCCGAACATATGGTGAGGGTACCGATCTCAGGGCAAGTCGATTCCCTCAATGTTGCAGTTGCAGGTGCGATCCTTCTCTACGAATTAACGAAGACGGAGGACTAGTGGACCAAGCTTGGCTGGTCCCAGGTGTAGCCGGCCTTTCTGGTCTCGCTGTCGGGTGGTTTTTGAATATGTGCTCAACTAGGTGGCCTATAGATCTGCCGATCATATCTCCGGGTTCCCGGTGTTCAGAATGCTCCAGTGCCATCAGATGGTATGACAACATACCTGTTCTGAGCTGGTTGATCTTATCTGGGAAGTGCCGCTACTGCTCAATGCTAATTCCCCTCCAATATCCAGTTGTTGAGCTGACATCCGGACTGTTATGTGCGGGGATATTCATGATCCATGGTCTCAGTGGGGAGGCACTAAGGGGGAGCGTATTTCTCTGTCTGCTCCTAGGGATGTTGATCTCTGATGCTCGCTTTTACATCATCCCGGATGAGTTTTCACTGGGAGGAACGATACTTGGTCTCGCGATGTCGTTTTTGCCGGGCGGCATAGGTTGGGTTAGTGCAGTAGGAGGAGCACTGGTCGGCTACACCTTCCTCTGGTTCATCGCTGCAGCCGGTACTCGCATCATAGAGAAAATCTCTCCGGGACGACTAGAAGAGGCCGGTTTGGATAAGGCGATGGGAGGTGGGGATATCAAGATGATGATGATGGTGGGCTCGTTTGTCGGTATCTCGGGGGTAGCTGAGACCGCTTTCCTAGGGTCTTTGGGCGGCCTAGTCGTCTATGGTCCAATAGCTACACTGTATAGACGGCTTATCCCATTCGGGGTATTCCTCGCTGTTGCCGGCGCTATCACATATCTCTGGGGTGATGCAATGATGGACTGGTACCTTACCCACATCATGGGTCTTGTAGCCTAGAGAACAGTCGTGATTAAGGGTCTGAGCAATCCCGCTGATAGCCGCAATTGAGACAAATCAGCTTACAGTGCCGTTCAATCATTTGTGCACCGCACGAGTCACACAGGGTTGTCTGGGTCTTCAAAGATCCTTCGTCCTTAGACGAACTCGGCTGAGCCATCTCACGGACCCCATCTTCCGGATCATTTCTGCTGCGATCTGGTTTATCGCGCAGAGTCAATCTTACTCTGGTATCCCGATACCGGCATCACGGTATTCTCGTGAGAGGGTGACGTAGTGTTCTCCACCCCCTTCGATCCAGGAAGCGGCATTCCCCTCTAGCGTTTTCTTTACTTGTCCGGGGACACCAGCTACCAAGCTTCGGTCCGGGATCTTAGAACCCTCTAGGATGACCGTATTTGCCGCCAAGAGGCATTCACAACCGACTACTGCATTCTGCAGGATAACCGCGTTCATACCTACCAGGGTTCGGTCTCCGATTGTGCAACTCTCGAACTTAGCTCCGTGACCTACTGTTACATCTTCTCCAATCACTGTTGGTCCCCACGTTCCCACGTGCACGACGCAGTTGTCCTGCACACTGGTGCGTGGTCCTATGACAATTCCATGATCCGGATTGTCACCTCTTAGCACTGCTCCAAACCATACGCTTGCGTCAGCACCCACTGTTACATCTCCAATAAGCACGGCTGTGGGTGCGAGAAATGCGCTAGAGTGGATTCTTGGCTTCTTTCCCCTGAAGGGGATGACGATGGCCATTAGTTGTTATTGGATGTCTGGAGATCGGTTAGCCGTGTTACTTGCGCTCTAATAACCTGAGTTTCCGTTGCTTGCATGATTTCAATCCGAACATCATCACATAGCAGTTTTTCACCCACGGAAGGCACATGTCCTAACTCTTCAAGGATCAGGCCGTTCAGTGACCGATGCTCCAGCTTCGGGAGAGTAACTCCAAGTGCTTGATTGATGTCTCTGACATCAACGCCGGCATCGCATTCAATCTGGTTCCTAGAGACTCGGTGAATTTCCTCTTCCTCCACATCGGTTTCATCACGAATTTCCCCGACAAGCTCCTCAAGTACGTCCTCTAAAGTTACGAGACCGTCTGTTCCTCCAAATTCGTCTGCAACGATACCCATATGGATGCGCTTAGCTTGAAAATCTTGCATTAGCTGGGCAAGGGATAGAGATCCAGGGACGAAGAAAGGAGTCCTTGAAATTTGGTGGAGCTTGAGGTCATGCATTCCCTGACTAATACGTTCATAGGCTTCACGGACATAAAGAATACCTGTCACGTCATCGACTGAATCCTTGTATACAGGGACTCGGCTGTACGGGACATCCGGAAGCCCGTCAATAATCTCAGAAAGGGTTAGATCCTCTTGCCAGGCAAAGATATCGACTCGGGGGACCATCGCATCCCAGGCCGTTAACTCGTCCAGCCGAAACGCACGCTCTACCAGAAGATTTTCTGACTCTTCGAGAACACCTTCTTCTTGACCAATTTCCTGAATTTCCCTGAGTTCTCGCTCCTCCATGCTTAATTCGTCTTCTCGGTTCTTGACGAGTGCATCCTCAAGCCTGGAAACTGGTACCGATATCCATCGTGTCCATTGAGTCAGATTGAGCAGTCCTGATGCCGAAGCTAGAGCGAGTCTTACGGGATGGCGGGCAGCAATCGAGCGAGGTAATGCATCCGCGAACACGATTATAATCACCACACCGACCATTACGTCGAGTGCCGATGGTCCACGTTGCAAGGTCAGTACACCGGTAGCAACACCGATTCCCATTGTCCCAAGATTCAGTGTATCCGTAATCAGGCGGACACTCGATCCGACATTGCCTGCTCTTCTTCTTACCTGTGTCAGTGCCTCTGCGCCCTTGAATCCCTCACTCTTAAGTGTGCGCATCCTGGATTCACTAACTTGGAACGCTGCAGTTTGTGCTGCGGTGAGTGTAGCGGACAGAAGCAGGCAAAGCCCGAGTAATATGAGTATAGCACCCGTCATCGGACGCTGTCCCAATCGGGTCTTCGTTTGGTACTCGGAGGGTGGTCGCCACCTCCGTTACTTCGATCTAACTCCAATCCCGACTCTCCTCGAGAAGTTCATGAATCACTCCACGGGTTGTACGTCCGTCCGCTTCTGCTTGGAAATTCAGGACCAAACGGTGGGCCAGCACAGCTGGGGCTACCGCTCGGATATCGTCCAAAGAAGGCATAGGTGATCCACGAGATGCTGCACGTGCTTTAGCACCAAGCACGAGGAACTGTGAAGCACGCGGCCCAGCACCCCAAGAGACGTATTTTTGACTTACATCTGATGCTTCGGGTCCGGGGCGGGTCGAGCGTGCTAGCTTAACCGCGAACGAAACTAGGGAAGGTGGGGCGGGCACTCGTCGAACAAGTTGCTGCAATTCAATGAGATCCGAGGCTGTAACAATCGGATTGACTTCCGCTTCCTCTTCACCTGTAGTTCTCGTGGCGATTTCTTCCTCTTCATCTCGAGAGGGGTAGTAGATCGGAAGCTCAAGCATAAACCGATCTAGCTGGGCCTCCGGGAGCGGATACGTTCCCTCTTGCTCAATTGGATTTTGTGTTGCGAGTACGAAAAACGGCTTACCCAGAGAGTATGTCTCACCCGCTGCAGTGACTGCACGTTCCTGCATAGCCTCTAACAGAGCTGCCTGGGTTTTAGGGGGAGTGCGATTGATCTCATCTGCCAGAACCACATTTGCAAATATCGGGCCTTTTACAAACCTAAAGACCCGACGACCTGTAGTCCGGTCCTCTTCGATCACTTCGGTACCGGTGATGTCAGTCGGCATTAGGTCTGGAGTGAATTGTATTCGGCTGAAATCCAGGTCAAGTGACTGAGCGACTGTTTGAACCAAGAGTGTCTTTGCCAACCCGGGGACGCCAACCAATAGAGCGTGCCCATTAGCCAACAGCGCTGTGAGCAATTCGTCAATTACTTCATCTTGGCCGACGATCTGCTTGGCAACCTCCCGTCTCATGGCGTCTGAGACCTCAACAACCCGTTCTAGTAACTCGAGGTCATCGCGTTGGACAATCGCGCTTTGTTCAGTTGTGGACATCTTTCTCCCTGATACCAAGCCGATGGATAGCAGATCCTATCCCATATGTAACGATCGTACAATCCTGTGAGCTTGTGAAACCGCGCCGAAGATAGACCAGTGTTTTTCTAGGCGTCAAGCAGAGTGAACTATACATATGATTACCGAGAGAACCGGCTTGCTCTTTTTTTCACAAGCGGTAAATTATGCCGGCTCTTGATAGGTAATATATCCTATTTTGAGGTTGCTCCCGCTACCCATGAGGGCGCAGGACCGTGCGAGAAGAAGAACAGGGGGAAGGTTCCCACGAGCTCTTGCGAGCTTCGGGTCAACACCTTGGGCACGGCCTAAAATGGACGCTGTCAGTTTTGTTGTTCATGCTCTTTGGTGCGTGGGTGGACTCTAAGGTGGGTACGTCACCGTTCGTCATGATTCTGGGCGCTTTAATCGGAGCCGGTGCAGGTGGCTACAGCCTTTACTACCACGTCGTGATTGAACCTAGGAACAGAGAGAACGGAGTCCGGTGAGTAACGTGACCAAATATGCGTTCACGGGTCTCGTGGGCGTAACGCTAATCACGCTAATGTTTATGCCGTTCCTTGATTCTGCTGGTCGCAGGGGGCTTGTGATTGCCGCTCTCATCGCGCTCCCGATCCAAATCGTAGCTTTTGCCGCCATGCTCAACTTTCGTTCCAACTGGAATCGGTTCCTAGCCGTATGGATGGGCGGTACCCTGCTTAGGATGGTTGTCATCGGGCTCGCAGCCTTTGTTGCCGTTCGCCTCGATTCAGAAGGGTTGGTTCCGATGCTGCTGGCACTTGCTGGATTCTTCTTTGGACTTCTCTTGATCGAACCGATTTATTTAAAGTCCGAGCATGCAGAGACTTTATAGATGAAATTTCTTTCCTTCCTCTCGGCATTGCAGGAGTCCGCTCAGGCTCATTCCAGTGAAGGATCTCCAGACCTTCAGGGGATGCTTCTGCACCATCTCTTGGATGGCAGTGAGCTCGAGTTTGAGATCTTGGGGCGAGGTTTTGTGATTCCGCTTCCGCACTTTGAGCCGGTACATATTGGTGGGCTCACAATTGATTTGTCCCCAACGAAACACGTCGTGTTCATGTTTTTGGCCGCCCTTCTTTGTCTTCTGGTGTTTATCCCAATTGGGCGCGCGATGCGTGACAAGTATACTGACCGTGCACCCAGCGGACTGGCCAACGCGATGGAAGCCCTGATCATTTACTTCCGTGATGAAGTAGTGCGTCGCAATATCGGACACGGTGCAGATGCTTATACCGGATATATCCTGACTCTTTTCTTCTTCATTCTCTTTATGAACTTGCTGGGTCTGATGCCGTTCGGTTCAACAGCGACAGGTAATTTCATGGTAACGGGGGCGCTCGCTCTCATGACATTCGTTGTTGTAGAGATTTCCGGGATGAGAACACTTGGATTCAAGGGATATATGAGGACCATCTTTTATGCGCCGCCTGGACTGCCTCCGATTGGTCAGGCGGCTCTTCTAGTGATTCTCACACCAGTCGAATTTCTTGGAAAACTTACCAAGCCATTTGCGCTTATGATTCGGCTTTTCGCGAATATGATGGCTGGACACACTCTAGTACTGTCTATGCTGGGCTTCATATTTTTGTTCTCCGGCATTGGCGCTGCCAAATGGCTTGTTGCTGGCGGCTCTGTTTTGATTGTTATAGCGATCATGGCTCTCGAAGTTTTTGTAGCATTCCTGCAGGCCTACATTTTTGCAATGCTTTCCGCGGTTTTTATTGGACTTATTCGGCATGCACACTGATGGACCACCTCAACTCGTGAATTCAACCCGTCCGTAAGACGATTACCCAAAGGACAACACAAGATGTTTACTATGTTCCAAGAAGCTGCATCAGGGATGGATCCAAACGGCCTGGCCCTTCTGGGTGCAGGAATTGGTGCTGGGCTCTCTGTTATCGGAGCGGGAATTGGCATCGGCCAGATCGGCTTAGGTGCGACGCAGGGAATTGCTCGCCAGCCTGAGGCTGCTGCCACGATCACAACTACGGCTATCATCCTGGCCTCTCTGGTCGAGGGAGCAGCGCTTTTCGGTATCGTTATTGCGATCATCTTCAAGTTTATATAAGGGAGGAGAACTCCTTGCTCATCCTCTCGGGTTATCTGCTAGAACTCGATAGGGTTAGGGAGGAAATTGGAAGATGATGAAGACATCGATGAGAGACAGTCGTGTGCTGAGTTGCGTAGTCACCCTCATGATAGCTGCCCCCAGCTTGCTGTTCGCTCAGCATGAGAGTGAAGGGGGTGGTGGGCTCTATGATATCAATACGGGGCTGAGTGTCTGGACACTAATTGTGTTTGTTAGCCTCCTGTTGATCCTCAGAAAGTATGCGTGGGGTCCGATAGTGGATGCTGTTGATAGCAGAGAGAAAGGAATCCAGGCAGCTATCGATGGGGCCGCAGAACTCAATGTCGAGGCTGCGCAACTCTTGGAGGAGCACCGTGAGCAAATGGCGGATGCTCGCAGGCAGGCAAGTGAGATTCTTGCTGAAGCCAAGGTAGCTGGCGAGCGCGTTCGTAAAGAACTGGAAGAGAAAGCACGCACAGAGGCACAGGGTATTATCGAGCGCGCGTTGGCAGAGATAGAACGGGAACGGGATGGGGCGCTCGAAAGTTTGCGACGGCAGTCAGTTGATTTGGCGCTGGCTGCTGCCTCACAATTAATGCAGGAGAATTTTGATCAAGAGACCGACCGACAGTTGGTCGAGCGGTATCTCAATGAGTTGGGTGATGGGGCCGCACAGGCGTGAGAGATGAAACCGTTGCGCGAAACTACGCGGAGACCCTCTTCGAACTCGCACGTCGCAACGAAAGTATTCAGGAATATGGTGACGCTCTCGGAATGGTAGCAGGCCTCCTAGAAGATGACTCACGGTTCCGCACCTTTGTGGAAACACCACGAATCGATGATGAAGCCAAGAAGGACGTCATTCGAAAGGGTTTTCGTGATAAAGTACCAAAACAGGTGATGAACTTTGTTCTGATCACGATTGACAAGCGAAGGCAGACCCTCCTCAGAGAGATTTCCGCTGAATATCTCCTGCTCTTGGACGGCCATTTGGGTAGAGAACACGTCGAAGTAACTGTGGCTCGACCGCTAGATGATACCACGGCAAACGTAGTTTCTGAGCGGTTATCAAAGATGCTTGGCAAGCAGGCAATACCACATATCCGGGTCAAACCGGAAATATTGGGCGGACTCATAGTCCGCACAGGTGACACGATCTACGACGGTTCGGTGCGGAGACGACTCGAAGGTTTGCGTCGCCGACTCCTTACTGCTCGCATTCCATCTGGGCAAGTCGGAGAAGTAGCAGGTTGAGGCCGAGCCCTACAAACTAGGATCCCATATAGATGGCCAATGATTCACAGCTTCGCGCAAGCGAAATCAAAGATGTCCTCCTCAAGGAAATTGATCGGTATGAAGAGGATCTCCAAGCGGAAGAAATCGGTGAGGTACTCGAGCTAAAAGATGGGATTGCCCGAATTTATGGCCTTACCAACGCGATGGCTTCAGAGATGCTCGAGATCACTCCCTCTGGAACGGGTGAAGCGATTACAGCGTTAGCCCTGAATCTTGAAGAAGACAATATCGGTGCTGTGATCATGGGTGACTGGACGAAGCTTCACGAGGGGGACCAGGTTCGCCGGACAGGAAAGTTGTTGAGCTTGGAGGTGGGGCACGGATACCTGGGCCGCGTGGTTGATCCACTTGGAGCACCACAAGACGGGAAAGGTCCAATCGACGGGATTGAAGAGAGTCGCCAGATCGACATTGTGGCCCCTGGAATCGTGAAGCGACAACCTATAGCTGAGCCATTACAAACCGGGCTGAAGGCGATTGATTCGATGATCCCAATCGGTCGAGGGCAACGCGAATTGATCATCGGGGATAGGGGGACGGGGAAAACTGCGATCGCGATCGATACAATCATTAACCAGAAGGACACGGGTGTCATCTGCATCTACTGTGCTATCGGACAGCGAGCGGGCAAAGTGCGCAGCGTGGTGGAAACCCTTCGTGAACATGGGGCGATGGAGTACACAATTATTGTTACTTCTAATGCCTCGGACCCGGCACCCATGCAGTACATCGCCCCGTATTCAGCTACTGCTCTCGCCGAGCACTTCATGTGGCAAGGTAAGCATACGCTGGTTGTGTATGATGATCTCTCCAAGCAGGCGCAAGCATACCGTCAGCTTTCTTTGATACTCAGGAGGCCTCCGGGGCGTGAAGCATACCCAGGGGATGTCTTCTACCTACACTCACGGCTCTTAGAAAGAGCATCTAAACTCTCGGACGACCTCGGGGGCGGCTCGCTTACAGCGCTTCCAATTATTGAAACGCAGTCAGGAGATGTGTCTGCTTACATCCCTACGAACGTGATCTCAATCACAGACGGCCAGATTTTCTTGGTACCCGACCTCTTCTATTCCGGTGTTCGTCCATCTGTAGATGTGGGTATCTCCGTCTCTCGAGTCGGAGGTGCAGCACAGATCAAAGCTATGAAGAAGGTTGCGGGACGGCTTCGACTGGACCTCGCACAGTACCGGGAGTTAGAGGCATTTGCACAATTCGGATCAGATCTTGATGCCACCACACAGCGGCAATTGGCGCGTGGGGCGCGAACCGTCGAGCTATTGAAACAACCACAGTACCAGCCGATGCCCGTTGCCAACCAGGTAGCGGTCATCTATGCGGTGACCAACGGTTATTTGGATGAGGTGGCTGTGGAGGATGTTCGAGTCTGGGAACGGCGTTTCCACGAACACCTCTCAAACATGCACCGCGAGGTTCTGGATGGAATTAGCGAGGTAGGTGAATTGACTGAGGACCTTGAGGCGAAGCTTGTGTCAGCTATTGAGGAGTACAATGAAGCTTTTCAAGCTGAGCAGGGGAGCCAGGTGCAGGCCGCTGCGGCTGCATCGGCCTAAGGACAGAGGGCAGAGATAGGTATGGCTGGCGCCCGTGAGGTCAAGCGACGAATTAAGTCCGTCGAGAATACTCGGCAGATCACACGCACGATGGAGTTGGTAGCGACATCGAAGCTTAAGCGTGCAACAGATCGTGTGCATGCGGCTCGCCCGTACGCGAATGCGCTACAAGAAATTGTGGGAGGCCTTTACTCGTTGGAGTTTTCTGAGAAGTACCCCATTCTTCGTCGTCCTGAGCATGTGAGGCGCGCAGCTATTCTCCTGCTTACGGCGAATAGAGGACTCGCTGGGGCTTTCAATGCGAGCCTTATCAAGCACGCAAGAAACCTGCTTGAAGAACTAAGTGGTAAGGGTATCGAGACAGAACTTCATGTAGCTGGAAAGAAAGGGATTGCCTACTTCCGCTTCCGGGGAGAGAAGATGCTCACTGAGCGGGTAGACATCGGTGACTATCCATCGATTGAAGATGCGGAGTCAGTAGTAGGTCCGATCCGGGACCGCTTTGCGGATGGTGATGTCGATGCGGTGTATCTGGTCAGTTCGGAGTTTCGGTCGGCGATGTCGACACCACCTCGGACCTTTGAACTTCTCCCTGTAAAGCCAAGAGATGAGACATCCTCATCGGACGCATACATCCTGTCACCGAGTGGGGACATGATCTTAGGGAGACTTCTCCCAGCCTACATACGGAACACAGTCTATACGGCTATGGTGGAGAATGCGGCGGCAGAGCAGGGAGCTCGTCGCACGGCAATGAAGAGTGCAACGGATAATGCAGGTGATATGCTTGAATACCTGACGCGAACGTACAACCGGGCGCGGCAGGCACAAATCACGCAGGAGATCGCCGAGATTGTTGGCGGTGCTGCTAGCCTGGAATAGAGGCTTTTTCAGAGACAGAGATATAGGGATACTATGGCAGACAACATTGGGAAGGTGGTGCAGGTCATCGGGCCAGTTCTAGATGTCGAGTTCGACCCGGAGCACCTACCAGAAATCTATAATGCGCTAAATTTGTCCGCGGCAAACGAGGCAGGTCAGAAAATCTCTCTCGTAGCTGAGGTACAGCAGCACATTGGTCGTGGTCAGGTTCGTGCTGTTTCGATGTCCTCCACAGATGGTGTGACACGCGGGATGGAGATGACGGACACAGGCTCCTCAATCAGTGTCCCAGTCGGAGAGCCTGCACTGGGCCGTATCTTGAATGTTCTCGGAGAGCCGGTTGATGAGATGGGTCCGGTTGGGGGCGAAGGGGCTGAACTAGAGCGTTGGCCGATCCATAGGCCTGCTCCGAGGTTCGATCAATTAGAACCGAAAACCGAAATCTTTGAGACAGGTATCAAGGTAGTGGACCTGCTCGCACCATATGTGAAGGGTGGCAAGACCGGTCTTTTCGGAGGTGCAGGTGTCGGGAAGACTGTCATCATCATGGAACTCATTAACAACATTGCAATGGAGCATGGAGGCAGATCCGTATTCTGCGGTGTAGGTGAGCGCACACGAGAGGGCAATGACCTCTGGCTTGAAATGAAGGAATCGGGCGTGCTGGATTCCACCGCACTAGTCTATGGTCAGATGAATGAGCCGCCTGGAGCTCGGCTTCGCGTTGGACTTTCGGGCCTAACAATGGCGGAGTATTTTCGCGATGTAGAGGGTCAGGATGTTCTTCTGTTCATCGATAATATTTTCCGATTCACCCAGGCTGGATCCGAAGTATCTGCACTGCTTGGCCGTATGCCGTCAGCAGTAGGATATCAGCCGACTCTTGGAACAGAGATGGGTGAGCTACAAGAGCGGATCACATCGACTGCTCAAGGCTCGATCACATCTGTGCAAGCGATCTACGTACCCGCTGATGATCTAACAGACCCTGCTCCGGCTGCGGCATTTACTCACTTAGATGCGACGACCGTGCTCTCTCGATCGATTTCGGAACAGGGGATCTATCCGGCAGTGGATCCCCTCGACTCGACATCGCGTATTATGGACCCACAGTTCGTAGGGGAACGACACTACAAAGTGGCCACGGATGTTCAGGCGATTCTGCAGCGCTACAAGGATCTACAGGATATCATCGCAATTCTCGGGATGGACGAACTGACTGAAGAAGACAAGATCATCGTGGGTCGTGCGAGACGTATCGCTCGATTCCTGTCACAGCCGTTCTTCGTAGCAGAGACCTTCACGAACATCCCGGGACAATATGTGAAGCTGGATGAGACGATTGAATCATTTGAGAGGATGGTAGATGGTGAGTTTGATGATCTTCCAGAGCAGGCATTCTATATGCAGGGCGGTATTGAGAGTGTGATCGCTGAAGGTGAGCGTCTCGCGGCGGAAGGGGGATAACTCGTGGCATTGGATGTAAGGGTCGTCTCTCCGGACAGGGTAGTATTCGAAGGTGAAGCTTCTTCGATTGTAGCACCGGCGTGGGATGGGCGGCTTGGTATCTTGTCCGGGCACGCTCCTTTGGTGACGCTTCTGGGTGCCGGTGAGCTCAATCTCGACCGTCCCGGAGGGGGTAGTGACTCATTCCACGTGGCGGCAGGGGTACTCAAGGTCGAGCGCGACGTTGTCACGGTCCTGACCGAATATGCCGCTGATGTGCCCCCCGAGGAGATCCCAGCTGCTGCGATAGTATTTGCAGAAGACGTTGTGGAATAATCTGAGGCTGAGTTCTAGTGAAGGTTGATCTACACATCCATACCTCTGCCTCCGATGGCGCCTGGAGTGCTGAAGCCGTAGTCCAGGGAGCTGCGTCTGGCGGTTTAGATGTGATTGCAATCGCTGACCATGACACGACTGCATCCTTCTCTGTAGCGGAGGCGGTTGGTTCCGAGGTGCGTGTCCAAGTAATTCCAGCTATTGAGGTTAGCTCAATGTATCATGGTCGGAGTATTCATATTCTTGGATATTTTGTCGACCCAGTATCTGAGGTACTCCTGAACCACAGGGTCCGCGCAACGAAACACCGTGAAACTCGCATGCGTGAGATGCTTAACAGGCTTACTGAAGCAGGGATCTTGGTTACCTACCAAGATGTTAAAGCTGAGGCTGGCCCTGATGGAGGCGTATTAGGTCGTCCGCACTTAGCTAAGGCACTTGTAAAAGCAGGTCATGCTGCGTCGGTACCAGATGCATTTAATAGCTTTATCGGTGATGAATCTCAGTTTTTTGTCCCGACAGATCTCCTGGATGCTACAGAGGCCGTTCAGTTAATATTAGCATCTGGTGGAATCCCAGTTTGGGCCCACCCTCCGAGGGATATCGTTGATGTACTACTTCCTGAATTGATTAGTTCAGGATTGCAGGGCATCGAAGTTTACCGGCCCTCTCACAGGCCAAAGGATGTGATGCGCCTCGAAGCGATCTGCAGTGAAAAGGGTCTCTTATGCAGTGGGGGATCGGATTGGCATAGCCCAGATGCCGGGAGGTCTCTCGGGGACTTCTTCGTGGGCGCTGTCGAAATTGAAGATTTGCTCAGGGTTGGTGGAATCTAGGTAATTTAGCCTGAGCAATAACTCTTCAGGTGTTCTCTAGCGCCGTAAGCATCGAGTAGGTTGCCTGCATTGGGTCGGATGCGCTCATGATTGCACTGGCGACTGCCACCCCAGTCGCGCCCACTGCCAAGACCTCTGGAATCCGACGGTTCGTGATCCCACCGATTGCTATCACTGGGACATCAACAGCGTCAATGACGCTTCTGAGTCCTGGCATTCCGATCACGTCACCAGCATCTGGCTTTGTCGATGTACGATAGATAGTACCACACCCGATATAATTTGCTCCTTCGGCCACAGCCGAGTGGGCTAACTCAGGATCGTCGGCAGAAAATCCGATAAGGAACTCATCCGCAACGAGTCTACGTACCGCCTGGATTGGAGGGTCTTTTGGACCCAGATGTACGCCATCAGCACCAATTGCGAGTGCTATATCTACGCGGTCATTCACGAAAAGAAGTGCCCCATGTGTTTGTGTGAGGTCGCGTAGGTGTTTCCCTGTTTCCAGAAGTTCATTGGCAGTGTCTCCCTTGTTTCGGAGTTGGATTGCCTTAGCACCGCCTAGCAATGCAGCTTCAACGACTTCAACGATTTTACGGGGTCTCGCTAGACGATGGTCCGTGATCGCTATGAGGCGGAGCGCGCTCGTAAGATCTCTTCTCGGCAAAATGGTGGAGTTGGGCTTAGCGAGTAGGTTCAGAGTGCTCATCAGCACTTATCCGATCTCGTGCCCTCTGCGCTTCTAGTTTTGCCCTGTTATGCTCCGCGAGGGTGCGCGTAAAGACATGCCTTCCGTCTGGACGAGCCACAAAGTACATGAAGTCCTCTTGAGCAGGATTGAGTGCTGCAGCAATAGCTAGATCTCCTGGTGAGCAGATTGGACCCGGTGGCAGACCAGGTTGGGAGTAAGTGTTATACGGATGGTCAGCTACCGAATCGATCGCGGCGTAAAGCAGGCGGCTTCGTGGTCCCCCAAGGGCGAAAAGGACAGTGGGGTCAGCTTGGAGAAGCCACCCTTCCCGTAGTCGGTTGTGGTAGACGGAAGAAATCCGAGGCATCTCACTATTATGTCGAGCCTCCGCCTGGATGATCGAAGCCAATGTTACCAACTCGTTCTCAGTCATATCGAGTTCTTTAAGTCGGACCAGACGTGCTTCGGACCAAGTAGAGTGGTATCGGTCCGCCATTGCTTTAAGAACAGATTCTACCGATACACCGGGAGCGAATCTGTACGTGTCGGGAAACAGATATCCTTCGGAAGTCGGCCCAGGGACCCCCAAGCTTCCTGGCAGGTCCGGATTGTAGATGACTGAGAGCACGGAATCTTCCGTTACCTCGCTAACTTCAGATATTCGTGGTGCAATTTGGAGTAGCCGGAAACCCTCAGGCACTGTCATCGGGACTGTCATAACTTCACCCTTTGTCAGCTTTTCAAGGATGTCCCTCCAGCGATTTCCTTCATGCAACTCATAACGCCCAGACTTGATGCGTCGATCATCCCCACGTATGCGGGCATAAAGCTTGAACGGGCCTTGCGCTCCTATCAAGCCTCGGTTCACTAAGGTGTCCGCAACCTCAGAGAGTGTTGAACCGGATGGAACTGTCACCCTTAATAGACCGTCGGGATCAGCTCCGCAGGACATAAGACACACGAGCATTATACTACTGGTGGTCAATCTAGCTCGCGGATTTTTCACTTTGTGTGTTTCCTTAGGTCGAGCCAATTCTGAAGGATTAGTTGTGCTGCCGCTGCATCGATCCTCGCTTTGTTTTCCCTCTTGGTTTTGGGTAGGCCGATCGATCTTATTGTCCGCTCGGCGAGCACGGACGTCATTCGCTCGTCGACGAAGGAAACCGGAAGATTCATACGTTTAGCCAGTTGCATTCCGAAAGTACGCACCTCTTCAGACCATTCAGTTTCGTTCCCCTCCAGGTTAAGAGGTAGGCCAATTACTAAGTGTTCAGCACCTTTTTCAATTGCAATAGACTCAATCTTAGATAATGGGGCCCTCTTGCCTCGCCGGCGTATTAGGGTATCCAGAGGCGTAGCAATTGTTTCAGTGGGATCGCTAAGTGCAAGGCCGATTCTCCTCATCCCATAGTCGATGCCGAGTACTCTCATCAGGAGGTGTTTTCCTTTTGAGTTGCAGGAGGGTCAGCATCTATCAGGAGTTGTCCGTATAGGTTGCGGACCACCTGTTCCGAGCCGAAAGCGAACTCGCACGCTCTGTCTCCTCGTGCCCGACATTTGGCCTCGAGCACTGCCACAGGGCTTCCTACTATTTCAGACAGGAGGCCAGATATGAATCCCGTGCTGAAGCAGCAACTTGCATTTCGGTCCACCTCAGCCGTCATTGCTTCCGCCCAATCCTTACTGGTCAGAAAACCTAATCCGGGGTGATCCGAATCGACCACTAGCGTGCCCCAGCCCCTGCATGAGAAGAAGCCGCAGAGATGTGTCCAGAATGTGGATTGCATCGTTTCTAGAACTGCACTGTTTAAGCCTTCTTTGAATACAGCAGAAGCTGAAATTCCCGAACGATACCCGACCTTTTGAAGCAGTGTCGTGCTTGAGTGCTTATCAGAAATTTCCCCAAGCTCGTCTCTCAGGGCGCTGAAAGTCCAAGCTGGCACGGTAATCTCCCTCGATGTCATGACTGGTGGTTCCATCAGTTCTCCTAGAGTGACTCGCCGAACGTACCGCCCAGCGATTAGGAGTCGCTAGTGGACATCCTTAGATGGACTCGCGATTACATGAGAGATCCATTACAGAGTAGGCGGCTACTCTACGATCTACGAGGGATTAGGGTACCATCCAGAAAATAATCCAAGGAGAGCCTAGTGTTAGCGGAGCCCTCTAAATCGGCGACTCGAACGATCGCATAACTCGGTGGGTTCAGTCCCGGGGAGGTAGTATTCCAGATAGCGGTCCTCTTCAGCACACCAGCGGGATGCGAGCTTTCCAGTGCGCCGGTCGACAAGTACAGCATTAAGACCGGGCAGTAAGGGCCAGCCGCTCACGATAGGGAGGAGTGGGCCTTGTGCCTGAAAACTGGTGTTATCCCCATCCCCCTGCCCACCCATGTACACTCGCCGCATGAAGGAGGCCCACACGGGTGCTGCCAGCCCACCTCCAGTGGCTTGTCGCTTACCAGGACCTAGTGAAAAAATTGGTATGGGTGCGTCCATCCCAAACCAGACTGTCGCGAGAAGATTTGGTGTGAAACCCGTAAACCAAACGTCAGTGCCATCGTTCGTAGTGCCTGTCTTGCCTGCAGCTGAAACTTGATACGGAAGATCACCTCGTACGCGGATAGCATTGTACCCAGTGCCGCGTATCACTACGTCCTCAAGCATTGAAACCATGATTCGAGACACGAGGCTGTCGAGGACCTGAGTACGTTCCGGTTGTGGCTCCCAAAGTACCATGCCCTCAGAGTTTTCCACGCGAAGAATGGGGAATGGTCGGACCTTAGTTCCGAGGCTGGGGAAGGATGAGTACGCTTCAGCCACCTGTATTGGGATCACCTCAGCCGCACCGATCGTCGTAGAAGGGAACCGCTCGATCTCAGTCTGAATCCCCATATGTCGGGCAGTTTGAGCAACTGTTTCGATACCGACCTCCTCCCAACCAACCTTGATAGCGATCATATTGGTGGAGGTGTAAAGCCCTTCTCGCATCGTCATCGGGCCTTTGAATTCTCCGCCGAAATTAGCTGGACGCCAGTCCTCACCGCTGACCTGTGGGTAGACTACTGGAGCATCAACCACGATGTGCGAAGCAGGGATTCCACTGGCTATCGCTGCAGTATAAACGAAGGGCTTAAAAGAAGATCCGGCTTGGCGGTTAGCCAGTCGTGCACGATCAAACTTCGACTGCTCAAAGTCTCGCCCACCTACCATCGCCTTGACGTGTCCAGTAAGGGGATCCAGAGCGATGAAAGCACCTTGCAAGTAGGGTGTTGATCCCGAGAACGCTTGGACCGTGTCAAAGTCGGAGTAGTATGGATGTTCGAAGTGAACGCTATCGGCTTCGATTGCCGCCCAACCTTCCTCCATCGACAGCTGTGCTGCTTGCTGTATATCCACGTCGAGCGTTGTATACACGCGAAGTCCGTTCCGATAAATCTCGTCTCCAAAACGAGAATCGAGGATCTGTCTTACCCACTCTTCAAAATAGGGGGCCACGGAAGTCACGGACCCGGTTGGCTGGCTCTCGGGTAGTGGAAATTGCTTCCAGCGTGCAGCTTCTTCCCTCTCCAGATGACCTTCTGCAACCATACGTGTCAGTACTAAGTCTCTACGCGCCTTCGCTCGGTCGGGGTAGCGAAATGGGTCGTAAACCCCTGGCCTATTAAGAATTGCTGCCAGCAGTGCTGCTTCGGCAACATTAATCTGGGCTATGTCTTTTCCGAGATAATTGCGTGCGGCGTTCTGGAATCCATAGCCGCGTCCCATATAGATTTCATTAAGATAGGCCTCGAGTATTTGGTCCTTCGTGTAGGATTTCTCAAGGTCCATCGCGACCCGGACTTCCTTTAATTTACGTACGTAGCGCCGTTGAAAACCGATCTCGTCAAAGAGATTTCTCGCCAACTGCTGGGTGATCGTGCTACCGCCGCCAAGATTACGGAAAGTCAAGACCCCAAAAGCGGCGCGCGCAATGCCGAATGGATCAAAGCCTGAGTGTTGATAGAAGCGCTTGTCCTCGATCGCTGTTACCGCTTGGGGGATGTACTCGGGTAGTGCGTGAAGTGAGACAGGGGTTCTCCGCTCATATCCGATCTCAGCAATTTGCCGGCCATCGTGGGAAAGGAGTTTGCTAGTTTGTTCGTGTTCGAATGTTTGGATTTGTGCGATAGATGGGCAGGTATCTCCGGTGCAAAGATTCTGCCAGGATCCCCATACTCCGCCAGCCGCACCGGCGACAAGGAATGATCCAGCCAGTAGGTAGGTGCGTGGCCTCCAAAGCGGGGTAAGCCGTGACAGGAGTCGGCCTCCTCCTTTCGGTGTTTTCTTGGAATTGTCTTGAGCTGTCACTTGTCGGTCCTAGGTGCGGAGAGAAACATCGTCAACACAAGATTGCAAGCTTGATGCCAGCATTCTCCACTCCTTCAAGCTAGCTCACCTCTAGGTAGGATCTCAAGAACAAATTACGAGCACACGAGTCTTGACCTCAATTGTCAGGCGAGCGAAGCTCTTTGCCAGTTACGTTGGCACTAAGGTGCCGGGCTGGATCCCACCAATATGACCATCAAGATTGATATCGGCGCGCCAGGAGAGAGTTACCCGGCACTCATAGGTGCCGGACTCCTTGAGCAGCTTCCCGTTATTCTTGATGAGTACGCACCAGCTTATCGGTATGCTGTGATCTCTGATGACCGAATTGGTCCTCTGTACGCTAAAGCGGTCTTAGAACAGTGCAGATCAAGCGGAAAGAAAGTTCAACTATACTCATTCGCAGCCGGTGAAGCCTCGAAAATCAGGAAGAATTGGTCCAAGCTTACTGACGGTCTCCTAGACGCTGGGTATGGGCGTGACACCTGCATCATTGCCGTGGGTGGAGGGGTGACGGGAGATCTAGCTGGGTTCGTGGCGGCAACATTCCTAAGAGGTGTGTCTCTTGTCCAGGTTCCAACGACGTACCTGGCTATGATCGATGCAGCCATAGGTGGGAAGGTCGGCGTGGACACTCGAGCTGGAAAAAATCTCGTTGG
>LWDU01033445.1_pt1 | contig 31374 bp, 24 predicted proteins | sample 727161 | NCBI WGS metagenome assembly LWDU01 (sample SAMN04566230, study PRJNA314399) | hydrothermal vent metagenome | isolation source: deep sea hydrothermal plume seawater | place: Mexico: Gulf of California, Guaymas Basin | collected 2004-07-11
CGCTGTGGCGCCTTCGATCACAACCGCTACTTCATAGTCTAGTGTTTGACTAAGCGTGGCGCTCTTCGTGGCTAACGAGCGGTCACTACCGCTGACCACTTCGCCCATCGTCCAGCGACGACTATCGACCGAACCGAGGACATATTTAAAGTTCAGCGCGTCTTGGTAATCAAACACCAGGCCACCGTTGCTTTGAGAACCACCGTTACGCGCGAATCGCATCACGCTGCTTAGTTCTGTGTTCACCGGTAATGCAACACCGATGCGAGCGGTCGCTAACGAGCGACCGCTAATATTGTCCGATACATAACGATCGTTGACGATCGTAAAAGCACCGGTGACAACGTTAAAGTCTTCGGCTATGCCGTCATCGAAATCTTCGCGTAGTGGTAAGTCTGAGGCTACCGTTACCGCGACACTACCACGGTCCGTTTGATCAGCAGCGTCGGTGACGATGTACTCAAACGTATCAACACCGCGGTAGTCTGTGTTGGGGGTATACGTGATCGAGTCGTTCTTGCCATCTTGGTTGCTATCGACAAGTACGACCGTGCCGTGAGCAGCATCGCTCGCAGATTCAATCTCAATCGCGGTGCCTTGTGTTTCATGTGTATCGTTAGCGAGTACTGCGATCGTGATCGGAGTATTCACGAGCGTTGCCACCGCATCATCCGTTGCTTCAGGACGGGGAAGAATCTCAGCAATACGGACGTTATCGAATGACGAAATTCCTCGCTGGGTACCGACACCAAGTTTACCATCACGTAGGTCTTCAGTACCAAAATCATGAGTCATTTTGAGTTGTTCGTTTACATAAAAGGAAACGACGTTTCCTTCCATTCGCATTTCAAATTCGTAGTTAGTGTCTGCTTGAATACTCTCAGATTTTGATTCGAGCCCCCGCAAGCTGCCATTTTTAAGCTCGTTCATGAACCACTTGCCACGGCTAGCATTGGCACCGACGTATTTATAGTTACTGGCATCTACATAGTCGAAAACGATCAGGCCTGTCCGCAGGTAACCCGAGATGTTCTTCATATTAACGGTTGTTTCCATGCGAACTTTGTTTGGCAAGGGCACGGTTAGGTCGACCAAACTGAAGGCATTGGAGCGAGTGGAATTTGGCGTCGCGTCATAGGCATTGTTGACCACTTCAAAAGTACCGGAGGCAACTGAAAAATCATCGGCAACGCCATCGTTGAAATCTTCTTCAAAGGGCAGAGTTCCTTGTGCAGTTACTTCTAGAGAGTAGCTACCATATGTAATGATATCGCTTGAGACAGCATTGTTTTCGCCGTAAACGAGGACATCATGAGCCGGTAACACATCGGCGGGGTTTGATGTAAAGAGTATTGTCCCTTCGGCCGTGGCTTGCATGGGAACCGAGAATACAAGTAACTCACTGGTGCCAAGAGTAGACAAGCCGGCCATGGATCCAATTTCATCCATGAGTCCAGCAGTGGTTGTGGTACCAGATTTAAAGTTTGTATAGGGGGAATAGTGTGTCGCAGATCCTGTAACGCTAGCAAATTGTGAGGGGTAATTGATATCGAGGAAAGTAGCGAAGACACCATCGCCATCAGTACGTAGGTCGGTTGTTAGAGCACGCAGTTGGAAAGTGTCATTTAGATTAATCTTCGTGATCGGGTTGCCACTATTGTCGGTAGCGACGAGTCGCATTTGGACTTTATCACCAGCCTCGCCTTCGGCAAGATCGGCGAGTCCCGCGAGCATATCGGCCGCGAGAAGCTCTCGGTTTTCGAGCGTCTCTAGCTGTAATTTTGTTTCAACTGAATTACGCAACCATGATTTATCTTTGAGTGACAGTCCATTTTTTCGTGCACGATTGATCATGTAAATAAGCTCGCTTTAGCAAACACTATGCAAAAGAATAATATGAAGGTTTAGATAACTGCAGTCGTTCACAAACGATTGCCTATGCAGTCAATTTAGGCAAATAGGGGTGATTAAATGTATGTCGATTTATTGTAGTTTGTTGAGGATAACAAAATAGCCTAATCTTGGCAACGAAAATGCGATTTACGGTGTGTAGATACCCCTAATTACTGGTGATTCCTGCTTTTGGGGTACATTATCTCAAGCCCCTGAGATATTGAATGCGCAAATTATATACAGCAGCCATATACAGAAGCCAAATTCCTTCCTAAAACCGGCCACAAAAACGCAAATCATCGTAAAATATCGGATTTTCCTTCGCTGCAAAACACCCTATGTAGACACATAGTAAACGACAAGTTTCTTGTGGCTATTCATTGGTAATTCTATTGGTGTTAATTCGTGGTCGTGGTTCCTAGGTGCTCTTCACATTGACGGTGAACAAATTCCGATCAAACGTATCCGCTCGATCGATAAACTAAAAGAGAACCCGTCACAACGACGTCCGCGCAAGAAGATCCCCTATCTATATACTAAAGAAGTGAGTGCACTGCGTGACACCCTTTTTAGACAAATTCTTGAGATATTGGGCGTTTAGTAGCTAGCTGTTTTCTCGTACAAGTGCCCTATTTTCGAGCGGCCACGCCGAGGGTAGATCCGGTTTGCAACATTGGTGAAAACAAAGGCAGCTTCGGCCAATGCAAAAATACAGAGTGTCTTGCTACGTTGCACATTCACCAATTCAAACCTAAAATAGACAATTCAATTATCAATCACTTCAAAAAACTCAAAGACCAGCAAAAATAGACACCATGACAGATTCGCTCAATAAATACAGTGCTCGTGTTACCCAACCCCGCAGCCAAGGCGCCTCGCAAGCGATGCTCTACGCAACGGGCATGACCGAAGAGGACATGAACAAGCCGCAAGTCGGTATCGCCAGCGTCTGGTATGAAGGCAACCCCTGTAACATGCACCTACTCGACCTCTCGCAAGAAGTCAAAAATGGTGTCACGCAAGCCGGTATGGTCGGTATGCGATTCAATACTATCGGTGTCTCCGACGGTATCTCTATGGGCACCGAAGGTATGTCCTTCTCGCTGCAATCACGAGACCTGATCGCCGACTCCATCGAAACCATCATGGGCGCACAATGGTACGACTCGCTGATCGCAATCCCCGGCTGTGATAAAAACATGCCCGGCTGCGTCATGGCCATGGGACGACTCGACCGCCCGGCCCTGATGGTCTACGGCGGAACCATTAAAGCCGGCTGCCACAATGACCAAAAACTCGATATCGTCTCCGCCTTCCAAAGCTATGGCGAGTACCTCAGCAATCAAATCGATGATGAAACACGACAAGCAATCGTCCGACAATCCTGCCCCGGCCCCGGCGCTTGTGGCGGAATGTATACCGCCAATACAATGGCCACTGCCATCGAAGCTATGGGAATGTCATTGCCCTTTAGCGCTTCGATCCCAGCGGTCGATCAAGAGAAACTCGATGAATGCCAAGCAGCCGGAGCCGCCATCAAACGACTCATGGAACTCGATCTGAAACCCTCTCAAATCATGACTCGAGCAGCATTCGAGAATGCCATGGTCATGGTTATGGCACTCGGCGGTTCAACCAATGCGGTCCTCCATCTGATTGCTATCGCGCGGAGCGTCTCTGTCGACCTAACACTCGACGACTTCCAAGCCGTGAGTGACCGCGTGCCCTATATCGGCGACCTGAAACCATCTGGGAAATTCGTGCAAGAAGACCTCCACGCAGCAGGCGGTACTCCAGCAGTCATGAAATACATGCTTGATAAAGGCTACCTCGATGGCGATTGCATAACCGTTACCGGAAACACACTCGGAGAAAACCTCGCCAATGTCCCCGGACTAGTCGCAGGCCAAACCGTTGTGCAAACCGTCGAAGAACCCATCAAAGCCAGCGGACACTTGCGAATACTCCGTGGAAACCTCGCCCCTGAAGGAGCCGTTGCAAAAATCACTGGTAAAGAGGGACTCCACTTCAACGGCCCAGCAAATTGCTTCGATAGTGAAGAAGATATGCTACAAGCACTCGAAGACGGTAACATCAATGCCGGCGATGTCGTCATTATCCGCTATGAAGGCCCCCAAGGTGGCCCAGGAATGCCGGAAATGTTGACGCCAACCTCGGCCATTGTCGGTGCGGGACTCGGTGACAAAGTTGCACTCATGACCGACGGCCGCTTCTCCGGCGGCTCACACGGATTCATCGTAGGCCATATCACGCCCGAAGCGCAAGTCGGCGGCCCTGTCGCACTGATCCAAAACGGCGACGAAATCACCATCGACGCTGAGGCAAACAAAATCGAAGTCGACCTGAGTGATGAAGAACTTCAAGCCCGTAAAGACAATTGGACAGCTCCCGACTTCAAAGCAACGCGAGGTACACTTTACAAATACATCAAGTGTGTTAAAAGTGCCTCGGAAGGTTGTGTCACGGACGAGTAGTTCTGGGCCTCGAAGAAATTGATTATGGCAGACTGCGCCGCAGACATCATGCGAGTCGATGCGAGATACCAATTCGCGTTAAAAATTCGTACCCGTACCCTTGGTCAGCATCATAAACGCCTTTTCTAGGTCAACGGCCTCTTCTGATAATAGTGTCAATCCAAACCCAGCTTCCACAAGCACGCCCGACAAGTGGCTGTAGACCGCTTGCCCTTCGACCAACGTCACAATAATCTGCTCATCGACCATCTCGACCTTATCCACGTCATCGTGCTGCTCCAGCACACGAGCAGCCGCTGCTGCATCTTTGTCCACCATAATGTTTAATATCACCTGTTTGCGAATCTGCTTCATAATATCCGCAACCGTTGAATTCACCGTCATCACACCACGATCAATGATGCCAAACTTGTTACAGACGTCCGCTAATTCCGGCAGAATGTGACTAGAAACAACAATCGTCTTACCGGTCTGCCCCAGTCGACGCAACAATTCCCGCATTTCAATTCGAGCGCGAGGGTCCAACCCACTCAACGGTTCATCTAGCAATAACACCTGGGGGTCATGCAACAGCACCCGTGCCAATCCTAGGCGTTGCGTCTGACCACGTGAAAGCGTATTGGCAAATGCATCACGCTTAAAGTCAAGATCCACGATCTCCAACATTTCATTACATCGCTTGCGCCGCGCCTCACCCGTAATACGATACGCCGCGGCAAAGAATTCCAAGTATTCAATAACCTTCATGTCATCATACACACCAAAAAAGTCGGGCATGTAACCAACGAGCCGACGAATCTCCTTGGGATTTGTATAAATGGAATTGCCACAAACATACGCTTCACCAGAAGTGGGATTTAACAACGTTGCAATAATTCGCATCGTCGTCGTCTTACCCGCTCCGTTGGGACCGATGAACCCAAATAAGTCACCTGCATCTAAATCCAGATCAATATTCCGGATGGCATGCATGTCTCCGTATTTTTTTGTTAATCCACTTGTTTTTATCACGGCTAATGCCCCAATCTAAAGTGTTGATAAATCAATTCAACAATGTGTTCGTAGTTGCTTCCATATTCACAGGTAACACCACGCGGTAATACCGATCTATTTGAGACTCCAGCGGTCCGTCACCATTTTGTTGTGAGCCATTCACAAACTCCGTCATACCGTGATTTTTGCCTGCCTTGCCCACTAATACCGCCCGACGCAAACGCAACATATGACTTAAATCCAGATGACTTTGGTAGCGGTGCAACAAACCTGTATAACGAACGCCACCGATTTCTTGATCGAACATCATCTGCTTAACGACTCGATCCCGCGATTCATCCGTCGCGCGCCAAACTCGATAACTTTGTCGACGGCTACCAGATTGGAATCGCGTAAAGTAATTATCAATGCCCTGCGAATCAGAGCTAAGATCGTAAACATTTACTACGCTTTTTGGAGTAAATACTTGTCCAATGGGATACACTCGCCCGTCGAATAGAATTAGCGCGTCATGCAAATCAAAATCAAAGGGATTCTGTAACGTCCCACGCAGCGCTCCGCTGGCGGGTTCAGTCACTAATGCACTTTTCACGACCAGCGACGAATCCGCAGACCAACGAGCCACTAAACTTCGTGTCCCACTATGTTGCACTGGAATAGAACGAATCTGACCATCTGCCAAATCAACTTCATACTGATGGTCAATCAACACTTGAAAACTCGAACGCCCTAAACCACCCAACCCTGCCCCTGGAAATCCTTGCCAACAAGCAAGCACTTGATGATTTTCGCTCCGCATCGAATTTTTAAATTCAGACATCTCAAAGGAGTAAGCCGCTGTCGTTGGGCTATAGACAGTCGCGTAGTTAGACCCTCGGACCGTTTGAGTCAGCGAATCGATATCAATAATCTCGATTTGATTAAGCGCCGGTGGCGATATTCGCAAAGCAGATACCATCGACACCGCTATCAAACTAAAAATCAAAATCGCTGCTGGAAACGTAACCCACGTCCAATGCAATCGCTTAAACCTGCGCAAGATGTAGTAGTCCAAAGGACCAATGACCAAGATAAACATGCCCAGTAATCCGGCAACCCACATGAACCTAGTGGGCGTCACTCCGTCAAATCGGTCGAGGCTCGATCTTAACTGACCGGATATGTCATCAAAACCCGCATTGGATGACTTGAACCCCTTACCAAGCTGCTCGTTTATTCGTTCTGCGAAATGACTATTGATGACTAACCTGTTTAAAATAGCAGGCGTTGCACCCCACGACGCAAATGGTTCTTGGTCTGGGTCAAACGCGACAAACGTCACGGAACCTAAGCCTCTCGCACTGTGCACAATCAAAGCATGTTCCGCTTGTGCATTTTGAGTATCACGCAAAACAACCACACCATCCGAAGGAGTGATCAACGACAAGGAACTTCCAGTTTGGCGATTGAGTATTAATCGCTCGTCTGCGTTTCCGTATTTTTCTATACCTGATGTATTCCAGTTCGTAATGACGCGGTCAATCTTGCCAGGAATCAAACTTCCCAAGACTTCATTGTCTTGCGACAATTCCGGCCCACGTTGCCCCGCGAACAAGAGCATCCGACCACCTTGATAAATCCATTGACGAATCGCCTGCTGTTGTTGCATTGACAATTGCTCCAATAGATCCTCTGCAGATGTCGTAATAATCAAAAGATCAACAGCCGCGTACCCATACCAACGATCAGGTAACTTGTGATAATCACTTGTCTGAGATTGAATCGCAACTTCGACTAAGTCAGGACGGCCAGTGAGTTCTGTTTGCAAACGTGAGGCACTTAAAGGCAAGCGATTACCGATCTGAAGAATCAGAAAATCAGTAGTGCTCAACTGACCATCATCCAGACGCCCAAATGTTTTCTTGAATGCGGCTTGTTGATTCGTGTCGTCAACGACGGACACAACAACACTCCATGGCAAGCGACCGATCTTAATATATGCGGTACGAGTGACCGTTGTTGTTGGGGGCACAGTGAACTGGAGGTGGCGATCGACAAACCGTACGGCGATCCCTTCACCGTCAGGGGACTCTAAAACCAAACGCCCCTGGAATTTCGCTGTACTTTCATTAGTGATTTCGACATGAACGGGTATCCAAGTCCCTTGCTTAAAACGTCCGTTGAAGCCAAGAGTAACTTCCACCTGTAGACTAGCGTCCGCGCCTGCTGCATAGGAATCTGCGGAATTTATGAAAACACACAACAGTGCAACGACTAGACCTGCAAGAGGCGACGCAATTCGCCAATCTGATTTTACTCTGCGTCCTAGAAACAAAATTACCCCTTCACCACTTATCCAAAAATTTCATATCCTCAATAAATACAGTACGTACCCTACTCACTTCATCGGTCATTCAAAGCGGTATAATACTACGATTTACATGGAAAAAAGCGCATCCATTTGCAAGCATCTGAGTTAACTCCGCCTTTGGCGGAAAGCGCAGTGTAGTCCGTAGACCGCGACCTATCGCGTACTTTGATCCTACGGTTTTTCCGAGTCAGCACATTGGCAGGCATATTGTCCACACCCTGGACAACCTGAACCATATTTATCCCGAATTGCGCTAGATAAATCGACCTCAGCAACATTAGCAATCGTCACCAGCCATGCCAGTACGTCAGCGAATTCTTCGGCGCGATCAGCTGCCGTGCCACTGCGAAGAGCGGCAGCCAACTCGCCGATTTCTTCGAGCAACCACATAAACGTCCCATCGATACCCCGCTGGGCATCTTTGGTGTAATACATTTTGCGGATCAAAGCTTGAAAATCCGACACGCTGATATCCGATTGATCAGCCTCAACATTCGTATCACTTGCTATGTTCATCTCGTTCATTCCTCTCGCTCCGGTACTTGTACCTGTATCTCGTCACCCTCCACTCGGACAGCAAACACATTGACACTCAGCGCATCGTTATCACTCCAAGTCCCTTTACGAATGCAAAACCTCCAAGCATGCCAAGGACAAACAACTTCACCGTCCAATATATATCCTGGGGACAAAGCTGCGCCCATATGCGGGCAAAGATCATCGATAGCGTGATACTCACCACCATCGTTAAAAACTGCAATCAATCGACCAGCAACCGTATATCCCTGACCTTCGCCTTCAGCAATATCGCCGACTGTGGCCACAGTAGTAAAAGATGTCATATCTAACTCGTTGTATTCAAATCTATTTCATGGATGTCGTTACATTAGTCGTAACGGTTTGAACAATCGAGTTTTGCCCAATAATGACTTCGGTCGTCATCGTTTGTTTCAGTGTGGAATGATCCAATCTACCCACCGCATTATCAAAGTAAACAAGGCCCTCGCTGGATTGCTCGGTGATTTTCAATTGGGAACCAGTGGCACCTTTAGCAGGTTTAATACTGGTCGTCATTTTCATGCCGATCTTGTCAAGCATCTTGTCGTCAAGCTCGACAATGCCCTGGTAGGTGTATTCAATGGTCACCGTAGTTTCGCCAAACTCACCGGCTGTCAGCACCACTTGATCCTTCCACTGATCACCTACATTTAACGCCTTGACCGGGAAATTCAAGGACCCTTGCGAAACCATATTACGAAATCCAGCCTCGGAGAACATTTGGCCAAATGCGCGACTCCCCGGCTGTTTGGCCAGCGTCTCCAACAAGTCAGCTGGTGCTTTAAAGTTGCTGATTTCCCCCTGTCGGCTCAACGACAATCCAAACTCGGCACCCACAATCGGCGCCAGCACATCTGAAAGTGGATTGTCCTGCGAATCAGCAGCGGTGCTGTCATACGCCAATTTAATTCCAAGTGGTCCACCAGAAACCGACAGTTTTAATTTGGTTATTTTTTGTGTGATCGCGGCCAAACCATTAGTGTTCACCGAGTCGATGTATTGCGATATTCCCGAATCCATTTGCATCGTTGTTTCAACATCTTGCCCCATATACTTCATCTCTATTTTGGTCGTTGTGGTAACTGACAATCTGTTTTCGCTACCAGCGGTGAATTTAAAAGCCAACGAACGCTGAGCCTGCAAGCTCGACACGAAACAGAGGCAGCTAGTGACGACCACCAAACAAAATAAAGTACGGCATCTCATTCCGGTCGAATGTGCGATAAACCTCGGTGATAAATTCATGATCAGCTCTTTACTTGGGGATTGTATTTCAAATGTTTTCTACGGGATCTCAACACCAATTGGTCATCCTGAAGTTCATTTTTTTTCTATCACAATTGATTGCGTGTCCGACTGCTCCGTTGTAATCGCATCCGCACCGTTTCCGGCAATCGTCTTTACCAACAGTTCAAGGTCAACACGTTTGACGTAATTTTGAATCGCATCAGTTACCAATTTACCCGATATCTGTTCGTGGTCAATTTTTAATACTTTACTCTGCTCGCCTGAATCTGCAAACGCGTATTTTCCAGTTATCCCAATCACATGGCCTCGTTCTGCATTCACACCTCGATACTGGTACCGAAATCGGACGGGATTGGTTTTTGTTGACGCCAATGGATTGCGAGACTCTTGCCAAATTGTCTGAAACTCGAACGCGCCTTTGGGAAAGGAAACAAACACGTGGCGAAATGCAGCTTTAACACCATCAGCGGTAAACAGCGGTTCGCCTACATCTAGCTTAGGTTGTGTGTTGTTTGGATCTATTGCCGCTGACTGTCGCTTCAATTCCTGAACACCTAAAAACGTTGCCTGTCGGTCAATTCGAAGCACAAATGTTTTTTCCAACAATGGTCGTAACGATGACAACAGACTCTGCTCGGCTGGTTGTAAATCTTCCGCCGCAAGTTTGCCAGCGGAATCAATGGATATCCGTTTTTTGCCTTCGCCATTGTCCAAGCGAATCCGGCGAACTGCCCAATGAACCTCCGCAATGCCTTGAGCAGAAACGGACTGTACCACCAGCACACCGTCAATCGTCGTTGTGGAATCGTACTTTAACTCCTGCTGCCCTTGCTGTAGTTGAATTTTCGTCTTCGATTGCATCTGTACGTCATAAACATCACCTTTGTTCCAGGACCAATACAATACATCAGTCGCTGTAGTAGTAACGGCAGTCTTAATGGCTTTGACTGTGTCTATCGTCAAGAACAGCCCAACCGCCAAACAGCTAGCTAACATCATCGAAGCAAACGATCGCGAGAACATCATAGGTCTACCGTTTCCCCAACTTGTAATCGGATTGCGGTGGTTTCCGTATCAGAATTAGCCTGCTCGCACCAAGCTTGGGCATCCTGAATGATTGGGGGCCATGTATCAAAGTGCGGAGGCAACACTCGACCTATCCATTTCACCGTCGTCATAATTTCCATTCCCTATTGAATTTGGCAATGACTAAATTATATACGGTAAATGAAATTGCTGTCGATGATTCCTCGCGCTGAAGGATGTTGCTGCGCAAACCGTTTGCGAGTTAATTCTGGTTACCAGCTTGTATCCCAGACAAGAGAATATTACGCATATGTTTTTTATATGCTTCGACGCCCGGCTGACCGTATGGGTTCACGCCTAACAGCTTTCCTTCCACTACCGTGGCTAACATCATCATCTGAAAAAACTGACCTAATCCATATTCATCGCCACGTTCAAGCACAATATCCGCGGTCGGCCGCTGCACATCGCACAACGCACGATTGGTACCCTGTCGCGCGGCCGCGGATAACTCGTCTAGCGTCACACCTGCCAAGTCGTTCAATCCCGCAACGTCTGACGTGCTTTCCCTGATCTTCAATTGGTCACTGTGACTCTGCCGTGTTGATAAATTGACAATCCACTTATCGTTACGCCCTGCCTGGTGTTGCTGCGCTCGCGAATGTAAATCCCGCGTATTGACCATCGTAATCGGAGTCATACCTTGACCGTCTTTGCCCAAACTTTCCGATAGCAACTGGTCATACCACATGCCTAGCGAAGCAAATGCTTGTTCCCAAACACTCAACACGCGTATCGAAACATCACCCTGCACCTGCAATTGATAGGCTGCTAACGCAAAATCCAACGGTGGGTTACTTGATAGCTCCGCCGTACGAAATGTTTCATTCATATCAACGGCGCCTTGTAATAATTGAACAACGTCCAAGCCAATCGTCGCAGCTGGTAGTAAGCCAACAGCAGAAAACAGACTGAATCGACCACCGACTCCCTCAGGCACTCGAAAAACACTGGTGCATCCCAGTTCAGCAGCCGTCCGATTCAAGGATCCTGTTTCACCGGTAATCGGAATAACATATTTTGGCAAGTCGTGAGGGCATTGTTGTCGAAGAAGATCTAACAACGTGCGAAAGGCAACTGCAGTTTCCAGTGTCTCACCACTTTTACTTATGACAATAATTCCCCAATTACCTTCTGGAGTTACTGCGCGTAACCTCCCTAACACGCCCTGCAGCGCGTCGTTGTCTAAATGATTCCCGGCAAAATATAATTGAGGTCGACCGCCGCGTTCTGCTTTGGATAACTCGTTGTAATACGGTTCACAACAGGCATCCATCAAAGCACGGGTTCCCATATACGAACCACCGATGCCTAACACGACGATTGCCTCGACCGACGATTGCAAACGATTAGCCGTTTTTAGGATTTGGCCCAATTCGCTCGCAGCGCCATCCGTTCGATACTCACTAAGAATCTGATCCGGCAATGGATAGAAATTTCCATCAAGCGGTTTTTGATCCTCGGGGATCTCACCGTGCGCCATCAGTTCTAGGTCTAAAGTACAAACCTGTTGATGCGCATGTTTCAAATCGGCGTCCAAAGAACAGTCCTTATTAGATAGACCATTCTGCTGGCACCGACTGCGCGATAAATCGACCTGAATTGAATTGGACATCGATACTTTTGAGGTTAGTTAGAAAAAGGTAAATTATGGAAGCTAACTAAAGCATTTACACACATTTAACACCAAGCAAGGCAAGATTCCATAAAAGGCAAAAAAGCACACCTCTTATTCCCTATACGTGACGGTTTTGGTGCTTACTCCAATACGGTCGTCTTGTAGAATCAGTTTATAACAACACCTCGTTTTCCGTTATTAAGTCAATTTTTTCGTAAAAAGCTATACACTCCATGGATACGCACGATCTAACACGCAAACTCAACACGAAAAACAACTCGAAAATCGTTATGCTCGTGGCCGACGGACTCGGTGGACTTCCGCATGAAATCGGCGGGCAAACGGAATTGGAAGCTGCCGACACACCAAACCTCGACGCCTTAGCTATCCGCGGCGTCCAAGGATTAAGCCACCCAGTATTACCAGGTATCAGCCCAGGCAGTGGTCCTGGCCACCTTGGCCTATTCGGCTACGACCCACTAAAATATCAAATTGGGCGAGGCGCACTGGAAGCAACCGGTATCGGATTTGAACTGCAAGATGGCGATGTTGCAATTCGATGTAATTTTTGCACACTCGATGCCGACGGAAATATAACCGATCGTCGTGCTGGCCGTATCGCCACTGAACTTAGCGCCCCGTTGGCCGAAAGCCTGCGACAAATCCACATCGAAGGGATTGAGATATTCGTCGAACCGGTCAAAGAACATCGCTTCGTCGTAGTTCTACGTGGACCTGGACTAGACGGTAATGTGCTCGATACCGATCCCCAAGCAACAGGAGTCCCACCACTGGATCCCGTTGCAACGGATCCTGCCAGTGAAAAGACTGCCGAAGTTGCAAAACAATTTTTGATTCAAGCTCGTGAGATTCTGAAAGACCAAGAGCATGCCAACTTCCACACAATGCGCGGGTTCGCAGCTAAACCAAAACTACCAACGTTCTCAGAAGTCTATGGACTGCGAGCCGCCGCTGTGGCAGTCTATCCGATGTACAAAGGCCTCGCACGACTCGTCGGAATGGACATCATCGGCAACGCCAGCAACCTCGACGAACAAGCAACCGTCGTAAAAGAAAACTGGGACAAATACGACTTCTTCTTTGTCCATTTCAAGTACACCGACAGTACTGGGGAAGATGGTAACTTCGAAGCCAAAAAACAACGCACAGAAGATTTTGACGCGTTCATCCCTCAGATTCTTGAACTCAACCCAGACGTCGTCATCGTTACCGGTGACCACAGCACTCCGAGTTTTCTGTCTAATCACAGTTGGCACCCAGTACCAACTTTACTTGCTTCAGATTGTTGTCGTTACGACCAACAAACCGCATTCAATGAATCCACCTGCCTCTTAGGTGGACTCGGCCAATTCGAAGCCAAACACCTGATGACCCTAGCACTCTCCAACGCCGGACGCCTCGGCAAATACGGCGCGTAGCAGCCGCAGCCATTCGCGCAAATTCGTGGCCTTATTTAACAAACCGTGCATTCACCCAATTTGCATAATCTAAGATGTCAGCGCGGTCGGCCATGTCGACGACCAAGCTAAGACGTCGAGCGTCACCAACCGGTACATCAATCGACCGCAAGTCATCTCCGCCACGAACCACCGGACTGTCATAAGCGGTTTGCCACTCGGAGCCTTGCTTACCCTGTAGCAAAACATGTACACTCACGCTGCCCTGCTCCGCTGCTCGGGAATCGATTCCAACATCGGATCGAAATCGCGTGTAACCAGCCGGAATATCAAACGTCAATCGACTCACCGAGACCATTCCAACGCCCGCCAAATAAAGCTTCCCAGCGACTCTTAATGTCCCACCTACCGCGTTGTGCCCAAGCCCAAAGCCTCTGGCAATTGGTTTGTCAGATACCGACTTAAATATTGGCACATACCGATATTGAGTCGGCTTAACGTCGTGCAAGAATAATAACTGTTTACCCGCTGGCCGGTAATAAGAAACCGCCGACCAGGGGTTAAAGCTAGCCATCTCTGAGGCTAAAAATGGCGGTAGGGTCTCCAGCTTTAATCCGCTCACCGTCTGCCACACCAATTTTTCACCGTCTCTAATGACATTCTTCGCCCCACCGTAACTCCCATTATTAAATCCAAATTGTTGGACTTCGTTACTTGGTTCCGTTTTTTCGACCTGTCTCGCAAAAAACACAGCCCTGACAGTTGACACCGCAAATTCGACTGGCATCTTCAAGCTAGTGGCAGTCAATGCGAGTCGACGATCATCTAATACGTTGAGTTTACCGGTTAAGGTCGTTCCATCCTGTAACACAACCCCATCCTCGCCGCGCATGTCACGTGCCATCATTTGCATCAACTTGTCTCGAGCCAGCAAATCATGCGGTGGCTGATACAAAACAGCCTGCACCATTTCCAACGGACAACGAAACTTCTTCCACGTCAACGAGTCACCCACGATGTCCGCTACACCCAGCGTGACTTTATCGACAACAATCACTTCACCATGTGTCAACACGATCCACGGACGACCAGCGTGCTCTTGAATAGCCCCCAGTTCAAATACTTCTGAGGGTAGAAATTCTAATTGCTTTTCCCCAACCTGTATTTTCACACAAGTCTCATCAATGCTATGTATTTCGCCAACCACATCACGCTGCGGCAATCGGACATTGACGGTTGCCACGGGAGATTGCGCTGTACAGAATGTGCTCGACGTTAGCAGCAAGGCAAACACTTCCAACACTATGAGGTGACGAATCATCATGATCTACTATTTTCGCAAAGCTGGTAAATGACTGCTTGGCATTTGTAAAATCAAACAAGCCATTGCCGTCGCATAAGGGTCACAAATAAAATCGTCCTTCCACGCTCCATTGGTCTGTTGTTTTTCTAACAACAAGGTGCTGTTTTGAGCATACCACGCTTTCCAAGGCTTAGCGGAAATCCCAGCATTACCACTGGATTGGTATAAGGCATGAGCAGCATAATACTGCCCATAAAAATAATGCGGATCCCCCGCATAATCTTGATTCGGTGGAATATTTTTCATTAGGAAATCCACGCCACGCTTGAGCACTTGCTTTCTATCCCATCCCAAACTCTGCAAAGAGACTAAAGCTGACGCCGTCCGCCCGTAGGCACTCTCGCCAGGCTGTGAAGTATAACGAAATCCGCCATCGGAGTTTTGTAGCGCTGTCACATATCGTCGACAGGCGTCAACGGTAGCGGGCGGTACATACAAACCCGCATTACGGGCGGCCCGCAAAGCTAGTACCTGGCAAACTGTTACCGAAATATCGGCATCGTCTTTCTGTGGTTCATAACGCCACCCACCCTCATCGTTTTGTGTGCTAACAATCAGTTTGACCGCATTATCTATGACAGCCCGTAGACCCTTTTGTCGCGAGACTCCAAATACTTGAGCAAGGAATAGCGTCGAAAAACCATGCCCGTACATTGGGCCACGGTCATTTGATTCCCGGGAACCAATGACACCCGTTTCTTGCGCGTGCCTCATTACGAAATCCACCATCAACGAAACGTGTTTGCCATATGGACCACGTTGCGGGAGATGCCCCGCGGAAACAAAAGCAAGTCCCACTAAACTAATCACTGCCAGATTGCGTTCATATTCAGCAGATCCAAATGCGCCGTCATCCGTTTGAGAATTTACTAGAAACCGTAAGCCCCGACTTACCGCTTGGCGATGTTCAACAGTAAGCATCGACTTTTGTGCGGATAAATCCAACGGCCATAGAATTGGCACGGACCCCAGTAATAATGTACGCCGATCTATCATTTATTCTCTTACCACTGTTACTGTCCTAGCGACTTACGCTGATTCAACCGCAAATAAAACTGTTCAATCAAACGTTCATACCGTGCGATAAACGGATTGGCCGCAGCATCTCGTAATTGCGTGCGGACTCGTGGCGGCAAGTGATTCCACAATAACAATTGTCGCTGTGCGAGTTCCTGTGGTGTTAGATTTTGCGGACCTACAGTCGCAGTACCATCGTCCACTATAGTATTATCAGATGCGATGCCAACACCTGCTTCTTGACCACTCGCACCTGCCGTTGGCGTTTCGGAAAACACAGATTGAGGACCCGCTTGTTCCCGATCAATTACTGTTGTTAACTGCCGAATGATATCCATTTGCAGTTTCTGAATTTCACCTTTGGATTTTTCCGAATCCATTTTAAGCTTACGTAAATTTTTTGTAGCCATTTTCATCTGCAACTCGATCTGCAACAACGCACCGCTCACATCGCCGATCCCAATATCTTCGCCCGGAGGTACCGTTGTGTTGGCGACTACACCCGTGTTTGGACGCGGAAGTGATATCACAGTGTTTTTCGGGTTGTCAGAATTCCCCTGCACAGGACCAAAAAGAGACTGCTTCACTTGCGGTGACAAAACAATCGCAGGTTCTTTACCAAAGCTCTTATTACAAAGATTCAGCACCACACAAATGACAATCAGCAATCGCCACCAAGAAGATCGATTCGTTGTTAGAAATGACATCACTTACTGAATTCCCTTCTTTGGCTTAAGGTCATTCGATTTGTTTTCATAATCGTTCTGCTGACTACGAGACTTTCTTAATTGGGAAACAATCAGCGACAATTCTCGTTGCCGATCCTCAAGTTCTTTGAGTTGCCGCACGTAATCAGCACGCACTTCTGGCATATTGATCAACGACCTGACTTGCATATTTATATCTTCTTGCACCGCGAGAATCAAAACAAGATCAACCGCTTCCGTTCGATTACGAACTACATTTGACTGCTGTTGCGGATCCGCTACTGCATCGCGGTGCGTTCCTGCTGCATCAATGATTGTCCGCAACAACGATAGAGCACTAGCGATGTGACCTTGGCAAGCTCGCGTATCTTCAAACCACGTCTGTTGGGCATTTTGCAAATGCGACGCCACCGATCTCAACGATAAATCTACCACGGGAGGTGTCCACTCCAACCCTAGCAACTCAACAATCATTTTCGTGACCAGATCTTGCCTAGCCGCGATCGCTTGTCGCTCAACAAGCATCAAACCCATATCTTGCAAGTCAGCAGCAATACCCAGTTGTTGTTTATAGATCGTTTTCAAAGAATCCAACAACTGTACGGCCCGCATCTGATTGTGGCCAAGTTGTATTTCATCCGTTGCTACCGTGGACAATATCTCTTGCATCATAATGGTCACTTGCTGCTGCTGCTCGATGGCCAAGGCGACGTCATTCTTCATCAACAACCTTGCGGCGTTTCTCATATCACCCACGATCGAAGAGTCCTGCAATTTTCGCAAGAACTGAAATTCAGCGGCGGATTGATTCGCAAAATCATCATCGGAGTTTGATAATTGAAAAACATATTGTGCAATTCGGTCAGCAAGGTCACCCTGCAGTCCGGCAGACTCAGTTCTCGCCTGAGCCATTACCTGCACTTGCATCTCACTCGGATCGGCTTGCCCGCTGAACTGCAGTGCCCGAGTGCGAATTAGCAATTCTTTTTGAACAATCATCATGTCAGTCCAAAAGTCAGCAAACTCAGCGACTCGTTGACTATGCACTTGCTCCTGCATCAGTATTTCCAGCTTCGCAATGGCAGCCTCGAGCAGTAGAACAATGTCATCGGTGTGTTGCACCATATTTAAACGATTGGTATCGGTACTTAGCTGTCCTGCACGCACGTCAATGGCATCCACTTTTGACAACAACGTCAGTTCCCTAATTTTTGATTGCACTTGCGGCAACAATTGTTGGTCAAGTTCAGTTGCGATTTGATTGAATTGTTCAAAAATTTTCCAATCAACTGGAGCCTGCCGAGAATAGACTGAGGGCCTGAATCCAGCAAACTGGCTGTACTGCGATGTTGCAATAACAAACCGCTACTAAGATCTCGCGCTTCCAAAAGAATCGTTTGATCCGTTGTCTCTACTAATCGGTCTCTTAAGGATCTGGTCTGCAATGACGACAACTGCAACAACTTCTTGAGGTCCGCAAGCTGTTTCGCGACGAGTTGAAGTTCTTGTCGAATTTTTCCGCGGAACTGAACGAGTGATAAAACCGTTAATGGCACCACATCGCTGTTAATGTTGGTGCCAAATCGATCGGCAACCTGCACTCGTAGTTGCAGGGTTGTACCACTAGCCACCTCTCCTAAACGTCCGACATCGATTCCCATTTCAACTCGCAACCGATCGGGAAGCTGCTGGACAAACGCTCGCAATGACGTGTACTCATTTCTTGCACCCACCGTAAATGACGCAATGGGGATTTCCAACATTTGGATTTTGTCATCGTCCCACTGCTCAGCAACACAATACTGTAACCATGCTTGAGTAATCTGCAAATCATCCGTTGCCACCATTACCAGCGGCAGTCGCCCAGCCGCCGTGAGTAATGTCTCTGCATGCGGGCTTAGTATATTCACGCTCGGTTCGTGGTCCTCGATGACATTTAAATCAATATCCATCAGATTCCTTGAAACGACACCATCTTCATCGATTAATTCAAGATCTAATGTGCCGCTAGATAAAATCGAAATAGGTTCGGACAAACTTAGCACTATTGCGTCTGCCAGTGGTTGCTGCGCCAATAGAATACGTTTCTCTTCGTCTTCTCCCAGAATCAACAGCGTCGCTTGCCGTAGCGGTCGGTCAATAGTTGCCTGGAATTGCAATTGGCTGCCGTGCAGCACACGCGCTGCAGCATCGGATTCATAACTTTCTAACTCGGTATACACAGGCGGATATATTATCACCTTAGACAGTATGACAACCGGCGGTGAAACAATGGTAACGTCTCGCCATTGATCCGCTTCGTAATCACCGCCGTGAATACGATATGCAAACGATTGTTGCACCTGAGGCAACACCAGTTCATGCAAGTTAGAATTCGAGTTGACCCTTAATGTTGAATACTCCGCATCCCCATCCCAACGGACATCAACAAATACTTCTCGTGGAAAGAGCCAGTTTTGTGATCCTATCTTGATCTGATAATCGGCCCCCATTGAGACTTTTTCTCGATGATCGACTACTGTCAACTCATGGCGACGTGGCCAATGCTTAAACGTCCACGGAGACAAAGTCCGCTGCGAAGCGAGCGCAAATGTTGATTGGAATCCCATTGCGAATGAAAATAGAGTTAGCAGCAATAAGCAAGTCAATAGTAACGGCCTACGCAGAACGCGAACGCGAAAACATTCGCCAATCTGGAATTTAACGAGTTCCGTTTCAAGTTGGGATTCCATCACGGCCATGAATTCTAAACGTCGTTCCCCCTGCTGTACGGAGTTTCGCAAGTCACACAGCACAGACAGTCGTTGACCCAATTCTGCATGGGATTGTTCAATTCTGCGAGCCGCCTGAAAATCAGTCAGCTCGAACATCCAGGCAGGCACTGCCCAACGGCGACATACCAAAATCAACATGGCCAACAAACAAGCAAATTGCAGCCAAGCGATTTGTGACAATCGGTGTTGTATGATCCAATCGAGTGTCACCATACCCAAGAAACAGGCTAACATTAGCATTGCCGAATATAGCGCAGCACGACACCGCACATACCAGCGGCAACGGTTAGCAACTTGGTCAATCAACTGTCGCACCACCGAATCCTGCGGCCAACTAACAGCAGACTCAGGACTAGCGTGCTCCCTGTTTGGTTTGGGTTCAGTCATGACATTAATTATACCACCGTCGCCGCAAGGTCCAATCAATTGCCAACAGACTTATCAATATCCCCACTATCCAATTCGCATTCCAAATCGGTTTAGCAACCTTGCTGCGGACTCGCACTGGAGTTCCCCGCGGCACGTTTGCTACCAATTCATGAAGATCACTTACGTCAAAATACCGCCCGTGTTCTGGGTCAATAATTTGTCGTTTTTCAACGTCACTCAGCGTTCGCCGCACCAATTCACCTTGAGGGGCAACCACAGTGAAACTCGCAACCGCAGCATCCTTACCGCCATCTTGCGACACCACGGGTTCAACAAGTTGCAGGTGATAGGTTCCTAGTTCTAAACCCTGCATTGTTGCAGCAAATCTTCCTCGATCAGCTCCCAAACGCGCCAGACGCAAAAATTGACGACGCCCATTGGTATGTTCGACAACCACCATCACCGCATGGTCATCATCCGGGGCTGTGCGGTCATCCAAAAAACGAACCGTCACCGGTACGGGCTCGCCAACGACAAATGTCTCACCATGGACCACAATCTCAATCAAACCACTACCGTCAGTCGGCGCAGTTTGACGACTCATGTAACGCATGGTCTGTTCCCAGTATTGGTCGAAAGGCTTTTGACCTTCCGCCGCGGGTTCCACAGATTCATTCCATCGCCACGTTGCGTCGAACCAATGAAAAACAACTTTTCCCGCTCCAACAAACTGCTGTGTAATCAAGGGTCCAACTTCATCATTCGTAGTCCCCAATGTCGACAATATGTGAACCCCCGGACGCTGTAAGTCACTTGTAACAGACCAATACGGAACGGTGAGCGTTTGCCACGCCGAAACGTTATCCGTAACTTCTGTCCCAAGCTGCAGATGCGCAAACCGTTCTCCCAATGAATTCAAAATTATCTTATTGGATTTGCCCAGATCATCAGCCTCTTGGAATTGATCGGCTGCCACAGGAAACAGTTTTTCAAGTGGCTGCCCAGCAAACGTTGTCGGCATGCCCAGCGGGCCAGCTATAAAGACAATCCCGCCTCCCCTCTGCTCCACAAACTCAATTAGCAACTGCTGAAACTGACCGCTCAGCATACGACTTTCCACATCACCAATGACGATGACATCATATTGAAACAGCTGTTCTCGCCGAGTTGGCAGTGATGCCAAAACACGTTCATCCATTGCCACGAGTCGGGCATCGGACGAAAATAATACCGTATCAACGGAAAACCGATTACCCGTTTGATCCGGCTCGATCGAGCGGCCTAATAAATCTAGCAATGCTCGATATTCGAATCGAGGCATATTTTCAACAAGCAATATCCTCGTCGCATCATCGGTAACATTTATTTCAAATTCAACCGAGTTGTTCTCGGTGTTGGACTCTTCGCTTGTCTCGGAAATTGCTACACGTATCTGTGCCCGCCCTACCTGACTCGGTACAAATGGAATCCGTAGTCGCTTGCTAGGAACATCATTGCTGAGAGACTCAATGATCTGCATAAATGGGTCCGCATTGTTGCCTAATGAGGCAATAATCTGGACTTCCAACGGCTTGCTAGCCGTCGCTAATTCTCCCAATAGATTTAGATCGACTTCTAAGAAAAGCTGCTCGCCTAAATGAGCCACTGTCGGTGCAAGCGGGTTTTCCAAAGCAATATCCGGCGTTTGCTGCAGCGACCCAATCCCTCCAATCAACAAGGGAATTGACTTCTTAGCAATCCAATCGCTCGCATCTTGCAGTGAAGAGCCATTCGTATTAATTCCATCCGTCAAGACAATCACCGCTGCAACAGAACGACCACGATGTTGTGTGACCGCTTGGCGGATCGCGTCACCAATGCGACTCTCGGTTTGATCAAAATCTTGAGCCTCAGAAAGATCCGCATGTGAACTGACGCCTCTGCCTGCCAAACGTAGATTTGAACCTATGTGATATACCGAAATCCGATAATCTTCACTTAGTCGAGCCAACGGTTTGTTTAGCTCGCTATCGTCTTCGTGCCAGCGATGATTTGCGCTGTCAAGACGCAGGTTACCTAGCCATGCCGTCAGTAATTTCCAACGCGGTAGCGACCATTCTGATTGAGTGGTTCGCCCGCTTATGAAACGACCTAACTCAGCCACGGAATATTGGTCTTCTAGCTGCATACTTTCACTGCGGTCAATCAATATCAACAAATCCGGTTTTTGTGTTGCATGCTCCTGTTGAGTCCAGCCCATCATCATCAGTAATAAGATTACGAATATTGCAATACGCAAAGTCGACAATACATGACGCCGAAACCGAGTTAAGCCCGTTGTCCTGTATAGAATCCAAATACCTAGCAGCAACCCTGTGACCGCACATGTAAGTAATAACGGGAAGCGGGATGCCTGCTGATTAACCGTAACCGCAAGGTCTTGGCCAAACAGTGAGAGATCGGCAACGGTCGAATTGAGTGCATCTATCGTGCGTGCATCAACTATCATCGTTGTCCCCCTGGATCGGGTTCGAGAGGGACACGGTTTCGGTAAACCCAGAGTTCCACGACACCTAAGGCCAACACGAGTGATAACAACGCTGCAAACCAATCGTATCGATCATCAGAGGGCATTTCATTGACTGTAAAACTGTGATCCGATATAAGGGATTCCGTATTAAATAGATCTTCCGCCGGAATCGATAAATCATGACTGTCTTGACCATCAAGGTTTATTGCATGAGAATTCGACGCCACTGGCACGCCGTCGACAAACGTCATAATAGAATACACACCCAGAGCTTCCGTTTCGGAAAACGACCACACCAACGGTTGACTCTCAGATTGCTGACTGTCGCGCGGATGTACCACTGAAATGGGTTTTTGCTGTCCACTGGGAGTCCGGACTTGGATTTGCAAATCATCCAGTGAGCGAGATCGATCGACTTGCTCAAACAATGTAGAGCCTGTTGTATGATTCTGGTTATGACCTCCAAGCCGAGCAACATGTGCTAAGGACTCGTGGACTAACGGCAAAAAACTAGGCCAACTCCCGAGATCACTCCACTTGCCCGTCTTCTGACTCGGATCAATCGAAGTTGTCAGAATGAAAACATGCCCACTGCCAACTGCACCTAACAAATACAAAGGGTCCCCGTTGTTCAGTACTAAAATGGGCTGCACTGAGTTCGTTTCTGATGCAACGCATTTGATGTATGTCGAAATTGGTGTCGCCTCAATACCATTGGCCGGATTATCGGCAAACAATTTAGTGATTGCATGCGATGTCTTATCGAGTTGTATCTGCACGTCCGAGTCTTCTACAATCTGCTGCCACTGCAGAGGTAATCTAAATTTCGACGACGGCGCAAATGACCGATTATAATTATCGATATCGATGCGATCCCCAGGACATAGAAAGAGCGTGCCACCGGCAGTCACATAAGCATGTAACTGGTCAAGTTCTGCCGAGCTGATTTGTTTGACGTTACACAATGCAATCATGTCGTATTGAGCAAGTCCTTGGTCGATTAATTCACCTTCATTGATTGTTGTTATTTGAACTGGCCACCGAGTACTAGCAGTGGGGACAAGCGCGGTTACCAATAGTTCTTCCGATCGATATCGTCCCGTAACCGTCAGCACTTGAAACTTAGCGGCCGTCGAAAATACGACCCATCTGGTATTGTCGGATAACAGTGAATCCGACTGCGCTGCAGGGATTGATGCAATCTGCACTTTGGCTTGTTGTTGACCTAGCTTCAAGTTTTGGTCATCGAGCCGAACAGTGACTAGCTCGCTGGGTGCTAGTGCAACTTGCTCCCGCTGCACAACGCGACCTTCAATCGACCATGTTACCGTTACGGATTGTGATTTTGTCGGCGAATAGTTTTTAATCTGAGCGCGTAACGCTACTTGGTTTCCAAATGGACCTGCTGGATACTCAACGTCTAAGTCCTCGACCGCAAGATTGTGTAGATAAGGTTGTCGGCAGTCGAAATACTCGATTTTGCCGCTCGCCCCGATGATACGTGATACCTTTTCAGGTGTTACACCGTGCCATGAATCACGTTGGAAATCAGAAAAGATTGCATAGCGAGTCATAACGATATCTTGCATGGCAGCGCGAGAACGTTCTGCTAACTCAGCAGCGAGGTTAATGGCATTGAGTGCCTCACCACTACGATTGGTTAATTCTAACGCGGCTAATTCAGCGATGATTTCTTGACGATCAAACACTGGTTGTTCTATCAACGGGCGATCGCGCGAACTAATTGTCACAATGGAAATGACGTCGCCCTGCGGTAACTGTTGCACATACTTTATCGCCTTTTGACGAGCTACCTCAAAAGCCGACGCCGATTCGCCAACCGCGCCCATGGAATAACTTGTATCGAGTAGCAACACGTGATGCGTACCGGTGGAACCGCGTCGGTATTGTGAAAATTGCGAGTAATCTGTCGATGGGTCTGCAATTGCAAATATCAAAAGGCCGAGCATCGCGACTCGTAGTAACAACAACCACAAGCGACGCAAACGCACACGCTGTTGGACTTGTTGTTGTGCCGCTTGCAAAAATCGCATGGCCGACCACGCGACCACGCGCTGGTAACGTCGGCGCCACAGATGAATCGCCAAGGGTATCACCAGCACCAAGGCCCACCAAAGACGTTCCGGAGATGTGAAGTTCACTGCAAACATCGACTATACGGCCCTCCGCTGAGCAGCATAGCTCGTCAAGAACCCGTGTAAAGCCTGTCCAAAATCTTCGTCGGATACAACACATTGAAATCCAGCACCCAGATTGCGAGAGCGGCTAGTCAATTCCTCTTGCGCCTGCTCAAACAACTCTAGATATTCTTGCCGGACCGAGTTCGTTTCCAATTCAGTTACGTTACCAGTGAACGGAAACGTGACCTCATCTCGGTCAAGCACTTGGAACAACACCACGTCGTGACCCGACAATCGCAACTGCTCGACTGCTGCGAGCAATGGTTCCAAATCGTCTAAAAAATCGCTGGCCACAACGACAACCGATCTTTGTGGTAGCCGACCGGCGACATCACTCAAAACCGAGCCTAAATCGGTTCCCGCCAGTGGTCCACCTCGCTTCTGTCGTTTCTGTCGCTTCTTTCGATTTGGCAGAGACGACTCAACATCCTCGTGAGGATTCTCGAAAACTTCCAAGATGCGGTCCCAATGTCGAATATGACTTGCCGCTGGGAGCCACTGTTGTATTTTCGTGTCGACCTGCGCAACGCCGACCGAATCACCTTTACGCAACATTAGCCAAGCCAGTGCTGCGAGGACACACTTTGCGTATTCCAGTTTTTCTAGTGGCGCACTTCCCGAACAATAAGACATGCTGGCACTTTGATCTAACACCAAACAGGCATGCAAATTTGTCTCGTCCACATATCGCTTGACGAACAACTTATCGGTACGACCATACACCTTCCAATCCACATGACGAATTTCATCGCCTTGCACATACTCACGATACTCCGAGAACTCTACGCTCGACCCTTGAAAATGACTGCGATGCGACCCAGCGACAAATCCCTCGATGATATGCCGCGCACGCAACGTGAGTCCATCAAGAGCTGCGAGAGTTGTCGGACTTAAAGATTTCAGCAACTTGCTCACTGTGGCTCTTGATCAATAATTTGATCTGTCGACACACCTTCAGCTTGGGCTGCATAATTCAATCTAATACGATGCCGCAAGACACAATGAGCGACTGCGATAACATCGTCAAAATCAACCGTCACTCGCCCATTCATCAATGCATGAGCCTTAGCACCTAACACTAAATACTGACTCGCACGTGGACCCGCACCCCAACTCACATGGCGTTGAATGCTTTCAGGCACGTTGTTCTCTCCACGTGTCATCCGCGCCAAGCCAATGGCAAATTGAGCGATATGGTCGGCAACTGGTAATGATCGAACAAATGCGGTGGCTGCAGCAAGTTCTTCCGCACCGAACACCGCATCAATCTCTTGGTGCTCCGTACCGGTCGTTCGCTGTACCATCAACAATTCTTCTTCTGCATTAGGATAATCAACCTGCAACTGAAACATAAATCGATCCAACTGCGCTTCCGGCAGCGGATACGTACCTTCTTGTTCGATCGGGTTCTGTGTCGCTAGCACAAAAAACGGGGCGGACAACGTATGCGTGTGACCTCCCACCGTGACTTGTCGCTCTTGCATTGCTTCGAGCAAAGCAGCTTGCGTCTTAGGAGGTGTGCGGTTGATTTCGTCCGCTAAAACAATGTTCGCGAACAACGGCCCTGCCATAAACTCTAATTCTCGATGACCCGTACTTAGGTCATCTTGGATGATTTCCGTTCCGGTTATATCCGCCGGCATTAAATCCGGCGTAAACTGAATACGACTGAAGGTCAACGACAGTGCAGAAGATAACGATTGCACCATCAGTGTTTTAGCTAGCCCTGGTACGCCAACTAATAAACAATGGCCCTCGGACAATAGCGCCACGAGCATTTGATCGATTACTTTTGATTGCCCCACGATTTTACGTGACACCGCAGTGCGAATCGCATCACACGATTCACGGATCTGGGCGACTGATTGCTCGAGCTCGTTCACTGTCATGATATAGGTCGTCTTAGGAAGTTGTTATGTAGCTCTGATTTTAGTTGCCAGCCGCGGCGTGTATTCGCTTGGTTCGCGATAAACTTAGCAAGGTATTGCCAGCAAACAATGTGACATAATCATCGCTGAATGTTATTTGACACTGTTGTCCACTCAATAATTCTATAATCTCCAAGGGAAATGTCGCTGCTGATATTAATTCTAACCTAAATTGGCCAGATTCCAATTCAGTTAATCCTCTTTGCATAATCATCACGGTATTGCCGGTCACAACATAAATATTCGTGCCGTCATCTGCCAACGTATAAACAGATTCGACTTCACCAGAGGCAGTGCTGAGGCCTGAATTCAACGCCGACTGAAATCGCCCATCGCTGTCGTAATAAAAAAGTCCATTACCTAACAGCAAACAGGCACCGGGTAGTTCCCGTTGACTTGAAATTAAAGTGGAATGCAGGAATTGAGATTCATGCGTAATCCACCGAAATGCGCCAGAAAACAAATCTAACTGAAAAATTGCCGCGTTATCCGCTGCTGCAATTGTTACGCCAAGACTATCTGCATCTACCACTAAACTCGTATGCCGAGGCTTGGCCTGTTCTAAATCAGTAACATCGGTATCGTCCACGATGACGGTATTCTGAGCATAGTGATTGAGCCACAACAACTGACCGGCGAGTGAAACACAAGCGACTTCCCCAGTGTTACAACAAGTTACGATACGGTCGCCGGCAATCACCAACTGGCTTGCTTCAAGCGTCGAAACTTTTTGATGACCAACGGCTCGCGCCCCTCCTAAATAGGTGCGCCATTTTTCGCGGCCAGACTGCAACGAGTAACAAACCAGATAATTGCGACATTGCACAACGGTCGTTTCACGCATTAATACATAAAACAAATCGCCTACAATTTTTGGTGAGCTGACAAACGTCCAATTTCCCAAACGATTTTCTTTCGCTCCGTTGGCGTAAATTGGATACCCACTGAGCAATCTCCCTTGCGTGGACAAGTCCAGCGCCACAATAGCTCCACTGGAGCGAAATGCTGAACCCAACGATTGGTGATGTGTCGTCGTCGGATCTCCGACCCGAGCCAGTAACAAATTTCCGCTAAGTTCCACCGTTGCCCGAGTCCTACCCCAATACGGAATCGCTTCGTCATACCAATCACTGTCATTGTCAGAATCACCATGCTCGTAAATGACGTACCCTTGCCGACCCGTTCCCCACGCCGGTAATCCTGTCTCCATATCCACCGCAATGATCTGATCGCATGTATTGAAGTATAAATGCTCACGATCTCGCTGCACGGCGACATCAAGGCGTGGGTTGTCCGGTAGATCTATTTGTTGAGTCCATTGAGGAGTGCGTTGAAATGTTTCAACCGGAGATGTCACGGCGAGAGTGTCGTGTTGGGAGAAATGCTGATCGTAAAACTCTTGCAAAACTTTTACGATCTCGCCTGCCCGCCCCCCGAATTGAAAATCGGCTCGTTTCTTATCGGCGTCTGGACCTTGGGCACTGGCTGACCGAATTGTCGCTAATGTTGCTCGAGCAGCTGAGGGCATATTGGAAGAAACGTTGTTGGTAAACATGCGAACTTGCAGAGCTTGTTGTTCGGATCGCGTTACAGGGTGTTGCAGAAAACCAACCGCGCCAGCATATTCCAAGTCGGTGTTTACTTGCGGAACGCTTCTTAGGGCAGCTTGCCAATACATACGTGCGGCCAGTGGTTGTCCGGTTTGAAACGCTGTATCCCCTAGCATTACACGCCACTGAAAAGTGCGACTGCTTAAGGGCCAACGCGTCAAAAGTCGGTGCACATCCGTTGGTCCCAATAACGGCGTTGCCGCCGTCATCTGATCAGCGAAACGATCCAGTCGCCTTTGATATTCATTCCAGATTGCCTGATTGTGCCGAGCGAATCGAGCATGCCATGCGTGTGAAAAACTATCAATACTCACAAACCGTCGATATCCAGTAGGCAATTGCAACGAAGCGACTGGTACCAGTTTTCCCGCTGCTCGTAACCGCAAACGATCCATCCGATCTAGTGCCGCCAGATGATCCTGTTGGGCCAGCAAACCATTCGCCGCTGTGATTAATTGCAAATCCTCATGGTGCAACAGCGGTACATGGCGGTCTGCCAATCCGACCGGATTCGCTGCAATCGTCATCCCCTCTCGGTTTTGAGCAGCACACCGTGCAGATAAAAAGGCTAATACAGTACTCAGTACAATGAGCGATTTTATTAAAGGACTATTCACGCCTAAATCCCTCCACAAATCGCCCCAGTATAAATAAGCACACTCCAAAAATCATCGCAATCAGAAGACCATCCACGCCAAATCCAAACACATCCCGCCCAGGGCGTTCTAATTCGCTCGTATTGGCTTGTGGATCGTCAAAAATGAGTTGCAGTCCAATCGCAATCGGTAAAATACCCAACGCTGCTAGCTGCATCCATTTTCCAATTAACCGCATATTGATTCTACTGTTTTGTTGATGTTCAAAGGTAAAGGGATTGGGGGAAAGCCGTCAACCGACTATCCTCAATAGTATGCAATGTCATCCAAAACTACCACTAGCGAAGTCTTGAATCTGATGCAAATTAAAACCGTTATTTGGCGGAGTCTATGTCTGAAGTGTTGCCAATGTGGAATTGGGGAACTGTTCCGGAGCTGGTTCAAAATGCATGACAATTGCTCGCACTGTGACGTAACTTTCAAACGCGAACCTGGGTTCTTTTTGGGCAGTATCTATATTAACTACACTTTTACGGCTCTCACCATGACCAGCATGTATATTCCGGCCCTCATCCTTGAGTGGGCACCCAACAATCAACTCATCTGGTACGCGTTCGCTTATACCATCATCACGCCTATTTTGCTGTTCCGACATGCACGCAGTTTGTGGCTAGGATTTGATCAATTGTTTGATCCACAACAACGCGAGAGTAACGGTAACAAACAAGAATAGATATCGCGGAATTATTCCGTAGAATCGTTGCTCTGTTTGTCTTTAAGATTTCGCGCTTTGCGAATCAATAAATAGAAGTATGTACTCATGGCGGTAAAAATGCTAAACGGCATAGCCATCATAAACATGATGCTCCAGAAATAACCACGCATCATCTGAGGGTCGTTAGCACTCAAACTTTCTTTACACGTTGGACAAGCAGTCGCCACCTGAGCAGCAACGAAGATCACAATCGCGCACAACATCCATTGTCGAGCGAACCGAGTCATTGGATTTTTAGAATTTGACATCATTATTTGTCCCTAGTTAACACTCTCAGTCTAATCAACCATCTATCCATAGTCCACATCGACCGTCTCGATATATCCATTTGTAGTAATAGTTGGTTCACGACATCTGATACAACATACAATAAATCACGACGCCGGTTACCGATACATACAACCAAATTGGAAATGTCCGTTTGGCCCACTTCAAGTGCATTGCACGATGATCCTTGAGCCCATGGTAAATCGTAATGAGCGCTCCAACGGGTACATACATTGCCAAAATAATATGGCTAATGAGAATCGTAAAATACGTGTATCGCAACCACGATGGATGCGATACAGGAAACTTTGTACCGCCACCTATTTGATAGTGATAAATCAGATAGCAAACCAAAAACAAAGTTGAAACAGCAAAACAACAAATCATCGTCCATTTGTGAGCGGTTTCTAGTTTGCGTTTTATCAACACAAAACCGACGATCAATAAGACAGTGGCAAGTGCATTAAGCGACGCATTGATCGCTGGTAAATCCATTATATGCTCTGCTTGTAAATCTAAATTTATTCGTCCACCGAAGGTCCCGCTGCGTCGCTTTGTTGTTTTACAAATGCTGCTATCTGCTCTTCCAACCGCTCACGGTCCGCCACCACGTCATCTGGTTCCGCTTCCTCGAGCAACAAAGCAACTAACAGCTTGTTCAAATCTTTCATCGCTTCCACATCATGCCAATTAAACGCCCCACGTACATTTCCCCATTTATCGACTGCGCAAAATGATTCGGCATGAGTTTGTGGTCCGACCGACAATAGAAATTTATCCGAACCGATACGATTAATATATTGGGAATTACCAGTCAAAAACTTCCAGTTCTCATTGTCTGATGTGAATTTCTTCGCGTAGGAATTCAAAACAGCCGGAGTATCATTATCGGCATCACAACTGATACTAATAAACTTGACGCCCTTGCGAGCCCAAACTTTATGCAGCGATTGCATTTCTTGATTCTGCTGAACACAAGTGGACGGACACGAAGCGAAGAAGAAACTAGCGACCCACACTTTGTCACGCAAGGCCTTGGATTCAAACCCACCACCAACTTGATCCACTAGCTGAAAATCGGTAATCCACGGCTCACCTTCTCCCAGTTCATAATCTGCAGGTTTTATCTCGGGCACAAAATCAACAATTTCATTTTCTTCAGATTGATGGTTGGGATCAGCGGCGTCCATCCAGCGTCCCGCTTTAAACAGCACCAACACACCGGCACACAATAACATGACTGCCACAAAGAAAATCGCTGGTTTATTCATCTCATATCTCCACTAACCCGAGTGCGACTTATCCGAACCGCCATTGTAAAAAACAGTATTAACCCCGCCACCACAACAATCGTATTTGTGTTCGTCGACGCGGTCCAGTACTCCTTACCCAAAGGTTGTGCATATAATAACTCCCGCACCAAAGCGACAACATAAGTCAACGGGTTTATCCGCATGCACCAATGCACGGCCATTTGAGCAACGCTTGAATTAGCCAATGCAGGCACTGGAAAAAACGATCCCGACATTAACCACATGGGCATCAACACTAAGTTCATAATGGCATGGAACCCCTGAGTGGACTCCATCCGCCAAGCAA
>LWDU01044693.1_pt1 | contig 31373 bp, 20 predicted proteins | sample 727161 | NCBI WGS metagenome assembly LWDU01 (sample SAMN04566230, study PRJNA314399) | hydrothermal vent metagenome | isolation source: deep sea hydrothermal plume seawater | place: Mexico: Gulf of California, Guaymas Basin | collected 2004-07-11
CATGAACTAGGTTTTTGAGACGATCTCGAATTTTATTGTGATTTTCTGGCGCAGCAAAAAAAAGGATAAAGCCTCCTCCCCCAGCTCCAAGAATTTTGCCACCTATTGCACCCGCATTGATTCCTGTTTCATAGATCTCATCAATTTGAGGTGTGGAAACTTTCGTAGATAAACTTCGTTTGAGTTTCCATGATTCGTGAAGGAGTGTTCCTAAGTCTTTTATGGCGTCAGAAGGGCGGTGTAAAATGGATAACCCCTCATCCACCATTTGTTTCATTTGCGTGAGTTCGCGAAAATGACTTTTAAAGTTTGCTATTTTGTCCTTAGCGATATCTGAAGCATAGCGGGAAAGCCCTGTAAAAAAAAGTAACATGTGATCTTGTAATTGATTTATTCGGTCATTATTTATAATTACCGGGGTAATATTAAACGAGTCATCAGCGTTGAAATCGATTCTGTTGAAGCCACCGAAGGCGGCTAAAATTTGATCTTGATTTCCTACGGTTTCTTTTAGAACTTCTTGCTCAATATAAATCGCTTGCTTGGCTAAATCTTCCTTAGATATTTGCTGACCTTTCAGTGCATTAAGCACATTTATTAGACCGACAGTGAACGAAGAACTTGACCCTAGGCCAGATCGAGCTGGGAGATCCGCATCGTGATGAATTTCAAGGCCCGCGCTCGTGCCGAGAGTAGATAATACGGCACGGACAGCAGGATGCTGGATTTCTTCAATTTCTTTTACCGATTCGACTTTAGAGTATACGATACGGTGCTTGTGATCAAAAAATGGAGGAAGGTGGCGGCAACTAATATAGCAATATTTGTCGATGGCTGTGGCTAGTACGCTACCACCGTTATTACGGTACCAACTCGGATAGTCGGTTCCGCCACCGAATAGAGAAATCCTAAATGGAGTTTTGCTAATGATCATTTAAGGAATAGGGATATTAGATCTATGCCAATCTATAGTTTTTAGGATTCCTTCGTCCAGTGATACCTTTGGTTCCCATCCAAATTGACGCTTTGCTTTCCCACAGTCTAGAGCGACCCGAGTTTTAATTGTCGGTTTTGAAGTGTCATTTTTTACTATTATGCTTTTACCAGAAAAGGTAACAATTTTATTGACCAAGTCCGATACTTTAATAGAACTTCCAAAACCAACATTAAAAAGACCAAAGGGGGTGTTCTGTTTTTCAATAGCGAGTTTTATAAAGTCGACTAAATCGGACACGTAAAGCAAATCCCTTTCTTCAGAGCCATCTCCCCAGATAGTTATTTCTCCATTGGTGCAGTGAAGTACTTTGGTTATGCTTGCACCAAAAACGTGAGAGCGTTCAAGGTCAAATTTATCATAAGGGCCATAAATATTTGAATGCCGGGCAATGGTATACTTGGTTGACCCTATCCCCGAAAAAAAAGAACACATCTTTTCCAAGTATACCTTAGTCCACCCAGCTCCAAAGTAATCAGCATGTATATCTTTATCGGCACTAAAATCCTCTTCCTTTACTAAGGTTGAACTGGGGTTATACATTATGCTACAGCTAAAAAATATTACATGAGGCACCTGACTGTCATGAGCAGCACGAAATATTAAAGAATTCATAAGAGCATTATCTGTGACATGGATATGAGGGAGATTAATGATATCCTTAACGCCAGATGTTGATGCGGCAGCTTGAATTATGACATCTACATCCTGCATACATTTTTCCACATCATTTTTTTGGGTTAGATCAGCCTGAATCCATTTCATACCTGAGCAGTCAAATGGAGGTTTGTTATGGTTAACTCCGAATACTTCTAGAGAATTATCTTTAGACAATGCTTCGCAAAGATTGCGTCCAATAAAACCCGTGGCTCCGCAAATAAGAATTTTCTTTTTAGTCATTTTTCTATATATCTAGGAGTAGGTATAAGCTTTGGTACTGGGAGATACCGAGGCCAATTAAATATATCGCCAGAGAAGGTGAGTTCTGGCTAAAAGGTTATTTTTACTGCTATGGAGCTTATCTTTAAAAAAATTTTATAAAACAGACCCATACAGAAACTTTTGATAGAGAATAGGATATGTCACTCAAATAAGGGTTTTGGTTTTCTGCTTGACACGAGGTGATCTAAATAAAGCCTAAGAATCATTGGTTGCCCCAGTGAAATGGTAAGCACGAGAATCTTTCTTATGTTCTATTTCCTTTTTATTTTTGCCTCCAGCTGGATGGGATAGTTCTGGGATAATTCGTCTTTTTTGAAGATCATACTCTTCGTAAGCTTTTCTCTGGTACAGTAATAAATCTTCGTCGCTGACTTCAGATAAATTTACGGCTACATGTTGATAACAAGTATAATCATCAAATTTCATAGGATCTATATCCTCTATTTTCCCTAACTTTTTGGCTAGACGGTAAAGTTCAGTTCCTGGAAAAGGAGTAGCGATTAAAAACTTAACTTGGTCCGAATCTAACTCTTTAGCAAAGTCAATTGTCGCTTGGATGGATTCGTGTGTGTCTCCTGGATGGCCTATTATAAATGAGCAGGTAAAGGGTAGTTTTTGCTTCCTCATGATCGCGCAGGCTTTACGTATCTCCTCCTTGGACTCACCTTTTCCAGTTTGATCTAGAATTCTCTGGTCACCTGATTCAACCCCCAAATAGCCTAGTATTAAACCAGATTCTTTCAATGCTATGGTAAGGTCTTCGGTCATAGTGTCGGCGCGAAGATTTACGAAATATCGAATGTCTAGTTTATTTTTTATTATGAGTTCACATATTTCAAATACTCGAGCCTTATGGGTAGTGTAGGTATCATCATAAAAAAAGAATTCGTTAATATTATAATTTTCAACTAATTGTCGGAGTTCTTCTACTACGTTCTCGGCAGATCGCATCCGAACCTTTCGTTCCCATACAACGTTAGAGGCGCAAAAATTACAATCCCAAGCACAACCTCTGGCCGTATTAATTCCCATGTAATTTTTGTGAAACATTACAGGATCTCTATATTTTTCCAGAGGAAGCAGGTCCCAAGCTGGGAATGGTAAGCTATTGACGTCTTTGATAAAAGTTCTTTTTGGATTTACTATTACCTGCCCGTCATCTCCGCGGTAAGCAAGGTTTTCAATATTTCGAACGTCTTTCTTTTGTTCTAGGGCATTTAAAAGATCGACCAGAGGATCCTCACTTTCTCCCACTATTGCATAGTCTATAGATAAGTCGTGAAAAACGTTGTTTGGTTCTCCCGAGACATGGGTTCCTCCTAATATTACAATGACATCTTTGTTGATTTTTTTACAGAAACGCGCGGTATGGATGATAAGAGGGTATCTTGGAGTGATAGTAGAAAATCCAACTACATGAGGGTTATTGGCCATGATTTCAGTAGCCATTTTCTCAGCATCAATCTCACTATGTTTGGAAATAGTTGCTTCAAAATCAATAATATTTGGCGTATGACCAAATTGCCGGACATAGGCGGCAAGACCCGCAATGTTAATAGGAGGTCGAAAAGTCCCTGTAAACTCAACGTTAGGTGGATTGATTAAGGTTATTCTCATTTAAGGAGCTTCCTTCAGTTGTCGAGACTAGCTAACGGTTTTGATTTAAAAATAAATTTAAAAAGCTTCACAATCTAGCATATACAGCTTAAACCTTGGTAGGTAATTCTAATTCTTCTATCTTCTTTGAAAATAGGGGTTCCAGCTCTTACTATCGACATGTTAAAGCTTTTTATTAAGTTTCATAGTGACTTTAATTTATCTTCCCCCCGCAACAGGTAACACGGCTCCGTTAACATAAGCTGCTTTATCGGATAATAACCATAGGATTGCATAAGCTACTTCCTGAGGCGTTCCCAATCTTCCAACCGGGATTTCTTTTTTTATTTTTTTAAAAACTAGTTCATCGGGAAAATCGTGTTGATCGGTTTTAATAACACCCGGGCTGACTGCATTGACTCTAATTCCTTCTAGCGCAACCTCTCTGGATAGCCCTAAGGTAAAATTATTAATTGCAGCTTTGGAGGCAGCATAGGGAGTGAGGCCATTACCTCCAAATTGGCCTGCTTGTGAAGATATGTTAACAATTGCGCCTCCTTTTCCTCCCTTAGAACGGCTCATTCTTTTAACAGCTTCCCTGGCACAGTAGAAATAGCCTAAAAGGTTTACTTCAAATATATGTTTCATTTCCGAGACGTCAAGGTCTATTAATTGAGACCTTGGGCCAGAAATTCCTGCATTGTTAACCAAGGCACCCAGGTTGCCTAATTCTAGTTCTGCCGTCTTAAACAGGCGTTCGACATCTTTTGAAGAGCTAATATCAGCTTGTACGGCAATAGCTTTGCCACCTTTGGAATTTATTTCTCCAACTATTTGATTCGCACTCTTAAAATTTTTTTCGAAATTTACGCACACGGAATATCCCATTTGCGCAGCTTTAATGGAGGTAGATGCTCCTATGCCGCGACTGCCCCCTGTAACGATTAAAACTTTTTGTTCAGTTTTCATGTTTGCTTTTATTAAGGATTTCTGTGTTTTTTTAGAACTTGAGATTGAATATTTTTAAAGTTGTTATCTTCATTTAAAAATCGAACTTCTTGATAAGATTTTTGTATCATTTTAATTTGATTTTCTTCCAACGGACCTAGATCGCTAGCTTTAATATTTTCTTTAACTTCAAGTTCATTTAATATCCCCGGAATAACAGTTGTGACCTGAGGGTAGGACAAACAAAACCTAAGAGCAAATTGAGAATTTGTTTGAGAGGAATAGTTTGTTTTGCATGAGAGCATTTTCCGAGAACCCTGAATCCAATTGTCAATTTGTTGGTTGGACCAACGACTTCGATGGTCTTGCTTGTCAAAACGAGTATCTTTATTCAGTTTTCCGCTCAGAAAACCAAAGCACAAGGGTGTGCGTGCGATTAAAGAAACTTGTTTTTCATCAGAACTTTTTATTAGACCGGAGTCTATGGCCCGATGGTCAAGTAGGTTAAAGTTGACTTGAATACTATCGGCTTTAAATTGTTCTATCGCTCCAATTCCTTCTTGAGGTGATTTAACAGATACTCCAAAAGCTCGAACAACTCCTTTTGTTTTGAGTTGATCAACCCAGTTCAAAATGTCATGGTTGTGTTGCATTATATATGTTGGTGGATTGTGTAATTGCAAAAGGTCAACATAGTCTGTTTTTAAACGTCTGAGGCTACCTTGTAGAGATATTGAGAGATTTTTTATAGAAAAATCAGAGGGATCCTCATAATTGATGAGCCCAACCTTTGTGGCAATGAGTACACGATCTCTAACTTTTAAAAATGTTTTACCTATGATGCGTTCACTATGTCCTCGGCCATAAACATTAGATGTGTCAAAAAAATTTATTCCGTTATCCAACGCGCAATTTAAAGCTTTTATAGATGAACTATCATTTGTTGGCCCATAACTTGTGGCGCCTTTGCTGACCCCTCCGATTCCCCAGGCACCAAAACCAATTTCGGATACCAAAATTTCTGTTTTACCAAGTCGGCGGTATTTCATTTGTAAATTGAGATTAAAGAAAGGTTAGGCATTCGACTATTTAGTAATGAACTTCACAATGATTTTTAAATTAGTTTGCCCATTTAGATTGTCTCCTTTTTTGTTTCCATGTCAGGCTATGTCAAAATAATAGGTTGGCCTATCTTTCCAAGTTATGTAGACCCAGCCATTCGATCTGCAAATTTGATACATTTAGAGAAAGGCGGTTGATTTTTAAACACTCGATTTCAGATTTTAAGAATGTTGTATTCGAGTTCGGTTTCTAAGTCATCGTAAAGATAATAAGATTTTTTTAGAAAAACTTAGCAGATACTGGAAAGTCTGTTTGCTCTGACAAAGTGCCTATTTGGCCCCATTGAATTAGCTTTAGACCATTTATTTACTCAACGATAGTAGCTTGTGGAGCGGAAGTTTATAAAATGATTTTCTTTCATTATCGTTGACGATAAGATCGATAAATAAGTTTGAATGGTAAAAATTTTTACCTAAAGGGGCAGAACCATTGTTTAAATCTATTTTAAATGCGAGTATTTAGTTTTTAAACATGATCGATTATTATCTTCGATTTATTAAGATTAGTTTTCGAAAGTTCAATAGACCATATTCCGTTCTCCAAGATAACGTTGCAAGCTTCGAATGTTGTTAGATATATCTTTGCGTGTTAAAGACGGTCCCCATGGAGTCTGGTTATGAAATTCGAACGGAAGTCCGACTTCTTCATTATTATCAAAACGAAATAATAAATGGGAGTGCTTTGATAAGTCAGGGTCTATCGATTTTATTCCAAATTCTTTTGGGTGCTTATAAAAATAAGAACCAGGAATAGGGTCAAATCCAGATACTGATACAAAATCGGGTTGGACCTCTTCAATATATTGGATAGTTTTTTCTAAAACATTTTTAGTTTCTCCCGGTAGCCCAAACACTAAGCATATTTTGACGCGTATCCCGTGTTTTTTTACCGTTTCGATAAACTTTCTATTCTTTGCAACGTCAGGAGCTGGTTTGTTCGAAAGTTTTAGAACTTTGTCATTCTCTACACTTTCGATGCCAAGCGCTAACTCTAGACAACCACTGGCTCGAGCTAGTTTGATCATTTCTTCTGAGCCAGCAGGGATTGTTTGGCCTCTCCAATTAATATTTGATTTGCCAATGGCCTCTAGATATTCGCGACACAGATTTATGTTTGGAGGGATACAAACTTCATCTTTAATGTTGATGGCATCAATTTTATATCGTTCCTTCAAATATTCTATTTCAGCTGTGATTTGGTTATGCTTTCGGTAATCGAATGTTCTTGGGAAGTTATATATGCAAAAATTGCAACTAAAGCTACAGCCTCTTGAGAAATAGGCAGTTGTTCCTATAAAGTCCCCGTATTGGGAAAAATGTTCTTTATTAACGATTCGGTGGTCGGGAAGAAAGTCACGTAAGGGATGAGAATAGTTTTCAAAAGGGTAGACTTCTTGGGTTTTATATAGTTGTCTAAGTTTTCCACTTTGGAAGTCACTTATCGCTTCAGTAATCAGTTCCTCGCCAGTCCCAAAGCATAAAGAATCAAAAAACTTTTCACACTCTTGAGGACAATGTTCGACATGGGTTCCGCCAGCAATATGAATACTTTTGGGATAAGCGGCTTTAAGTTTATTTACTACCGAATATATTTCTGCAGCATCAGCAGATTTCATAATCCAATAAAGATAGATTTCACTTTCCGGAAGAGAGGAACTTGTTGTGGATGCGCAGGGTTCCCTCAAATCCGTAATAGTGACCCTGGCAGTTGGGAACTTTATTCGAATTAGAGTGGCATAATAAAGTTCCCAAAGAGGTTGAATTTTTAGTGGATCATGCCAGTAGTTCCAAGGGGGGACAACAACGCTGATGGATAACACTTAAAAACTCCTTATTAGTTTTGCGATGACTGGCTGTATTAAAAAGTATTGGTTCTTATTTCACCTTGTCAAGGATGCCAGCTTTTTATGATCTCTTAAATTTTCCCGTACATATATTCACCCTATTTGCTAAAAACATGGCTTTATCCTACTAAAGATGGCTTTATTGGCGCTCTTTAATTATTGAAACCTGAGAAGGATATGAGCCTCTTTAAACCCATTCAGTAGTAACGTACAAATTATAAATTTTGAGATCAATGTTGCTTCATACAAAATAGCCCCGTTTAGTTCTTATGAAGGGCATTATAGTTGGTGCATGTGTTTTTCTATTTCTATATTTATATTCATTTTCAGTAGTGTACGTCATCTACTATTGCACATTGTACGACGAAAAAAAGGGAAACACGTTTTACTCATTATTTTTAATGTACCAATTGTCTAGTTTTTCAGGAAATGGGAGATGAAATTCTTTAAATGATCCGATGACAGCCAATTGCAGATGAAATTATGTTTGTTAGCTAGCTATATCATAATTATTATTGTGAACCCTTAAGATAAAAATATGCTACCATTATGGTATCATCCTCGCAGAACACCCTTCGTATTTAATACACCAACAAAAAAGAGTTAACAACTGTGTTAAGCAATATAAGAAAATTCTTATCTCCGTCGACGGTGAGTTATTTGAAACACTCACTTCCTATCCGAATTCACTCAAGGCTTAAACTAAAACGCCAGCCATTTGGCTTCTTTTGCGAACTCACAACTAAATGTAATATACGTTGTGATTTTTGTACAAGAACTGATTTTACCCGCAAAGGTAATAAAAAAGAAAATTTTAATATCAGCGACATGACAGATGAGACAATAGAGCGAGTAATAGAAGAGTTAAAGAAATTTTATGAGGCAAAAATACCTGTTTATTTTTTGCCGATGGGACTTGGTGAGCCACTAGTATATGAAAAACTTTTTAGTACCTACGAAAAAATAAAAAAAATTTCCAAAGACATCCCAATAACTATGACAACTAATGGGCTTACACTAAACGAGGAGTGTTGTAATCGTATTTTAGCATCAGGAGTGGATGAAGTGTCAATAAGTCTTAACTCAAGAAATGCTCTAGAGTATAAACAACATATGGGTTTAGATAAATATGACACGGTCACCGAAAATATCCGTAATCTAATAAAAATAAGAGACAGTAAAAATAAGCGCCTGAGAATTTTTATTCAATACATTGACTATGAAGATAATCCAAGTTCTTTTAAGGAAGATATTCGCGAGTGGGTGAAAATAATGAGCGGTCAAGACAAATGCTATGTTCACCCTCTTGTCAACATGGGTGGATATTATAAAAACTCTAGCATCCGCGTCGGCTCCTCGGAGCATTATCCCTGCTCTTCTCCATTGCAAATGATAGCGATTCGCTTAAATGGAGACTTGTACCCCTGCTGCCCTCCATTTTATGCAGGCGGCGAAAAGATTGAATCTCTTTACATGGGCAATATCAGTTCAACAAGCCCTTTTAAAATTTTTAACGACAAAAAAAGTAAGCCAGAAAAAATTGTGGCTTGTATGCGCAGGAATGACTACTCGCAACTTCCGACTTGTGATAACTGTAATACTTACAGATTAGCACCTAACATATCATTCAAAATTCCTTTATACAAAAGGTTAAGCGGGCAAAAATGGCTCTAATTAAAGTGAAATGAATTAACGCTACAACCTAAACTGAACAGCAATTACAATTCTTACCTTAAACTTGTAGTCTGCCTGATCTAAAAGCTTCGATCACGATATCAGCAAATCTCGTATAAATCAGATTTTAAAATCAATAGTTGATTTTGAGGTGGGTAACTTTTGTGTAACTTTGCCATTCTTACAAAGTGAATTACTATCCAAAAATATTAGTAGTGAAATTAATCTATTGTTACTGGGCACTTTCTTTCGTAATAGCTGGCTTTTTCCTCATTTTATTAGTTTTATCTTTCATGTCAAAAATAGCACGAGTCAGCCTAACTATTTTAGCTGAGTCTGTTAAAAGCCAAATGAAGCCCTCTTCGCCGACTGCAGCATCTCTTATGCGTTCGCCCACTTTAAAGGTTTCGTAACTCTTAACTCTATTTGTTTTAATGTCATAATCAATTGCATAAAGACTCCCAGTCTTCATACTTGTTAACAAAAATTTACCCCCAAACCTACTGAAATATGATTTGTTATAAAACATGAGTTGAGATGTACCAAAGGAAGGGGTGAAATAGTACGATGGTTCAGAAAAATCAGGGGACATTGGTCTCTTATATATATCTTTTTTAGTATAGGCAAATCCATAGGAGTGGGTCGGCGCACCAAAATGGTCTCCATCTTTGACTATGGTAAAAAGGTCGCCCCCCATTGGCCCATTCTCAGAAATAAATATTTCATCTAATGCAACCACCAAACCCAGTGAGTTTCTCAAACCCTTAGCTAAAACTTTTGCCTTACCTTCAGGTGAAATTTTTAATACTGCGCCTATGTGAAGATTCCAGTTCTTCGAGTCGGATTCAAAGTCAGAGTCATATGCCCCAATAGTAAATATCACATCATTACCAAAAAAATCTATGCGACCACCTGCAGAATTAGATTTGCGGCAAAAATTTGGAGTAAAAAAATCAACAAAATCTAATTCGGATTTAGAGTTAACATTGAATTCTGCTTTATCGATCGCGACAGCAAAACAGTCATGATTTTTGTTATATTTAAAGTAACTTACATAAACAGTCTTACTATTTTTATTATATGCAACATCCCGGACTGTAAGTCTTCCTGATATATCGTCTCCTGAATAAGGATTAACTAAGTGGGGCTCTTGATCGTCAACTCTCTTCTTTAAGTTTGAAACGAGTGGGATCAATTTTCTAGAAACTTTTGGAAGCTTAAAAACATCTCCGCCTGCTGAAATAATCAGTAAATTATCTTTATCTAAATCAGCAATGTGACCTGGTGCGGCAACGGTTTCAGTATATGTGTTAAGAATCGATGACATATCTGTAAATTGAGCGGTTATAATATGCTGGACACCAACAATAGTTTCGTTTTTATTGTCTGCTATTTCGTTAATCCCAGAAAACATATGGCCTAATGCTGCAAAAGCGCCATTATTTTCAAGCGTTGTAATAGAGGAGCGACCAATTCTTTTCAAAGAAAGAGCAGTTTTTTCAAAAGGCTGACCAAATGGATAAAGTCTCCATTCTGTCATCAAGGCTGAGGTAAAAACCAAGCCTGACAGGCTTAACAAAATAATAAATATGAGGAAAATTTTTTTGTACATACCGTTATTATCCTCCTTGTTGAGGAATAACTTCAAAGGCTTTAAGTATATTCAGTGATTTATTTTGAATTTGCATAAGTTTTCGGTCAGGATAAGCCAATCCATTGCATTATTTAGGATAAGTACTAGCTTTTCAAGTTTGAAAACTTTTTATGGGAGAACGAGATAAGCGAGGGAAACTCCTCCAAAAACATTGAAAGGGGGGGCTGGTTCGAAATAACGACTGCCTGAAGCGTTGATCCGAGTGTTAGCATTATACTTTTCATCGAACAAATTATTCAGCCCTAGATGCACAGACCCTACAAACGCTCCCATTTTCTTTTTGTGTCCAAAGGAAACACGGCTTGTAGTATAATCCGAGCTCTTTGCGGTATTTCCATTATCCACGAAAAATGCAGAAACATGTTGTAGTTCGCTTCGAGCAAACCATCCCGATTCGCTAAACGCATTCAAATTGAAAGAAATGCGGTGCTCAGGTATCCCTGGAATTAAGTGCCCCGATTGATCCACTCCCGAATCGTCAAATTCTATAAATTTAAAATTAGAAAAGGTATAGGACAAAGAAGTGTTAATCCATTCCATAGGATGGTGTGACATTCCGACTTCTAGCCCGACTCGCCTCGATTGCCCAGTATTCTTATAGAAAGTGCTGCCGGAGACCTCGTAAGAAATTAATTCATCATGGGAATGGATGATAAAAAAGGCCAGGTCTAGCTCTGGACCTTCCAAAGGCCTTCTTTTAAAACCAACTTCGTAGCTTACGGAATATTGAGGTTTTAAATCGGAGTTAAATCCGGAGCCGCCGTTAGGGTCTTTTGCAAGCTCAGTAGTAGTAGGTGTTTCGAATGCTGATGCAACGTTTGCATAAATATGCAAAGATTCTTTCAAATGAAAGATAGAACCAACTGTGCCACTAAATTCTGAAAAAGTTTGATCGTCACTTTGGTCTCCATTGTCTAAAAAGGCATCATCTAGCTCAAAGCGAACACGATCGTAGCGAATGCCACCGACAACTTCTAATCGGGGTGTCCAATGCCACTCGGCTCTGAGGTATGGCCCTATGCTATGAACTGTTTCGAGCCTATCTAGGGTTTTATCTCCTGGCGTTCCGTCGTTGTTGTCGAAACGTTTTCTGTCGTCATTCTGAAAAGATAAGTCTGCTCCCGCTATCAAACGGCTAGGTCTATCGAAAAACTTAAGATCAAAGATAGATCGAACTTGGACCCCAGGTGCCCACCTTTCAAACTCAATGCTTCCCCCACTTGTATAGGGGAGTTTGTTTTGGAATAATCGATGGTTAAGATGCGTTGTTAAAGAAAAATTATGAGAGGGAGAAAAAAATTTATTGTAAATCAAAGCGATCCGATCTTCTTTTACCTCTTCACCTGCATCGTAACTAGTATTGGTAGAGTTAGCTTGCTGAGGGTTTGATTCTGCCTGCAGTTTGGTTAGTGCCCCTGGATCCTCAGCCTTAGGAGAGTGTGAGTGACTAAGAATGAAAGTTAAATCTGAATCGGCTCCAGTTTGCAGCCGGAATTTTCCATGTGTTAACGTGCTCTCTGTTGAACTGTGGTTTCGATAACCGTCCCATTGCAAATGGGAGGCATAAAAATGGTAGTTGAGATTTCCAGATACTCCGCTTAGATTTAACCAGTTCTTCTTCAAACCAAACTGTCCTAACTCAAGTTGTACTTTAGATTCATTTTTCGAGGAATGCCCTTCTTTGGTTTTAATAGAAATGATACCTCCAGATGAATTGCCGTAAAGAGAAGAGGAGGGACTTCGTAAAATTTCTATAGAATCTATAAGTCCAGGGTCGATGGAATCCAGTTGGGTTTGCCCGTCAGGTAAAGTATATGGGATTCCGTCAACTAGGACCTTAATTCCTCTCACGCCGAAAGCCGATCGTGCTCCGAAACCTCGAATCGAAATTCGGAGATCTTGCGCGGCATTAAACTGATTCTGGAAAAATACTCCAGGGGTATGTGTTAATGCCTCGTCAAGAGATAGTTGAGGGAGTCCAAAAAGAATTTCGCGTTGCGAAATTTTGCTTAAAGGAGCGGGAACGTTAACGGCTCTTTTATTGGATCGAGTCGCACTAACTTCCAAAACTGGCAGGGTTTCACTTACATGCGACTCTTTTTTGGGAAAGTTTTGGGCAAAGGATTGTCCGGCAATGAGAGTCATGCTCACGATAATGATTTCATAAATTAGTATGGATCTTGAAATCCCAAAGTAAGAAAAACCAGAAAGCTGTTGCATTTTACGATAAAGGATAATTTGAAGTAGTAGCAAAACGAAGACTATAACAAAAGAATAGATAGTATTCGCTTTGAGTTCTCATGATTGAGTTTCTGAGAAATATTTTTAACGTTTCAAGTAAAAACGTAAGGAAAATAACGCGCAGGCAATATGCGCGCAGGTCGGAATTATTGCAGATAATCCCATAATCAAGCCAAAGTAGATATTTTTCATTTCTTCTCTACCCGTTGGGTTTTTAAACGCTGAAATAGCACGGTCTGCGTACAATTGATTCCTTTGTTCTAGGGATTGAGAAGACACTGCGGTTTTATCTTCAGTTTTGTTAAATGTCGATTCTACTATCCAGCCTGAAATAGAGAAAACAAATAAGACCCAAAAAGTTGCTGCTATGGCAATTAACAAATCTATACTTAAATGAGAAATATAGATTAAATTTGATATAGAAAGAAGAGCCCGCCGTATAACTAAAAGTGTTATATATAAGGATAAACTATCAAACAAGGCTCCTAGGAGAGCAACAGGAATTTGTATTTTTGTATAGTACAAAAGTTCTGTCTCTGATGTTAATATTTCAGGGTATGTTATTGCGATTGCAAACCAATATGAAATATCATTAAGAAAGATGAAGAAAATGAATATTTTTAAAAAATAAAATTTTGTGTTTAGCCGCCAAGATTTATATTTTTCTGAGATGAGACTCAAGTCTTCTCTCCATGTTTCAAAGTAGTCAAGTCTGTTTGTTTTCATCTCATCCTTATCTATCATCTTTAGCACCTCTACTTGCTTTTCTCCTGCCAGAAGCATCCCCGCTTGGAAGTCAGTCATCAAGAACGTTAAAGTGAAAGTATAGTTTTTTGCTATCCCTTAGTTTTGGTGCTACGGTGGCATTATTTGTTTGATCTCTCCTTTATATATTAAAGGAAGTGGACTTTGAGGGGCTTATAACAAATTGCAATATATTGAGCTAAGAGGCGGACTGAATCGCCGACGAAGACATAAAATTGTTTGGTATCTAGTAGTGACCTGCATAATACTTTTCCAAACTAGTTGAACCATAAAGGTAGTCCCCCTTTTTGTTCCCATACCAGACTACTTCGCGACACCAAGCCTGCCAATTTTCCCAAGTTTGAGTTGATCTAGAAATTTGGTATGTGGATTTGATTCGTTTCAAGGAAGAGGGCTGACCCTTACGCACTTGATTGTAAATTTCCAGAATGTTGTATTCGGATTCTATTTCTAAATCATCAAAAAGTTGAGGCTGTTTAAGAAGGGCATGATTTATCTTCACGGATTCGGCAACCAAAGCAACTGAACCATGGTTTTTAGTTTTTTTAAGTAGAGCCTCCAATAGTTTTTGAGATTCTTCGTAGAAAGCGCCCAACTGTCCTTCGACAGATAGTCGTATCAATTGATATTCATCATCAGGCCACCAGATATCCAGCCACTCCTTAGAGTAATAATATTCAGGCCCACCGCTTTGAATGATTTCGGCTCGCGAACAAAAATGATTCCGAATTTGCGCGATCAGCGGAAAATTATTTTTAGGTGCTTCGCAAAAAGATTCGATTATTTGACGATAGGAAATACCCGTTAATTCCGCCAAGAGGACGAAAGGAATCTGAAGCAATTTATCGAAATGAAGAAGCGCGGTCATCCAAGAGAAAACACGCGTTTTTAGCCACATGTCGCGAGGCATAGAATTAGTTGCTACAACAAGTTTTTGTATTTCATCGACACGATTCTTTGACAAATCTAGAGAACCATGAATATTTAGAATCTTGGAATCGGTTAGCTCCATGCCATATTGGCTTTGGTATTTTGGGTCTCCCATTTCTGCATTGGGCAAAACTGAGAGGTTGTTAAACTGGATGCGATTATGTTGTCCATTTTTGATGAGTGTTGCAACGCCATTTGCAAAAGAATCGTAGGTTTCTCCGGGAAGACCTAAAATAAAGTCTGAATAAGTAGTGATATTATCAAGATTAAATCTACGTTGGAGTTCTTCATAAGTTTGGAGGGAGATGTTTTGCCGTTTAATATTTACGAGAGCAGGTACAAAGAGGGATTGCATGGATAGGGCTACCCCCTTATTGAGACCATTGTCAGATAGAACCTTTTGGGTAAGATAGTTACGTTCGGTAGCGTTTTTGGTGTTTTGTGTAGATAAAACCTTTGGATATCCGAACTTTTTTTTATTTTTTGCGGCACGCTGCGCTATGCTAACATCCCGCGGTAGGATCCCAAAATTCGCGTCACAGTTAAATACAAACTCAATCTTGTTTTTAGAAAACCAATCAAGTTCTTTGTTTATACGATCCATGTCAAAGCGGAAGACACTATCGGCTATTGCTGACCCCCAATCGCAAAAGGTACATTGAAAAGGGCATCCTCGATTAGTTTCCCAAAGAACTAGCCATTCCTCATCAGATATCGACATAAGATCATCGAATACTCCTGAAAGGTAGGGGGAGGGAAAGGTAGAAAGATCTTTGGTACGATCTGCCTTGGGGGTGCTATAAAACTCTCCTGATTCGTTAATATTACTGATGCCTTGAATTTGGCTTGTTTTTCTGGATGGGAAAATTTTCAAGATTTCAAAAAAAGTGTGCTCACCCTCACCATGTACGGCAATATCAATCGCAGGATTTTTTCGTAAAAATGGTTCGGCTTGGTCGGGTACTTGAGGCCCTCCACATATTATATAAATATTTGGGTTTTGTTTTTTTAGTTGCCGAATAATTTCAAGAGAAATTTGTTCATTCCAGACATACAAACTAAAGCCAACCACTTCAGCTGACAATAGTTGATTTAGGGCCTCATCGACAGAGGTCCTTTTGAACACAGGCGGTAGAAATTTAAAATCATCTTTGTAAGTTGGGTGCTTTTCAACATAAGCTTGAAGCAAACCGACCGAGTAGGGGAGGTAGTTTGCGCCAGAAAAACTGTTGTTGATTTGGCTTAGGCCTATAGTTATTTTTTGATTTTGCATATTCATTCTTTTTAAGAACTTACCATAAAAAAAATTGTTTAAGAAAGTCTTGATCCAAAAAAAGGATTGTAATTGTCACCACGCTTTATGTGAATTTAGGAGCAATCTACTTTCTATCTTCAACCATCTTCAAATAGTCTTTTATAGAGAGATAGGGGTAATCTTTAGCGTATTTTATGATATTCCCCATGTAACTTTTTTGATCTTTATACAAGTTAAGTAAGGATGACAGGATCAAGTTTGCGTTAGGTTCAATGATAACTCCCAAGTTGTTTTCTTTTATGACGTCCACGATACCATTATTTTGAGTTGCAAGAATTGGGATTTTCATTTGAAGGTATTGAATAAATTTTCCAGGAAGCGCGAACGACGAGTAACTTTTATCGTTTGTAATCAGGTTGATACCGCAGAAGCAATCTTTCATTACCTCCTCAAGTTCATCCAAAGGAAGAAAACCATACAACTCTACAAAAGGCTCCAAGCCTAGACTTTTAACCGTTGCCTCTAGGCGCGTTCGCTCAACTGTTGAAGGACCAATAATTTTTAGTTTGGCGCCAATGTCTCTATGTAGTGCTGGTAACAAAGGCAAAATTAAATCTAAGCCGGAATCCTTTCTAACTTGACCTAGAAAACAAATTTTGTTTTTTTTGGGTGATATAGCTTTCGTGTATATGTGGATGGGGGGTGGGTAGCGATGGTAGATATTTTTGGCTAGTTTTCTGCCCCAATGGCGTTCCCTGGCTTCATTGCAAAGTTTTGAATAACTGTCTGCGAGATCACAGGTTGTGATAGCGATATAATCCGTAAACACAAATAAATAGTCGTTGGCTAGCCGGCTTAAAAACCCTTGGTCGCTTTGGTTAGCTAGCCAGTCACCAGTGCAGTATATAAATGTTTTGCAGAGGTTGATTTTCCGTGCAACTCCAAAAACCATTCCTACCCAAGGACTCTCGGTTAAACAAACTTTTGGGCGGTATACGACGCAAATAATTACAGATAGCAATAAAAATGTTCCAAAGAAAATAATCCACAAAAAGGGTAATAATAAATTGAATCTAGTTTCGTTTTTCAACCAAGGGAATTTGATGGTTGTGGGAAACCATTTGACATGATCAGGTTTACTTGCCAAGTGGATGCCCTGGAAGTCATAAAAAAACATCATAGAGTTTTTATTGTAGGACAAGATGTCCTGTGTGAATAAGTTTTTATCAAATGAATCCATTTTAAGGGATACGAAGTCTAATCTTTTAAATTGCAATCCAACTCTCCTAAATATGGCACCCTAAATATTGTTTTGGCCAGAGCTATGTCTACCGAAATAATACCGTTTAGCAACTCAGTTAAAATACTTCTTATTTTGAATAATAAAAATATTTCTAGGAGAATATACTATAGGTAGAAAGTTTATATAATTATTGAAAACGGACATGTTGCCAAACCTTTCTTCTGGAAAAAGTTCAAAGCGTTTGCGAATCTTTCGAGGATCGCCCGTCCCTACATTTCCGAACCATGGGATTGAGTCAGGGTTGACTAAAAGCTTTCCAATATTAAGCATGCCAAACATTTTTTGAGCTGAGTCCTGATCTAAAAGGGTGTAAAATTCTGTGATATGGGGGCCAAAACTGGGCATCAAAAAACCTTTATTGATGTTCTTAAGTAATGGATCCCAGCCGGTATAATAGCTCTGCTCACCAGTTTTTATGAGAATTTGGTAATTCCCCATTCCAGGAAAGCTCATTATTTTGTAGTTTAATTTATCTTGAATAATAGTGGTTTTAAAATCTATGTATTCAGGCTTGTCAATGTACTTTTTGTTAGCTTCTCCATGATGGCCAATATTTTGATTGGGAATAATGTTTCCTGTAGCAATCGGTATTAAGCAAAATAATAAATATCCACCCATAAATAAGTGAAAAGTTTTATTTTCTTTTGAGTTTTTTATGTTTAAAAAAATAAAAAGAAGTAATAGCGCGAATAAAAAAAGATATAATAGACCCCACTTTTCTATTGGACTTTTGAACATATAAAAAAGAGGAAAATGTTTGAATAGAAATAAATAAAATTCGCCAAATGGAGGGCTTGACCCTTTTGTTAAAAATATTGCCAAAAGTAATAGGAGGGATATACGGGTAATGATTTTTTTTTGCCGAATTTGTCTAGAAAAGAAACAAATCCAAACAACTAGTGTTATCGGGATTAATGTTACTATATACCCCGGAAATGAATTGTGTAAGCTTCCAATAAAATCCGATCCGTAGTCTGAGGTTAAAATGGTTAGAGTTAGACATTTGAGTAAAGGAGCGACCGCAGCATCGACGGTTTCAATCAGCCAGGCTTGAGCTTGAACTTTAGGGAAAAAAGTTATGGCGTTTGTAGTTCCGTAAAAAAGATTTAGTAGCCACCAGGAATTAAAAAGAATAAATGCCGATAATATAATCAGGTATTTTTTCAAAAATTCTAAATAAACTATCTTATTATTAAAGTGAAACGAGACAATATAAAGTGAGATTAGGGAGGATAGATTGGCCATAACGCCGAGAGGTTGGTTTGTATATGCGCAAGACATTATTGCTGTGGTAGCACCAGAAAATAAAAAAAGTTTAAGGTTGTCTTTATAAAACCGTAGGGTGATCCAGAAAAGGAAAGGCATCAGCGTAAGTACAGATACATTCGATGGATTGAGATTAGTCAAATATTGTAAGACCGATGGATTAATGAGGTAAAATAATGCGATTAGAAAAGCGGATAGGGGTATAAGGTTGATTTCGCGAGCGGCCAGATACATCCCGAGAAAAGGAAAGTAGTATATGGAAAATACCAACGTGAAGTTCGTGATGAATATGTTTTTTGTGAGATTTTCAATTAATGCGAGTAGGAGGATGTTGGCCCCGGTTCCTGATGGAGAAAGATTAATCATTCCGCGTCCATAGTTGGAAAACCATTGATATGATGTTGACTTTAGATGTTCAGTGAAGTTAAGAACATGGTTCCCTTCACCACCAAGAATTAAAGAACCATCAAAATAGTATCTAGAAAGAGCTAAAGTGAGGACCGGAATCATTCCCAGCGGGTATATAAAACGATTATCTTTCATTCGTTTTATAATGGAGTAGAATTTTTTGGTCATTCGTGTCGATGTGAAATCAAAAAAATAGAAACTCGCTGGCCCACCAACTGAGATTGGCTCGGTAGGGGAGTCACAATTCTTACAAAGGTCGATCTGTTTTACTCACCACTAAAGTGAGTTCAACTTCATATGAGAGGAGCTGTAGACTTGTTTTCAGATATTTCTTCAGGTGATTTATAAAGCCGGGCCTTTGAGAAGGCATCTTTTTCATTGTATTTATCCCATAGCATATTTATATGGGCTCGTTTGATTGTTAAAAACTTTCTTATCGGGTCAGCGAATGCCCCACCAACTTTTAGAGTATATTTAAGATCCTCGTAAGAGTTAATTTTTCTTAGAAAATGGAGAGGATTCATCGCCCATTTTTTCAATCGAGCTTTAAAAAAAGTTTTGTATGCTTCAGTTAACATTTTCTGCAACTCTTCAGGCGAACAGTATTTTGTCTGGGCACCCCTTTGTGAGAGTACTTCACCAATTTCTGCAAAATCCTCAGCTTGTTTGTATGCGGAAGGATCCATGATTGGATCCAAGTCCAGAAGCCCCTCTTTTTTAAAAACCGAATATACATCAGAAGTAGGATGAGGTAGCAATAAATAGAACACAGCCATATCAGTTTCGCTGTCAATCGCATAGCGAATAGAGTCTCTCATTTGCTCCTTTGTTTCATAAGGAAACCCAAGAATAAAAGTACAGATAGTCCACAATCCAATTTTATTGGCGTGCCGTATCATTCGAGTTGCCTGTTCTAGCGGGACTTTTTTCTTGATAAATTTTCTAGTTTCCTTATTCCCTGACTCTATTCCAAAGGTAAGCCGATAACATCCCGAAGCCTTCATTTTATCAAGTAGGTTTTCATTGAGTAGCCAGTGGGCGACTCCATTTGGAGTGGTCCACCTGATATCTACTTTACGGCGAATGATTTCATCGCATATGGCGCCAAGTCTTGGGATATCTCGTCCTAGATCATCATCTAAGAAGCTGACTTCACGCATATTATATTCTTTTTGCAAGAATTCAATTTCATCTACTACCTTAGATGGGTGTCGCCCCGACCAATCTCTACCCCATACCGCTCGAACGGTACAAAAAACACATTTTTGAGGGCACCCGCGGCTGGTTATCATAGCGCCAGCAGGTTTGCGCATGATAAACTCATGTCTCATGCTTGCGTTAATATAATTTTCCATAGGGAGGAGATGGCGGGCAGGCAAAGGAAGCGTATTGATGTCAGCCATGCGATCACGAGGTGGGTTTTGGATAATGCGATCCCCCTCTCTGTAGGTCAATCCAAGAACGTCTGCGAAAGGTTCTTTGTTTTGTATTTTTTTTAAAAGTTCTGAGAAAGTAATTTCTCCTTCACCTTTAACGACCATATCTACGTTTCTATCTTTCATTACAAGTTCTGGAAATTCTGAGGGGTGTGATCCTCCAAAAACTATTGGAAGTTGAGGGTATCGTTCTTTAATAATTTTAGTGATACGGTGAGGATCTCCAGAGTAAGCTGTAAACATATTGCTGATACCCAAGACATCAGGGCCGAAGCCTTCTACTTGTTTTAGAATTTCTTCGTCAGGGATACCAAACCTAGTGTGGGTTGGAGTACGGGTGGTATCTTCTCGAGCGCCTCTACCGTCAAGAATATTAACCTCGTGCCCTTCCTGTTCCAGATATGCCCCAAGATAAGCCAGTCCAAGAGGCTGAACCACTGGCGGCACAGATGGGTCGTCACCATAAACTGTCGTAGGTGGGAAAACCAACATGACTTTCATCTTGTGTATCCTATTTGAAATTGATATTTTAGCTTCATTATTACTTTTTATGAAAAGTGTTGTACTACATTACGTATTGATTTCAGGAGTTTGAGTTGAGAATATCTAGATCAAAGTCCGTATTGTAAACCCAATAGGAAAAAATATAAAATAAAACGCTTTAATTTATTATCGGAACTTTCGTGTTGAAACATTTGCAGATATTTGTCGTTAAACTATGCCAGTCATTGAAGGTATTTTCATAATAAATGATTCATCATTCGGGATTCTCGAGCATTACTTTTGCGAAGATTTCCTTAGCACGATTGTTCCACTCCCATTTTTCATGGACTAATTGTAATGCTTCTAGGCTCATTGCATTATATTGGGAAGGGTTAAATAGTAGGCTAAGGATATTCTTGGCAAACTCGTCTGTATCAAAGCAACTAGTTTTAAGCATTCCCTTTGGGTAATAAGTTTTGAGTGCGTTAAGGTCGAATGAGACTCCAGGTAGGCCCCAAGCCATTGCCTCTGCAGCCGCCATACCTCCACTGTCAAAAGTTGCTGGGTGTAAGACTAGGCGACTTTGTTTAAATATTTCAAATTTTTTTGGCCCGTCCAGAAATCCTACCAAATATATATTTTTTGAAAGACCAAGTTTTTTGATTAGACTTTTTACCTCCTCATACAATGGGCCAATTCCAATCATTGCTAAGTGAGCTTGAGGTTTTTTTAGACAAACAGAGTTCCAGATTTTAATAAGCTCTAAAACTCCCTTTTGATAGTGAAATCGCCCTACAAAACAAGCATCATAGGTTCTTTTTTCTGGAGGAATGACGTCTTTTGAATTTAGATAATTTTTGGCTGAAATTGTATCTACCCCTCCACGAATTACAATAACCCTCTCTTTAGACCTAGTATTTGTTGTAAATTGATCGACATCGGGTTGACTGGTTACAAATACAATGTCGGCAAATTTTCGGATAATGTAATAGGCAGGTAGTTGACCTATCCAAAAGAGCAACCCAGTTAGAAAGCTTTTGCCGCGATAAGGCGAATTTTTTTGCCAGGGTTTTGGTGCAAAAAGATAAAACCCTGCGATCCAAATAGTTTTGGGATTTCTCCTTTTGAGAATAAGAGCTGGAAATGAGTCTGGCCAGAAATCGGAAGAGGAGAATATGATATCGCCTGGTACAGTTTTGACTGAAAAAGCCTTGATTATACAACTAGTAGTTCGATAAAAAATATCTACAAAATAACCCCATCGACTCATAAAATCAGAGGCCCAAATTTGTTGGTTAATATTGCCTAATCCTTGACGTTGACAAATAGCGGAGCCTTCTTTGGATAAAAACAGGGTGATCTTTAGTTTGAGTTGCCACCTTTTCACAAGCTCAATAAAAATGCGGTCACCTCCACTCAAACCTGTACCTTGCATCCAATTGGCAATGACAAAGATTTTTTTCATAGTGTGGTTAGCCCTTATGAATTGGTATTCCCCCACCTATACCAGCTTATGTTGCGCCTTTAGATAAAAAGGTTAAAATAAAACTAACTAAGTTTTAACTTCACTAGATTGTAGGAGTAAACTTACGTCGGATATGACGAAGGAGTAATAGTGTCGAACTAATGAGTAAAACTGTGATACTGATGATCCCGCCGATATAAAATAGTCGTTGTGGCCAAAATTCCATCACCAACTCAAAACTTATGGTTCCGTTTGAGTTTAGTCGGTAGAATATAGGTTCATTATTTATTAGTAAAGACGCGTGGCGAAGGAAACTCGAATTGATCCACCACCCATTAGTTTGTGCGTTAATTCGCCAATGGAGAAGATTTGGCCATTCGATAACATTTGCATTAAAGCCCTTTATTACCTGCCAATTATCTAAATTTGTCTCCTCGCAATTTTCTTTATTTGAATTTGTAATATTACAACCCATAGCAATATTCCCAGCAAACCAAGTTTCCCAAAATAGACCTCTGGGTAGATTTTCATTTTGGATGGTATTGAAAAACTTTTTAGAAATAAAACCAGTTGTTGGAGTCTTTTGGTCTGGCGAGCTCTGTCCTATCCTTTTGACCAAATGATAAGGGTTTATTAAAGAGGGCGGGTCTTGAACGATATCCGTTACCCATCTTTTTTTTAAGAATATTTTTAAAGACTTTAGAGTGGCTTGAGTTTTTTCATTCCCTTTGAGAACGTGGTAAGAAGAAAGTATTTGCTGAGTTTTGGTAGAATCAAATTTCTCTTCCTTAAAAGACCATGGTACTAGGTAGAGGCGCCAGTCTTTATGGAAAGATTCGCTGAAGTTTAGAGGGAAATCTCCATATGCATTGTGGATTCGAATACGGTATTTAGCGGCATGAATTTTTCTTACTTCGATATCGGGAATAGCAATTGGTTTTTTTGTCGACAGTAAATTAATGCGTATTTGATTTGATTGGTCTAATAGGATTCCTTCGGTCAGCCCATATTTTAATAATATTTTTTGTAAAATTTTTTTCTTATCCAGGTTTTGTTTTGTGAAATAGACACCAGTATCTACGGAAAACTCACGCAGATTTGCAAGAGATGCTAATGTCTTCATTAAGGACGGGGAGTCTTGAGCTCTAGCCAATGATGCCGACCCATAGAACTGCATCCAAATAGAAATTATTATAGCGAAAAAAAAAAATCTACTAAACATAGTGTCTTGTAATCAGCTCTAAGTTTTTTTTGGAGTAATTTTTTATTGCATAATCCCTACAACCAATTTTCAACGCCTCAAGTTGTCCCTCATCTGTGTACAGCATTTTGATGACTTTTTTTAAATTTTCGGTGGTAGGTTCCATTAGTATAGAAACAGTGGCATTCAAAGCTTCCGAAATTCCACCGCGATTGGACCCTACTACAGGGGTTCCACAGGCAACCGATTCCATTACTACTCGTCCAAGTCCTTCTTCATATTGAGAAGGAATGCAAAAAATGTCAGCACTATTGTAATAAGCTGGCAAATCAGTGTTTTGCATCTGTCCAAGAAATTTTATATTGGAGTTTTGTTTAGATGTGCTTTTTAAAAAAGGTTCCAAAGGGCCAGCTCCAATGAATAAGAATTGAATATGCTCTAACTCTCGAGCAATTTCTACTAATAATTTTATTCCTTTGATCGGAATTAGCCTTCCAACGAAAAGAACGGTAAAACGGTCATCGATCCCAATTTTATTTCTAGATTCTTTTAGGTCCATTGGTTTGAAGTGTTTAAGATCAATCCAATACCTATATTCTTTTAAGTTAATTCCTTTAATTCCTTTTTGGTTAAATTGATTGTTTACAGCTTTTGACATACCAAGAGCTACGTCGGCACTGTTAAGAATCATCCGTGTCATAAGAGAGTTTAAACTATGCCTATCTATAGTGCTGTATATAGCGTGCAGGCTTATTAGAAGTCTTTTTTTAAAAATTTTTTTTAAGATGACCCCGATTGCCCCGGCATTAAGTCCTTGGGCGTGAACTATGTCTATTTTTTGTGAGTTGGTAACCATGAAAAAAAGAGACCGAAAAAAAAGATATGGCGTGAGGTATAAAAAATCCAGAACGGGGTAATTCCTCAATTTGTGAAACAAGTTTTTTCCAAACCACTTATAGCGATTGATCTGTACGTTATTTCCAAGGCGCTCATTTTTTTTCCATGGAATATTTTCTGTTGTAATTGGGGAATAGGTTTGAACAAAAACCTTGTATCCTTTTTCATCAAGGATTGAGACCAAGTTGTCAAGGTGAGTTTCAACGCCACCAATGTTAGGGCTAAAAAAGGGTGTTAATATCAATATCCCTTTTTTATTTTTATTCATGAAAAATTTCTTCGCAAAAAATTAAATCCTGTCAAACTTTTATCAAATCGATCCCAGGTATTTAAAGAGGTTTTTGTGATAAATCCCTTACTTCCCTCTTTAATAAAAAAGCACCGAAAAATTAATACCAAACATCCGTTTATTTTAGGATGTTGGGACCGTTTACTCGGGGTATGTTATGACTCATTCGATACATGATAAACCCTTGTATAATCATAGGAAACTATTGAAGTTCAAACACTTGATAAAAAAAATACCTACACCAACCAGTTAGAATTACCCCAATTTGATTATAAAGGGAATGTTCTTTTTGTTGTAATCATTATTTTCAAAAACACCCCTCGGCAAATTAGCACATGATACGCTTTATGAAATCTGGAGGGGTAAAGAATTTTTTGAATTGAGATGAGAACTCGGAACAGGGATTGCTAATCTGAGAATTTTATAGCCTTTATGGGTAAAGGGTTCAAATGGAAGCCAAGTTCACTACAGTCTATATGTTTATAGTTAGTCCACTAGCGGGCAGAGATTTCGCCAGTTTGCTAAGCACCCATCCGCCTATCGAAAAACGAATTGATGCATTAATGGGTTTCTCTAACCTTGCTTGGTGGATATGACACGTAACGTTCTGGGAAACCTCCAGAGGTTCGGCCTAAAAATACTGCTCCCCCGATACACGGGCCCAAAAAGGGTCTGTCTTAGGAGTTACTGCTGGGCCGCCAAGAGCTCCTATTTCCTGATGTTTGTTGAAGGTTCGTTGGTCTACATTTAGCCAATCGTACCGAGGGTATGCGTCGTCATCAATGAAAACAAGAAACTCTCCTTTAGCCTTTTCAGCTCCCAGGTCTCTTTTGGCAGCAGGGTTTATTTGTCCGGTGGAATTTAGAATAACGGGAAGATCAAGAAATTTTTCAGGAATAGCCATCTCTTCATCTGGTAATAGAATCAGCTCAAATTCTTTGAGTGTTAATGTACGCATTTTTTGCAAGCATTCCGTAAGGTTAGAGGACCAAAATTTAAAAGGAATTATGATAGAAAAAATAATAGATTTTTGAGTCATGCTATCTTAGATGAGAGAGGTTTTGCGAGGAGGGCTTCTTCATTAAGCTTGGCGCATTATGCGATATAAGTCTATTTAAAGCAAGAAGCTGAAATTTGTCAATATTTTTTGTTGTAGGTGGATTTATTTGGTGCCAATATTATCCATAATAGAATTTTTCCAAATATGGCTTCAAGGTTAGGTCAACTAAAAAAAGAGGTCATGAAAAATAAGACGACTCGAGTATACAAAACTGAAGCTTAAAATAATGCCGTGTTTTAGCTATCCGGGAAAGCTGGTCTTTCGAAGATGATCCGACCATGGCACTTAGCCTTGTTGACTTGGGGAAAATCCCATTTAAAATAAAACAAGTTTCCAGTCACGTTCTAATTATGTGATTTCTATTTAGATAAATCTAGTTTAATTTGTATTGCTGTGGGTCGAAGTAATGGTGCCAGCCATTGGAAATATAGTAGGTTTTTAGCAAACTTTGCAAGAAATTCACTAATTTAGACACTGAGGTCAAGGTGCAAAGAGTTTCCTAGGCATGGGTCAAATGATTTTTTGTTAATTAATATTGAAACGAGTGAATCAATACAGCATGGCTTTGAGAACAGAAGAGCATTTTAAAAAACAGCATGGCAAGTTCTATGGATCACCTAAAGACATTCGCTTTGTGGTTTATGATGATGAAATGTGGAAACTGTGTCTGAAAAACATAAATGAGTATGATTTAGTTGTTGATTTTGGTTCTGGTGCGGGGACGCTTCTTTACAATGTTTCCCAATTTTCCAAGGCAAGACTATTTTGCATCGAACAGGCTGAATCAGCTATCATGCAATCTAGAGCCCTAATTTCAGGATTGAATGCTATAAAAGGCAATATCATGGAAACTCCTTTGAGAAATGAATGCATCGATTTTGCATTTTCCACAATGGTTATTGAACATGTAGACGACAAAAAATTCGTCGAGGAAGTTTACAGGACCCTTAAACCAGGAGGCTATTTTTTTGTTACTTCAGTCATTAAAACTAAAAATGCATTTTATTTTTATAAAAATAACGCTGGAGAAACTGTTCTTGAGCCCTCTCACTTAAGAGAATATAAATCTATTCAAGAATTTGAAAGTGTGCTTAACCCCTTTGGGTTTACTATTTTAAAATCAAGTTCTCCACGAATACGTTATCCTTTATTGGATCCATTATTTAAATGGTACGTAAAAGTTTTAGGGATTAAAAATCTAATAGAATGGAAGTCTATAGAGTTGCTAAGACTATCAACACAAATTCCAATACCTGGGTACTTTGCAGCGGAAGTCCTAGCTAAGAAAACCCAATAACAAAAGATATTATACTATAACTAAAAATGTAAGAATTTTGGCCATTCCATTAGGAGAAAAAACCAAGTTTATAAACAGCAAAGAAACCAGAGAAAAGAATTTTACGAAAAAAACCTAAGAAAATTAAAAGTACACATAAGGTGGGCGCGAAATATTTAAACTTTCTGGAGGTTTCTGGAAAAACTTTAGGGAAGTACCCCCGCAGTGTAACCATAATTACCGACTTGCCGCAAATGCTTTCTGATTTTGTTAAAGAGATAGACGAAGAGTCAGGTAGTATTTTTTCTAGATTAATTGAATACAATTCGTTTGTCTGATTTTAATTTCAATGAAATTATATGTAAATCCCTAGGCAATAAATACGGTTTTGGGGTTACTAGGTTAATTATGATGCTTGAAATTTTCTTTAGGGATGTTTTATTAGGGACTGCTGTCCCCTCTAGTTTTGTTTTAATATAACCTAGGTCTCCGAAGTCATTTATATTGGGTCCACCTAGGGTTTTTCTGACGAAGAATCAATTACCTCTATTCGAAGAAAATTTTTTGTGAAAATCTTTTTATGAGAATCTTGGTTAATTTTAAACTTTAATTCAATATGTATCGCATGCTGTGGTTCTTTTAAGACATATTCGATTCTAACCTTGCGTTCATTAATTTCTAATATAGAGTTTCCTTTTGTTGGTTTTGCGCCATTGAGTATTGTTGTTATGGTTTCTTCGTTATTTATATATTTAGTGTTGAATGTTTGGTTGAAATGCTTCTTTTTTTCATTTCTTTTTAGAATTACAGCATGCTTGAATTTTTTATATAGGCTGTAATTCTCTAAAATATAAAGTTGTATTGGGTTCCCGTTTCCAGAAAATAAAGGGCTGTCTTCTGTTCGCCATGATATCTGGTTGGGAGTATCCCCTCTGACTGCTCCAATTTACACACCTGAATTTAAAGTGTTGATTATAGTTAGCAGCGGTTTTCTCTCTTCGAGTTGCTTTAAAGCAAGTTTAGTGTCACGTTCTGACGCTATCCCATATGCTGCATCGTGAAAATCTATGGCAGACCTTCTTCCTGTAAAATAAGAGTAATAACCCCATGGATAAGTGAAAATATATTCGTTGGGCCTAATATAATGTTCTATATAGCTATTTATCAAGGTGTATTGAATGAATGGTAATTTCTAATTTCTCCACTTTGATGATAAATAATTCACCATGACTAAAACACACCTAGTTTTTACGAGTTGGTTTTTTAGTAAGATAACTGGCAAGAGCTTTTGGAAAATTGTGTTCTAACATATCCTTGGCATAAACATAATGCGCGCAGTCACAGGCGTGGTCTTTTATTCCCTGGAATTGAGAATGGCCTCTTTTTCTTATTATTTTTACCGGGTCATAACCATCAGTTCTCAAATTTCCCAATGGAGAAAGATTTTCGCAAACAGAGACATCGCCGTTACTTTGAACAACAAATCCAGTTCGACCAGCTAAACATGTGGCCGGCCAACTTTGATCATAAAGTAACGTATCTCTTTGTAGGTCGGTCATCATTTTACTACGCATTCGATAAAGCCCTAAAAGCATGTCTCCTTGACGATAAAGCTCATCAATTAAAATTCGAGCTTGCTTTACGACACTAAAATCATCATGGGCCATTGTCTGAAAAACCGTTTCCGTGTTTAAATTTGTTTTATTGCCATGAAATTCTCCATCGTAGAATTGAATCTTTTCGTCTCTTACTACCTCTAAACTATGCAAGTCAGGATTTAAAGTCTTTGCAAAACGTATAAATTCATTAAGTTGAGGAATCGAGCTTTTTCCCAGAACGCTATTTATTAAGATCGAAATATTCTTTTTTGTTTTTTTTAATTGAACCAACGCCTTGATGGTTTCTATTACTTTTTTATAGGTACCTTTTCCTCTTAGTTGGTCATGGTTTTCCTCAAAAACATCCAGTCCGCAACAGACGACTATTTCAGGAGATGGGTTTAAGTTTGCAATTGAATCAATTTTAGATAACGTATTATTGAGGTCCACAGCATTAGTGGGTATGACAAAACCTCTAAAATTATTTTTCCGTATAAATAAATCTGAAATTTCTACAATGTCGGGTCGAATTAAAGGCTCACCTCCAGAATATAGCACTCCATTCATAGGTGGTAGGTGATCAGAAAGCTTTTCAATTTCTTCAAAGGTAAGATCATCTGTTCCTTTTCCTAGGTTTTCTAGGTTAAAACAATACTGACATCTAAGATTACATATGGTTGTGACAAAAAGAGTGAACCCCAAATAATCTCTTTTGATCATATTTTTTAGGACAGATTTGAGGACGGCCAGATTGCTTAAATTCATCAATTTCTCTTTGATAAAAAAATATTAAATTTTAAATTGCTTCCAATACATCGTTTAATTACTTTCCAGTGATCGGAAACGAAAAAAATAACTATTTCCTTATCGGTAATTTTTCTAAACTTTTTAATTTCTTTTCGTTTGTTTAAAATTTTTTTAAAGTTTAAAAATGGGTTGATGTTCCCCATGAAAATGGCACCTTTGGGTTTTAAAATAATAAGTTCAACTAATAGCACCATAAGTATAATAGGGGAAAACCTGATTAATGTGATCCACTCCAAGTTTTTTAAAAATGTGACCATCTTATTTCTTTTAGACATGAATTGTCTTCTCGAATCGGAGTATGTTGAAGAAGCAGTGACTGACATCATGTGAACAGACTCAAGTGAGGAGAAATATAGAACTTTGTGCCCTGCTAGCCAGACTCTCCAAGAAATATCGATATCTTCATACAGGTAGCCATAATCTGGGTCGAAACCACCAATGTCTTTAGCGACATGAGTTCTCATCATAAAAGTTGAACTAGGAAGCCAGTGGCATAATTTTTCCTTAATTTGAGCACGCTTATCATCGATCTGACAATCTTCAAGCCAGACGGTACCCCCCAAGTAAGTCTGCCCTCCAATGGATTGAATTTTGTCAGTATGATAGTCGTACACTTTACCACCAATCAGACCAATAGATTTTTCCACTTCCATTTTTTCAATCGCTTGGTCTAACCAGTTTCTATAAATAAAAGCATCGCTATCGATGAAAACAACAAACTCTTCATTTGACTTTTCAAGGACTATATTGCGATTGTGGGCTGGGCCGAGGCATTCTTTACATTCAAAAATTTTAGTATCAGGGTATTCGCTCTTAACAATTTGTAAGGTTTCATCGGTTGATCCGTCGTCAGCAACATTACAAATAAAATCTTTAAACTTTTGGTCATAAATATGGTCTAAACACTTTCTAATTATAGCCGCATTATTTTTTGTAGTAACAACGATACTCACCCGCGCCATTATCAGACCTCAATTAAAATATTTAATCAAATCGGATTATTTGTGTATAAAACTAGACCGTATGACGAAGCATATCCAAAAGGAAATATTCATGCCATCGATGCAGAGTAGAGTCTCACCAGTGGTTTGTCCAGCTAAGAGATTATTTAACTGGTAGTATTTAATGTCTCTAATTTCGCACAAACTTGCTCTATAGAATCAACGGTATAACAATCAACACAAAGTTTCTTGCAGAGATCGGCGTATGAAATTGTGTGTCAAATCACGCTTTTACTAAGGATTGATGCTAAGTTATCAAGGTAAGTTTCAGTCCCTACAAGATTAGGGCTAAAAAAAATCTATTAAGGTTAACACCTCTTGTTTACCTTCATTTATGAAAAATTTCTTCGCAAAAACGTAAGTCCTATTAAAATTTTTAGCAAATAGATTCCAGGGATCAGGAGAGGTTTTTGTAATAAACGCCTCCACTTGCCTCTTTCTACAAAAACACCGAAAAATCGATACCAAACTCCAGTCTGTTTACGGATGTCAGGATCGTTTGCCCCCCATTTTGCAACGTAGTTATCTAGGCTTTTGGAGTAGTATTTTTTTTTGACAAGATATTTTTTTATATCAAACTCTGACTCGTTGTGGAAAATAGAATTCCATTTTCCATGAGGGTCAACACCTCGTTTAATAATAAAATTTTTATTCTTCCACGAACTTTCACCAAGATATCCAGAAGAAGTAGGGAGTAGTCCAATATGTCCAATTCGTTTTATTTTTTTGTCGATATCCCAGTCTTCAGGTCCACTTAAAGTTTCGTCAAATCCACCCACTTTGATAAAAGTGGATTTTTTAAAAAAACGAGCGCCGTCAATTACTGTGCCATTATAAAAAGAACGTTCAAATCTTCGAACACGAGTAAAATACTTTGTTCCTAGAACGTATTCCGGGATATGAAGTGCTATCCAGTTCC
>LWDU01036182.1_pt1 | contig 31364 bp, 21 predicted proteins | sample 727161 | NCBI WGS metagenome assembly LWDU01 (sample SAMN04566230, study PRJNA314399) | hydrothermal vent metagenome | isolation source: deep sea hydrothermal plume seawater | place: Mexico: Gulf of California, Guaymas Basin | collected 2004-07-11
ATTGCTTTTCGCTCATGGTTGCCTCCGATAGGCTCCATAAAGGACTTTCACCTTCAATCTCTCAATCATGCCCAGCGCACGCGGCGTCGCTACGCTCCTGGATTCGGCCTTTCTGGAAAATATGCGCCGCGACGTCAGGCGCCGCGGACTTCGGCCTGCAACCATGCTCGGGCGAAAACCCAGTGCCGATCTGCCGTGCTCGGAGAAATTTTCAGAACGTCCGCTGCCTGGCCGCCGGTCAGACCCGCAAAATAACGCAGTTCAACCAATTCGGCCTTTAGCGGGTCAACGGAGTTCAGCTGGCTGAGCGCCTCAACCGACGTAACTCGTCATACACCAGCGGCAACAGCTGTTCGGGCGCTGACGCATCGCCCTGGTCGATTTGGCCGAGGATCTGAGTAATGTCTGTCATGAACACCAGACGACCACCGAATTAGACGTTGTGCCACTAGGTGTGAGGGTGGGGCGTTCCAGGAGTGACGCCGGAGCCCGGGCAACGATCCTGTTTTATTTGTCTGTAGATTTCGTTGCACGTGGGCTGGACGTATCTGCAGGGTCATCAGCGCGACGCAGATCGTGTGGCGAAATGCAGAGAAAAATGGTCTACCTATCGGACCGGAAACTCTGCGTGCATGATGGCGTTGAAAGTTGGATTTCATGATACTTGCGGCACGCACGAAAAAATCAGGAATCGGAAACAATAGAACAGAAGGTATTGCGTTGATCAACACCCGCTCCTTGATTGCTGACAGCCTCCGCGATTTTCGATCCGCATGGAAGAAACTGGCACTGGCAGCTATCGCGTATGAGATCATCGCGTTCATTCTGCTGACGCCACTGGTTGGATTGCAGTTTCGGATTGGACTGGCAGCATCTGGCAACGCCGTCCTGGCCGATCAGGATATTCTGCTTTTCTTCCTTGGTCCCGTGGGCTGGTTCTGTCTGACTACCGTTGGCACCCTGTGGCTGGGTATCGCGGCACTCAGGCAGTCAACGTTGATGGCAGTTCTCGCATCCACAGGGCACCAGCATATTGGCCTTGTGGATGCCCTGCAATTCGCGCGAGCAAATGCGTGGCAGGTGGTCCAGGTCACCGCCAGAATCATTACGTATACGTTACTGACAATTGTTCCGTTTCTGGTTGTCGCAGCAGCCGTGTATTTTACGTTGCTGTCCGAATACGACATCAATTTCTACCTGCAGGAACAGCCGCCTGTTTTTCTGGTCGCTGTTGGAATCGGTGGTGTCATTGTGGTGACTCTCGTTACCGTGCTGCTGTACCTGTTCAGCGGTTGGTTTCTGGCGCTGCCGCTGCTGCTGTTCGAAGGTGTTAAGCCGTCAAAGGCACTCGCGGCCAGTCGTGACAGAATCGTTGGCCATCGGCGTGCGATTCTGTTCTGGATCCTGGCATGGATGCTGACCTCGACCGCGTTAACGACACTGGCAACCACCATCGTTGTCGGACTGGGGCGCTTTATTGTGCCCCAGGCACTTGGTTCACTGGAACTGCTTTCACTCGCAATCGGTGTGACGTTGCTGTTTTGGGCCTCAATCATGCTGATCGTGAATCTGCTCAGCGCGACGACGTTGTCCGTAATCATTTTCAACCTCTACCGACAACTGGGTGGCAGAAGTCTTGAGTCAGCACACCGGGCCGTCGCGGAAACAGCAGAGCAGCGTACTGGTTTTAAACTCACGCTGAAAACGTCAGTGGCCGCAGGCGTCCTGGGTCTCGTCGTTGCGGGAGCAGTCGGAGTCTTCGCCATGCAGAGTGTTCGCCTGGCAGACAACGTGGAGGTGATGGCGCACCGCGGATCCTCACATGCGGCACCAGAAAACACGATTGCCGCCATCAAACAAGCCATCGAAGATGGAACTGACATGGTCGAAATTGATGTTCAGGAAACGGCTGATGGTGTTGTCGTCGTGTTTCACGACAGCGATTTCATGAAACTGTCCGGCAGCAAGCTGAAGATCTGGGACGCGACCATGGACGACCTGCAGGACATGGACATCGGCAGTTGGTTTGCACCGGACTTCCGTGACGAGCGTGTCCCCACACTGGCCGAAGTTCTGAAAGTATGCAAAGGAAAAATCGGCCTCAACATCGAACTGAAATACTACGGCCACGACGATCAGCTTGAGCAGCGAGTTGCGGAAATCGTCGAAGAGCACGGCATGGCGGCGGACGTTATTGCCATGTCATTGAAGGTCGATGCAGTCACGAAGATGAAGCAGCTTCGTCCAGCATGGAAAGTCGGCCTGCTGTTGTCGGTCTACGCTGGCAACCTGAAGAAACTCAACGCCGACTTTGTGGCGGTGAACGCTGGATTCGCCAATCGCAGTTTCATTCGCGCAGCGCACGATAGCGGAAAGGAAGTTTACGTGTGGACCGTCAACGACTCAGCGACGATGTCCACGCTAATAGGTCGCGGTGTCGATGGCCTTATCACCGACAAGCCGGCGCTGGCCCGTTTAGTGCTTGAGCACCGAAGTCAGATGAGTGTACCGGAACGCCTGATGATGGAACTGGCAGGCGTTCTGGGAGTGGTTCCGGAGATCGGTGAACAATGATCTGCAGCGTGTTACGCTGAGCCGTGGCCGCAAGAACATGTTTCCGCGTTGGAAACCGGCCGCAATACAAGCTATAAGCGCCAGCGAGTGAGGCCAGCGCGTTTGAGAAACACACTTGCTTGCGCTGCGAGCTGGTATGAAGAACGGCAAAGCCTCGTCAGCAAAGCTGGCGGTTTGCAGTACAGACTCAGCGGCTACTTCTGAACCGCTTTTTCCTCCGGTGCCTTCTTCCGTATTTCGGCGAGTGATTGAAACACGACGAAGAACGACGGAACAAACAGCACGGAAAAACAGGTGGCGGCGATCATGCCGCCAACGACCGCAAGGCCCACTGCCACACGACTGGCGGCGCCAGCGCCGGTGGCGATGACCAGTGGAAGAAATCCCAGGATCGACGAAAACGCCGTCATCAAAATGGCTCGAAAACGCTGTTCGGCGGCGGTCGTTGCCGAGTCGCGAATGCTTAAACCGTTGCGCCGCTGTTCGCTGGCGAATTCCACGATCAGAATCGCATTCTTGCTGGCCAGTGCCACCAGCAGCACCAGACCGACCTGCGAATAAACGTTGATATCGGATCCCGCAATCGCAACGGCGGAAACAACACCGATCGCGGACAACGGCACGACACTGATGACTGCCGCCGGGCTGGTCCAGCTTTCATATTGAGCCGCCAGAACGAGGAACACCAAAACGACCGATAGCATGAGCACGAACACTGGGTTGTCCTGAATTCGCGGCGATTCCTCAACCTGCTTCTCCTGAAATGACATACCGGTCCATTGGAATGCCGCATTCTTTTCCAGGGCCATCTGTTCCATCAGAGCAAGTGCCTGGCCGGAGCTGAAACCTGGCGCCGGCTGACCGTTGATTTGGGCCGACGGGTACAGGTTGAAGCGTTGGATGGTCTGTGGACCGAATGTCTCCTGCACGTCAACAAATGTGCCGACGGGGATCATGTCTCCGTTTTCGTTGCGGACGTCAAGATACGTGATATCGCTCGGTTCAACACGAAACTGCTGGCCGGCCTGCACGCGCACCTGCCAGGTACGGCCGAATTCATTGAAGTCGTTCACATAGGCCGATCCCAGATAGGCCTGCAGCGTTTGAAAGACGGCACTGAGTGGAATGCCGAGCGTCTTGACCTTTGTGCGATCAATATCGACAAACAACTGAGGCACGTTGGCACGGAATGTTGTGTTCAGCGCTGTTAGTCCGGACTGAGCATTTCCGTCACTAAGAATTTCGTCAGCAGTAATCTGCAGCTGGCCCAGACCCATATTGCTCGTGTCCTGCAATTGCATCTGGAATCCACTGGCGTTGCCCAAACCGTCGATCGCCGGCGGTACAAAAGGAAACACGATGGCTTTTTCAATCGCTGCAAACTCGGCACGCAGATGGGCCTGAATGCCCTCCTGGACATCCTCTGGTGTCACTCTGTCTTCCCATGGTTCATAAATCGCCACGGCCAGACCCAGATTAGACCCGTTGCTTCCGCTAAGTATTGAGAACCCGGAAATTGACAGCCAGTTCTGCACGCCCTTCGTGTGTGCCAGGATCTCATCCACCTCGGCCAGAACCTCAGCGGTGCGCTGTCGCGAAGCCGCATCGGGCAGTTGCACATTGATGAAGCAATACCCCTGATCTTCGGTGGGCAGGAATCCCGTGGGCAACTGAGTAAAGCTCCAGCCCGTCAGAGCCATCAGTCCGACAACGACCAGCATCACGACGGCGACGCGACGAACCATGCCGCCGATCACGTATTTGTAGACAGAGGTTGTCCCTTCAAAGGTCCTGTTGAACCAGCGGAAGAAGAAAAACTTCTTTTCCGTCGATTCACGCAGCAGGATGCCGCACAGTGCAGGGCTGAGAGTCAGTGCGTTAATCGTGCTGATCAGAACGGCGGCGGAAATTGTCAGTGAAAACTGTTGAAACAGCTGGCCGGAGATGCCACCCATCATGGAGGAAGGTATAAACACGGCCAGCAGGACAAGAGTTGTGGCAATCACGGGCCCCGTAATTTCGTCCATCGCAGCGATCGCCGCGTCTTTCGAGGACAGGCCTTTATCGAGATGTCGAGTTGTGTTTTCGACCACCACAATGGCGTCATCCACAACGATGCCGATGGCCAGAACGATGCCGAACAACGTCAGCATATTAATCGAAAATCCCATGGCTCCCATGCAGGCGAACGTACCGATCAGAGAAACGGGAATCGCGACGCAGGGGACGATCGTGGCTCGCCAGTCCTGCAGAAAAATGAAAATGACGATCACAACCAGCACGACAGCGATAAGCAGAGTGTTGAAGACCTCCTTCACGGAGGCCCTTACGAAGTCAGTCGTGTCCAATGCGATTTCATATTGTAGCCCAGTCGGGAACCTTTCCTTCAGCCGGTCCATGCTGCCCCTGACCTCGTCCGCAAGGTCCAGCGCGTTGGCTCCAGGAAGCTGATAGATAAAAACTGTCGTAGAAGGGTCCCCGTTAAATGTTGATCCACGGTTGTAATCCTTCCCACCACGCTGCACGCCCTTGAGAACTTCCCCCGTCGCATCATCGACGGTGTCGTCGACCACGACGTCCCGGACGCGTGTCATTCGCCCGCCCTCGGCGGTCTTTACGATAATATCCGCGAACTCATCGTCCGTTGTCAGCCGTCCCTGCGTATTGATCACCAGCTGGAACGCCGTGCCGATCGGTGCCGGCTCCTCGCCAATGCGGCCGGCGGCAACCTGCACATTCTGCTCGCTGATCGCGTTCAACACATCCTGCGTCGTCAGCTGTCGAGCCTTCAGTTTGTGAGGGTCCAGCCAGACGCGCATGCTGTAATCGGCCGCACCAAAGATCACGACGTCGCCGACACCCTTGATCCGGCTTAGTTCGTCTTTGATATTGATGGTCGCGTAGTTGCTCAGAAACAGCGCATCATGAGTCGGATCTTCGGACGTCAACGAAATCATCTGAACGATCTGCGTTGATTTCTTCTGCGTTGTCACGCCCTGGCGCCGGACATCCTCGGGCAGCTTCGGATCGGCGATCGCGACACGGTTTTGCACCAGGACGGTGGCCATGTCGACGTCGACACCGATTTCGAATGTCACGGTCAGCGTATACGACCCGTCATCCGCACTGCTGGATGACATATAGATCATATTCTCGACGCCATTCACCTCCTGCTCGATAGGTGCCGCAACGGTGTCGGCCACAACCTGAGCGTTGGCTCCCGGATAGAACGCCGTGACTTGCACGGTCGGCGGCGTGATGTCCGGGAACTTGGCGATTGGCAGCGATGTCAGCGACAGAGCCCCGCCCAGTACGATCAGGACGGAAATGACCGTGGCGAAGATCGGGCGGTTAATAAAGAATCGCGACATTGATGAGGCTGCAATCCGAGGGGGACAGAACGGTCTGTGTTATTTGTCAGAAGCGTCGGACGGCGGGCTGGTGTTTGCTGCGTCACTGTTTTCCGGCGAGGGCTCGGCTGCAGTCGGATCCGCATCGGGCGTATCTGCCTCCGCTTCGTCCGGCACGATTTCCGCAGCTGCTCGTGATCCGTCCGCTTCAATCGACGATGCATCCAGTGTGATTTCCTTTGGCGTCATCGTTGCTCCCGGCCGCGCTTTCTGGATTCCGTCGATGACGACTGTTTCTTTACCGTCCAGTCCATCGGTAATGACGACCATCTCTCCGTGTTTTTCTCCGAGTGTGACATTGCGGCGCTCGACGACATTTTTGTCGTCCAGAATCATGACAAACCGACCAGCCTGGTCGACGGCCACGCATCGTTCCGGCAGCAGCACGGCGTTTTCGGTCGTACCGATCGGAACACGAATGCGGACAAACAATCCCGGCATGATGTCGCGCGTTTCGTTGGGAAACACCGCACGGACCGTGAATGTCCCGGTACTCTGGTCGACACCAAGATCAAAGTAGTCCAGATTGCCCTCAAACGGAAATTCCTTGTCGATCGCCCGTCGCAGGTAGGCCTTGATGCTTGAAATATCCGGCCGCTCCTGAGACTTATCCTTCACGCTGCTTCTCGCACGCAGCAGAGACCGTTCACTGATATTGAAATATACGTGTATAGGGTCGTATGAGATCATCGTCGTCAGGTGAGTTGCTTCGCTGTCTCCCACGAGGTTGCCGATTTTGACCAGCGTTCTTTCAACACGCCCATCAATCGGAGCTGTAATCGTGCAGTAATCCAGGTCCAGTTTAGCCTGAGCCTTCGCGGCCGTTGCTGCGGTCACTGCAGCGATGGCGGCACCGACGTTAGCCTCTGCGGCAGCCACTGCGGCGGCCGCACCATCTCGTTCGGCGAGTGCTGTCTGAACTTTGGATTCCGCAGTGGCATTGTCTTTAAACAGATTTTCCTGACGTGTTACCTCAAGTCCTGCCCTGACGAGCGCGACCTTCGTTGCGTCGACGTCGGCCTTTGCGGCATTGACGTCAGCATTCGTAGTGGCGAGGTTGGCCTCCGCAGCATTGAAGGCCGCCTGATGCTCAGAGGGCTGAATCAGATAGAGCGGGGCGCCTGCTTTAACCTCGTCACCGTCCTGGAAACGAACTTCTTCAAGGAATCCACGTACGCGGGCTCGAACTTCGACTCGTTCGACGGCTTCCGTTGTCCCGGTTTCATCCAGATAGTTCGTAACCGTGCTGATGATCGGCCGGGCCACGGTCACGTCAGGTGGAGGTGGCGCCTGATACTGGTTCGGTTGCGAACAGCCGACAGCGAGGACGATACTCGGCAGTGTAAGAAGCAGGCGTTGCATGGGGAGTACAGTTGAAAATTCCCGGTTCGGCAATTGGCCGGACCGAACGAATGAATGTAACCACAGCAACGCGGAAGCAACCACGCGCCGCTATACTGCGACAAACGATCCTATCCGCGTACACTCGCGAAGTAAATGAGGTGCACCTGCGGATTTCCAAAACATCACCCGAATGCCGGGTTATCATGGCACCCGTTGGCCGGAAGACATCGTTGGTCTGAACTTTGTAAAGATGGCTGAATCAAGGGACTGGGAATGACTGATCCAACGAAACTGCCAACAATCGCGATCAAGCAGCCATACGACTCGGAGGACCATCGCAACTTCCTGACCGCCTTGTTGCTGTCGCTTGTGTTCCTGCTGCTGGTGGTTCCGTTTGTCGAGGCACTGCCGTTTGCGGAGTCGCTGCTGCGCCTTGGTGTCACGGCCGTGCTGATTTCCGCAGCTGTGGCAACAATCCGGCGGCGGGAACTGATGTTGGCCGGCTTGTTCGTCGCTGCCATCGCGACACCGCTGACATGGGCCACGATGTTTGTTGAACAGCCGCACTTGTTTCTGGCCAGTTGTATACTCGAAAGCCTGTTCTTTGTTGTGATGGCAGTCCTGATCGTCAACTCGGTGTTTCGTAAACACCTCGCCAGCATTCACTCGATTTCCGGAGCGATCAGCGCCTACCTGTTGCTGGGTCTGGGGTGGACCGTCCTGTATTGGGGGCTGGACAGTTATGGTGAACGATCACTGCTGGGCGATACTCTCAGATCGACGCGGGATCTGAACGGTTCGCCTGGCGAAGTTATACAGTTCTCGAAGTGTATCTACTTCAGTTTTGTGACAATGTCGACGCTCGGATACGGTGATATCACTCCGGCGACTTCGGTCGCACAGACGCTGGCATGGATGCAGTCGGTCGTCGGTCAGTTCTATATGGCCGTGCTGGTTGCGCTGTTGGTCAGTGAGATACCACGCAGGCACCATCACGATGATGGCATGCCACTGGCGAATCAGCCGGTTGGCGATGAACAGAACAGCCTGGCGAACGAATCGGACGTCCCACAGCCGGAGGACGGAAGCTGAACGGTCTGCGGCAGAATTCGTTGCCGGCGTGCAGTAACGCATTGTGGTTGGGGACCGATGGGTGGCCGTGGCTGAACTGCGCCAGCGAAGGAGAATCAAACCGGCAGTGCCGGCCCCGGGGTTTCACTCGTGCCTCGCTCCAACCCCGGCCACCCTCTCCAACTTCTTAACCATGGATTATACCGAACGCCGGCTACTTGCGCAGATCGTACTCTTTGATTTTGCGGTACAGCGTTCGTTCGCCGATGCCCAGCAGGCGAGCACTTTCTTCGCGGTTGCCGTCGGTCAATTCGAGAGCTCGCTGAATGTAGTATTTTTCGACTTCATCCATTGGGCGACCGATCAGCGAATCGGCTCCGGACACGCCTTCACCTTCGGCCAACGCCTCATCGTTTGTCGCGAGCGGTGCGATTTCCGGAGGAAGACCATCGACGTCCAGCAGCCCGTCGGTATCCATCACCAGCATGCTTTCGATGGTGTTGCGTAGCTGGCGGATATTACCGGGCCAGTTATAGCTGAGCAGTGCTCGACGAGCTGTCCGGGAAAACCCTTCGACCTCGCGGCCCGTCCTTTTGGAAAGATCCTTCAGGAAGTGTTCCATCAGGTTCTCGCAGCGGAGGCAATTCGATGCTGACGACGTTCAGGCGATAGTAAAGGTCTTCGCGGAACTTACCTTCTTCGACCAGCTTCTTCAAATTGGCATTTGTTGCGGCTACCAGCCGAACGTTGATATCCAATTCATCGTTGGCGCCCAGGCGAGTTATCTTGCGCTCTTCCAGAACTCGCAGCAGCTTCACCTGCGTGTCCATCGGTGTCTCGCCGACTTCGTCCAGAAACAAAGTGCCGCCGTTAGCATGTTCGAATTTGCCAATTCGACGACCGATCGCCCCGGTAAAGGAACCCTCTTCATGCCCAAACAGCTCGCTCTCCAGAATGCTGTCCGGCAGGGCCGAAATGTTCAGGGGAACGAATGGCTTGCTTTTGCGGGGACTGTTCTGATGAATAGCTTTGGCGACCAGTTCTTTTCCGGTACCGTTTTCTCCGTGAATCAGAATCGTTGTGTCCGTAGGGGAAACGTTCTTCAGGATTTCGATAATGCGATGCATCGGCGCGCTGTTGCCGATGACACCTTCAAACCCGAAGCGTTCCTCCAGCGATCGCCGCAATTCCGCGTTTCGTCGAATCAATCGTAATCGCGCGGAAGCTTTTTCGACGGCTGATCTCAACTCGCCGATATCAAGCGGCTTTGTCAGATAGGTGTACGCACCATGCTGCATGGCGGTGACGGCCGAGGTGATTGAACCGTGACCGGTGAGCACAATGACTTCTGCGTCCGGCAGTTCTTCTTTGGACTGACTCAGGATTTCCAGACCATCGATTTCCCCCATCTGCAGATCCGTCACAACGACGTCCCACGACTCGCTGGAAATCATCTTGGCGCCGAGTTCGCCTGAACCTGCAACCTTACACTCGCAGTTGATCCGTTCCAGGCTTTCCGCAACTGCCTGCGCATGACTTTCGTCGTCGTCCACGACCAGCACGCGGACGGGGATTGACCTGAGGTCCGGGGGTTCGTTCTTGTCGTCAGCCATTTCTTTGAGAATGAATGCTTACGGTGCGACGGTGGTGGGAAGAAGAATTGTGAACCGAGTGCCTCGGCCGGGCTCACTTTCGCACGCGATCGTGCCTCCGTGAGCTTCGATGATACGCCGAACTGTCGGCAATCCCAGCCCACTTCCGCCTGAACGAGTCGAAAAGAAGGCCTGAAACATTTTTGAAACGGTTTTCTGGTCCATGCCCTCACCCGTATCGATGACCTGCAGCACAATTCCGTTGTCTCGCGCCATCGTCAGAAACTCCAGCGTGCCGCCTTCTGACATTGCCTGCAGGGCATTTCTCGCAAGATTCGACAACACCTGTCGTATCAACGCGCGATCAATTTTTACCTGAGGCAGATTTGCGTCCAGGTGAGGCCGAAGTTCGACACCCTGTTCTTCGGCCTGACGGCTGAGGAACGCCAGAAACGCATCGACTTCGTCGTTAAGACTGCATTCCTGCAGATCCAGTTGACCAGCCTTGGCAAACTGCAGAAATTCGTTGAGGACATCTTCCAGACTCAGACACTCATTCTGCAGTTTCCCAATGCGATCCAGCATCCTGCGGGCTCGGCCGGAATCCTCTTCCTCCAGATCCTCCGCCAGCAGCTCCAGATTCATCCGAATCGTCGACAGCGGATTTCGGATCTCATGCGCAAGACCGCCGGCCAGAGTTGCCAGTTCCGTATTCTGAGCCTGCAGGCGTTCGCGTTCGTCGGTGTTCAGCACTGAGGTCATAGTGGCTGAATTCCTGAAGTTCCAGCGTTCGTTTTCGGGCGAGGCGACAATCGTCACTTGCCCGGGCCCGTGTCACGTTACAAACGACAGCTGCGTCACGCGGTCTACGTCCCCTTTTTCCCCGTGTGAGGACGAAGGGGGTCGATGCGTTAAACAGAACGACAAATCGGAGATTAGTAACGCCGACGAGTGCAGCGTCAGCCCGGTATTGAAGTGTGCCACTGGCAAAGCCAGTGGCACACAATTCCTCACATAATCACTGACAAAGCACTAGTCTTTGTCGTCGTCAAATTCCGTGTCGCCCTTATCGTCGCTACCGCCAGCTTCCACGAGCACAGCTTTGCGAGACAGCTTCACTCGATTCTGGTCGTCGACAGCGATCACCTTGACTTCCATAATGTCGCCAACCTTGCAGACTTCGCTGACGTTCTTGACGAAGCCATCAGAAAGTTCGCTGATGTGGCAAAGTCCGTCCTTGCCAGGTGCGATTTCGATGAACGCCCCGAAGTCTTTGACCGATGTGACCTTGCCGGTGTAAACCCGGCCCGGCTGAATCTCTTCAGTCAGCGCTTCAATGCGAGCCAGTGCTGCGTCAGCCGCGGCACCGTTTTCCGCAGAAATTGTTACCTTGCCGTCTTCCGCGATATCGATCGTCGCGCCGGATTCTTCCTGGATAGCTCGAATCGTCTTGCCACCAGGGCCAATCAGAAGACCGATTTTCTCCGGATTGATGGACGTCTGCACCAGCTTTGGAGCGGATTCCGAAACGCTTGCACGCGGACGACGGATGGCACTCAGCATTTCGCGAAGCAGGTCTTTGCGAGCCTTCAACGCCTGTTCCAGCGTGGCTCGAATGATCTCTTCACTGATACCTTCGTTTTTCAGGTCCAGCTGAATACCCGTGATACCTCGACCTGTTCCGGCGACTTTGAAGTCCATGTCGCCGAAGTGATCTTCGTCACCCATGATGTCGGTCAACAACGTCCATTTGTCACCTTCATCAACGATGCCGATTGAGATGCCTGCGACCGGTTGCAGAATCGGAACGCCTGCGTCCATCAGACCCAGCGTAGCGCTGCAAACGGATGCCATCGAACTGCTTCCGTTGGATTCCAGAATGTCCGAAATCACTCGAATGGTGTACGGAAACTTTTCATCCGACGGAATCACAGAAGCCAGCGATCGTTCTGCCAGACAACCGTGGCCGATCTCACGACGACCTGGTCCTCGGATCGGACGACATTCGCCAACAGAAAACGATGGGAAGTAGTAGTGCAGCATAAACTGATCACTGAATTCACCGAACAGTCCATCGGAGCGTTGTTTGTCGCGAGGCGATCCCAGCGTGATCGTGGCCAGTGATTGCGTTTCGCCGCGAGTAAACAGTGCTGAACCGTGTACTCTTGGCAGGATCGAAACGGAACAGTCAACGCCTCGGAGATCCGTTGGACCACGACCATCCAAACGAGTACCGCTGAGAATCAGTGCGCGAACAGCCTTAGCTTCCAACTTGTAGAACGCATCACCGAACTGGCCGCGTGTCAGGCCGTCGGAAGTTTCATCGGCTTCACCCGGGAAGTGTTGCTCAAGCAATTCGGCTTTCACAGCACTCAACGCTGCGTCTCGTTCCTGTTTCAGGCGAGTGGCTTTGGCATCTTTGATCTTCTGGAAGGCATCCGCCAGCTTTTCTTCGAACGGATTTGCTGCCGGTTCCGGGATTTCCGGTGGAGCAACGCCCAGTTGGCTGGCGAGATCTTCCTGCAACTGGCACAGCTGCTTGATGAAGTCATGCGCGAACATGATGGCGTCGCCCATTTCCTTTTCGGGAAGCTGTTCGGCAAAGCCTTCAATCATCAGGATCGACTTGCTTGAGCCGGCGACAATCAGATCCAGCGTGCTTTCTGCCATCTGCTGGACTGTTGGCATCACGATCAGTTCGTTGTCGATCATACCGATTCGTACGGCAGCGATGGGGCCCTTGAACGGCATGCCGGAAATTCGCAATGCGGCACTTCCCCCGGTGATGCTCAGCACATCCGGGTTGTTTTCACCATCGCAGGACATCACGTTAGACATGACCTGGACTTCTTCGCGGTATCCTTTTGGAAACAGCGGGCGAAGTGGACGGTCTGTCAGGCGACACGTCAGGATTTCCTTGGTGGTCGGACGCCCTTCGCGTTTCAGATATCCGCCGGCGAACTTGCCGGCCGACGCCAGACGCTCGCGGTAGTCAACAGTCAGCGGAAAGAAGTTCGTGCCCGGTCGGGACGGACCAGTCTGAGCGGCGACAAATACGCTGGTTTCACCGTACTGAATCATTACGGCGCCACTGGCCTGCTTGGCCATTTCACCGGAGGTCAGTGAGAGCGTACGGCCTCCGAATTCACATTCAACAGTAACTTTTTTCACGATCAATCCTTACCCGGCCATGCCGGAATAAAGACCACTGATCGCGGTTCAAAATCAGATTTTCGGCACGTGTAGTAACTTCACGGCATCAAAACAGCAAGCCGCAGACCGGACTCGGTCCGCGATATCACGCGTTCTTCTGTGGTTAGTGGCTGAGGCTTCCAGCTGCAAACAGTCAGAACAGACTGCTGCAACCGATGACATCTTCTCTACCACACCCGATACGCGTTGAGGGTCAACAACGTCTTCGAACTTCCAACCCGTCAAACAATACGCCTGCAAATTCCGACAATTTGAAGTCACCCCAGGTGGCGGCAATCCGCGACGAACCTGCGGCAGCAGTCAAACAAACAACGAAATATTCAAATCCACAAACAATGAGATCTCATCTACATAGACGAGCACGACAGAGGTCAGCCCGCTGGAACAGACCCAGTCGCAACGACTCTTGTCAGAGTGCGGCCCGGGTCCTGCCGATCGCGGCGACAGAGATCTCCTGACAATAAAGGACTGCGCCGAACAACTTTGCAGCCCAACAAAACAGGCGTTGGCTTCTCAGGAAACCAACGCCGTAACTTGTTACTTTCGAATCCCGAGTCGACTCAACATTTCCAGATACTGATCCGGGGCAGTCGTCTTCAGATAGTCCAGATGCCGGCGACGGCGACTGACCATGCGAAGCAGACCACGTCGAGATGAATGGTCTTTCTTATTCGCCCGCAGGTGTTCGGTCAGAACGTTAATCTGGTGAGTGAGGCACGCGATCTGAATCTGAGGTGATCCAGTGTCGTTGTCGCTCTTTCCAAAGTCTTTGCGAAGCTGCTGCTTCACCTCTGATGTAATTGGCATTCTTAAAACTGTACTTTGCTTATGCAACGCAGACACGCTGCAGGCCATCCGACGGGGTGATCAGTGTACGATTCGCCGATAAAGACTCGATATAAATCGGCAAATGGCCTCTGAAGCCCTGAAGCGACGGAAATGGACCAACCAAAAAAACGGGGAAACCACGATGGTTCCACTTTTGAAGCAGCGGATTGTACCGCCGTCAGCCGCTCGATCAATCGAGATCTCAGAATGATCGGCGTGTCAGGCAGTTCTGTTCAAACAAAACCACAAAACGTGGCAATTCCTTGCTCATTCTCTTTTCTGGTCCAGGTCTGGGCCTGTTTGACAGGGTGGTTGTGGACAAGTTCACACGCTGCGGACCGGCGACGTCCGGATTTCCAGCATATTTCGGCTGCTCAACTCCGCCTTGCACGTATTTCTTCACCGTGAATTCTCAATTCGGGAATCAGTGAATTTTTCAGGGATCAATGGGTGCCGCCACGTGGGGTGGCTCGGAACGCCTTAGCTCTACGAATCAACGCCAAATCCGTGCGTTCGCCAATGAAATCGTCACGATCGCCAATCCATGACTCCGGTCCCACGGCTTTGCCGCTGCACAAATTCCTGGCCGCAACGGTTAACGCCAGTCCGGCGAACACTTGATAATCCTGGGATTCGTGGAAATGATGGGCGTACGGCAAGTCATTCCTGGCTCGTACGCAAACAGAACAAATCATGGTGAGTCAACTCATGTCCATAATTCGTCGTTCGTGTTGCCTGCTGACACTATTCGTATGCATTCCGATGTCTACTGCGCAGGAAATCCCGGGCATCGGACCTGTTGGCAAAGTGCAGCGTCTTAATACAGATTTTGCATTCACCGAAGGTCCGGCTGCGGATGCTGCCGGAAATCTGTACTTCACTGATATTCCGAATAGCCGAATTCACAAACGCGACGTCAAAGGCACGCTGTCTGTGTTCGCTGAACCGTCCGGGCACTGCAACGGCCTGATGGTCGTGGGCAATCGTTTGCTGGCCTGTGAAATGGATGGGCGGCTGAAAGAGTACGATCTGAAAACAGGAAAGGAAATGTCACTAGCCGCAGAATACAAGGGCACCAGATTTAATGCACCAAACGATCTGGTGATTGACAGGACAGGCGGCATCTACTTCACCGATCCGCGTTACCGCGCACCCGATCCGTGGCCTCAGGGCAAAGAGGCCGTTTACTACCGAGCCCCCGACGGAACGGTGACTCGTCTGATCGATGACCGTACTGCGCCAAACGGCGTGATTCTGTCTCCGGATGAAGAGACGCTGTACGTGATCCCCAGCATGGAAAAACAAATGTGGTCGTATCCCGTTGTATCGCCGGGAAAAATCGGTGTCGGCAAAGTCTTCTGTGAATTGACTCAGCCGGAAGGCCAAAACAACGCCGGTGGAGACGGACTGACGATTGACGTGAAGGGAAATCTGTACATCACCACGGCACTCGGTCTACAGGTGTTCGACCCGTCCGGCAAACAGTTGGGCACGATCCGGATTCCCGAGCATCCGGCCAATGTTTCGTTCGGTGGCAAAGATCGCAAGACGTTATTTGTGACCGCCCGCAAATCGCTTTACTCCGTGGAAACACGAGCGACAGGCCACGTGTTTCCTGGGAAATAGTGGGCGTGGAGGGTACAGGGTCGGGAGTCTTTTTCGGACGAAGGGTAATCCACTGCCGCTGTGCCTGACCCGAAAAAGACTCCCGACCCTCTGGCCTGTTTTGTTAGCGTTGAACGACATTGACCTGCGTCAGTACACGAGCGGCAGCGGTTGCGTACGCTTCATATCCGGCCGAAAGCGGATGTCCATTGTCATAGTCGGCGTAGATATGGGTTACTGATTCGACGGCCGCCACCATCTCCGGCAGCACATCCAGAAATCGAATGTGACGTTCGTGCATGGCGTGCTGAAACCGCGTTCGCACAAGTGTCTCCTGCTCAACGATCAGCGAGAATTGCGCAGGCCACTCCCGCTGTACGGCGATCGAATAAACCGACTCCCGAGTCGGCAACAGCATCACCAGCAGATCAACTCCACGAGCACTGCATCGCTGTTGAATGTTCTCAAATATCTTCAACGTTTGATCAAAGGCAGCGTTAATGTCCGGGTCGGTCAGGTCAAGTTCTTTCAGTCGATAGCGCAGTCGACGGTCGGCCACGAAGGTCGGATTCAGTGAATGCGCGATCGCAAATCCGGGCGGCTGTGCGGCCTGGGATTGTCCGCAAAGGTGTGAGGCCGCACTTCCCAACGCAGTGTGATATTTGATTCCATATCGGAAGTGATTGTCGATTTCAGCCACCGTGTCGCGCGGCACAATGCCGCGAACGACGTCGCCCAGGTCGTTTCCGGCATACAGTGCAACGACGATCTGCCGGGGCTGCATTTTCAACGCTCGCATGACCAGAATCTCATAATGCAGCGGGCCATAGCCTCCTACGCCGACATTGTAGACAGATCTGTTCAATTGCCGGCTAAGCACGGCTGGCCATGATTCATCTGCAGCGACGTTGAATCCCTGCGTGTGTGAGTCCCCAATGGCCACGATGTCAACTCGTTCCGGAATAGACGGATTGCGAAACCCATTCGCGTCAACGTCACTCAGATCCGGATCAAGGACGTATCCCAGTTCCGTGTGCGGAATCCGATTCGACGCCGTGTTGACCGGAAAATGAGTTACACTTCGCAACAGAACTTCTCCACCCAGCAGCATCGCGCTGGTCGACATCAGCAACGCCGCGATTCGAAGTCTCAGTCGCGGTGACGCGCACCGCGCCAGCCCGCAGGTTACGCTGCCGACCGCCAGCACCGCACCGCCGATGAGTCTGGTGCCATAACTGCCAGACACCGAAAATGCGACGGCTGCAGCGACCAGGGCAATTCCGAACATCCAGCAAATGCTCATTCCCAGAATCTGCAGGCGTACCGACAAATCAGGCTTCACAGATGAAAGCACCACAACCGTTTTCTCCCCATGGCTGATCCGGTTCCCGGACTTGATCTGGTACCCAAACTTCGGTCTGGGAACCCATATCTTCGAAGCTCTGCTTCGCCGCAGGCCTCGTCGCTGAAAACCGGTACGAGCGGAAAGTCTATTCACGAACCAAAAAACGGAGCAACAGGAAGATTCCGCTGCGTCTGTTGGGAAAGCGTCGTAGTGGAGCTGGCCAGCAAAAATGCTGGAGTCTGCTGAAACAGAGACGTTCCACCGACCCATCGAGTCGGCTGCTCTGGATCACCATTCCTGAGAGGTTAAACAGAAGTTTGCGGAGGTCGGTTCTCGATGGTTGACCAGCGGCACAACCGACTGCAGAATCGCGGCGCCGTACAAATTCAGAACCACTGGCAACATCGGAGGTGTCCTCCGGTCTCTGGCCGAAGTTTGTCCTCAAAACGTGTACCCGCCACGCCAAGCCCCATGTATACATCCAAGCTCGTCAATCAACTCGCACCGTCCGCCACCATTGCCGCCGCCGCCAAAGCACGAGAACTGCGGGCCAGCGGTGTGAATGTACTCGAATTCACGCTGGGAGAACCGGACTTCACGACGCCCGCACACATCTGTGACGCAGGTAAAGCGGCCATCGAAGCCGGCCACACGCATTACACGCCGGCAACCGGAATTCCTGCGTTGAAGGAAGCGATCTGCAACGCCTTCAAACGAGACTACGGTGTCACCTATCAGCCCAACGAAGTGACGGTGAGCAACGGCGCGAAGCACGCCATTCACAACGTCCTGGCGGCCGTTTGCGAACCTGGTGACGAAGTCATCATTCCGACACCGTTCTGGGTCAGCTACAGCGCTCTGGTGGAACTGGTTGGTGCCGTTCCTGTTTTGGTGGACACACCGGAAGAAGCCGGTTTCTGCATGACAGCCGACCAGTTTCGTGGCGCCATCACAGACAAGACGCGACTGCTGATGCTGAACAGTCCCAGCAACCCCACCGGTGCTGTTTATCCGGTCGAAGCGTTGGAGGCACTGGCCCGGGTTGCTGTCGAAAAAGACGTGATCGTGATGTCCGACGAAATCTACGACAAATTGATTTACGACGGCTACACCTTCAAAACCTTCGCGTCGTTCGGCGACGACGTGAAGGAACGCACGATCATTGTGAACGGAGTCAGCAAAGCGTACGCCATGACCGGCTGGCGAATCGGCTGGACTCTGGCACCAAAAGAAGTCAGCGCTGCTATCAATAAGCTGCAGAGTCAGCAGACATCGAATCCATGCAGCATCAGCCAGCATGCCGCCATTGCTGCTCTCGACGGCCCGCAGGACTGCATCGGCGAAATGCTGGAGCAGTTTCAGAAACGCCGTGAATATGTTCTGACACGCCTGCGTGCGATGCCGGGATTGACTTTCGCTGACCCCGGCGGAGCGTTCTACGCATTCTTTAACGTCAGCAGCCACTTCGGCCGGGAATTACCCGGCGGAGTAACGGTCGACAACAGCAGTGACTTCTGCACGGCCTTGCTGGAACATGCACACGTCGCTCTGGTGACCGGCGATGCCTTCGGCGCTCCCGGGTATGTTCGGTTGTCATTTGCAACCAGCATGGATGTGATTGAAGCCGGACTGGACGCGATTGAGAAATTCCTCAGCTGATTTGAACGTCAGTAAGAGGGGGGCAGGAACCGATAGCCGGAACGGCCCTTCGGGTGCTTCGCACTATTGATTCCTGACCCCTTTTCTAACGCCCCTCCGTGAAAGCGGTGCTCACAATGTGGCCACGTCTTGCAGTTCTGGCAATCATGGGCTTTATCGCATGGCGATTGCTGCGCTCCCGCTGGGCGTTTACGATCGTTGTCGATAATACGGGCGTGAGATCGCACACGGGCATCAAAACACCGCAGCAACGTCACTTATTGAGTCTGTTCCAACGGACCAGATTTGTGGAAGGCAAGGTTACGATCCGTGGACGAATAGACGAAAACGGGCAACTGCAACTCACCTTCGTCGGCCCCATCGATGACGAGACAAAACAACAGGTCCGCAATTTCCTGGTCAATGAGCTTTGATCGGCACGCAGAGATTCGTCCGGGCCGGCATTCACTCCCGCTAATGATCTGGACTTAAATTGTTCATTTCCGAAATCTACGATTCCTTCCAGGGCGAAGGTCCATGGGCCGGCACGCCGTCGCTGTTTATCAGGACGTCCGGTTGCAATCTGCGCTGTTGGTTCTGTGATACGCCGTACACGTCATGGGATCCGCAGGGACAGCAACAGTCGCTGGACGAGCTGGCAGAGCAGGTCGCGGGCAGCAAATCTTCGCACGTCGTGATCACTGGTGGTGAGCCCATGCTGGCCCCGCAACTGACCGAACTGACCGATCTGTGTCGCCGGGAAGAAAAATCCATCACCATCGAAACCGCCGGAACCGTGGACCGCGCAGTGGAATGCGATCTGATGTCCATCAGCCCCAAGCTTGGCAATTCAACGCCGGATGATCCAAAGTGGGCGGATCGCCATGAACAGACTCGTCATCAGCCGGCCGTCATCGAATCGCTGTTTCGTCGCTACAAGTGCATTCTAAAATTCGTGATCGACACGCAGGACGACGTCGCTGAAGTCAGGGATTACGTCGACGCCTTCCCGGATGTTTCGGCCAGCGATGTCTGGCTGATGCCACAGGCAAGGACCGCCGAAGAGCTGGCACAGAAGACGGACTGGGTGCAGGCTGCGGCCAGCTCACACGGCTTTCAGTTTTCGTCGCGGCTTCACATCGCTCAATTTGGTAACATGCGTGGCGTCTAGATAATTGTGGCGCTGGGAGTTTCATGTTCTGAAACGCATCCGGCATTAACCTCTCGCCTGTGCAACAGACGGCTATTGATGAAACTCTCAATTTCAGCGCGCATTGCCGAATCCTTTCTGTCCAAGGAAGAGGCCACGATGTCTTTGTCGGAACTTGCCGGTCTGGCGGTGGCGGCCGGATACGACGCTGTCTGCATGCGTGCATCGCAGATCGGAGTTCACTCGTCACCCGCGGAAATCAATGCGGCCCGCCAGCTGCTGGATGATCGAGGCCTGAGCGTCAGTATGGTGACCGGCGACTTTGACATTGTCTACAACAATGACGATGGCCCGCAGTGTCTGCGCAACATCACGCCCCATCTTGATCTTGCTGACAGTCTGGGTGCTCCACTGATCCGAACGTGTCTTAAAACAGCCGCCGACATTTCATTTGCACAGCAGGCCGCCGATGAAGCGGCCGGGCGAGGCATCCGATTGGCTCATCAGTGTCACGCCACGAGTCTGTTTGAGACACCGGATCAGATTATCGACACGCTGCAGAAGATCGATCGACCTAACTTTGGCCTGATCTTCGAAGCCGCCAATCTGGATGAATGCGGGCAGCAGTACGGGCCGGACATCATCGCCCGACTTGCCCCGTGGATTTTCAACGTTTACCTGCAGAACCAAAAGCTCTCAGCGAACGGCGAGATCACTCTGCAAACATGGTGTCGGGGACCGGTTTCCTTTGACATCATGCAGATTCACGAAACCGGCGGCATCGATTTTGACGCCGTTTTTGAGGGTCTGAATTCGATTGGTTACGATGGCATGGTCACCGTACATCAGGCGGGCTCAGAGAACGGTCGCGATCAATCCATCGCGGCCGCAACACAAACAGCCCAATACCTTCTGACGCGGGGCGGCCCGCGAGCCGATGCGGGCTAACGCCCGGAAGATGGTGGGGCGCACGCGTTGGTCGCTGAGTCAACTTGAATGCCTGACGAAAGCGGACCATACTTTTCCACGCATTCGTTCGCTCTCGGGTCGAAGGGTCATCCCGTCAAAGGAGTCCTGATGTCAAAATCAACACGTCGAAACTTTGTCAAGGCTGGCGCCACGATTGGCCTGTCGGCAACCGCCTACAGTCGAGTGGCACGCGCCGTGACCAGCGGTCCGCGTCTGGTAATCGGTATCGTGGGCTGTGGTGGTCGTTCGAAGGGCCTGGTCCAGGGATTCACAGGTGACGCCGATGTTGGTTGGGCCTGTGATCCGGACGAGGGACGTGCCCAATCGATGCAGAAACAGTCAAGGGCAAAGCAAACCACGAACGATCTGCGCAGAGTCCTGGATGACAAATCAGTCGATGCCATCGTGGTGGCAACGCCTGATCACTGGCATGCACCGGCAGCCATCATGGCCTGCGACGCCGGAAAACATGTTTACGTCGAAAAGCCGTGTAGTCACAACCTGCGGGAAGGTCAGCTGCTTGTGCAGGCTGCTCGACGAAACAAAGTGGTCGTGCAACACGGTACGCAAAGTCGCTCGAGCGCGTTCATCGCCAACGCCATTCAAATGCTTCGCGAAGGCATGATTGGTGAGGTATTGATGGCCAAGGGCTGGAACATCCAGCGCCGCAACAACATCGGGCATGCCGATCCGTTATCTCCGCCAGCTGGCGTTGACTACGACACGTGGGTGGGGCCAGCCGAAATGATGCCTTATCAGTCAAACCGTTTTCACTACAACTGGCACTGGTGGCACAATTTCGGCACGGGAGACATCGGCAACGACGGTGCTCACGAAATGGATATGGCTCGCTGGGGACTTGGTGTGAAAGGCCTGCCGTCATCAGTCATGGCGGTCGGCGGCAAGTACTATTTTGACGACGACCAGCAGTTTCCTGACACAGCGACCTGCGCATTTGAATGGCCGGGAGACGGGACGGTCGGCCGGCGAAAACAACTCATTTTCGAAATGCGAATCTGGTCAGGAAACTATCCGTATAACTGCGACACCGGCGTCGAGTTTTACGGGACAAAAGGAATGCTGTTCGTCAGTAAGCGAGGCAAACTGCAGATGTGGGACGACTCGAACCAACTCGTATCGGATCCTAAGCCGCAGAACCCAGTGACACCGGCACGAAACCACCAAGTCGATTTTCTGCAGGCCATTGCAGACAGTCGACGGCCGACGGCCGACATCGCGATTGGCCACGATTCCACTGCTTTGATTCATCTGGCCAACATCGCCGTTCGAACCGGCCGTTCTCTGCAGGTCGACCCGGACCAGCAAACGATTATGAACGACCAGGCCGCGAGCGGTATGCTCACACGAAACTACCGCGACGGTGGACACTGGTCCGTGCCAACAGGGACGGGTTAGCAGTCAGAGCAGTGGTGCATGAACGTGAATCCGGGACATCATGTTTCGATCAGGCGAACCAGCAACCAGCAACTCATCATCTTCCGGGCGTCAGCCCGCGTCGGCGGCGGGCCGTCCCGCATCAGGAAATTCTCATGCGATTACAGCTTTTTAGCTTAGTTCTGCTGACGACGACGGTGGCACTCGCGAGTGCTCAGGACCCATCAGACCACGTCAGCTTTCACCAGATGCCCGGCGAACTTGTGATCACGGTGAATGACACGCCGATCACCTCGTACGTCTATCACGATGATAAGATTCCGAGGCCCTATTTCGCGCATGTCAAGGCGCCCTGCGGAACTCAGGTCAGTCGCAATCATCCGCCTGTTCCCGGACAGGACCGTACCGATCACGACACCATGCATCCCGGGATCTGGATGGCCTTCGGCGACCTGGACGGTACTGACTTCTGGCGCAACAAAGCCAGGATCGTGCACGTGAAATTCGAACAGCAACCCAGAGACGGAGCCGGGATTGGTTCATTCGTTGAACTCAAACACTACCTGCGTCCGGACGATACCGTTGTCTGCCAGGAAGTGTTTCGCTGCTCCGTCAGCGTACAACCGGGCGGCTATCTATTGACCTGGGATTCAACTTTCAGTTCGGACGATGAGTTCTACTTTGGTGACCAGGAAGAGATGGGAATCGGCATTCGCATCGCGACTCCGATCAGTCAGATGGAAGGCGGGAAGCTTCGCGATTCCACCGGCCGCCACGGTGCACAGAAAATCTGGAGTCAGTCTGCCGAATGGTGTGATTACAGTGGCGACGTTGATGGCAAACAAGTCGGCATGACGTTGATGTGCCATCGGGACAACTTCCGCGACAGCTGGATGCACGCGCGCGATTATGGCTTTGTTGCGGCGAATCCCTTTGGTCGCAAAGCCATGCACAAGGGTGCGACCAGCAGGGTTGTTGTCAAACCCGGTGAAAATATGCGACTGCAATACGCGATCTGGATTCATTCCGGCAATGCCGGTGATAAAACGGCGATTGACGAGGCCTACGGGACGTACCTTGAGATGGCTGCAAGTGCCCGCTGAATGCCCGTTAAAACCCAGCGGCGATGTATCCTTGAATCAGGGGGCAGTCGCGCATGATTGTGAAGTTGGAAAAGGTGGCCGGCGCGTGAACGTATTTCTTCTGACAAATCCCCGGGGCTTCCTTCGCAAGCTCAGTCCAGCCGCCGGCCACCCATCTGTCAAGAACCGTTATTCGTGAGCGCACCGTGCATCACGGCTACGGCAGCCGCACTTTGTGTGACAATTGCACGTCACCGTTGAGATCCCGGATCTCCAATGTGACCATGGGCGCCGGTTGTTCCCACGCGATGTTGAGGACGCCATAGTTTTCTTTGTGATACGTCGTTGGAAGTTTGCGAAAGCGATTTTCTGTGGGTGTGCCACGAGAATGAATCTGATTGAAGCTGCTGGAAGTCAGGTCCAGCAGACGGCTTGGCGTGCCTTGATCCAGTTCCGACAATTCGGACCAGTGGCGATCGCCGCTGATGAAGATAACACCGTTAGCTTTGGTTGCGGCCAGCAGGTCCAGCATTCTCTGTCGTTCATGAGGCAGATTTGACCATGTCTCCTGGCCGGCATCCTGTGCAATGAACTGAATGCTGCTGGCGATGATTCGAATGTCAGCAGGCCGACGAAGCTGCGTCTCAAGCCATTTCCATTGTGCGTCGCCCAGCATCGTTTTTGACGGATCGTCATCGGGCATGTACGGACCGCCGACACGTTTTTCGCCTCGCTTCAGCGGGGATCGAAAGTAGCGAGTGTCCAGCAGGATCACCTGCACTCGCTGGCCGGCTGGTCCGAAGAACTGCACGTCATAGACACCCGGATGTGTGCGTGCACCGGCATCAGTTTCGCCCAACCAGAAGTCTTCAAAGATCTGTTCCGATTGTTTCCGTTTCGGGTAGTCGGCGCCACCATCGTTAACTCCAAAATCATGATCGTCCCATGTTGCCAGCGTCGGACAGGCTGCACGCAACCGTTGAAAACCTGTGTCGTTACCGAGCTTTTCGTATTTGGCTTTCAGAACACCCATGTCTTCGGTGTCGCCGTAGATGTTGTCACCCAGGAAGATAAACACTTCGGGGTTCTGGTCGACGATCGTATTCAGAATCGGCATCGGCCTGTCCTGCTTGATGCACGAGCCGAACATGATGCGGCTGACCGCGGCAGCTTCGTCCTGCTGCGGAAGAGCGACGCGAATTGAAGCCACAACCTGCTCCGCCAGCTGTTGGTAGCCAGCTGGCTTAAAATGAACGTCACCGGGCTTTGTGAATAACTTCGGTTCGAACGTACGAGTCAGCGTGTTAAGGTCGTTGGTTTCCACGCCATATTTCTTCATCACTCGCGCGGCAGCTGCGTTGTACTTCAGAATTTCGTTCAGTTTCCGGCCGCTTTCTCCTTCCGGGACGACCGTCGTGTTCGCCCAAATCAGAGTGGCTTCCGTTTCTTTGAGTCGCGATACCAGTGCGTCAATGTTTTTTTCGTACTGGGCCAGTGAGGTTGCCAGAGTCCCGCGAATCTTGTCCCGACGTCCCTGCACTTTGGATTCCGGATGTCGATAACACAGATCCCACAGTCCCCAGTTAAAGTGAATGACGTCCCATTTCGTGTCGCCCAGCCAGTTGTCAAGCTGCTTGATGCCGGTGCCGGAATGCTGAGCGTTACCACGATTGTGGCCAACTTCAGCTTCGTGCTGCAGCATCCGTTTGACGTGAGGCGTGTAGCCCAGTGAGATGGAGTCACCGATAATCAGCACTCTGGGCAACTCGCCGGCAACAGACCCACAGCACAAGGCCATGACAAGCAGGGAGAGAATGTTTTTCATTGGGGAGACACTTCTTCGGCAATCGCGTAATGCGGGAACGGTTCGGGCGGACGTTCGAAAGCTGTTAATCCGCTTCCGGGCGGTCAGTGTAATGGTGTGAGCAAGACGTATCGAAAACACGGCAACAGACTTTCATCACACGCGCATGAAACACCAATCCTGCAGTCACGGTGTCCCTTTTGAGTGCGAAGCCCGTCGCCCATTTCATTCAGATTCTGGTTTCGTCACAGGTGGCTGAGCAGCTTTCTGTTTTTGCAGATAGTCGTCACGAATCCTGTGCAGCTGCTTCCAGATGTCAGCATCTTTTGCCTGAGGCGATACGCAGGCAAAAATATAGTTGCGGCCCTTGCTGGACCATGTCTGAATTTCAAGGTGCAGCTTCTGGGCTTTCTTTGTGGCGAAGGGTTCGACCCAATTCAACGCCCCGTCATACCGAGCCAACCCGGTCGCCGCATTTTTATCGGGGGACGCTGTTGCCTCGGACTTCGACTGTTGCAGTTTTAGTTTGAACTTCGACGGATCGACGTCCGGCACCTGACCGCGCAACACGGCGGTGCAAAGTCCGCTGTAGTATTTCAGGAACTCATCGTGTACGACTGCCTCTGTCAAATCGGGTTTCACAGCCAGCTCGAAGGCGAACGCATAGCAGAAGAACGAGCCGGATTCCGGTCGCATCATGCCGGGAGCAAATCGAATGTGCTCCACGCCCTTCAGCTTCATGTCGGGGGCAAATCCCGGAGGCAGCGAAATCGTTTCCCCACCCCAACCTGTCGGCGCAGCGAGTGCGAAAGGGCTTTGCTCGTCGGCCATCGTCCCGGATCCCAGCAACAGCAAACTGACAGCGATCATGCGAATCATGGAAACGTCCTCATAGAACCAGACAGTCAACATCGAAGACCGTAGCTTAAGCAACCACGGCCCTGCTGTCGTTGCACCTGATATTTCAATATAACGTGACGTCTTCAGCCTGGGTGCAGTCACGGTTTGTCGTTTCGGCCCGGTGGGTGGCCGGTGGCTGGACTGAGCCTGCGAAGGAAGCCCCGGGGATTTACTCGTAACTCGTATACGCCGGGCGTTGTCGTGGCACAGCCTGCCCGACTTGCACCAAGTTCACCACGGATTCTTACAGGCTGGCAGCCTATACTACCTTCCGCACGCCAGACTGCTGAATCAGCGAGCCATGAGCTCCGGCGAGACCAATTATGAAGTTGCGATTTACCGTCCTTGCATTCATCGCCGGTTTGATGCCGGCGGCGATCCATGCTGACGACAACTGGCCACAGTTTCGCGGCCACTCAGGGTCGGGAATTGGCAGCGGCGATCCGCCAACCGAATGGAACGTTAAGACCGGGCACAACGTCGAATGGAAAACCGCGATTCCCGGACTTGGACATTCTTCACCGATCGTGTGGGGTGACCGCATTTTTTTGACGACCGCCACCAACTCCGACACCGACAGCCCTTCAGTGGAAACCGGCTGGGCGGGCGGAGCAGGCGAGTCCGCGAGCGACACGGGCGAATGGACGTGGCAGATTCTTTGCCTGCAGCTTGATACGGGAAGGATTCTCTGGACCCGAAACGTTCATAGCGGTGTGCCGAAAATCAAGCGACATCTGAAAGCGTCGCACGCCAACTGCACACCAGCAACGGACGGAGAACATGTCGTCGCATTTTTCGGATCGGAAGGCCTGCACTGTTTCAACGCAAATGGCGACCTGATCTGGAAACAGGATTTCGGTCGACTGCACTCCGGCCCCTACGACGAAAAGACGCTGGAATGGGGTTTCGCGAGTTCTCCGATTATTCACGACGGCAGTGTCATCGTGCAGTGCGACTGCCTGAACACCAACTTCGTGGCAGTCCTTGATATCGAAACCGGCCATGAGATTCGTCGCATCGACCGGGACGGAGAGGTTGCCACGTGGTCGACACCTTTGGTCGTAATCACGGAAGACCGTCAGCAGATTGTCTGCAACGGCTACCGAAAAATGGCGGGATATGATCTGGCCACTGGCGATACGTTCTGGCATCTGAACAACGGCGGCGACGTTCCGGTTCCCACGCCTTTATACGACGGCGGCTTGATCTTTCTGACCAACGGACATGGCCGGTCGCCTATTTATGCCATTACACCAGCGGCCAACGGAGACATAACACCGTCCGAAAAAGAAGCAGGCAGCGACGGTCTTGCATGGTGGCAATCAAAAAACGGTGCCTACATGCCAACTCCATTGGCGATGGAGGGACTGCTCTACACGTGCAACGATAACGGTCGGCTTGCCGTTCACGACGGTATGACAGGCGATCTGATCTACCGACAGCGAGTTGGTACGGGTAGTCGAACGTTCTCAGCCTCCGCAGTTGCCAGCGACGACCACATCTATTTCGCCAGCGAACGCGGGCAGGTCACGGTCATTGAAGCAGGCCCCACGTTCCGCCAGATCGCCAGTAGCCAGATGGATGATGTGGTAATGGCGACCCCCGCCATATCCGGCGACCGACTTCTGATTAGAACTGTGAAATCACTGTTTTGCCTGAAGACTGGCGAGGGCGCACCGCAAGACCTTCAGAACGAATGAACTTCCAATCGTCACAACACCGGGGAAACGGCTGAACCCATCGAGACTCATCTTACCGCAGGTCACTTCTATCCGGTCAATCAAGCCGCTTGCGAAACAGAGTCGCCGGGCCACCGCCGGAGGGAACTCGAAACTCGGATTCCGAGCCAGGTTTTAGTGTGTAAACTGTGGTCTTGCCGTTTGACGTCCAACGATAGCTGAAGCTGTAGTCAAGGTCGTAGCGGTGGCTCTCTCCAGGCTCAAGTTTGTAGGGTCCGCCCCAGTCGGATACCGGACCCTTCAGTTCGTAGGTGTGAACTTCGTCGCTGAGATTTGCGATGCGAACTGGTGAGATGTCGAATGAGGCAACAATCGTGTCGTCGGCAAACAGTATGTCCTGCAATTGCAACCTGGTCTGCTGGAAGTCGAGAGCGGCGATTTGAGTTTCCGTGAAAGTCTCGCCGGCAATCCATGTGTTCCACGCATCGGAGAACATCATCGCCACGATGCTTCGAGCGGCTTCATCGGCATCGCTGTGTTCGCCAATCAGCATGCGTCCCCGCGGTACGATCACCTGCACGTCGGCGGCGGGCAACAATCTCACGTCGCTGGCTTCTTCCATTTTGCTGACCTGAACAGTGATTCGCTGGCTGACACTCAGTTCGAACTCGGCAGCCGGTGTCCACTTGCTGTCGCCGGACTCACGAATCGCAATCCGAAGCACCGCCTCCGGGGCATTCAGATGCAGGACCCCGGACGGTGTCGAAGAATTCGCTGGTGCTGCACTGGAATCCCGCTGCGACGAATCCGCCGAAGATGATTCCTGTTGCAGGCTCATCGGTTTCGTCAGGACCAGCTCAGTCTGAATCTCAAGATCTTCCGGATGGTCTGCGAGCTCCGGGATCAATTCCATCAGACGGTCTCGTCGCGTCAGGTCCACAAACGCGTCCCCCGGGATATCCAGGACATTGATCTGAGCGACATCGCTTTCGACCAGTAGTTGCGTGAGCGGGCCGAGCATGCGTGACGAAATCCCCACCTGCAGAGTTTCTTCAGAGCCGGCCGGCAGTAACACTTCAGCGTTGGAGTCCGCCACGCGGAATGCAAGGTCCTGGCGCGTCGGTGCGGCGACGCTCAGCCCCATTGTGATGGAAACCCCGTTGCTGTCCGTGGAAACTGTCTGCGGCCATGCTTTGGCCACAGGGTGATAGACGGGCAGTGGCCAGACAGCGTCGGTGGCCTGACCTGCGTCGCTCAGATCCAGCATATCTTCAATCCGATTCAGAATTGATGGCACCGCTGCCACCACTTCCCGCTCGATGCGACTTTTTTTGGCATACAGACCCTGCACCAGTGCGTTGGACACACGACTTTGAGTCATTCCCAGGCCACGTGTCGAAATACCACGCGGTCTTGTGACGTGCCAGTTGTCTGATTCAATCCTGAAACTGGAACTCAACGCTCGCAGCCTCATCCGACGATCCTGCACATAAGGTTCAACATCAATATTCAGCCAGACCGGCCTGCGAGTGCCAATGCCAATCGTGATCGGCCCGGCAGTTGCCGAACGACGTCTGCTACGAATGTACGTTGACCCGATCGTCAACGACACATCGGTGAGGCCAAGTTGCAGCCTCAGTTGATCTTTGCCGACCGCTTTGACTTTGGCACGCGATACTTTTCCACGGTATCTGATCCGCGAAAATGTGACGGCAAACGTGATCCCTTCCGCCGATGTCGAATCACGAATGTTGGGAATGTCACCCGACACCGCGCCATTCGGAACTCGTCCGGGGATTGCATACGACACCGCGCTCAACATCCGGTTTCCCAGACGTATGGCCACGGCGTTGGGGATTTCAAGAACCGGCTCAAAATCATGCTCCGCGGTTGCGGCATTTATCGACTCTGCGGTCGCCGACAATTGTGGCGGAAGTCCTTCGTTCGTCGGTGCCAGCATCCAGTTCAACACCGCTTCACTTCCATACGCCGCCTTCCAGACGTCGTGTCCCGCATCCGGGATAATGCTCAGCCAAGGGGCACGTCCCTGGATTCGGAGTTCATCAATCAACCCCGTGACGGCGGATGGCCGCACAACATTGTCCCTTTGACCATGAATCGTCCACACGGGAACTTTCGGCCACTGCGGTGCAAGGGCCGCATCGCCTCCGGAAGAAACCGGGACGACAGCAGACCACAAATCCGGCGTGGCAGCCCCGATACTCCATGCGCCATATCCGCCCATGGACCAGCCCGTCAGAATTCGACGCTGTGGATCAACACTGTATTCCTGTTCCACTTCTTTCAGAATCTGCAGCATGCGCTTGGCGTCTGATCCGTCAGCCTGCCATCCGTGCAGCAGCCGGGAATCCATGTCTTCGCACTGGGGGAACAGCACCAGACAGGGGAATACGTCCTGGCGAGCTCGCAGAAATGGGCCCATACCAACTTGAGTGGGTGTGTCACCGTCGTTTCCACGTTCACCTGCTCCGTGCAGGTAGACGATGATCGGCCACTGAGTGTCTGCCGAATAATCCGTCGGGACGAACAGCTGGTACTTATGGTCTCCGCCGTCATCGGTATGCGTTCGTTGTAGAAAGCCGGTTTTCTGAGACTCCTGTTGCGCGAAGGCCGGTGAAACACCTGGGCCGGTGAGCATCAGGCACGCCAAAACGAGACCTGTCGCAGTGACGGTAATGCGCATGTGATTCATGGGACTTGATTTCTGTATGTCAGGATTCGGCTTGAACTGGTCCGGCACGGTGGGTCACCGATGGCCTGTTAATGAATGTTTGCGACAAATCAGCAAACAGCAAGTCGCACAGCTGTCGGTTTCACGAATTCAGAACATCGTCTCAGAAGCGGTCTTTCGACGTGCATTTCTGTCGACTCCTGACAGGCCCTTCACAACCGTTTTCAACGTTTGGTCCGGGAATGGCCGCGTCATTGTCGATTCAGAGACCCGGTCTTTTGAAAAGACCGGGGCTCTTCGCACGTCAGTTGGTTTCGATTAGGAACGGCGCGCATCCTGATCGAGTGACTGGCAGCCGCAGAGATCGCCCCGGCTACGTTGTCGTGGTGAACTGCTCTGATCGTCCGATTTGGTAGGACGATGGTTGAGACGTGAATAACAGGGCCATTCAATAACGGTTTGGCGAATCCGATTCGTCGACCATGAAGGTGTTCGAAAAAATATCCGTCCGGGCAAGGTTACCAAATCAACTGCAGAACAGATTTCAAGGCATTGCGAAGCATTGGTGGCGGCTCTCGCTGCAAACGGAGTGGTACCACGCCAGACTGCACTGTGGTTGGGAGGAATCAGTGACAAGCTGCACGGCAAGCTTAGCCGAGCTGGAGTAGTCGAACCAAGGCAAGCCAACAACATACGACAACCAAAGATGAACAGTCTTGTGAGATTCCTTGATGGCTTCATCGCTGACGGGAAGACGCTTGAGGGCCGTGGCGCTTCCGATTCGACGAAACGAAAATGGAAAACCGCCCGCAATCACCTGGCAAGACATTTTCCGAAAGGCCAAAAACTGGAAGATGTGACCCCTACTGATGCTCAGGCGTTTCGCCAATACCTGGAATTGATACGTATCAAGACGACCGGAGAACCGATGCGGGAGAACGCAAAACGCAAGTTGATCTCAAGTACGAAAGTGATGTTCAACTGTAAGCGTACATCGGGACCATTGCCTGGCTGTCAGGCTTGAGCAGATCGGCGTGTTGCTCGACGACGCTGTTTTCGGTCGGCTCTGTCGC